>Ga0224523_1000152_pt1 | contig 45975 bp, 41 predicted proteins | sample CFST50metaG_FD_182732 | JGI IMG/M metagenome (GOLD analysis project Ga0224523, IMG submission 182732) | Peat soil microbial communities from Stordalen Mire, Sweden - C.F.S.T50 | ecosystem: Environmental > Terrestrial > Soil > Wetlands > Peat | place: Sweden: Norrbotten County, Stordalen Mire... | reverse complement strand
CTCTTTTCGAATCTTTTCTTATCGAGCAGGTAATTTTTCTTTTCTTTAAATTCCGGAGTGGCAACATATTCCTTAAGCTCATTATACCTGGCAAGGCGGGTTGAACCATCTGTATTCAGGAAGTTGGCGTACTCCTTCGATTTTTTAAATGTGTAATATTCCTTAATTTCCGAACCTGATTTAAGCCTGTTGAATTCACTGAGTTTCTTTTCATCCTCTGATCCCTTGAATTCCTTTGATTTAGATTTTTCCCTGAACTCGAGAGACTGGACAAGTTTTTCAAGGGATTCATACCCTTTGATCTTATCAGATCCGTCAAGTTCCTGGAATTTTTTCAGAGATGATCCTCCGATAGTTCTGAAATAGAGAACTATATCCTTTGCTTTCTGCAGAGAAAGGAATTCTTTCTCCCTGGCATACTCCTCAGAACCTTTAAAGCTTAAGGATTCGATCTCTTTCTTTTTCTGAAGGAATGAGGATGAGGTGATCAATTCTTTTAGTTCTGTGAATTTTTTCAGGGTATCTGACTTTGCGAAAGCATTTAGCTTGTCAAATTCAGCTATCAGAGCTTTCTCAGCCTGTTCAATTTTAGCAGTTGACGGGATCAAACCCAATAGAAACTTGAGACTTGCCATTGCATAAATGTTTTAAGTACAACTGATAAAGATAGAAATTCTTTATAAAACAAACGTTCAAACAGCCTCAAATATTTGTTTTTTGAAAAATATGTGAATGTTGCAAAAATTCAAATGCACCAAAAGGGCAACAGGTAATAAAAGGCAAAATTCCGATTATTCGCATAAAACAGAGTTAGTAGAAATTTTCTACTTTTGCCGCAGCAATATTAGTATTTATGGCACTTATACATGAATTTGAAAACAGCGGTAACTGGCTTTTTAAAAGAAGAAGCTGGCTCCCGGTAATTTTAGTTGCTGCCGGACTCGTAATGATGTATCTCGGAAACAGGCAGGCAATAATTTTTGACCTGCGGGATGAAATGATCTTTCTTGGCGTAAGCATGTTGGGAGAGGTAATAAGAATTATTACAGTCGGCTTTGCCCCCAGGAACACCTCTGGACGCAACACTGATGCCGGCCAGATTGCTGATGAGCTGAACGTGACAGGTATCTATTCCATAGTAAGGCATCCGCTTTATATCGGCAATTTTTTCATGTGGCTGGGACCTGTTCTATTCGTGCATTCTGCCTGGTTCACTGTGGTTTTTTGCCTTGTCTACTGGCTCTATTACGAGAGGATAATGTTTGCCGAGGAGCAGTTTCTTAGAAGAAAATTCGGAGAGGCATATGATAAATGGTCTGAAAAAGCAGGCTCGTTTATCCCTTCGTCAATTAAATATATTCCGTCAAAGCTTTCATTCTCAATCCGCAATGTGCTAAAGAGGGAATACAATAGTTTCGTGAACATATTCGTTATTTTCTTCCTTCTCGATATTTTCAGGAACTTTTATCTTTCAGAACGAATATACTTTACCCGGATCTGGTTAATACTCTTCATTGCTGCAGTTGTTATCTGGGCAATAATAAGGTCAATCCACAAGTACACAAAATGGCTTGAAGTGGAAGGGAGATAATTCCCGGCCAGAGCCTTTGTAGCTAACATAATGCTATTTCAACACCTCATCGCTATGAGCCTGTTTTTGCTATCTTTACAGGGTGGCGAAAGTAATAAAAAAGATATTGTCCTATATTCTTGCACTGCCTGTACATTTTTACAGGTATGCAATCTCTCCATTCTTAAGGCCCGCTTGTCGGCATATCCCTACATGCTCTGAGTACATGCTCGATGCTCTTAAAATCCACGGGCCATTTACTGGTTTTGCAATGGGGTTTAACAGGATATTGAGGTGCCGTCCGAGAGGAACGCATGGCTACGATCCGGTACCGTTGTTCAGATTCAAGAGATATCATCCCTTTTCAATATTATTAAGAAGAAGTAAAAGAGGGAACAGGCTAAAAAGATAAATTGATTTAACTACAAAGGTGCACAAAGTGCTTAATGGATTAGAGCCATAATTACTTGACTTATAAAAGCCACGAATGTGGCTTAATGTGAATAACCCCCGGTGCAACCGGGGGTTTAACTACCATAAACGACAAACAGCTCTGAAAGAGCTGAATATAAAGTTGTTAAGCCCCATCAGGGCTTGAGATCAGAGGCGGATTAGCCACCCCCGGTTGCACCGGGGGTTATTCATATCTGGCTCTTTCAGAGCCGCCTCTCCATTTTAAAAATTCAGCTCTTCCTTCAGATGTTTGTATCCGGCCCTGCTGACCGGCAGCTTTTCGCCTGATTTAAGAATAGCAACATGATTGTCTTTTCCGTACGGTTCAATACGGTTGATATCCAGTATCCGTACGATATATGAACGATGCACTCTAACAAAATCAGTTCCCGGAAGGTTATCTTCATAAAACTTCAAAGTCTGCTGCTTAAGAGCTTTTCCTGCTGAATGGTAAACCATCACATAATCGTCCTCGGCTGCAATGTAGCGCACCTGGTCAATAGGAATGAGATTTATTGCATTTCCCTTTCTGACTACAATCCGGTTGAGCGGACCACCTTGCTCGGGCATCCTTTCGATAAGCCTTGAAGGGGGGATTCTTTCTGTTTTTTCAGGGCCGGATCTTTTAATCACTTTGTTAATAGCTTCATGAAGACGTTCTTTCGGGAAAGGTTTTAAAAGATAATCCACGGCATTCATTTCAAATGCTTTAATTGCGAACTGATCATACGCTGTTGTGAATATTATTGCCGGCTTTTCAGTCATGACTTCAATTAATTCGAAACCGGTGAGCCGGGGCATCTGGATATCCAGAAATACCAGATCCGGTTTTAATTCGGAGATAGTCTTTAAACCCGAGAAACCATCTGCACATTCAGCAATAATATCAATTTCCGGAGCATCATTAAGATAATACCTCATGAGTTCCCTTGCCGGAGCCTCATCGTCGATTATTACTGTTCTTAATTTTTTCATATATGAAGAGAAGATTTGTTTATGCAAATTCTGCAGGCATGTAAAGGTTCACAGTAAACACACTATTCTTTTTTTCAGTCCTGAGGGATGCTTTGTTGCCATAAATGAGTTCGAGCCTTCTTATAACATTCAGCAGCCCTGTGCCTGTGCCTTTTGCCGACGAAATCCCGTTCTCGTAGCTATTGCTGATAGTGATTGCAAGGATACCTTCAGATACTCTGGCAGTTGTTATAATACTTACACATCCGGTGCTTTCATATACCCCGTGCTTAACAGCGTTTTCATAAAGCGGCTGAAGAAGCATCACGGGAATTTTCGCCTCCAGCGTTATTCCTTCGATATGCTCTTCAGTAGAAAGTCTGTCACCAAATCTGACTTTTTCAATATCAAGATACAGCCTCAGGTTATCGAGCTCGCTCCTGAATGAAACAGGCTGCTCATCCTTTCTTGAGAGAGCATATCTCATGAAATCAGAAAGCTTTACAACCATGCTCCTTGCCTTTTCCGGATCGGTAACGGTAAGAGAGCTGATTGAATTAAGGCTGTTGAAAAGGAAATGGGGATTGATCTGCGATCTCAGCATTTTAAGCTCGGTCTCTTTTACCAGACTTTCAAGCTTTGCTTCACGGGCACTCTTTTCTGATAGGTTTGTAAGGCTTTCAAAGAGAAAGTATGTAAGGATTATCATGGTATAGATAATGACTCCTATTCCTATCCTGTAAGGGAATGTGGCATCCCAGTACTGCTGGTAATTATTTTCCTGGTTGAACACGAGGAGCATTATCATCTTTGTGATGAAGATCCAGAGAGATACTGAGACAGCTCCGGTAAGCACAAGATTCATAAAAATAGAAGAGGGCCTGGCTCCGCTCTTGTTAAAGAAGTTGAATGGAAACCAGAGCGACAGGGCAATCCCGGAAAAGATAAGCAATGATGCTATTGAATCGACGATGCTGATGTTAGTAAAGCTGCCAAAAGCATAATAAAATAAAAGTGCCTGGCCAAGCGAAAGTAAAAGCCAGGCCAGCCACCATACAATCAGACGTACCCTGTTGCCAAGGACGGGATGTTTCATCTTTAATTCTTAGTAACTTTTTATTTCGCCTCCGCCAAAGACAACTGCACCTTTGATAACAAGCTGACTTGTTGAATCAACCGTACGGCCCGGGGCAATTTTGCGTGAGTCGCTGAATCCTCCGAGCACAGGAGTAACTTCTAACGTCACATACCAGTTATCGGGTACAATGATTGTAGCACCGCCGAAAACGCATGCAATCTCAATTTCATTTCTGCCAGGAGCCAGCTTGGCTTTGGTAAGGTCAAGTTCTATTCCGCCAAAAACTGACGAAATCCTTCCACCCCTGAAATTTTCTGAAACGACCTGGCGTTCTCCGCCGCTGAATACATTCACATAATCAATATAATCGTCGCCTGATGATCCGGCAGTGCTCACTGCACGCCATCCCTTTCGCTTTGAGACGATAAAAATAATACCAATGATAATAAAGATTGACGGCCAGAACATGTCGTACATGTGGAATGTCTCCTCGAAGAGCCGGGGAATCATGAAGAACCCGCCAACGGCCATTACAATAATTCCGCCTGTTTTTTCAGATGATCCGAGGGTCATTATAAGCCCGATAGTTACAAGAAGCATTGGCCAGCTGAAGATCACGTGGTCAATGAATTCAGGGAAAAACCCCGTATTTCTGATAACCAGGAATAAGCCGGCAAGAACCAGGACAACTCCTATAAGTACCCTGTTGTTTGTAAGATGATGATGCTCATGCTTGTGATAGCGATGATCGTCTCTGTATTCGTTATTTGTTTCCATAGCTGTAAATTTATCTGATTTTTAATTAATTTTCTTACGGTTCCTCTTAAAGAAGGAAGAAATTATAAATGATAACCCAAGCAGGACTATTACACCCGGCCAGTAAAAGGTTTTCATTGCATCGGGGATTCCGCCATAATAATGATCCATCAGGAACCAGACGCCTCCCGCTATGAGCAGCAACCCTCCGGTAAAATGAAGGTTAAGAAGAAGCAAAACGCCGATGAATATCATTGCTGTCTCCCAGGTAAAGTACTCCTTTACACTTCCGAGGTGGAGCATATCATTCGTCGCAATCAGAAGAGCAACCCCGAGCAGGATAAAGAAAAGCCCAATACTAACACCCGGATGATGCTCTCTGCGATTTTCACAATATTTATCTTTACGTCCCATAATTAAGATTTTATATCTGTGTCAAAAATAATTCAACATGAAAGGGAGCGTTAAAGGAAATCGGTGAATAACGGTTTTTTAACGGTATTTGGCTGTTTATAGCGGAAAGTGTTACTTTTTTGTTGATAATTTTTTTAATTAAAGAAGCTTTCATATTTTTGCAGACCAAAATTTGCAGAGATGTCCGGATTATTTACCATACCAATAGGAGGTTTGAAAGAAGGGCATCAATCTTATAATTTTGAGATTAACAAAGAGTTTTTTGATCAGTTTGAAGAATCGGAGATAAAGGAAGGAAGCCTGACAGCGGTGGTTGGAGCAGATAAACTTGCTACTCACATTGACCTTTCTGTCAGGATTGAAGGGAGTGTTAATATCTCATGCGACAGATGTCTGGAACTGTTCCGGCAGCCGTTAAGCTGTGAGAACAGGCTCCTGGTTAAATTCGGCCCTGTAAGTGATGACAGCGACCCTGATATCATTACCCTGCCGGCAGATGAGAATGAATTGGACCTTCGCCAGTACTTTTATGAGTATATTTTCCTTGCCCTTCCGATTCAGAGGATGCATCCCGTCGATAAGAACGGGAAATCCGCCTGTGATCCCGAAATGCTGAAGAAGCTGAAGGAGCATATTGCAGATGAGGAAATTACAAATGATCCCAGGTGGGATGAATTAAAGAAATTAATGAACAATAATTAAACAGAGAAAAAATGCCAAATCCCAAACGTAAACACTCGAAAACAAGAACAGCGAAGCGCAGAACTCATTATAAGGCAACTGCACCCACTGTAGCCACTTGTTCAAACTGCGGATCTTCGGTTCAGTTTCATAGGGTTTGTCCGGAGTGTGGTTTTTACAGGGGCAAGCTTGCTATTGAAAAGAAGGCAACTGCCTGACGAGGTATAACCAACCTGTAATGCTATGAAAATAGGCCTTGATGTTATGGGTGGTGATTATGCGCCCGATTCTATTGTGGAAGGCGCTGTTGATTCCCTGATGCATTTATCTTCTGCCGATGAACTTATTCTCATTGGCGATGAGCCATCCATCCTTAAGAAACTGGAGGAGATGAAGATAAAACCATCCCGTTTTAAAATCGTTCATACTTCCCAGGTTATTGAAATGGGTGATATTCCGGCAAAAGCGTATGCCCAAAAACCGGATTCCAGCATTGCTGTGGGCTACAGGATGCTTAAAGAAGGTAAGATAGATGGATTTTGCAGTGCCGGCAATACCGGAGCAATGCTGGTAGGTGCGACTTACACCGTAGGCGCAATCCCCGGAGTTCTTCGTCCTGCCCTTGCAACCATACTGCCTGCCATTGATGACCGTAATGCTGTTATCCTCGATGTAGGGCTTAATGTTGACTGTAAGCCTGATGTGCTTCTGCAGTTCGGGATACTTGGAAGCATATTTGCAAAATATGTGTTAGAAGTAACAAATCCCAGAGTTCGACTTTTGAATATCGGAGAAGAAGAATCAAAAGGAACAGCTGCAGTGAAGGCAGCCTATGAACTTATGAAGGATCACCCGGGGATCAATTTCGAAGGGAATATCGAAGCTAACGGACTCTTTCAGGAAACAATGGCTGATGTCATTGTCTGCGATGGGTTCGTCGGCAATGTTATATTAAAGCAGACTGAAGCTTTCCACCATGTTTACAAATTAAGAAATCTCCAGGATGCCTATTTTGACAGGCTTGATTTTGAAAGTATAGGGGGAACGCCGATTGTCGGCATAAATGCAAATGTCGTGATTGGTCATGGCATTTCAATGAGAAAGGCTATCATGAACATGATTCTTCAGACCTGGGCGGTCGTTCATGTGAACCTTGCTCAAAAGATTAAAGAGGCAATTTAATTATGGGTAAATTACGAGCTGCCATCACCGGAATCCATGCATGGGTTCCGGAGTACAGGCTTACCAACCAGGAGCTTTCAAAAATGGTCGACACTTCCGATGAGTGGATAATGCAGCGCGTCGGAATAAAGGAACGAAGAATATTGAAAGGTGAAGGCCTCGGAAGCTCCGATATGGGATTCGAGGCAGTCAGTGGATTGCTTGAAAAGACAGGAACTGCACCTGGAGAAATTGACCTTCTTATCTGTGCAACAGTCACTCCCGACATGCTTTTCCCTGCGACTGCAAATATTATCTCCGACAAGGTCGGAATAAAAAATGCTTTTAGCTTTGATATTAATGCCGCCTGTTCGGGTTTTCTGTTCGCCCTTCAGACAGCAGCTGCATATGTTGAGACCGGCAAATACAAAAAGGTAATAGTTGTCGGAACCGACAAGATGTCTTCAATCACTGATTATACCGATCGTTCGCAATGCCCGCTTTTCGGCGATGCAGCGGGGGCAATCCTGCTCGAGCCAGCTGAAGAAGATTATGGTATAATAGATCATATTTTTTATACCGACGGATCGGGAAGAAAATATCTCCATCTTAAAGCAGGGGGTTCGGTGAAGCCGGCTTCCCATGAAACGATCGACGCAAAGGAACATTATCTTTATCAGGAAGGACAGAGCGTATTTAAATTTGCCGTGGTTAACATGGCAAACGTGGCTGCTGAGATAATGGAACGCAACAATCTTAAATCTGAAGATATAACCTGGCTGGTCCCGCACCAGGCAAACCTGCGGATCATTGACGCTACGGGACGGAGAATGGGTCTCCCTCCTGAGAAGGTGATGATTAATATTCAAAATTACGGAAACACTACGAATGCAACTATTCCGTTGTGCATATGGGAATATGAAAACAGGCTGAAGAAGGGCGACATTCTTATACTTGCTGCTTTCGGCGGCGGCTTTACATGGGGATCAATATACCTCAAGTGGGCCTATGATCCGATACCCCCGACCCCCTGAAGGGGGCTTTATTGCAGTTATAAATAAGTCCCCTCTAGGGGATTTAGGTGCTGACATATTACTTTTCATTGCAATAGTTTTTATATTTGTCAGTTATTAAGTTTATATCTTATAAATTCTAACCGCTATGGCAAAATACAACGAGACTGAAACAGCTGCTATAAACCTTATAAGTAACGGCACCGATATTACCGGCGATATTAAATCCACCGGCGATATCAGGATTGACGGAACACTTTCCGGCAACCTGTCGACAAAAGGGAAAGTGGTTATCGGTCCGACAGGAAAGGTAAAAGGCGAAATCATCTGCAAAAACTCCGAAGTATCCGGCAGCATTGAAGGGAAGATCTGCGTAAATCAACTTCTTATTCTTAAAGCTTCTTCAAAAATTCTTGGCGATATAGCAACATCAAAACTTTCTATTGAACCCGGAGCCCTATTCTCCGGAAACTGTAAAATGAGTGAAAACGTCAACAATGGAGGAGCAGGAATCGCAAAAGAAAAAGAACCAGACAGAGTCGGCAAATAAAGGTATAAAAGACTTTGGAAGGTATTCGGGCCTTGCATTCCAGATGGTCGCACTAATCCTATTGCCCACCCTGGGCGGGGTCAAGCTCGATAAACTGACAGGATGGCAAACCCCTGTCTTCACAATAATTCTCTCCCTTCTTGGTGTATTTGCTGCGATCTATTTTACGGTTAAGGATTTTATTAAGTAAACCTTCACTTGAAACCGCTTTTAAAATATTCCATTCTTCTCATACTTCTTGGCATCCTGCTTATTTCGGCGGCATTTCTTATCAATAATCTGTTTAGCGCCGGATTCAGAACCCGTGAGGTGGCTATTGCATCATCCGTTTTTATAGCAATCATATTAATATGTATGGCTCTTTTTTTCAGGGGACAATCGAGAGAACCGGATTCAAAAGTCATGCACACTCTTATCTCTGTAAGCCTTAAATTCCTTATGGAACTGGTCTTTGTTTTCTTCTGGTTTTTAATTGCTAAAAAAACCGGATTATCATCTGTGATATTATTTTTTGTCTTATATTTAACATTCACTTTGTTTTTAATATTTGTTATATTTAAAACACTGAAGCGCAAATCATTATAACAAGCACATATTTTGAAAAACAGGATTCTCATACGACTCTTTTATATTTTTCTGCTTGCGGCATTTTTTATTCCGTTGTCAGCCCAGAATGAGCCGGTCCCGAAAAAAGATTCAACTGCTTTTGATGCCAGCACATTTATTCTTGATCATATTGCCGATTCGCACGAATGGCATATCCTGACAAAAAAGAACGGAGATGAAGTGGCCATTTACCTTCCGGTAATTCTTTACAGTAAGGAGAAGGGCTTCAATATCTTTTCATCGAAAAAACTGGCAGACGGTAAAATATATAACGGCTATAAGCTTCAGGAAGCAGGTGATCTCAAAGGGAAAATTTTTTTAACTAACGAAGCCGGTGAGATCGATGAAAAAAAAGCACCTCTCGACTTTTCTATTACAAAAACTGTGGTCGGTATGTTAGCTGCAGCATTGATCGGCCTTTTGCTTTTCATTTCCCTCGGACGGTCATATAAGAAAACCGGGATAAGCTACCCGAAGGGCATCCAAAGCTTTCTTGAACCGGCAGTTCTTTTTGTCCGCGACGATATTGCAATACCGAATATCGGAGAGCACAAATATGAAAAGTATATGCCCTACCTCTTGTCGGTATTCTTTTTTATACTCATAAACAATGTGATGGGGCTTATCCCATTTCCGCCCCCTTTCGGGGCAAACGTTACCGGTAATATTGCACTTACATTCGTGCTGGCAGCATGTACGTTTTTTATTACCCAATTAAGCGGTAACAAAACATACTGGAAACACATCTTTGCTGCACCGGGAGTCCCTTTCTGGCTTCTTCCTATTATGATACCGGTTGAGATAATAGGCCTTTTTTCGAAACCCTTTGCGCTCATGATCCGACTCTTTGCCAATATTACGGCGGGTCATATCATTGTGCTTAGTCTTATCTGCCTTATATTCATCTTTGGTTCTGTCTGGGTATCTCCAGTATCAGCATTCTTTGTAATTTTCATGGATTGCCTCGAGCTTCTTGTGGCATTCCTTCAGGCATATATTTTCACTCTTCTTTCATCGCTGTTCATCGGAATGGCAATGCCGGAAGAGCATCATTAATATTTTCGTTTAACTAAAAATCTGAATTATGACAGGTACAATGGCAGCAGTTGGAGCAGGTCTTGCAGTGATAGGCGCTGGACTTGGTATCGGGAGAATCGGCGGTTCGGCAATGGATGCTATAGCACGGCAGCCGGAAGCATATTCAAAAATACAGTTGGCCATGATCATTGCTGCAGCTCTTGTTGAAGGGGCAGCTCTGTTCGCAATTGTAGTTGCTCTTATTGCAAAATCGTAGTAAGAGAAGGAACATGGAAGCCTGCAACGGTTGGTTGCAGGTCTTCTTTTAATTAATAACGATTTAATTTTCAGAATATGATATTATTGGCAAATAGTCTTACTTCCCCGGCAATAGGACTGATCTTCTGGTCAATTCTGATCTTTGGCCTCTTCTTTTTCCTGCTGGCGAAATTTGCCTGGAAGCCGATCCTCTCTGCCGTAAAGGCAAGGGACGAAATGATAAAAGGCTCCCTGGCTTCTGCAGAGAAAGCGCGCGAAGATATGCTTAAACTCCAGAGCGATAATGAAGCAATCCTTAAGAAAGCCCGCGAAGAACGTGAAATGATCCTCAAAGAAGCAAGGGATGTCCGCGACAAGCTTATCGGAGAAGCCAAGGGAAAAGCAACGGAAGAGGCAGAAAAAATAGTGGAAAAAGCCTTAGCCGGGATTGAGCACGAAAAGGCAAAAGCTCTCTCGGAAATCCACGAACAGGTTGCAAGTCTTTCAATTGATATTGCTTCCAAGATACTGGGAGAGAAACTTTCAAAGAGCGACGAACAATCAAAGCTGATTGAAAAGTATATTAAGGATATTAACCTTAACAAGAATTAGCACATTGCTTTACAGATGAACGACAGTAAAATATCCGTCAGATACTCACGCGCTCTTTTTGAAGCGGCACTCGATAAAAAGATCCTCGATAAAGTGTATAACGACATGATCTTTATTTCCGAAATATGCTCGATGCCGGAAATGAAGGAATTTCTCTACAGCCCGATAATTGTGCCATCAAAAAAAATCGATATACTTCATCGGATATTAGAAAAGAATGTCGAAAAACTAACCCTCTCCTTCATTGACCTTGTTGTACGAAAGGAGAGAGAGAGTTTTCTTCCTGCAATGGCAAGAGTATTTAAGCATGAGACGAAAAAGTATGAAGGGATTACGGAATCAGTTCTGACAACTGCCGTGAAAGTAGATGCAGGCATCCGGAAACAGGTTTCAACCCTCATAGAAGAAATATTCAAGACAAAAGTTGAGCTTACTGAAGTTGTAGATAAGAATATAATTGGCGGATTTGTTCTCAGGATCGATTTTGACTTGATTGATGCGAGTATAAAAAGCAAGCTCCGCAAAATTGAAAAAGAGCTGAAAGGGTGCTCCCTGACAGCATAGAAAAGAAATTTTACAGGGATTTTAAGTTTAAATAATATGGCAAATATTAAACCAGCAGAAGTTTCGGAAATTCTCCGGCAGCAACTCGAAGGGATCCAGACAGGCGTTAAACTCGAAGAGGTTGGGACTGTATTAACAGTTGGTGATGGCATTGCCCGTATTTACGGACTTTTAAATGCAGAATCAAATGAGCTGATAGAGTTCGAGAACGGGATGGAAGGCATAGTCCTGAACCTTGAGGAGGATAATATCGGAGCTGTTCTTCTTGGCCCTACAGAAGAAATTAACGAGGGAGATATAGTCAAGAGAACAGGTCGTATTGCATCAATAAACGTTGGTGAAGGGTTGCTTGGAAGGGTTGTCTCTCCGACAGGACAGCCTCTTGACGGTAAGGGACCGATAAAAGGAGAGTTGTTTAATTTGCCATTTGAAAGGAAAGCCCCCGGGGTTATCTTCCGCCAGCCGGTAAAGCAGCCGCTCCAGACAGGTTTAAAAGCTATTGATGCAATGATCCCTATTGGCCGCGGACAAAGAGAACTTATAATCGGTGACAGGCAGACCGGAAAGACAGCAATAGCAATTGATACGATAATAAACCAGAGAAGCAATTTTGAAAAAGGGAAGCCTGTCTACTGCATTTACGTGGCAATAGGACAGAAAGGCTCTACCGTTGCAAACATTGCCAAGACACTTGAAGAATATGGAGCACTTGAATATACAGTAATTGTTTTAGCTACAGCTTCAGATCCTGCCGCTCTGCAGTTCTATGCTCCATTTTCCGGAGCTGCCATAGGAGAGTTTTTCAGGGATACCGGCCGCGATGCACTTATCATCTACGACGACCTGTCCAAACAGGCCGTGTCGTACAGGGAAGTCTCCCTGCTTCTGCGCCGCCCGCCTGGACGTGAAGCATATCCGGGTGATGTCTTTTATCTGCATTCACGACTGCTTGAAAGAGCCGCTAAAATTATTGAATCTGATGAGGTGGCAAAACAGATGAACGATATTCCTGATTCGATTAAGCACATGATAAAAGGAGGCGGATCGCTTACAGCGCTTCCTATAATTGAAACCCAGGCCGGAGACGTTTCAGCATATATTCCGACAAATGTGATCTCGATCACTGACGGTCAGATATTTCTCGAGTCGGCTCTGTTCAACGCAGGAGTACGTCCCGCTATCAACGTGGGGATTTCTGTATCAAGGGTCGGAGGAAATGCCCAGATCAAATCAATGAAAAAGATCGCAGGGACGCTGAAAGTCGACCAGGCACAATACCGGGAACTTGAAGCATTCTCCAAATTCGGATCCGACCTCGATGCGACCACCCTGGCTACTCTTAACAAAGGAGCAAGGAACGTCGAAATTCTTAAGCAGGGGCAATATGCTCCTATCCCGGTAGAAAAGCAGATAGCCATTATCTATTGCGGGACCAAGGGCCTCCTGAAAGATATACCTGTAAACAAGGTTAGGAATTTTGAAAAGGATTTTATAGAATTTCTGGATATTAAGCATCGCGATGTTCTTGACAAACTACGCGATGGCGTTCTAAATGATGATATCACTACAGTGCTTGAAAAAGTTGCCGTTGAGATGGCAATGAAATACAAGCAGGGCTATTAAATCCTGGTGATGCATAATTAAGTCGAAGATGGCTAATTTTAAAGCGATAAGGATAAGGATAGCATCTGTTAAATCCACCAAACAGATCACCGCTGCCATGAAGATGGTTTCTGCCGCCAAGCTAAGAAGGGCGCAGGACAAGATCGTCAGGCTGAGGCCATATGCCAATAAACTGCATGAGATTCTTGTAGGCCTCTCGCAGAGTCTTATCGATTCGGAAATTGAAAATGTATATGGCCGCATCTCGGACCCGCAAAAGATCCTTCTTGTTGTTGTGACCTCAAACCGCGGATTGTGCGGAGCCTTTAACTCGAATGTCATAAAAGAGACCCGGCGGGTCGTCTCGGAGAAATACGCTGAGCAATTTAATAAGGGAAACGTTACCTTTCTGACTATAGGCAAGAAGGGATTCGATTACTTCAGGAAACAGAACGTTAAGATGCTGCCTGAACGCAATGCCATTTTCAATAATCTCACTTTTGAAAATGTAAATGTAATTGCAGAGGAGATCATGGCAGCATTTGTAAACGGTGATTATGACAAAGTGGATATCGTTTATAACCAGTTTAAGAACGCTGCTGTTCAGAACCTGACGGTTGAACAGTTCCTGCCGGTTGAAGCCGTGGATTCTGGTGCCGTAAAATCTGCACCGGCCGACTATATTTACGAACCGGCAAAAGAGGAAATCGTCAAAGAGCTTATTCCAAAATCACTTAAGATACAGTTCTATAAGGCAATTCTTGACTCCTTTGTTGCAGAGCATGGGGCAAGAATGACATCGATGCATAAGGCTACCGATAACGCTACGCAGATGATCAAGGATCTTGCGCTGCAATACAACAAGGCAAGGCAGGCTGCGATCACTAACCAAATTCTCGAGGTGGTGAGCGGAGCCGATGCGTTGAATTAATAATCAATTTCAGGAAGGGATAGTTCCTAAACCAGCATGTACAATCATTCCGGACTTAAGGAGGTAGTTGACAGAGCTCTGATGAGTCTTTCCTATAAACGGGAAGCTTCAAAGCTCACTGACCCTGTAAAGTATATTCTTTCCATAGGAGGAAAGAGACTTCGCCCGGTATTGGCACTAATGGCCTGTAACCTTTTCAGCGATACGATTGATGAAGCTGTTCTTCCGGCAATAGGACTTGAAATATTCCACAATTTCACCCTCGTTCATGATGATATAATGGACCACGCTCCGGTAAGGAGAAATTTCCCGACAGTTCATGCAAAATGGGATACAAACCAGGCTATCCTTTCAGGTGACGTTATGGTTTTCGTGGCTAATGATTGTTTTATGCAGGCTCCCGCAGACAAGCTTCTTAAAGTCTTCAGGATTTATAATAAAGCGGCCATTGAAGTGTGTATCGGCCAGCAGCTTGACATGGATTATGAAAAGGCAGCTATCGTGTCGCAGGAGGAGTACCTTAGAATGATAGAGCTAAAAACCGCCGTGCTTGTTGCTGCTTCTGTTAAGACGGGAGCTGTCATAGGCGGAGCAAATGATAAAGACTCGGAGTTGCTTTATGAGTTTGGCCGGAACCTCGGGCTTGCTTTCCAGGTGCAGGATGATCTTCTGGATGTATGGGGTGACACCAAGGTTTTCGGTAAAACACAAGGCGGCGATATCGTTGCCAATAAAAAAACCTTTCCTTTTGTGAAGGCAATGGAGATGGCAACCCGTGCTCAGGCTAAGCAGTTGCAGGAGCTCTTTTCGGGAAACGAACCGGATACGGACCTTAAGGTCAGAAAAGTAGTCGAATTGTACGAACAGCTGAACTTAAGAGAAGTTACAGAAACACTTGCATACGATTATATAAACAAGGGTTTTGGATTCCTGCAGAAGGTTTCGGTTGACGAATCAAGAAAAAAAGAGATGATAAATCTTGCCATCTCCCTCATTGGACGGGATCATTAATTTATCCCTGTATCCTCGTGTTTTTTAAGCCAGTCAATATTTATCAGAATGCCTGCACTGAGCATGAACTGCGGATATTTGCTTAGGATATATTTTGCTTCCATGTAAAGATCAAACTGATCGGTAAGTTTAAGATATGATCCTGCACCCAGATTAAGCCCCAGCGCCCTGTCTCTCTCCCTGGAAGTTGCCGTCGAATTCCCGGCGTATCTGGTTGTTTTCCATGCAGAAAGAAGATTGGGCCCTGCAAGCCCATAGAATTCGAACTTGTCAAGCGAATTGAAGATGTAATGGATATCTATTTCAAACATAAGTGATGTCACCGTTTCCTTCATATCAAGGTCCTTATAGACATGAGGAAAGCAAAAAGAAAAAGTGGGAGAGAACTCGATCGGCACGCTAATCTTGTGGGTATGTTTTAATGAAATAGCAAGATTCCCGCTCTTGTTTCCTGGAGAATTGATATCGTGAAAGTGATATCCGCTGTTGAAGATCGGACCTCCGCCCAGCCTTTCGGGTTGAGCATTTACTGCCGGGAATGCTATCATGACAATAAAAATAAGGAGTAAGGCTTTCTTCATAATTACAGATTAACGGATGAATCAAGAAAAAAAGAGATGACAAATCCTGCCATCTCCCAAATAAGATGAAATCATTAATTTATCCCGGTCTCCTCGTGTTTTTTAAGCCAGTCAATGTTTATCAGAATTCCTGCATTGAGCATGAACTGATGATATTTGCTGAAGATATATTTTGCTTCGAGATAAAGGTCAAACTGGTTGGTTAGCTTCATATAGGATCCGAGGCCAAGATTCAGTCCGAGGGCATTATCACTCTCTTTCTGTGCAGGGGAACCGGCGTATTTGTCATTTTTCCAGGCAAGCAGCACATCTAGCCCTGTAAGTCCGTAAAATTCGAACTTGTCAAGTGAATTGAAAACATAATGACCGTTTATATCAAACATCATTGTGGTCACTGTTGTTTTTTCATCCAGATCTTTGTATACATGAGGAAGAAAAAAAGTAAACGAAGGGGAGATCTGGAGAGGTACGTTTATTTTGTAGATCCCCTTGAATGTTAGAGCAAGATTTCCGCTCTTGTTTGCATCAAAATTCATTTCATGAAAGTGATAACCCGAGCTGAAGGTCAGTCCGCCTCCAACCTTTGTAAACTGGGCATTTACTGCGGGAAACACTATAACAGAAATAAGCAGGATGAGTAAGATTTTTTTCATATGGACAGTTTAAGGGATAAATGTTAGTAACTGACATAAAGATATATTATTAAGAATTAACTGACAAAAAGAAACGTCGAAGAATATTGAAAAAATTCCGAATGAATCCCTTCCCCGGCAAAGGAATGAGAAATCTCAAGCTGTAAGACAGATTAATTTGCTGAATTTATAATTTGCGGGCTGTATCATCTTCAAAAATTATTAAATTTGTATCTTCTGGAAAAGAATTTAAATTAATTAAAAACATGCCAAAGAATACCGGGAAAATCAGCCAGATTATCGGACCAGTCGTTGACGTAATGTTTGAAAGGCAGGGAACAGATCTGCCTGATATTTATGATGCCCTTGAGATCAAAAGGGATAATGGCACTACTCTTGTTGTCGAGTGCCAGCAGCACATCGGCGAAAATACTGTCCGCACAATTGCTATGGATTCAACCGACGGCCTTCGCAGGGGAATGGATGTTGTTGCGACAGGATTGCCAATCACAATGCCAATAGGCGAACAGATCAAGGGACGACTGATGAATGTTACGGGGGAAGCCATTGACGGTATTGGACCGCTCGACAAAACTGGGGGCTACCCGATTCACAGGAAGCCGCCCAAATACGAGGATCTTTCCACTGAAAAAGATATTCTTTATACCGGTATTAAAGTCATTGATCTCATCGAGCCATATTCCAAGGGAGGAAAGATCGGCCTCTTTGGAGGTGCCGGTGTCGGCAAAACAGTTGTGATACTCGAGCTTATAAACAATATTGCCAAAACCTATTCCGGGTTGTCGGTATTTGCCGGCGTTGGCGAAAGAACAAGGGAGGGAAACGACCTTCTCCGCGATATGCTAGAAGCAGGAGTTATATCCTACGGAAAAGAATTCCTCGAGAGTATGGAAAAAGGAGGATGGGACCTTTCAAAAGTCGACATGAACGCATTGAAAGAATCAAAACTTTCTCTAGTATTCGGTCAAATGAACGAACCCCCAGGAGCAAGGGCCAGAGTTGCACTATCCGGGTTATCGGTTGCAGAACATTTCAGGGATGGCGACGGCAAGAGCGGCGGAAGGGATATTCTCTTTTTTATGGACAACGTATTCCGTTTCACTCAGGCCGGCTCTGAAGTATCAGCCCTTCTCGGAAGAATGCCATCAGCCGTAGGTTATCAGCCTACGCTGGCTACCGAAATGGGAATCATGCAGGAACGTATCACATCCACAAAACACGGATCAATCACTTCCGTTCAGGCAGTTTATGTGCCGGCTGATGACCTGACCGACCCGGCGCCGGCAACAACATTTGCCCATCTCGATGCAACCACAGTTCTCAGCCGTAAAATATCAGAGCTTGGGATCTACCCTGCTGTCGATCCTCTTGATTCAACCTCAAGGATACTGACTCCCGACATCGTTGGTGAAGCACATTATAACTGTGCCCAGCGGGTAAAAGAGCTCCTCCAGAGATATAATGAACTTCAGGATATCATCGCAATACTCGGTATGGACGAGCTCTCAGAAGAAGACAAGCTTGTCGTCCACAGGGCAAGAAGAGTACAGAGATTCCTGTCACAGCCATTCCAGGTTGCAGAACAGTTCACCGGCATCAAGGGTGCTCTCGTCTCGATAGAGGATAATATTAAGGGATTTAATATGATTATGGAGGGCAAGGTTGATCAGTATCCTGAAGCCGCATTCATGCTCGTCGGAACTATTGAAGATGCCATCGAGAAAGGCGAAAAGATTCTGGCCCAGTCGAAATAATATATTCCCGGATGAAGATAGAGATTATCACTCCCGATAGAAAGATTTTTGAAGGGGACATCAAATCAATAAGAGTTCCTGGGAAAAAGGGCTCATTTCAGGTATTAAAGGACCATGCTCCCATAATTTCTACCCTCGAGAATGGTCCCGTAATAATGGTCGACCAGCAGGGAAATGAAACAAGATATGAGATAAACGGAGGAGTGATAGAGGTAAAGGCAAATACAATAATCCTCCTTGCCGAATCGGTAAAACAATAATCCTGCGATGACTCCTGATGAATTCCGGAAGCATGCCCATTCTCTTGTGGAATGGATGACCATGTATCTGGAAAATGTCGAAAAATATCCTGTGAAATCGGGAGTCAAGCCCGGAGAGATATTCAATAAAATACCATCATCACCTCCTGAAGAGCCAGAGCCCTTTGAGAATTTCATGTGCGACATGGATGAGATAATCATGCCGGGAATAACCCACTGGCAAAGTCCTGATTTTTTTGCATATTTCCCTGCAAACAGCAGCCCTCCTTCCGTTCTTGCAGAAATGATAACAGCAACTATTGGTGCGCAGTGCATGAACTGGGAAACGTCACCTGCTGCTGCTGAGCTGGAAGAGAAAATGATGATCTGGCTGAGGGAGATGACAGGACTTCCTTCCACCTTCGAAGGAGTTATCCAGGACTCTGCGTCTTCCGCAACTCTTGCAGCTATAATAACAGCAAGGGAAAAAGTCACTTCATTTGCAGTCAACGATGAAGGCTCCGGCTCTGTCGGCAGGCTTAGGGTTTATTGTTCCATACAGGCACACTCATCCGTTGATAAGGCTGTGAAAATTTGCGGCATAGGTATAAAAAATCTGGTGAAAATAGGTGTTAAGGATGATTTTTCCATGGATCCGGCTTTGCTTCAGAAGGCAATAGAAGAAGACAGGGAAAAAGGATTTATTCCATGCTGCATAGTTGCCACAATCGGAACTACAGGAACAACTGCCATTGACCCTTTAAGGGCCATAGGAGAAATCTGCAGCAAAAATGACATATGGCTTCATGTCGATGCCGCCATGGCCGGCACGGCTCTTATTCTGCCCGAATTCAGGTGGATGATCGACGGGAAGGAATATGTCGACAGCCTCCTGTTCAACCCGCATAAGTGGATGTTCACAAATTTCGACTGCACAGCATTCTTCATAAAAGATGCAGGTGCACTCATCAAAACCTTCGAAATATTGCCCGAGTATCTTAAAACCAGGACAAGAGGCATCGTAAATGATTACCGCGACTGGGGAATTCCGCTGGGAAGAAGATTCCGGGCACTTAAGCTTTGGAGCGTGATAAGATCGTATGGGACCGAAGGGCTTCGGAAGAAGATTCGGGAACATATCAGCTTTGCTGCCAGGCTGAAAGAGATGATAATGAAAGAGCCTGACTTTGAGATCCTTGCCCCCGTTGTCATAAACGTTGTATGTTTCAGATATTGCCCGGAAGGGCGCGATGAGAAAGAGCTGAATTCACTGAATGAAAAGCTAAACCACCAGATTAACGACAGCGGCAGGATATATCTTTCTCACACAATGATTAATGGTAAATACTCCCTCAGGATGGTCACCGGTCAGACAAACGTAACGTTCCTCCATGTTGAAAAAGCATGGGAGATTATTAAGGAAAATTCCCGCCGGCCGGGTTAAGATCAGTACTGCGGCCTTCTTCCTATAGTCGTTCCGTTTATATCCATTTTGAACACCATTTCAAAAGCCGGTGTTTCTCCAAACCCTTTCCATGCCGCCTGTACTCCTCCTGAAATCCTGTATGGGATCCTGAATAGATGAAAATCTGCAAGAAGCTCACCGCCGAAGGAACTGAAAATATCCGGTCCGATGGTATGTCTATCTATCGACTGGCTGCCATTCTGTATTTTCAGGTAATAATTGTTGTAACCTCTTCCCCAGTCATAAAATAAGCCGGCCCTGATCCTTGTAAGATAAAGAATTGAGGAGATACTTAAGTCAGGGTAAAAGAGAGGAGCTTCATAATCGACCGACATAAAATCAAGCTTGCTGGAAATAATATTTAAATAGCTTCGTGGAAAATCGATTCTGTTATCAGAAAGATACCCGGCAAAACTCTGATGCTCTTTTTCAAACCTGAGCTTTATGCTATTATTGCGAAAAATTCCAGGGAAGTAAAAAGCAGTTTTTAAGTAAATGTCAGGTCCAAAAAAGCTTTTGTCGAAGGGCCATGAGATATATGAAAAATCGATAAGCTGAGCCCACCTTGGATAGATATCGCGGTAGGCTGACTTGTAATAATTGTAGAAATAGAACCTCCCGGCTAACTGTATTTGTCCAACATCATATCCTGAGCTTTTGCTGATGAATATATATTTATTCTGATAATTTGAGGAACCGGCAAAATAAACGAACTGTGAGAAGCTTCCGGTATTGAAATTAAGGGGGAGTGAAAGTGTATTTACGAAATGGTATCCATTCACTGTTGATGACGGTTGCGGATCGGAACTGTTCTTATAGATAACAGGTTCGCTTCCATAATCGAGCTGTGACTGCAACACAGGATACCATCCGCTCCAGGTAATGTTGGTGTGAATCATATTCCTCTTTTCAGCAGAGTATTCATATCCCGCAGTAGCAGTGAGAGTGCTCAGTACGTTTTGCGAAAGCAGAGTGATGCCCGGACGCAGAGTCTGAGAGTTCGATTCGATAGCATTTATATCAGTATAGAATGGCATCCAGCTGTGGATGTTGAAGAGATGCTGCCACTTCCGGTATGGCTGCGGCGTATAATCTTTTACAGTATCTTGCTGTTGTGCCGGCTTGATGTCAAACCTGTCGGCAAGGAAAGAGCTTCGCTTTTCTGAAAAGTAAGCTTCCTTTTCTTTTCCCGGCAGAAAGGCCATGCATATGTTGTTGCCAGCCGAAGTGTAATCATTGAATATTATTTCTGATCCGTTAACAATCATATTGTTAGCTCCGAACCTTGAATTTATGATCTCAATCAACTTTCCTCCGGGTGTCAGCAGGAACCCGTTTTCCACTCCCGAAACAGAGCTGGTGAAAAACAGGGAATCATTCCTTGACTGAGCAGACTGAAGATCATTTCTTCCTGCTTCAACCAGGATATTCCATATGTTTTCCGCCGGAGAATATGACATAATCCCTTCGCCTGCATCTGTCAAGAAAATAACAGTGATCTTTTTCCCGTCATCCGACCATCGGGGTTGCTGGATTGAAGCATTTCCCGGAACGGCGATGCTCTTCTGAAAAGTTCCGTCGTAAGCACTAAGGAATACCAGGCTGTTCTTATTGTCATAGGTGTTTTCGACAGCTGCGATCAAGCTTCCGTCGGGAGATACTGAAACTGCCATATACCTTGATCTGTGGGTCAGCTGCTTTGTTATACCTGTCTTTAGGTTTTTAAGTTTTATTACAGAGTACTCGCGGTTCGCCCAGCGCGGATCAACGGTTGTTTCAACCCATACGATAATGCCATTCCCGTACGATATGAAATAGGGATAAATATTTCCCGGAACATGGATTCTCTTTTCTGTTTTTAATGAAGGGTTGATTAGCACGAATGACGGTGGATCAGTCAGGGATGTTTTTACGGCAATGATCGAGTCTTTTCCTGCAAAAACGGGAGAGTTATAGTTGATGTACTGCTTCTTTTTATCAGGGTTCACAGGCATATAGGGCTGCGCTCCGCTGGCTGCAATATCCTTTTGCCATTGATTCTTCAGTACATCAAAAGTCTGATCATAAAGCATCCTTTTCGTCAGGCCGCTATTCCTTCTGAGGCTTATATTGACAGGGTTCAGAGTAAAGGGCTCGCTGGCGGTAAAGGCCAGGATTCTGTTCCAGAGATTCAGGTCAGTTGAGGCGAACGACCATGCGACCATCTGATAGCCGTACTGGTAATAATCGGGAGTATAATCCCTGAATGAGCCGCAAACCATTTTGTCGTACCTGAAAACATGCTCTTTTTCAACGGCAATTGCCTTGAGAGTTTTTTGGAAATCAGGGCTTCGTCCCCTTCCTGATTCGGAGAGGATGCTCTCAGAGAACACCGCATCGCCCTCCATGAACCATAAAGGCAGCATTAAAGCAAGCGCCCCTGTTATCTGTTGGCCAAAAAAATATGAAAGAAATTTTGAGGTTCCTGTATTCAGCGACTTCATTTGCATTACGTGTGCCAGCTCATGAAGGGTAAGCTGGCTTTTTGTATCGAGGGGAATCGTATTCTGTTCCGGGGTAGGGAATATCTCCATCCGTTTCGGAGCCCAGGCTACATATCCGTTGGATTCGACCGTAAAACTATGAATGACAACAGGCAGCCTGAATTTCATTTCAGGGAAGAGGCTCGCGAGAGCTGAATTTGCCTTATCGAGCGATTTTGCAAATTCGATACCCTCTTTCCCGTATTTCTCAGGATAAATTACAGTGAACTTTCCAGTCTTTACCTGCATCCACTTGAGATTTGCAGGATCCTGCCCCGTTTCATAATACTGCGCGTTTATGATGACAGGTGATAATAATAAAATAATCAGTAGGATTGTATTGCAGATTTTCATATTGCCAATAAAGCTCAAAAATAGCTAAAAATGTAAGGTTGCAGCAGGAGTTTATGATTTGAAAAAAATAATTACTTTCGTCACTTGGTCTTTTATCTCAGCTCTTTTGTAAAACGAGTGTTACAATGAAAAAGTACAAGGCGATAAATAATATAACAGGATGGGTGGTTTTTGCAGTAGCGGCAGTCACTTATCTCATGACCATCGAACCAACAGCCAGTCTGTGGGACTGCGGCGAATTCATTGCCTCCGGTTATAAGCTCGAAGTGGGCCATCCTCCGGGAAACCCGGTCTTCATGGTAATGGCAAATTTCTTTTCTCATTTAGCCGGAGGGAATGTTTCAAAAATAGCTCCCATGGTCAACTCCATGTCGGCTCTTGCCAGCGCCTTTACTATTCTCTTTCTTTTCTGGACCATCACTCATCTTGCAAGGAAGATTCTCATAAAAAACGAAGAGAGCTTCACAACTGCACGAATTATTGCAGTGATGGGAGCCGGAGTCGTGGGAGCACTTGCGTATACGTTTTCAGATTCGTTCTGGTTTTCGGCGGTAGAGGGTGAAGTATATGCTTCATCGGCATTTTTTACGGCACTGGTATTTTGGGCTATACTGAAATGGGAAGACTATGCGGATGAAAAATATGCCGACAGGTGGATCGTCCTCATCGCCTTTCTTATTGGTCTTTCTATAGGCGTTCACCTACTTAATCTGCTGACTATTCCTGCAATGGGATTTGTTTATTATTTCAGAAAATTTGAATTTTCCTGGAAAGGATTTGCCATTTCTCTTGCAGTCTCTTTCGTCATGCTTGCCCTGCTGATGTGGGGAATTATGCCTGGGGTTGTGGCTATCTCCTCAAAATTTGATCTTTTCTTTGTAAACTCGCTTCATCTTCCGCCCAATTCAGGAATGATCTTTCACATTTTAATTATGGCATTTCTGCTTGTTGCAGCAATAAAATTCTCGCGCAATTCTGAGAACAATGCAAAGAACGGGCTTCTGGCTATTGCTGCTCTTTTCTTTACAGGCATATGGGTCGTCTCGGGTTCAGCTATTGTAAATATTCTGGTACTTGCAGCTGTTGCTGGCGCAATATGGTTTTACATAGCGAAGAACAGAGTTGTGCTGAGTACGATGCTCACTTCAATACTTGTTATAATGATCGGGTATTCATCCATGGCCATTATTGTCATCAGATCGTCGGCTTCTACTCCGCTTAATGAAGACAATCCCAGCAACCCCTTTACGCTTCTCTATTTCATTAACAGGGAACAATATGGCGAAAGACCGCTTTTCAGGGGACAATATTATAATGCTCCGGTGCTTGATTATAAGGACGGCAAGGCAGTATATGCACTTGAAAAGGGTAAATATGTGATCACGCATCATAACCTTGAAAGAGTATATGATGAGAGATTTTTCACTCTCTTTCCAAGAATGTGGAGCGATCAGTCCGATCATATTGAGGCTTATAAACAATGGGGAGGAACAAACGGTATACCTCTTCAGGTTACAGACCAGTCAGGCAAGAAGTCAATTTTAAAGAAACCACGGTTCACCGAAAACCTGAGGTTTATGTTCAAATACCAGTTTAATTATATGTATTTCAGGTATTTCATGTGGAACTTTGCCGGTAAGCAGAATGACACACAGGGAACGGGTGGCGCAATAAACGGTAACTGGATTACCGGAATAAACTTCATCGATACACCCAGGGTTGGGACACCTGATTTACCGTTTGATCAGAGAAATGATCCTTCAAGGAACAGATACTTCCTGCTACCTATGCTTCTCGGGCTTGCCGGGCTTTTCTACCATGTAAACAGGGATAGTAAAAACTGGTGGATAATCGCACTGCTTTTTATAATGACGGGTATTGCTATCGTCTTTTACCTTAACCAGTATCCCAACCAGCCAAGGGAAAGGGATTATGCATATGCAGGATCATTTTATTTCTTTTCTGTCTGGATAGGTCTTGGTGTACTCTTCCTTTTTGAGCTCCTTTCAAAACTGACCGGAGAGAAAATGGCAGCACCGGTTGCAGGCCTGCTTTCATTCCTTGCGGTACCGGTAATAATGGGATCGCAAAACTGGCACGACCACGACAGGTCAGGACGTTACCTGACACGCGATGTGGCATTCAATTACCTTGAATCGTGCGCACCAAACTCAATTCTTTTTACAAACGGCGACAACGATACCTTCCCTCTCTGGTATGCACAGGAGGTCGAAGGGAAAAGAACAGACATAAGGGTTTGCAACCTGATGCTTCTCAATACAGACTGGTATATCGACCAGATGAAACGTAAGACTTACGGATCGGATCCTCTTCCTGTTACTCTTCCAACCAAAAAATATTACGACGGAATTAATAATCAGACTTTTATTATTGAAAAGACAAAGGATCCTGTCGATATAAAGACAGTAATCGATTGGGTGAATAGCGATAACAAAGGCACCAAGGTTCAGGTTTCGCCGACTGAAATTCTTGACATAATTCCGACAAGGACAATAAGAATCCCGGTCGATGCAAGAAAGGTTATTGCCTCGGGTGCAGTCAAACCTGAGGATTCGGCAAAGATTGTTCCTTACATCGATATTAAGCTAAAGGGAAGTTCAATACTGAAGAGCCAGCTCATCGTTCTTGATATCCTTGCTCACAATGACTGGAAACGTCCGATATACTTCGTAACCGGGTATCATAACGATGCCCTGGGGCTTGAAGAATACTTTCAACTTGAAGGACTTGCTTACCGTTTAGTGCCGATTAAATCGGAAAATAAAAGCTGGGTGGAATACGGAAGGATTGATCCGGATATCCTTTATCAGAATATGATGAAGAAATTTGCATGGGGCGGGGCAAATGACAAGAAAGCAGACATTGATTACAACCATAAGCGGACACTTTTGGTGGTAAGGGCGCGGCTCAATTATGCAAAGCTGGCAAATGCGCTTTCGCGTGAAGGCAAGAATGAAAAGGCAGTTGAAGTGCTTGATTATTGCATGAAGACATTTCCTCTTGATATTATCCCATACGACCCATATGTTCCTGACCTGGTAGAAGGATATTTTAATGCAGGCGACACGGCGAAGGGGATAGAGATGACCCGTGCACTCTGCGACCATTATTATGAGCAGCTTAACTATTACATGAAACAAACCCCATATATAATCAGTTCTGCGGATTATGAGATTCAGTCGGCAATCCAGTTTACATCAAGGGTGGCAAATATGTGTGCTGTTGCAGGAAAGGCCGACCTGGGAACTGAAATAAACAAGAAGCTGGAGGATTATTATGCAGCTTATATAGGAATACAAAAGAAACTTAAGCAGTAAAAGATCAGGATACCAGCGAGGTTGAAGGCTGATGCCATAGATATTTCTCAAGCAGGAAGAATATTTTTTCAGGATAGATTGGCTTAAGCACATATTCATTGCATCCTGAAAGGTATGCCTCTGTTTTGCACTGTTCCGAAGAGTATGCCGTAAGCATGAGGACAGGAACATTCTTCCGGTCCTTGCGGAATACTCGCAGGCATTCGATTCCGTTGATAAGAGGAATCAGGAAATCCATGAAGACAATATCAATCTTAATGTCAGGCTGGCTGATATAATCAACGAATTCTTTTCCGTTTCTGAAGATTGTGACATTTGCACCTGAACTTCTCAGGAGAGTTTCATAGTACCTTATCGAAGGAAGATCGTCCTCTACAATTACTATTGATTTATCGGAGATTTGTAAATCGTTGATATTCAGAACCATTTTTCAGCTTGTGAAAAGTTGCATAAATTTACTATAAGATAATTTCCCAGTATTGCATCAAACCTGCAGTTATTAACAATTTATCAACATTAATTGCAGCCAGATTCAAACTGAGATTTGTTTAACTGAATAAAAATATGCAATTTCGTAATAATAAATACCAGGAAATGATGAGGCAAAAAGGTTTAATAAAAGCAGTAATACTCTTTGCAGGGTTGTTTTTTACAGTTTCCGGATCATTTGGCCAGGGGGGGTTTGACAACTCCACAAGAGCTGTCTATATCTTTGACATGGCAAAATATATTGATTACGGTCCCGGTTTTGCCGACTCATCTGTTTTCAAGATTGGGATACTCGATCCTACTTCGGAGTTGTTTTGGGAGATGGGAAACCTGGCAAAAACAAGGAAAACGATTCAGAACAAACCAATTCAGCTTGTTGCCTTCAGAAGCGAGGAAAAGATCCTGCATACGCAGGTTTTATATGTTAATAAAGTAAACGGATTCAATCTAAACAAGGTAAAAACAAAGTTGGAGGGACATCAGACGATGCTTATTACCGAGGGATATGAATTCCGCGAATCGATGATAAATTTTGTGGCCGTAAATGGCCATCCGAAATTCGAGGCAAATGAAGATCTTATCAAAAAAGCAGGGATGTCTGTAAACTCCAATTTCCTTGCTCAGGCAATCAAAACCAAGGAAGACTGGGAGAATCTTTTTGTGATAACCGATGCTGATCTGACGGTTCAGAAGGAAACAGTAAAACAACAGCAGCTTGAGATCGAAAAGCAGAAAGCGGAAATTCTGAGGCAGAAAGTGCTTCTCGACAGTCTCGATAAGGAAATAACAGCCAAGGAGAAAACACTTCTTGAAAAACAGAAGGTACTTAATTTCCAGCTTGTCCAGATAAACAAGCAAAAGGGCGAGATTACTACCCAGAAGCAGACCATAGTTGTTCAGCAGGAGTCCGTCAAAGTACAACAAGATACGCTGGCCAGGCAGAAGGAAAAGATCTCTTCTCAGATATCAATGATCGATGGTCAGCTTAAGAAGATTGGCGAGCAGGAGGGGAAAATCAAAATTCAGCTTGCCACCCTGGAAAAACAAAAGCTTATCCTCTATTTTGTAATTCTTGCGCTGCTTCTTGTAAGCTTCCTGGGATACTATATCTACAGGGGCTATAAAATCAAGAAGGAGGCCAACATAAGGCTTGAGGAAAAGAACAGGATAATTTCCATGCAGAAGGACGAAATAGAGCAGCAACGCGACCTTGCCGAAGCGCAGCGCGACCAGATTGCCTATCAGAAGAAGCATATCACCGATTCAATTATGTATGCCAAGCGTATACAGACGGCAATTATTCCATCACTCGAGCTTTTCAGCGACAAGCTTGAGCATTTCGTTCTTTATAAACCACTGGCTATTGTGAGCGGCGATTTTTACTGGGTAAGCTCGCAGGGGAACAAGCAGATTATTATTTCGGCCGATTGTACCGGGCATGGCGTTCCTGGTGCATTTATGAGCATGCTGGGAGTAACTATGCTTAATGAAATTGTGAACGGCAAGCATATCCTGATGCCCGACCAGATTATTGAAAACCTGCGTGAAGGAGTCATCAAATCGTTGAAGCAGGTTGCTGATGAGGAATCTATAAAGGATGGTATGGATATCGCTGTCTGCGTAATCGATTTTGATGAGAATATTCTCTGGTATGCCGGGGCAAATAACCCGCTATACCTTGTACGCAAGGGTGAACTTATACATTACCGGGCCGATAAGATGCCGGCATCAATCCATTACAGGATGCTGCCCTTTACGCTTCATAAAATTGAACTCCAGAAGGGTGATGCGTTCTATATCTTCTCCGATGGATATTCCGACCAGTTTGGAGGACCCAACCAGAAGAAATTCATGTCAAATCAGCTCAGGGAAACACTTGTAGCAATGGAGGGAATGCCAATGCTGAAGCAGGGGGAAAGATTAAATGAGATATTTGAAGAGTGGCGAGGCGACAGCCCTCAGGTAGATGATGTAACCTTAATCGGGGTCCGTTACTAATTACATTCCCACTTTGTAGTGGTATTACCAATTGTAACAGGGTCAAGAGCCTCAAGGGCAATAAGCTCAGCTCCGCAATATTCCTGATCGCTCTGTACATCATGATCATAAACTCCGTTTACATAAGCTACCTGCTTGCAGGTTTTGCAGGTTTTTGTACAGGAAGTAAAAGCACAGGCAATAAAAACCAGGGCTGCGGCAAATAATAATTTCTTTTTCATTTTGATCAGGTTTTCAGTTCAAAATTAATAAACTCTTTTGTATTAAAACGTTTTTATATCAAAAAGGTTGCTTAAATATTAAATATGACTATCGGATATCAATAATAAAACAAAATTAGTGCTTGAAAATCAATTATTTGCCCCAGCCCTAAAGGGAGTAATTGATTTTCTTCGCACCCTTTAGGGTATGGGGCAAACGAAGAAAATCAACACAAGCATGTTATTGATTACCGATACTCATATTATTACTTTTTGAACAATCAATGCATCAATTCGTTAAATTAGCAGTCATTACAACAGGAATGAAAAAATAAAAACGATTAAAAATAAACGTCATGGAAGAAAATGTTGTAAAAGAATCGAAAATGAGGAAGCACGTCACCGTTGTCGGGGCGATACATATAGGCTTTGGGACAATTGGCCTGATCGGGGCTATCGCTATCTTCTTCGCACTGAATTTTGCAAAGGGGATGGTGGGTGACGATGATGTAGCGCAGACTGTGGTCGGATTTCTCTCCATCAGCTTGCCATTGCTGGTGGGATTCATGTCAACCCTTGGCCTTGTCGGAGGAATCGGACTTCTATCTTACCAATCATGGGCCAGGTTTCTGGTGATCGTTGTGGCTGCCCTTGGCTGTCTCAATATCCCCATTGGAACACTAAAGGGGGTCTACTCACTGTGGGTTCTCCTGCAGGATGATACAATTGCTCTGTTCAAAAAGAATTAAAACCAAATTAACGGTTTAAGGTATAGCCGGCTCACAAGCCGGCTTTTCTTTTTTTGATATTAATTTGACATGCTCTTGAGGAATATATAATTTTAGAAAAAATCAGAACCAGATGGCTGACGACAACAAGATTATCTTTTCGATGTACCAGGTGGGGAAGACATTCCCTCCTCACCGACAGGTGCTTAAGGATATTTCCCTCTCTTTCTTCCTTGGAGCGAAGATCGGCATTATAGGACTGAACGGCTCGGGAAAATCAACCCTTATGAAAATAATTGCCGGAGTCGAAAAGGAGTTCCAGGGAGAAGTGACCTTTCTTCCGGGCTATTCCATAGGATTCCTTCCGCAGGATCCGCTTATCGATGATACACGTACTGTCCGCGAGATTGTTGAGGAGGGATTACAGGAGATCATGGACCTGATAAAGGAATATGAAAAGATAAATGTCAGCTTCAGCGAACCGGAGGTATATGAAAACCCGGATAAGATGCAGCGCCTTATGGACAGGCAGGCGGTTCTGCAGGAGAAGATCGATTACCACGATGGCTGGAACATTGAACATAAGCTCGAGCGGGCCATGGATGCGCTCCGCTGCCCCGAAAGCAATGCCAGGGCAAATGTTCTTTCAGGAGGCGAAAGAAGGCGCGTGGCTCTTTGCCGGCTGCTGCTGCGTCAGCCCGACATTCTTCTTCTCGATGAACCCACCAACCACCTCGACGCAGAATCGGTGCAATGGCTCGAAACAACTCTTAAGCAATATCATGGAACGGTAATATGTATAACCCACGACAGGTATTTCCTCGATAATGTAGCGGGATGGATTCTCGAGCTCGACCGCGGTGAGGGCATTCCCTGGAAAGGCAACTATTCCTCCTGGCTCGAACAGAAGGCAAAGAGGCTCGCGGCTGAGGAGAAGGGCAACGTAAAAAGAAAAAGGATACTTGAACGCGAGCTTGAGTGGGTCCGGATGTCACCAAGTGCGCGACGTGCAAAATCAAAAGCCAGACTTGGCGCATACGAAAATCTTCTGAATCAGGATGTGAAGCAGAAGGAGGATAAGCTTGAGATCTTTATTCCCAACGGCCCGAGGCTCGGCGATAAAGTCATCAGGGCATCAAAAGTGGCCAAATCCTTTGGCGACAAACTGCTTTTTGAGGATCTTGATTTCAGCCTTCCTCCAAACGGAATCGTAGGAGTAATTGGAGCAAACGGCGCAGGAAAAACAACTCTCTTTAGGATGATAATGGGTCAGGAGGCAGCCTCTAAAGGTAAATTTGAGATCGGCGATACTGTTTCTCTTGGGTATGTCGACCAGGCACATCAGGATATCGATCCGGCAAAGACGGTCTATGAAGTCATTTCAGGCGGACAGCAGGATATTATGGTGGGAAACCGTCTCGTGAATGCAAGGGCTTATGTTGCAAGGTTCAATTTTACCGGCGCCGACCAGGAGAAGAAATGCGGCGTGCTATCAGGCGGAGAACGAAACAGGCTCCACCTGGCACTCACTCTTAAGTCGGGAGCAAACGTCCTTCTCCTCGATGAGCCCACAAACGACATAGATGTTAACACCTTAAGAGCTCTTGAAGAAGGTCTTGAAAACTTTGCCGGTTGCGCTGTTATAATCTCTCACGACAGATGGTTTCTCGACAGGGTCTCGACTCATATGCTTGCATTTGAGGGCAATTCAAAGGTTGTCTGGTTCGAAGGAAGCTATTCCGATTATGAGGAGAACTTTAAAAAACGCGTTGCCGATACAACTCCGGTCAGAATTAAATATAAAAAACTGGCCTGATCAATACACGATCGCACGACCCAAAGGAGGGCAAGAGTGCGGGAGAGCATGACGAAGATGATTGTTAAATAAATAACAGTAAATAAATGAAGCTCTGTTTCATAAGAAATGTTCCACGGAAAATGAACTCGCGCGCTCTATGTCTTTTGGTCCTCATGTCAGTGCAGGCTGTGACAAGAGGGCAGGAAATTGAAACGGTTGTCCAGGCGGGCCATTATGCTGCAGTTACTGCAGTTTGCTATAGTCCCGATGGAAAATTCATTGCAACTGGAAGCGCCGATAAGACAATAATCCTATGGCGAAGCTCCGACGGTAAAGAGATTCGTTCATTCAGGGGAAGTGCTTCCGGGATCAAGTATCTCGAATTCAGCAAGGCAGGGACCGGTATCCTTTCACTCGGAGATGACGGAACATGCATCGCCTGGGATGTGATGACCGGGAAACAGATTAATAGGATAAATACTGACGGCAGAAAATTCACCTGCGCATCATTCAGCCCCGACGGCTTACAGATTGTTACAGGGAGCCTCAGGTCAGGGATGTCGGTCTGGGATCTTCAGTCCGGCGGGGAAAGAATGAATCTGGTTCCGGTTCCTTCAGATCTTTATTCCGAAAAGGGATTTGATTACCCGGAAACGGGAACCATTGCCTTCAGCAATGACGGACAGTTCATCCTTGCCGGATCGGGCGACAATACCGCAATCCTTTTTGATGGCAAAAGCGGTAAGGAAATAAGAAAATTCAAAAAGACCTTCTCGACCTGCACATCATGCATAACAGACGCGGCAATAACACCCGACAATAAATATGTTCTTCTTACATGCTCGGATTCCATTAAAATGTTTGACCGGGCCAACGGGACTCTGATAAGAGAGTTTTATGGTCAGGGCTCGCCTGAAAAAATATCTGTCAGCACAGACAACAGGTATGTCTATGGGATCGAATATGGCACGGCAGAGGCTTGGGACCTCAAATCAGGCAAGCTGGTAATTAAGGCAGGCGATTATTCCGACAACAAGGTGCTTGCTGCTGCTATCAGCCCTGATGGTAAACAGATATTGACAGGAGGAGAAAAAAGAGTAGCGGAAGCATGGGATTTTGGATCAGGGAAAAAGGTAATGACACTTAAGGGGTACTTAAACCAGGTCGATGAAAGGATCCTTACAAACTCATACATGTATTGGGCCGCCCTGGTGAATGAAGCGAAGCTGAGTCCCGACGGACGATTTATTGCTGTGGGACGGACTGGCAATAATGCAAAGCTTATTGATTTTAAAACAGGCAAGGTGTTTAAAACACTTCGCGGGCACAATGGCATGGTCATAAGTCTTAATTTTAGCAAAGACGGGAAATATCTTGCCACCGGAGGCCTCGACGGCAAGGCAATAGTCTGGAATGTTGAAACAGGAGATACCGTCAGAACCATACGGTTTCCTGACGAAAATAATGCAATATTCTCAGTCGACATAAGTCCAGATGACAACATGCTGGCAACTGCCGACTGGGGAGGCTATGTAATTATCTGGGATATAAAAACAGGGAAAAGCATTCAGGCTGTTTCTCCGCACGAAAAGACAGCAGTTTACCAGGTAAGGTTCTCGCCGAATGGAATCTACTTCATTTCGGCCGGGCTCGACAAGAGGCTTACTATGACGGAAATTGATACGGGCGAAGAGATACGTGTTTTTACCGGGCATACCGAGCTTGTAAATTCAATAAATTTCAACCCCGGGGGCGATAAGATCATAACTGCAGGATGGGACGGCACCGTTAGAGTGTGGGATTTCATGTCGGGGATTCAGGTGCTAAAGATCAAAGCACACCAGGGGGGAGTCTATAATGCGAAGTATGATGCTTCCGGCAAGTATATAGTTTCGGGAGGAGATGACTTTCTTGTTAAGGAATGGGATGCTTCGACAGGCAGTCTGGTATGCGAACTGGCAGGTCACCAGGGAGGTGTCGGAGACGTAAATATAACGAGCGATCTTAAATACATTATCTCAGGAAGCCGCGACGGGACGATCAGGATATGGAACGTTTCGGAGAAACGGGAAATGGTATCCATGACTTTTCTGAACGAAAACGACTGGTTCATCAGGAACCCCGGAGGCTATTTCGATGCCTCGGAAGGGGCCTTTAATTCAATATCGTTTGTGAAAGGAACAGAGCTTTATTCCATAAGCCAGTTCTTTAACGAGTTCTACCGCCCTGGGCTATATGCCGAGAGCTTTGGAGAGAACGAAACATCATTCAGGCAGAACGTTTCAGGTGCAATTGATAAATTTCCTCCCCCTTCAGTCGAGATAGTTCTGCCGGAGAAGGGAACCATTGCCGACAATTCCATTATTACTTTCATGGTAAAAGTCACAAATAACGGAGGTGGAGTTAAAGAGCTGAAGGTAATGCAAAACGGGAAGAGACAGGATGTTGATGCATCGGATCTCCAGCGGATGACGAAGGCTGGGCAATATGCAATGAAGACATTCGAACTCAATCTTGTCCCGGGGCAGAATGAAATATCGGTTTCTGCATTCAGCAACGGGGAGATTGAATCGGCTCAGGTAACAGCCGATGTCGCTTACAAGGGTATTCAGAAAACATCTGATTGCTATGTCTTAAGCGTGGGGATAAACAAATACGAGAATGATAACATGAATCTTTCCTATGCGAGGGCAGATGCTCAGGCATTTTCATCTTTTATTGACTCAAAGGGGGAAAAGCTCTTCAATAAGATACATTCATATACCCTTTTCGACAAGGATGCCACAAAAGCCAGGGTACTGGCGCTCCTTGACGAGATCACAAAGACGATGAAGAAGGAAGATGTATTCATCTTCTTTTATGCGGGGCATGGCAGCATTGAGAATAATGTTTTCTACTTTATAACGTCTGAGATTACGGGAATGTACCAGGATGACAAGCTTAAAAATGCCCTGAGCGTAACTGAAATGCAGGAAAAATTCAGGATGCTTCCGGCGCTTAAGCAGGTGGCATTCATCGATGCCTGCCAGTCAGGGGCATCGGTTGAGGCACTTGCAATGCGCGGGGCGACCGAGGAAAAAGCACTGGCTCAGCTCTCTAGAAGCTCCGGCATTCACGTGATGGCATCATCGGAAAGCGATCAGCAGTCGGCAGAGATCAAGAGCCTTGGCCACGGTGTCTTCACTTATGTTCTGCTCGAAGCGCTTAGCGGCAAGGCTGACGGGGCACCTGCCGATTCAAAGATCACGGTATATGAAATAAAATCTTATCTCGACGATCAGGTACCTGAAGTGTCATACAATCTCATCAGACACAAGCAATTCCCAAGCACTTTCTCAATAGGGCACGATTTTCCGATAGTGATGGAATAAAAAGGACACCGGGGATTTGGTAATTATATAAGCTCGCCTTAACTTTTGACCAGAACAACTTTTTCGTTGCCTTTCTTGACTATTTCACCCATAAAATATTTGATTTTTGAATAGTTGTCCGGGGAATAGATTGAATTTTTGAAAGTGTATGTAAAGATTATATTTATATTTTTCCCGTCGCTCAAAGCTGAATAAGAGAGTTCGAACAGTTCATTTTTGATTTTATCTTCTGAAGGAAGGAAATCGACATTGTAACCCTGAGGCAAAATGATTCTTGAACTAAAAGTCTTTCTTACGGGGAAGGTCATATCTATCGGGTATGTTCTATTGTTTTGGGTAAGCGGATTATTTGACATAGGCTCATCGAGAAAAGGAGAGATATAAATTTTATTATTTATTATCTCTGATGTGTTTCCGACTGTACATTGATATATATATGGCAGATTAACATCGTAAGGATTCGATATTTCAACCTTGTCATCATTCAGCTTATAGCGATTCTTAATCAAAGACGCCTTCAGCAGGCTGTCATTTGACCCATATGATTTTCTGTACAAATATGCCTGATATTTTGTCAGAGATGAAATCATTTTTGTTTCAGTTCCGGAATCAAGCAGGTTTATAGTAAAATCAGTTTTTTGTTCAGAAAGCGAGCTGCATTGAAGGCTCACCCACTCCTCCTTCCCCTTGCAGATAAGCAATCCCTTGTCATTAATGCATCTTGGCGGGATCATATCGTTCTGGCACAAAGGTTCAGTAGCATCTGAAATGATCGTATTACCGTTGATTTTTGCTGAGATCAGAATATAATTAAAAAAATGCAAAAAGGGATAATCGTATTTTATCTTACCGTTATCCCGGGTACTTATTAATATCGGATATGCTTCAATCCCGACTGCATTAAGCAATCCTAGTGCAAACAGATTTAAGTCAGCGCTATTGCCAAATTTATCTTTTATCAGTTTATCAGGAGATTTTGAAGCGAATTTTGTACTGCTTTTATCCCAGCTGAAATTTCGCTTGACCAGATTCATTACATATTCATATTTTTCTTCCGGTGATTTTTTCTGTAATGAGTCTTTATTCAGAATTTTATCAGCGGCTTTTTGACTTTTCGACATATATTTCCCAAAATCTTCATCTCTGATAAGCTCATCAATTAATAAAGGCCATGTTGTTATTATGTCTTTAGTACCTCCGTTCAGGTAGTAAATCTTGCACAACTGAAAATCGAGTTTAATTATATAATCGTTGATCGACGTTATATATTCCTCATCACGGAATGCAGGCATATCCGTCATAATGAATTTTTCCTGCATTTCATGATATGGAGTTGAACCGACATAGTGTGTAATTGAACTGTTCTCTCCGGAAGTATGCGAGCTGAATTTACCGGCTCCCTGAAGGATCCATGAATAGGAATAGAAAGGGATCAGGCTTACAAAGTATTCACTGTATTTGACGGGTATTCTCCACTGAAATTCCCAGCTACGCAGATTGAAAAAGTACTGTGAATTAATGCTGTACTTATATTCTATAACCGAACCGGCGTGAACTTCGGGCATTACAAATTTGGAAAGGCTCCAGGAATTATTCTCTTTTTCGACATAGACCGAGGAGACATTCAGAGGAGTTTTTTTTATGTTGCCATTTTCAATATTGTAGGTGTATGCTTCTATGTTGTAAACTTTTTCGTAAATATCGCCTTCATGGTAAAATGGTATTTCAACCTCAGCCCATTTAATTCCTGCATCAGTTAATATTTTGATCCTGGTGGTTCTCTCAAAAACAACATCAAAAGAAGATTCAGTCTCAATAAAATATGATTTGCCTGCATCGGATAAAACGACAGCTTCGGCAGACTTATCCGGAGGGTATTCTTTCATTCCAAGCTCTTCGGAGTTCACGGCTCCAAAACTCAGAGGCGCTAGTTGAGCCGAGACATAAATTCCAGCTAAAAACAAAAGTATCAAAAGTGATATCTTTTTCATTCTTATATTTTATTAGAAGTTACAATAAGTGAGGTTTTCTCAGATTCAATTATATCTTTTATGAAGTTATATAAACTCCCGTATTTTTCGAGAGGATAATTACCGGAATTCAGGAGAAACTTCCTTATTACAGTTATTTTTCTGCCGTTCTGCGTGAATTCAATGAAATACATGCCATAATCATTGGAAACCAATTTGTTCTTTGGCATAGATGAAAGATTGAAACCATCAGGCAATGTAAACTCTATTGTATCTGTTTTATTGATCGGGTAATCAATCTGAACCGGGAGTTTTCTTACTGAAGGTTCTTCAAACAAGGGGATTTCAACCGGTGGCAGACTGATCAGCAGATCGTTGCCATACTGCCTGAATAATTTATTACATTTTCCAGTGCAGGATATATGGATTTCTTTGGAGTCCCTTCCCGGATCGATGAGTGTGTAATCAATAACCTCAAGCCCTCCCTTTGCCAGCGCATCAATTACTGTCCTTGATTTTTCATTTTCATTGTAATTGCGCATGAGATAAGCAAATGCCTCATAATTTTCTCCCCTGAAAATATAGTTTATTGAGCATAAAATACCGCCCGTATTGTTTGGTGTAACCTTTATTCTTCTGGATTCAGTGACTTCGTCAGGCGATAGCTGGGGAATCCGGGAGAAGTGACTGTGGTTTTCATCAATAATCAAAGCATTCCGATTCTGAATAAAAGTTCCCTGATAATTGAACGCAAGCTTGCTTGTACAGTCGAGCCAGAGAGTATCATTCCCTACCGGTACACAAATAATCACATGATCAAATTGCTGGGAAGGAAAAGATTTAAGGATAGGAGTGACCGGACTTTCAGTATTTACCAGGGAATAATATGATTTAATGCCGGCAGCCTCAAGAACAGATCTGAAGTAGTTTGACAAAGCTTTACAATCGCCATACTTGTTCTGTGCCACATATGATGCAGGATAAGGTTTTAGGCCACCTGTTTTTATAGATATATTAACATATCTTACAGCATCCTGCAGATAATGGTACAGTTTTCTGATTTTCTCTTTTTTGTCATCCGTATCTGATATAATTGATCTGATCTTGTTTTGTTCGACTGCAGGCAAATCCGAAAGGTTGCTTATCAGCTTCCAGTACCAGTTGCCTAATTCTATCCAGCTCTTCTGTGATCCGGGCTGGTCATATTTAAATTCCAAAGGGATTATCTGCACTTCAGGCAAAAGGCCGGTTAAAGACGGAGAGAATAATTCTGACGGCAGAATATCCCTGTAGGAGGCTTTCCAGGTATATTTTATCCGTGTTCCGGAAGTGTCGGCGGCGAATGAACTTATAAACCGGCTGGTATATGAAATCTTGTAGTTTGAGGGTATCTCCAGAGTAAGTGTCGCCTGAAGAGTGGGGATACTTTGACCAATTACTGGCTGCCAGTAATCCAAAGATAAGAACTCATCCTGCTGTTCCTTGTACGAATAATAAAGTGTATAGGGATAAGTATTATTCTTTAATGTAAATTCCTTTACATAAACATCTTCATAAAATGAATAATCTGAAATTGCGCTTTTGTCAGTTATTTCACTTCTTTTCAGAGTATTGATCTTAACCCCGGAGGCATCTATAATATATGCCTCAATATCTGAGACATGGACCATTTTTGAATATGGGATGGAGATTTTGGTGTATTTTTCTCCTGCCCTGTTATTGATCTTTATCTCAACCTTTTCCGTTTTATATAGTTTATTATTGCTGACAATAATATTTCTTTCCATGTTTAACAGTTCAGCATCTCTTAACTGTACTGAACCTGCAAATCGGACAGGACCAGATGGCCAGACTGAAAATATTCCCAAAGAGAATGTACAGGCGGCTATTAATAAAGCAATAGCGGATGATACAATTTTATTCATTGAATATTTATAAGGCTTGCAATAAAGGTAACAATAACTTTCTTTATTTAAAAGAGTTACGGAGAATGTTCCTGAAATTAAGAAATATGTATTTCACATATTTCTGTTTATTTCATCATTAACAAGCAGTTTCCAGGCACTTTCTCAATAGGGCACGATTTTCTGATAGTGATGGAATAAAAGGCCGATGAGCGGTCTTCTTTTGACCTTTGCCAAATTGCCTGTCAATTTGCAATGATTAAAAAAAGATATACTTTTGCCACTCGAATGGTCCTATAGTTCAATGGATAGAACGGAGGTTTCCTAAACCTTAAATCCAGGTTCGATTCCTGGTAGGATCACAAAAACAAACAAATAAAGCCCTGATAAATAATAATATCAGGGCTTTTTATAGGTCAGTGTCAAACTAACATAAGTTTACGCAATAAAACGACAAATGTTTATTATGTGATGATGCTTACCTATATATAATCGAATATCTTTTCTATTATCTCCAGACCGACATTCTTTCCAATTCCTTCATATTCCTGATGGTGGTCTTTATCAAATAATTGCAGATGAACTTCTGAGTCGATGCTCTCTTTTATTCTTCTTGACATTTCACCATAAACCGGGGCTTTGAGATCTCCAAACGAGTTTTTTATGACCCTTATTTTAAGAATGTTCCTTTTGTTCCTGACAATAATTTCAATAGTTTCTTTATCATGAGCAATTTCTGAAACGGTCGACTTATTATAAGTGCTGAACAGATAGAACTTCTTATTGAGATATAAATAAGCGATGAATCCGATAAAAAATCTTCCCAGCCAAGGGATTTTTGCTATTGAAAATGAAAAGGAAGTGTCATGTTCAGCGAAATTGTTGCTTTGTATCCATATCCAGGCTTCCGGAAATGAGATCCCCCAGTCCTTTTCAATGTATCCTTTCCCTTTATTGAAATCAATTGCTTTCCCGTCAACTGATATTCCGCCTGAGAGATCATGATTTACGGAAATTATGCCATGATTGCATTCCATAAATGGGATAAATGAATACCAACCCATAATTCCGGGAGAGAAAATGCTTTTGGGATACCTGATTATGTTGTTGAAATCAATTTGTCCCTTAAGATTTATATTTTCACTCTTGATGTTCAGGTTTATGCCGCTCCCTGTAAAAGTGGATGGTCCAACCTGCAGAAACAGTTTCTTTTTATCCCACCTGAATTCATCAAGCGGATATCTTATGTATTCTTCATTGCCAGTATATCCATTCATGATCTGAATGAATGCATGAGGATCATTTTCAACTAATGAAACTCCCGGAATAAATGAAAAAGTATAAGCAAGATCCTGAGAGACATTCTTGAAGTACCACCCCTCAAAATAATGTTTCTTTCTTAAGCTGCCCTGGAAAACCTCTGGGCTATACAATCGCATGTGCATTGGAATTAATAATCTATAATAATAAACAAACTTAACAAGACCCGTTTAAATCCGCTTCAACTTTCTTCAACTTTTTTCTACCTTTACTCCTGCCAATACTTAAAAAATGAACTGGATAGACCTCATTATCATTGTCCTTCTTATCCTTGCAATCCTCAGGGGCTTTACTGACGGCTTCGTTAAGGAAGTCGCATCGCTTCTTGCACTGGTGCTGGGAATATGGGGTGCAATTAAATTTTCATCCTTCACTGCTGCCAAACTGTACGACTGGTTCGACATGACCGGGCAGTACGTAGGCATAACTTCGTTCCTGATCACCTTTATGGTAATTGTGGTGGCAATCCATTTTATTGGAGCCCTGGCCGATAAAATGATCCAGGCCATTTCTATCGGATTCCTCAACAGGATACTTGGAATGGTGTTCGGTCTTATCAAGTCGGTGCTGATCCTGAGCGTTTTCTTTACCATACTGAACGTAATCGATGCACGTCACTCGTTCCTGCCCAAAGAGAAGATCGCAGAATCGAAATTCTACATGCCCATCTCTGATATAGCTCCTGCAATCTTTCCTGTAATTGGCGAGGGAAACTTCGGGCAGGCATTCGACAGGTTCAAAAAACAGCCGCCGGCTAACGCGACTATTTAACCCCTATTGCTATCTTTGTCTTTCTTAAATAATATCTATGAATTTTATTGAAGAACTGAAATGGAGAGGCATGATTCACGACATCATGCCGGGGACAGAGGAGTTGCTTAGCAAAGAAGTGACGACAGGATATATCGGATTCGACCCTACTGCCGACTCACTTCATATAGGTCATATGGTGCAGGTTATGCTTCTGGTTCATTTCCAGCGTTCCGGTCATGTACCTGTGGCACTCATTGGCGGAGCAACGGGAATGATCGGAGACCCTTCCGGGAAGTCTGAGGAAAGAAACCTCCTAGATGAAGCTACTCTCTTGAAGAATCAGGAGGGGATAAAAAAACAGCTTTCGAAATTCCTCGACTTTCAGTCTGACAAAAAAAACAGGGCCATTATGGTCAACAATTACGACTGGATGAAAGAATATTCATTCCTCGGGTTCATCCGTGATATCGGGAAACATATCACCGTAAATTACATGATGTCGAAGGACTCTGTAAAGAAGCGTCTCGGATCCGATGAAAAAGAGGGGATGTCTTTCACAGAATTCTCATATCAGCTTGTTCAGGGAACAGATTTCCTTTATCTCTATAATGAACTGGGATGCAGGCTCCAGATGGGAGGATCGGATCAGTGGGGGAACATTGTGACTGGCACCGAACTGATTCGCCGTAAAACAGGAGGAGAGGCCTTCGCCCTTACCTGTCCGCTTATCACAAAAGCTGATGGTTCCAAGTTCGGAAAAACCGAATCGGGAAACGTATGGCTCGACCCTGAAAAAACTTCGCCTTACCACTTCTACCAGTTCTGGCTCAATGTATCCGACGAAGATGCATCGAAGTACATAAAAATATTCACCTTGCTTGGACGTGAAGAGATTGAAAACCTGATTGCGGAGCATAACAAAATGCCTCATGAAAGGCTTCTTCAGAAGCGACTGGCAGAGGAAGTGACTATGATGGTACATTCACGAAGTGAGCTAGATGCCGTAATTGAGGCATCGCAGATACTATTCGGGAAAGGGACAACGGAATCACTTAGGAAGATGAGCGAAAACACATTCCTGTCGGTATTTGAAGGTGTTCCCTCATTTGACATAAAAAAGGAAATGCTTGCTGATGGGATCACTTTTACTTCACTCTGTGCCGAACAATCCCAGGTATTTGCTTCAAAGGGAGAGCTTAGGCGTATGGTCCAGGGAGGCGGAGTGAGTATAAATAAAACGAAGGTCGAGGATCCGGATCAGCCGGTTATTGCCGATCTGCTGCTGAACAAAAAATATCTCCTTATTCAGAAAGGGAAGAAAAACTTTTATCTTCTGAGGTTTGTATGATTACTACGTATTAAATCAACAAACCCTCATCCCGGCCTTCCCCCAAGGGGGAAGGAGCCAACTAATCTTTTCCCCCTTGGGGGAAATAAGAAAGGGGGTTTATAAAAACATGAACAGGATTTGTTTCCTTAATTCTGAAATGTTGTATAAGCTACCAAAGGTCGGCAGCAATGATTGAAACATCATCGAACAGCCATGGGTTAGTATCAGGAATACCCAGCTGTTTTATCATTTCACGGATATTCTTTTCAACTGGTTCCCTGTTCGAGATATGCTGTATTATTACTCCGGTGCCGATATCCTTGCCGTCATCACCCTTTAATTCAGACAGTCCGTCGGTGTAGCAAACAAGCTTGTTGTACCCGTTGATCAAAATATCTGTTTTACTTACTGAGGGAATCTCATCGAGCATCCCGATGCCTACGCATGAAGCATTGATGTGAGTCACTCTTCCGGTTTGGGTGTCATAAAGAACAGGAGGGTTATGGGCAGCATTTATATATTCCAGGACTTTGGTATTAGAGTCGTAACGGGCAATAAAAAAAGTAATGAATTTTTCACCGGCGGCATTTGAAACGACAACCGAATTGAGCTTGTTCACCAGGAATACAAGATCGATATCGGCGGTGAGGAGTGCCCTGAGTGTTGCCTGGAAATTTGACATCAGGATGGCAGCGGAAATTCCTTTTCCTGAAACATCGGCAATGCAAAGCCCTATTTTTGTATCAGAGAGCCTTATGCAGTCATAATAATCACCTCCGACCTCGTAGTGCGGGAAATAAAATCCATTCACCACAATGGAAGGATCTCGCGGCATATGACTGTTATCAGGAATGAGCATCTTCTGCATTCTGGCAGCCAGCTCAAGCTCCTTCTTAAATGCTTCCTGACGGAGCGACTCTTTGTGAAGCCTGATATTCTCCACGGCGACAATTATGATGCTCGAAATGGTCTGGATGAAATTCAAATGCTTTATTACCGGGCTCATCCCTTCCCCTTCCTCTTCAATATCGCCGATAAATAGGAATGCAAGCTGAACATTGTTATTGTAAACCGGGACGATTATATCGACTCCCTCAAAACCCATGTCGGACGATACATAAGTAATCTCATCGAATCCAAGAAGGCGCTTCTCTACGTCAAGTGACTCGAAATATTTCGGAAAGCCGCCGTTCAGAAGACACTCCCATTGTGCGGAGCGCTTAAAAATAAGGATTTTCCCGATCCCGAGATTGTTCCTCAGTATCGATTCGTATTTGGAAAGAAGAACTTCAGTAGGAAGGTTGGCGTTGATCGACAAAGTAATGTCGAGCAGCGAATCCAGCTTGAACCTGGATAATTTCAACCTGTCTTTCGAACCCTTTTTATCTTCCATTTCAATTTTTCAGCCCTTAACCCTCTCCATGTATGTCCTGTCGTGGGTGTCGATTCTTATTTTATCGCCTGTATTAACGAAAAGAGGAACCATGATTGTGCTTCCGGTTTTTATTTTTGCCGGTTTCAGGGTGTTGGTGGCAGTATCGCCCCTGAGACCAGGTTCGGAATAGGTAATCTCCATTACCACAAACTGCGGCAGTTCGACCGAAAGGATATTCTCAGTGTCGGCATGCACGACGACTTCAACATCGATTCCGTCGAGAAGAAACTCCGGATAATCTATTACATGCTCTTCAACACGGATCTGCTCATAGGTTTCATTGTGCATGAAATAGTAACCCATGTCATCCTTATATAGATACTTATAGGGTCTTCTTTCAACTCTTGCTATGTTAACTTTTGTCCCTGAAGAAAACGTATTGTCAATTACTCTTCCTGTCTTGATGTTCCTTAACTTGGTTCTTACAAAGGCGGGGCCCTTGCCCGGCTTTACGTGCTGAAACGATACAATCGTATAAAGATCATTACTGAATTCAATCACCATTCCATTCCTGAAATCTGCAGTACTTGCCATAAATCTGTTTTGTTACTCTTATTTTTGGTTAGTTATTTTTTCTTAATGTCGAGCGGATAGCTCAATCCTTCATAGCTTACCATGTCTACCGTAAATGCCCCCACAAATATATTAAAACGAATCTTAACCGGTAAAAAATTTTTATCAGCCGAAAACCAGAAGGATACATCCTCCTGAGTTTTGAAGAGTCTGCCCACTTCGGTGACCGGATTAAATTTATAACACAATATTTTGCCTGCCCTTGTTTTAATTTCCTCTTCGTCAACATATTTCATGCGGATCGGATAGAGCTCATCGGTGAACCAGGTTGTCATCTCGATTATATCCCCCTTCTTAACATTCGCCATATAGGGGAGACTATGATTGCGGAACCAGTAGAAGCAGGAGAGGATGTCGTGTATCCCCTGTGGTGTGATATGAATTCCTGTAAGGTCGCTGGTAAGGATTGCAGAATCCTTTCTTGTGGCGTGGTCGAATAGCACGACATTGTAACGGTGGTATCTCCCTTCGTTTATATTCCTGATTGATTTAACGGGGAGCTCGGTTGCCGGATTAATATAGCTCTCATAAACATCCTTTACTTTGTATATGGCGTCAGCCAGGCCGGTCGTTTTTGCTTCGAGTGCCGAATGCCATACCTCTTTACCGGAAAAGGAATCTTTTCTGAGATCCAGCGTGGCGATGCCGCCGTTGATCGCTCCATAATGAATAACATAGTTCACTTTCTCTCCCGGCCCGTACGATGAGACCTGGCCCGCGAGCTGAAACAGGCTGGCGGAACAGAGAATAAATATTGAGATCAGCTTTTTCATAATATTCACTAAAGAGAATCAATTAACGGGCCAATTATTTTCAGAGAATGTTCTTTACCGGTTTTGTCGTCAGGAAATCCTTGAGATAAAAAGGTTCAAAATATGCAACATCCTCAAAACGCTTTTCATCCATAGCTTCATATGCGGGCTTCAGCATAAATGAAGCGGAAATATTGAAGTCGTCATCAATTATTATGTTTTCAGCCTTCAGCACTTCATGGCATTTTGAGGCACCGTCTCCAAAAATAAAGATTCTTGACGATGGGGCAAAATTACTGAAAGTATCCGTATTAATTATTTCTGCAGATATTCCTTTTACTTCTTTTCCTGATGAGTCGAGAACGCAATAATAGATCTCCATTCTCCGAGCATCGAGGGCAGGGGCGAAGAGGTCGGATGGAGATGCTCCGTATTTCGTCTCTGCGATAGGTTTAAAGCCCTGATACATTGAATGTGTGGTAGCCACTCCGATCAGGGGTATTGAAGCCGCATAGGCTATCCCTTTTGCTGCAGAGACACCTATTCTGAGGCCGGTATATGAACCCGGACCCTTGCTTACAGCCACTGCTTCGAGATTGCCAGGCTTGATGCCTGTCTCCTTAAGGATGTCGCTGATGAAAACGGTTAACAGCGAAGCGTGAGATCTTCCTTCGGCGCGCTCCTTCAGGGCAACAACACCATTGTTATCGCAGAGAGCAACTGAACAGATATTAGTAGCTGTTTCAAGGCAGAGTATCATTGTTTTTCAGAAATAAGCTGCAGCTTACTTCTCCTTATAAAGAGACTCTTTCTTAACCACTTCGATAAGGGTACTATCCTTCAGCTTTTTGCTGATGGCGCTGAAGGGAGCTGATATGATTTTAACGCTGTCGGCCAGGCCTTCTGTGATCTCGATGTAGTTGTTATCCTGGATCCCTGTCTTGACATTCTTTACAAAAGCATATTTCCCGTCGGTGGTGAAGACAATAGTTCTGATATCCTCTTTTGTAACCTTCTTTGAGCTATTGGTAGTATCGGTACGGGTTGTAACTGCCTGGATAGGAATTGCTATAATCCCCGCCTTGGTCTCAGTCAGGATATCGACCGAAGCCGACATTCCCGGTCTGAGAGGATATTTGAAGGTAGAAAGCTTATCATTTGACTCGGGCAGCACCCTTATCTTGACATCGAAATTTGTTACCTGATCGGCTGATACC
>Ga0224523_1000151_pt1 | contig 46013 bp, 53 predicted proteins | sample CFST50metaG_FD_182732 | JGI IMG/M metagenome (GOLD analysis project Ga0224523, IMG submission 182732) | Peat soil microbial communities from Stordalen Mire, Sweden - C.F.S.T50 | ecosystem: Environmental > Terrestrial > Soil > Wetlands > Peat | place: Sweden: Norrbotten County, Stordalen Mire... | reverse complement strand
TGATTATGAAGCAGTTTGTTCAATTAAAGCAAACGGAGATGATGCGACAGGAATTTACTTCGCTGAAACAATTTTTGAAAGCACAAATTCAAAAGAAGATTTGCAAAACGCATTGAGAGGCTTGCTCATTGCAAGAGCAATTTTGGATGAACCAGAATATCTGGCAATTGCAAATGAAATACCTGATGAAAGGAAGTTACCTCGTTTCAGGTTTCATTACTTTTTTAGAAACATTGAAGGGATTTGGGCCTCAGTATATTCAGATGATATTGATAATCCTCTTTTTGTTGATGGAGAAAGAACAGCTGGGAAACTTTATTCCACAACCAGAATAAACTCCGAACGAGGTTATCGGATTTTAGAATTACTCTATTGTGATAATTGTGGAACAACACTATTTGGAGGAAGTCGATTGGTAACGAGAAATGAATCCGGCAATCACTCTTTTGAATTGCTCCCAATAAGTCCTAACATCGAAGGTATTCCTGAAAAAACACCGGCAAAACTTGTTGAAAAAAGAAGTTTCCAAGAATTCGCTGTTTTTTGGCCTTGCGGAAATCAAGAATTTACGATGCATGACAGGGAGCATGGAATTCCTGCAGATTATTGGAGACAGACGACTGTTAATCAATTTAATCAAGGTGATTATGAAGCCAACTGGATTCCGGCTTCACTTAATTGCATTTCAGGTGATATTGATTTTTCGCACGACAAAGCAACCTCTGATAGCTTCAACTGGATAAAAGGATATTACTTCACGATTACACTAAATGGTTCAAACAGAGACATTGCTTTCCCTGATGCAAGTGGAAACATTGATTCAAGAGAAACACATAAGGCATTACCAAATGTCTGTCCTTGTTGTGGTTTAAATAATCAAAAAAGAAGGCAAGACACTCCCAAAAGAAAATTCACATCGATCAGAGGTTTTAGAACTGGTTTCTCCAAAACAACACAAATGTTTGCAAAGGAGTTGATGTATCAATTACCAGACAACGAAGCGGAAAGAAAATTAGTTGTATTTTCTGACAGCCGTGAAGATGCCGCACAAATCGCAAACGGAATTGAAAGGAATCATTTCACAGATTTGCTTAGAGAAATATTAGTAAGAGAACTTCACACAAATCTGATGTTGCGTTTTCAAATTGTAAATGCATTCGATATTGGCGATGCAGCGAAACAAGCTGAATTACAGCAGAGTTCTACAACAATTTATGATGAGATAGAATTTCTGTTTGATAAATCAACCTACACTGGAACAAATACTAATCGATTGCGAGAAAAAGATGATGCAATTTTAAAGTTGAATGAATATCGTTCACTTCTGATAAATGTAAGAGGGTTGGTTCATATCACAAACTCGATAGATCTTGCACCACTTATTAAACATTTTGTTGCCTTGGGAATAAACCCAGGTGGTAATGACATTTCTTTGCAATCAAAACCATTGAATGGAAGATTTGTTCCCTGGTATGAATTAATAAATTTTGAAAGGGAAGAATGGAATGCCGGAATCAGCGATGAGTTCATTGCAGAAATGAGAGACGGAACTTTCACGAATCTTGCCTCCATGTTTTTTGGTTCCCTTTTTTATTCCTTTGAATCTTCTGCCCTGGGTTATGTTAGTATCAATCCTGATATGCAAATTATTACTGAGCAATCAAATGTAATCGCAATAGCTAGAGATGAATTTATACAAATTGTAAATTCTACAATCAGAATTTTAGGTGATAAATACAAGCATAACAAAGTTGATGATACATCCCCTTTTAACTTTACAGCATACAGAGACCTTCCAGGACAAGTAAAAAAATATATCCGGGCTGTTGCATCGAGATATTCAAAACTTGAAACCGAAATTGGAGATGCAGTATTCACAACTCTTTCAACAGGTGGTTTACTTGCTGGTGATACAGGACTTCAAATTGAAAATTTATTTATAAAAGTTGCACGGGCAACCGACCAAGTTTGGACAAGTCCTAGAGGAAGCAGACCACACTTACACTTTAGTGGGGGTATCTGCACATATTCTGTTACTCCACTACAACCACAACACGATAGGATATGTGATGACATTTGGGAGGAGAATTATCTCTCATACAATGCTATCAAACAACAACGACAACCAATCCGCCTTCATTGCGAAGAATTGACTGGACAAACAGACGACCAGTTTGAAAGACAAAGGCATTTCAGAAGTATCATTTTACCGGATGAAGGAAGGAGGCAAGTAAAAACGATTGATTTGTTGAGCGTAACAACAACTCTTGAAGTTGGTGTTGACATCGGAGCATTGCAAGCTGTAATGTTAGGAAATATGCCCCCACAGAGATTCAACTATCAACAAAGAGTTGGGAGAGCAGGCCGGAGAGGGCAAGCATACTCTGTGATTCTAACATTTTGCAGAGGTCGGAGCCATGACGAATTTTATTTTTCAAATCCTCATAGGATTACAGGTGATTCCCCGCCTATTCCATTCCTAACAATGAATCAGGAGAGAATTTTCAAGCGCTTACTTGCTAAAGAAATTTTAAGAAAGGCATACATCGATGAAGGTATTGACATATCGAACGATGAAAAATCAAGTGTGCATGGAGAGTTTGGGAACATTGGAGACCTACAAGTAAATTGGACTGATTATAAAGAACAAATCATACACTGGATAAACAATAACAGGACAAAAATCGAAGAGACTATCGATGCTTTAATAGCACCTGCATTACTTGCAAAGAGAAATGATTTCATTATTTGGATAACAGATACAACAGGTACGAATGGGTTAGTTGAAAAAGCTCAAAGCGTAATCAACAATGAAGAAATTGCAACGACAGACGTTTCGGAAAAATTAGCTGAGGGTGGAATACTTCCAATGTTTGGGATGCCAACCACTATTAGAAATTTATATCATGGCATCAATAATCATTTAGAGCCACTTTCAATCGACCGACCCCAATCAATGGCAATTTATGAATTTGCCCCCGGAGCACAAAAAACAAAGGACAAAGCAATTCATCAAGTAATCGGCTTCACAAGCGATATAATTAATACTAGGATTCAAGGAAGAGAAACTGTAACTAATTCAATAACAAGTAACCAACTTCCATTTTCATTAAATCGCTGGTTTGTGAGATGTAGGGCTTGTGGATTTTTTGAAACTTATTCAGAAGAAAGAAAAATAGAGTTGGAAGAACAAAATCAATTTGATAGCTGCCCTAATTGTGGTGAAGTAAATTCTGAAAAGTATCAGCGACCAGTTAAATTGAAATCACCAAGAGCATACAGAACAAATCTTTCGTCGGGTAGCGATTCGAAAGACGATTCAGAATTGCTTCTATCAAGGCCACCTATCTTTGCAGAGAAAATAAATGACCCTGCAAATCCTGATCAACATCAATTAATAAATAATGCTGACTTGACAATCAGCGACAAAGATGTTACTTGGCGTGTAAACACAAACTCAGATAGGTATTTTACCGGGAAACTCTATAATACAAACAACCGTTTCCCTTTTAATTCAGTAATCGGTTATTGGTTTAATGACCAGTGGTTAATAAATGAATTAGCTGTAAACTCAAATGCAAACGGTTATTCAATTTTTATTCAGAACAATGCAGCGGGGCAAGACGAGCAAATTGCGTTGGCAAGCAATAAAAAAACTGAAATTTTCAGAATAGCCCCTTCAACAGTCCCTCTGGCATTAGATCTGAATATGTTTTCTAGAGAAACAGATTTACAGCATATTAAAGCTCAATCGAATGGTGTCCGTTCTGGGTATTATTCTGCTGCTTTTTTATTGCAAAGAGTTTTGGCTGACCAGCTTGATGTTGACCCGACTGAAATTGAGATTGCAGACATATCAATGAAAATCCTTGATGATGGAACAGATAGAAGAATTGCAGAGATTGTTTTAACAGATGAATTGCCCAATGGTTCAGGTTTCGTCAGATATTTGCACAACAACTTTTTGAACATTCTTTCTGAAACAATGAATCCTCAAGATCCAAATAATTATTTAGGGAAGATTCATGCACAAGCACATGAACATAGATGCAAAGATGCCTGCTACGATTGCTTAAAAGTTTATAGAAACATGAACTATCATAGCTTACTTGATTGGAGATTAGGTTTGGGAATGATGAGAGTCCTGAATGATCCAAATTATGTCTGTGGAACAGATGGAAATTTCAGTGACTATATTGAATTAAGTAACTGGCTTCACTTTGCAACTGAATTAAGAAATAGTTTTGGTCAAAGTTTTGGCTTTTCTCATTCAAATGAAATCAATAGGCTACCTGTTCTCTTATTCGGAAGAAATCAAAAGAATGTTATAATGATTGTTCATCCATTTTGGGATCTAAGAAATCTGAGAGAAGCAAACTGGTTAGCAGAAACGAAAGCAGAGATTGAGGAATACACAAGTAGTAGAAATGGAACTGTTAGCATCATTGACACATTCAACTTACACCGGAGGCCCGGTTGGTGCTATGAAAAATTAGTCAACAGATAATGTATAAAATTGACAAAATAGTATACAGGGAAATAGTCAGAATTTCTCCGAGCCAATATCATTCAATGAAAAATTGTGCGTACAAATCTCTATTGGCGGCAGCTTTTGAGAGTAAACCGTTATTACCTGTCTCCCCGAATGCTTATTATGGAACAGTGTTACATAAAATGCTTGAAATGATTACGAAAGGAGTAATTAAGAATGAAAATGATTTCAATATACTATTTGATAAGCAGGTAATTTTACAAGAGGAAAATTTAATAGAACTTGGTTATGATTTTTTTGTTCCTCTTCAGAAAAATGTAAAGGACTTCGGGATGAAGAAAGTTCTTTTAAAAAAACATTTGAAAACAATCAGTGAAAATCCCGAATTTTCAAGTACAGTAAAATTTTACTCAGAAAAATGGTTGGAATCAAAAGACAAACTGATTGCAGGCAAAGTTGATTTAATTATTGAAGATGAACTGGGAAACGAAATTATTGATTTCAAAACCGGTGCAATTACTCATGATGTTTTGGATGATGACGGGGAGATATTTTCAAAAATAAAAGAGGAATATACGGATCAATTAAAGCTTTATGCTCAACTTTATTTTGAGAATACAGGTAAGTTTCCATCTAAATTGAGTTTGATAGATTTGACAAAACAAAAATTTGCGGTAGTATTCACACAATCAGAATGCGAGAGCATATTCATAGAAGCTAAGAAATTAATTGCTGCAACAAATCGAAGTATTATTGAAGGAACATATAATGCAAATACTTCAGAAAAAAATTGCAAATATTGTTTATATAGACCCGCATGTTCCTCTTTTTTGAAACTTTTAGATTCCAAGCATACTTTTAATGATGTCTCAGGGACAGTAAGAAATGTGGTCAAATATCAAAATGGGAATATTAATATCCTTCTTGAAAATAGAGAAAGTAACATAACAGTAACTGGCTTTCATTCTACAAAATATGATGATTTAAATGCCAGAAAAGACAAGCGAATAAGTATTTTTAATTTATGGAAGGAAGCTGCAGAATTAGTTTTCTCTACAACAAAGACCACAGTAATTTATGAATAATCATAACGAAAATAAAATTCCGATACTTTCTTTCTATTCCGGTGGAGGTTTCTTAGACATGGGATTTGAAATGGCTGGTTTTGAAATTGTTTGGACAAATGAAATAGATGAGGTATTTGCCAAACTTCATTCTTCAGGGATTACTTCTTGGAGGGTATCAAGAGGTAATGGAATAAAAGCAGAAATTTTCAATACCAAATCCATCACTAAAATAAAATCAGAGGAAATTTTATCAGAAGCATTTCCAAAAGGCAAACCAGAGATTTTTGGAATAATTGGTGGTCCCCCTTGTCAAGATTTTAGCATAATGGGAAATATGGAAGGTTTTAATGGCAAAAGAGGTAAACTAACAATTGTTTTCTTTAATAAAATAATGGAATTGAAGCCTACATTCTTTGTAATGGAAAATGTAATTGGTTTGACAAAAAGCAAATCAACCAAAAAGTATTTACAAACTCTCTTGAATGATCTTGAGCCTGAATATCACATCGATCACAAAACATTAAATTCATTAGATTTTGGGGTTCCTCAATCCAGGGAAAGGGTTTTTTTCATTGGCATAAAAAAGGACAAATTAGATGAAAAGATTATTAATCAAAACCTGTTTGCAAATTGGTTCCCTTTTCCTGTTAATCAGAATTATCAAAATTCGCTAACAAAATACAAATGGCCAGTTGCCGTTCCTTTTGGAAAAAAATTGTCTAAACCAGAAAATATACCTATAGAGTTGTGTGTAGAGAATTGCTTGGTTCCATATAGAGAAGAAAAAAACATTCCGAACTCAATGGAGTATTTCAAATTATATTCAACCAAAGATCATTTAGATGCAATTAAGGAAGGTGAAACAAATAGACCATCATTCAAACGATTACACCGCTTCAAATACAGTCCAACCGCGTGTTATGGTAATAATGAAGTCCATTTACATCCATATAGGCATAGACGATTATCGGTGCGAGAAACATTGAGAATCCAAGGGGTACCTGATACTTATGTTGTACCACCGGACTTACCATTATCAAGAAAATTTAAAATGATTGGGAATGGGGTTCCAGTTCCTCTGGCAGAAGCAGTTGCTAATTCAATAAAAAGTTTTTTGATTGACAACAGAATAATACAACCTTGAGAACTCAATGGATATTTGGTCAGAAAAAAAGAGAAGTGAAGTAATGAGTAAAATCCGGGGGGAAAACACCAAACCGGAATTAATTTTACGCTCAGCTCTTTTTAAGAAAGGGTTCAGATTTAGAGTTCATAAGAAAGATTTGCCGGGAAGACCTGATATCGTTTTACCAAAATATCATTCAGTAATATTCGTAAATGGGTGCTTTTGGCATTATCATAAAAAATGTAACGAAGGCAGAATCCCTTCAAGTAACTCTATATATTGGAAAGAAAAATTAGAACGTAATATTAAGAAAGATGCTGCTAGCATAAAAGCGCTGGAGGCGGCAAGTTGGAAAGTATTTGTGATTTGGGAATGTGAGATTGAAAAAAATTTTGAATTAACTTTTAATAATTTAATAAAAAATATTTGGGAATGCTCTTGAAATGATAGAATTATTAAAGGATGTTTAGTAAAGTAAGCTAAGTTGTTGATTAATTTGATATTAAAAATATCCTTTAAATACTATTGGGGTCGATCTACAAATCGTTTTAAAATCACCTTGTTTTTTAAACATCCTCGGCGACTGTTCAAAATTGAATAAACGATATAAATGATACCGTTCTTTATGATCAATGGAAAATTGAAGTTCATTGGCTGTAAAAAAGAACGGAGATTCTTTACTTAGTTTAGTAGTTTTTACTTCAATATATTTATCAGATCCGTCCGGGTTTCTTGATAATATATCAAAACCAGATCCATCTCCAGTGCTTTGTGATATCCATTCAACCCTATCTGCAAGTTTTGAATAGCCAAGCGCATGTAGATTCCATTTTTCAAATGATAGAACAAGTTCCTCCCCACATTTACCAAGCTTTTGATTATTTTGTTCTCTCTCAAGATAGTTTATCTTAAAAGGTCCATTGTTAAACTTGATATTTGGTTCCTCCACATATTGTATCACTGGTGGAGCTACAACAAATTTCTCCTTTCGAAAATCAATTATATTAGGAATAACTTCTTTCTCACTGAAATTCTTAAAATAGTTCTCCATTTGGTGATCATTTTTTAGATAATCGACGATATGATCCTCCAGTATTTTTTGATAGTTGTATTTTGGTAGATATCCTTTGATATATGGTTGTCCAAGAGTAATTAGAACCGCACTTATATTCTGATGCTTAAATTCTATTGCCCCATCAGATCTATTATTAAGAAGCGAAATAAGGTTTCTTCGATGATGAGCTTTGTTCACAGTTCTGCTAGCGAGTTCATCAATAAGCATACTAAAATAGTCGCTAATAATTAGTTTAACTTCAAGATCTGACCAAGGGGGCTGTATCATAAGTTAAATTCATACATTGATTTGAAACTGTACACTAAATATAATTGATCTATCGTTAACCTGATATAAGAAATGGTATAAAGTTTCATTGCATTATTAGTTCAATATTATTGCATCATTTCTTTAAAATACTCCTCTGTCTCTTTATCCGTAAAATAAACATAACACCCTTTCATTCCCCTGGTTAGTAGTGTCCTGTAAATGTTTTTAACATGCTTCTCGAAATTGTCTATGCTTCTTTTCAACATCGGGTCTTTGGTGGCAGTTATATCTGCAGATAATTTTCCGGAAGTCACATCCACGCACAGATCATTTCCAATTATCACTCCTATATAATCGAATTCAAACCCTTGAGCAGTATATATACACCCCACCTGTTTAATCCCTTCCGGACGATATGCCCATTCATACCACCTGACGTAACCTTTTGGTATTGAGGTTATTTTGTCATGTGTTTCCCACGGCATTGCAAAGTCTCCGATCTTTACATCTTTAACAAGTTCACCATTACTATCTGTTTTACTGCTCCATGGCCAGCAGAATCCGGCAACTATCCGTGCAGAATTTGGCTTTTCTTTCTCCTTTTCAATAAGAATGTCCATTATCTCCTGCGGGGATGAAAAAATTCTGAAGTCAAACTGGTCATCCTTTCTGAATATTCTCTCTTCTTCATTGTATCCAAGAACCGATTCGAGCCATAAAAGGTAGTCATTTGAACCCATGCATCTGTATTGAGTTTCCAGCGTAACCTCATGAATACCTGCATTGTATTTTGCTGCAGCTTCTCTAATAAGTCCGGAACTTCCTACCTCTGATGAACGCACATTCTGCCTGTCATCGATGAAGAATACAGTTGTTTTCGCACACCTTACAAGCTGCTCCATCTGTGGCATGTCAGAGCGGTCCTCAGGTTTTGTGTACTGATGGTTACTGTTCTTTTCGATCCTGTGTGCTTCATCAATCAAAAGGATATCAAATTCATTCTCTTTTGTTCTGCTTGGGATAAACCTGTAAAGATTTGAGAACATTATTTCACCGCCTCGCCCAACAAGCTTCTGCAATCCGGATGTGAACGGTTTTGATTTGCACCCATACAGGACATTCTTTTTCTTTAATGCAGCTTCAGCTAGAATATTTAAAGCAATAACCGATTTCCCTGTTCCTGGTCCACCATGAACTATAATAACCGATTTTTCATTCTTGTTTGCCGACATCCGGTACCTTGCCCAGATAAGGTTCTTAGCAACAAGCTGCTCGTTAAGCAATGAGAACACAACATCATTCTTAATGATTTTATGTACATTCTCAAGCAGCTTCTTTGAAGGATGCAGACGACTTTGCATAAAGCGGTTAAATATCTCAAACCCGGAACCGTTTTCAAGTAGTTCCATGATCCTGATGCCGAGAAGTTTTGTGTCTTCTTTTGTAAAGAGTGGGAATTCAGCTATCAGGTCTTTATAAACCGGATTATGCAGACCCTTCCCTTCCGTTCTTGAGTAGTTATGGCAATAGGCACAACTGAAAAGTGAGAGAGTCGGTTCTTTCTCAAATTCTTCAACAAATCCTTGCATATAATTATGATACCCTTTTACCTGTTGAGATGGATGAGGGACAATTCTTTCCCTGCCACCGGTGTATGTCTCAACAAAGTTACCCTCTTCGGCCAATGCCTTTACATTTGACCACTGTTTGAGTTCAATAAGTACAACATTCGAGATATTATTTGCCCCTTTTCCAAAAAGCAGGCAATCCAGGCGACTCTGGTTATACGGCACTTCATATTCCAGGGCAACAAATGTGTCGTGAATTTTACCCAATTCCAGCAGGTCTCGAACCCTCGAAAGACTATTCTGCCATGATACAAACTCAGGAACTCCAGGATCCTTACCAAGCCTTGCCTTATAATTTTCAGTCATGATATCAGAAATAGTATTTTCTCTGACATCATCAATAAATCTGTCGGAAGGTGCCTGGTAGATGAGCATTGGTTACAGTTCGTTGTATTTCTTAGAAGTACCCTTCGACTTCTCTACAGGGTATTTCTCATTATTCTTCTGGATCTTTTCAAGAACTATCTCCTTAATATCAAAGCCATGCTTTCCTGCCAGTAATAAACTGAAAGCAAGTATATCAGCAAGTTCTTCCTTCAGTTTATTCCGGTCAACAAGTTCAGATTCCTCAGTTGTTTTCCAAAGAAAAAGTTCATTCAGTTCTGCAGCCTCAATTGAGATGGCAAGGGCAAGGTCCTTAGTATTATGAAACTGTTCCCAGTGCCTGGCATCGCGGAATTTAGCGAGTTCGTCTATAAGTAATTGGATGTCATTCATTGATATAAGATTGGTAGCACTAAGGTAGTGAAATTATTGATAAAGAGTTATTTGAGATGAAGCCTAAAAAACCTGGATGGAAATATCTTGGTAATTCAATCAGCAAATCGTATGACAATAACTTATCCTTTGATTAATTATATTACAATAATGTGCATCGATTTCGTAGGTTATTGAATCGAATCCCAACCTTTGAGCAACCTTGGCAGTTGTACCGCTTCCTCCGAAAACATCAATTACGAGTTGGTTGGGTTCTGCTGTAGTCAGGATAATCCTTTCAATTAGTACCTCAGGTATCTGACATGGATGTCCGGTTTTTTCCTTACTAACATTCTTAACCTGGTCAATCTCCCACCAGTCATATAGTTTTGCACCTGTTTTTCCCTCTGATATCCTTTGTTGAATTCGTTTATCATTAAGGTTTTTATACGGTTGCCGTACTTTCTTAAAATCTGGTTTACATCCCCACCAACTAATCAGTCTGCTTTGTTTCCCGGTATTGGAGTTATAAACCCAGCTGACAACTTGTTCGCATTTAGTATTGAACGCTTTTGGTAATATATTTATAGTCTCTTCAGGGTAATGTATGATTACGCATGGCCTTGGAATCTTAGATAGTAAATCAATGTAATCTTCTTCACTCAATTTATCATTATAGTTGTTGTACGCGTATCCTTGATTATATGGAGGATCCTTTATTACAAGTCCTGCTGGTATTATGTGGTTTCGGAAATCATTATTAATTATTATAACATTTGACATTAAATTTAAAAAGTTGAAAATTGCCAGTGAATCGAAGTTTTGAAACCACTAGCGTTATTTTTGAAGTGAGTACATAATTATGAGTATTCAGATTATGGAATAGCATGCTATTAATTTTTACCACTATCATGTTTCTTTATTCCATTCAATTATATAAAAACCAGATAAGTAATATGATAGGTTATTAGTTTTATAAGCATTAACAAATATTTTTATTTCAAAAATTACTCCATTTTTTTTCGAATTTAGCCGTCTGAATATCTGGTTTGTCGCAAAGAGTTTTAATAACTTTTGAATTATAAAGGTTGTCGGTTAATTCAATAAATTCAGATTGTCTGATTTTATCTATCTTATAACAGAAATCCTGGAAATCACTTATATCATAATCTCTTAGATTATTTGATATTGCCATTTTTTGAATGATTAATTGCTTTCTCTCATGAGGACATTTAGTGTTTTTGGCCTCATTGCTTGAAAAAAAGTAAATCGCAACAAGTTGTTTAGGAGTTAATATCTCACTTGTAGCTGCTAATAAATTTTCATAATTATTCCACTGTTCCTGAGAAAGTTCAGGCTTATCCTCTTTACACCAAACTCCATTGACAACGATGTCTATATCCCAAGTTAATTCTTTCCATAGTTCGAAATACAGATTTTCAATATAGATTTGGTCTATATCGTTTATATCAGATTCGTAATCTTCATCAAGCAAACTATCATCGTATTGATTTAAATTTTTCATTTGTATTAGGTTTTTAAAATTGGGGGTTAAATCTATTCTTGAATATTTCATCCCAGTTATTTTTAATTTTAAGAGTCTTGATATTGATATTTTTATTTTAAAATGGGAAATCTCCATATTCCTCACATTCATTTACCCTACTTTTCTCTGCAATTTTTTCCAGAATGTCAATTTTAGGTTCTTTCTTTTCAACCGAAACCCTTATATAAGAAATACCAGTTTTTTCAGCAGTCCATTTGTACAAATCATTTTCGTATACGATAATGATGAATGATTCATACCCATCCTTATTTTTCTCATTATTTAATTTATCAATAATGAAATCCCCATCAAATTTTTTCACAATATCTATCCGCTCAAGGTATTTTAACACGTGATTTTTGAAAGCACAATATTCTTCTTCACTTGGGATATTCCCGTCAACTAAAAAGAACATATATCCTGGTTTCCGTTCCAATTCCTTATATTTTCCATTTTTATATTCAAAAAGGTATATAATCCTGTTATAGTATTCATTAGCCCAATGGCATTCAGCAGTAAAAGTTTCTTCCGGGTACAACTTTGAAAGCTCAATAATTTCGTCATTCATGGTGTTTTTCCATGTTGAAAAATGAGATTTGCCATCTTGAATTTTTAGTAATTCAGATGATGATTTTTTAGCGAAAGTATTTCCCGATGCAATTAATTTAGGATTAGTACTTTCTAAAACAGTATAAGCCCAATATGACATAGCAATTAATTATTATATAATGTTATTTTTGTAACGACCACTTGATGTCGATTATACTTTTCTTAAAATCTTCATCAAGTTTAAAGTTTTAATCTGTTTATTTCTGTTCCCATTATTTTGGTTTGATCCTTTAAACATTGGCACTTATCCTAGCCAACGAATTTGCTTCATTATTGATGATGTTTGAATCAGTGTGCTTTTTTTGCATATATTTAATATTCTTTATCAAAATCTCTCCAATATTTTACATAATTCTTGAAATACTGAGTAAATCCCTCATACGAATCTTTCGTAATATCAACATTCATAGGTTCCGGCTTATTCAATAACGGATTCTGAATGCAATTTTTAAAATCAGATTCACATAAGAAAATAGCACCGAAAAGGGTGACTAATAGGTTCAAAATAAAAACAGGGTCATCTGCACCAACTCTTGTAAGTGCAATTATTATGTTATCCTCATTATACTCCATTTGACATCGATTGCCAAACTTGTCCAAAAGTGTAATTTTTTTCTTCTCCGAATTATTTTCGACTATCTGAATATCATTAGTCTTGTCACAAAAATCCTTGTATGTAGTTTTTGTGATTATGTTATATTTTTTATTCATGTTTTATAGATTTTATTAATACCGTTATTTTTTATCAAATTCTGTTTGAGTCATGGTGTAAAAACTCACATATCATGACAGTGAAGTTAGCTCTCGCAAACCTTTGGAGATTTTTACTCTTCAAGTTTTAATTTTCCACAACCAATGTTTTCAACTTCTTTATAAATTTCATTGCATGTTTTCTGTAATTCATCATCATAAGTAAAAATGTACAATAGTATTTTAATAAATATATCATTAACGTCAATGTATCTTGTTTGTACAAGATTATTTATCTCTGTGATGTATAAATTAATTTCTTCACTATTTGCATTAATGGGATAAGTATGTCCAATCTGCGTTAACAGGTAGAAAAAAGTTCTTTCAAATTCAGCCAGAGTTACTGGGAAACCCCAAATAAAATCACAATAATAATTTATGATAATGCTGCAATTGTCTTGAATAAATAACTGAGATTTATAGTTATTAAGTTTATCTGCTGGACTGACAAGTGAATAATCATACCAGGGTATAGTAATATTTTTAATATGATACTTAGCAATTCTTCCCAAAGCTTTTGGGGATTCAGCGATTAAGAATTCTTTAATAATTTCCCTCGTTTTAATTGTTGATTTTTCATTATCGATATTGTTCATAATTTCATGGTCACGACAATATAATTTCCATGCAATTATCTCATTTGAACTACGATATTTTATTAATGTCCTACCAAGATGGAAAATGAGACTTTTATAAAACTCATAATACGTTTTGTTCTCGAATTCATCTATGCAGGCTTTGATTTTTTTGTTATCCAAAAGACGGTTATATATTTTTGAGGTAATTGCATCGGCATCATAGCTTTTAATTCTTCTGACTGAGCTTTGATTGATTTTATCATTAAGTAGATTTTTCATTTTATTTGTGTTAAAATTGGTGTTGATATATTTTATTTTTTAAAACCAAATCCATTATTTTTTACAAATAAAGGTTCAGGTTTTTTAGTGATGTAGACTTTAATGTCTGGTACAGTTTTATTTATATACTCCATAACAATTTTGGAGTAACTAACTTCAGTGTCTTTCCCACTTATTAATAATTTTACATCTACTACTTTGTGGCAATATTCACAGGGGCAATATCTCAAAACCATTGCCATATGGTAATTCGTAATATCCAAAGTATAAAATTCGGCCGGCATCGATATTGTAAGTCCATCCACAGTGCTTGTCACCCAAGTGTATACCCCGCTTAATGTTGACATTTCAAATCTGATTGGTGTTTCCTTTTCAAGGTAATCGAGAAAATCTAAAACAATTTTTTTCGGGTTTTCGATTTTCGTTTCATTATCGTTAATCATAGCGTTTATTTTTAGTAACATTATTTTTTACAGCACGCTGAATTATTTGGCGTGTGTAGGTTCCTATTCTTAAATAGGACTCTTCAGCATTTTTCTTGATTTCATTAAAGAAGTCAAGATCCACCCAGAGGTTAATTCTTCTGTACTCCTTTTTACTCATTGATTTTAATTTTTAAATACTATTATTTTTTGTTTTATCATAAATACTAGTGATGAGGGAAAAAGGAACAAAAAAGAGCAAATTGTCACAAATATTTTAATTCGTTTCGATAAGTAGCACTATTATAAGGTCTTACAAAAGACTCACTAAAAAGTTATTTTTAGGATCCTGTACAATTGTTAAAACAAATGGCATTACTATAATCTATTGGAAAAATGATTCAATCGACCATATGTTTAGTAATGTAAATTTGCACTTATTATCATATTCTGATTTTTATGTGTCTTTGTCTACATTAATAAAAATGATTTCTTTCAAGAAATTATAAATCCGCTGCCCTCATTACAAAAGGTAATAAACCTTCTGATATGTTTTTTACTACCCTGTCCGCTGAACTTTTTCAAAAGTGCTGTAACCGGGAAACCTCTATTAGATTTTTCATTTTCAAAAATTGCCTTCCCGATATCTCCAAAAGTATTTACTTCCACAATTATATCAGTATTGTGAGGACCACTCAAGTCTATCCCAGGAATGTCCCATAAGGCTCTCTCTAAAGCCTTGGCGATGTTTATTGCATCCGCTGGTAGTACTTCCTGCCCATCACAACTAGTATAGCTTCCGTTCCAATCCTTATAGTTTTCCAAATCCCTTGGCTCAGTGCCCATTGCAGTCCATCCATAATGTAGTGCCAACTCCAAGACATGTCCCCAATCGGAAAAATTAAAACTAATTTCACCTTTATCATTAAATAAATCATACATAGCATTCTCTTTTTAATAATTTAATTTACAATCTAATACATATCATCTGATCCAATAACGTATCTCGTATTTTCAATTATTAGAACATTGATACTTCCTATTTTAAAATGGAAGTTCTCCATATTCCTCACATTCATTTACGCCACCCCTCAACTTATCCATATCAATCGCCCATTCGTATAAATCATTGTCATATAACTTTGCAAACTCCATAAAAGAATATTGTTGACGTTTAGGGTTCTTGAACGGCACCCATTCCATTGTTCCCCCAAAATCACCCATATAATCATAGTATTGCAGTTTAACGGATACAGAAGGTCTATCCTCTTTTCTCAAGTGAATAAAAGTCTCCTGAATATACAGACATAGTAGTTCAATCCAACGGTCATTAGGACTCCAGGCTGTTTGGTAATAAATTGTGATAGTATTCCCACTGTCATACATACTATCGTCATAAACATCCCATTTGCAACCCCATATCGCGCGGCACCAATCATAACCATAATCGCTGTATGCTTTACTTCCTGAAAATCTTACAGGCAGTGGCAGCATTTTACTCATGGTATATTTTTGCTTTTTATTTTCATCTTCATCGAAAATCATCATCCTGATTTTATCCATAGTGATTTTATCTTCACAATGAATTTCTAATCTGTTTGTTACATGGTTTGGCATAGTGCTTTAATATTTATTTTAATGTTATTTTTAAAATGGCAATTCATCATATTCTGTCTTTAATTCTTTCTCCGGCTTTGAAGATTTTTCCTTTATATCGAAAAATTCAACATCGACATTAATGTATGTTACGCCATATTTCCTTGCAATCAATAGGGCATTTGGAGTGGTATATTCAATGGTTACCAATAAATTTGACTCTTCTTCATCATTCGATTCATCATCAAAGTCAAAATTAAGTTTGACTCTGTTCTGTGATGTCTGAGCTATTCTGTTATATAGTTCAGATACCTTTTTTTTAAATGCATTGAAGACACCTTCATGCAGCTTATCATGGTCTGACGGCTTAATACCAAAACAGTATTCAAATCCTTCCTTTAATGGTGTCAAGTCACCATTGGAACACTTATACATGGTGATATAATTTTCGTAAATGTTCTCTCCTGCAATTTTTATGTGAAAAACTTCTTCAGGATATTTAATTGATAACGAAACAACTTTATCAAGTGCTGACCGATTTGTCGTAGTAATTATTATTTCATCATCTTTATCATCAAGAATCTTAAAAGGCATTTCTATATCTATTTGCTTCATTATTAGTTTTTTTAGAAATTCTGGTGAAGCTTTTACCGTTGTAAAATATAAGTACGACATAGTTTTAATTATTAATATTATTATTTGTAATTATTTGAAGAATGACCTGTCTCAGGTAGGTTCCAACTCTCAGAAATTGCTTGTCTGCTCTTTCCTTAATTTTATCATAGGTTGGTTTTTCCAACCATAGATTGACTCTTTTAAATTGAATTTTACTCATTAGCTTAAGTTTTTATATACAATTATTTTTTAATTTTCATATAAATACTATCATGATCGAGCAAAAGGAACAATTTTTCACAGTTAGGGGCACAATATTTTCAAAACGAAGCAATATGTTACATAATATCAGACAATTGCACAATATTAAAATTTTAAATAATTTTTATATATTTTTTCATTTGTTAAGAATTAATACTCTAAAAAGTCAGTGCCATTTTTCGATTTCAGTTAATTAATTACTGATTTGAGAGTAAAAAGAGTCCCGATCATGTATTTAAAAATTATTATGTGTGAAGTGAATAAGTCCAATCATAAAGAAAAAAGGCTAGACAGATTTTTTTACGGTCGTTTTATGACTGCCACAATATAATAGTGCTTATAAAGCAAAGCCAATAAACATCTATGGAAATAAGATCTCATTATGGTCAATTCAAGGCTGAAATGATCTGTATTATGGAGATAGCCAGTAATCTTAAACTTTTTTATCGGTTGTTAAAAATCCCTTTTTTGTAGAGTTTTATTATATGATTTATACAATTCTTTAAGATTCGGCGTCAGATTCCTATCAATCTTCTTTTCATTAGTCTTCAGCATTTCTGCGATACGATTAATAGTAATCTTTTCACCGGTTTTAAGACTTTCAATAGCATCGCGTATCAGATTCGTTTTTGATGCTATATTCCCTGCCTTAAATGCTTCTACTGCCAGATTGTGAGTTTTCTCTGGGTCAGTCTTTTTATACGTTCTGGAAAAGAAGACATATTGCCTGCAAATACCTTTTTTATTCTGGCGGATTACTTTGTTAAAATCAAGTTCTCCTCGAAGAAATTTTTCATGATTGTAACTGACAATATCAATGCACTCTTTTGAGGTTAAAGGTTCCTCGCAATATTTATCATTTATGGCCAGAATTTCTTGCTGGATTCTATCACAAGAAGCAAATGGATTATTAAACATTAGTTTTAAGCAAATGCTTCCGAGGGTTTTGTTCCGTTTGCCTGTTATGATTTTATGTTCCTTGCTAAATCTTATCTGGCATACCGGAATTCCACCTTCAACATAATAGGTCGGACTAACTCCTGAGAAATATGCTTCATCAATTCTTGTTGAGTAATCAAGGATATCAGGATTCAAGTATTTTTGAAAAAAAGGGTCAATAGTACTCATTATATTTTTTATATTTATATATCTGATATTAGAAAATATTATACCTGCATATGTCCCTTTTTTAATTAAAGAATCAATATTATAATCAATTCCATTATACGTATTATTGTCCCTTTTTTCAGAGTTAGAATCCAGGATAAAATTTTTGTCATTATTCCTATGCGTACTATTGTCCTTTTTTTGGACAAGTAAACATTTATTGGAATCTGGGTCATTATTACTATACATGCTATCCCCTTTTTGGACGCATAGAGAGTTAAGCGATTTTGGGACATTAGTACTATACCCACTGTTGTCCTTTTTTTCTAAACTTAAATTTTTTGATGAGTTTGGGTCGTTAGCACTATACCCATTATTGTCTTTTTTTACAAGATTATTTTTAGGTAATAATTCATCGTTTGTCCCTTTGACAAATCTAAATGTTTCGGAGTATGGGGTATAATAATTATTTTCATCATATGTGAGGAAACAGAACCGGCCAATATTCCGGCATCTGTTATCACAGACTACACTATATTTTTGGGAATAATAATCTGAGATAGCATCATAATAATCAGCATGCTCATTTACATCTCGGATTGATGTATAAATACCTACCTTATAACCGTCATGAGGCGACCGGAATGAGAAATATGTGTATTTGTCTCGGTTAATATCCTTTATTTTCTTTTCAATATCCGGGTTAGCTTTTTTGTCCAGGTCAAGTAAAATTAATCCACTGTGCTGGATGACATTCTCATTTGTTTTTTTCCCTGGCTCGACCAGGCCGCTGGCTACAATGATTGGCAATTGTTCTTTAGTAATTATACCTTTCTTGAAGTTTTCATAAGATTCCCTGGTTGTCCCAGAGGTGAGAAGATTAGGCAATTCCCACATCAAAAAATAGGTGGGTGTATAGCTTTCTTTGTTTGGGTAATATGTAAATATCATTCATCTTGGTAGTTTAATAAAGTTATTCTTAGGCGGTTTAAAAAAAGAAAGCAGCAGTTCGCCACGCTATTCCAACTCCCGAAAAGCATCTAACATTAAATATTCTCAATAATAAATACCTGGATTTCACCAAAAATTGTGATCTCTCACTAATTTTAAATATCTAGATTTGAATGCCCAGAGAATATGAGAGTTAGGAAGCGTCATTAAATAATGAACCCAAATCAGAGTCAAAAGCTGAAATCACTTTTATAAGATTCTTTATAGTATAATTTAAAAAACCATTTTCAATATTCTGTATTGTTCTGAAATGGACCTCAGCAATTTCAGCCAGATCCTTTTGTGTTAAGCCATAGCAGAATCGTAACTCTTTAATATATAAGGCAATTTGATTTAATTGCTGAAACTCATAATAATCTATCAGAGAATCGACATTGCTCATTTTTTTATTCGTCTCCATTTTCATTTTAATATAAATACTGCAACATTAAAATGTATCTGGAAGCCATCCGGAAATATTGATTATACTTTTAAAACGGTGTATTATTCCATTATTATTGCTGACAGCCAGTACTCAAAAAATCGACAAAACCATATCGTTTGACACTGATTTTGTCATTTTTCATAAGAAATGGCAATATTTGTAGTACCCGCATGAAGAATATTCACATTGGTTTTAAATAAATATTCCTTCCAAGGTAACTGCCTTCGGTTACAAAATAGGCTTGGAACATGAATTCATTAAATGAACCAATATCTATGTACAAGTTTTTTTGGGGTTCTGGCCATAAGTCATAATATAGCTGTTAATCGTAACAGCAAAAGACCAAAACCTCAAAAAAGATATGAAATATTATTAGTACATATATTATTTAGCCGCATGACACACTTATCAAAATGAACGAATATCATTTTGAAACTTTTGCCTCCCACGCTTTATAGCTTTTATTTCTTTTTATTTGTTTTAACAATTTCTCTGTAGCTGTCACATAATCTTTATGACTAACCAGTGGTGGTTCATAAAAGTTACAGTCACGAGGTACGATTAAACAACCATCCCGAATAAGTAAATAGAAGATATACGATGGGTTGTACGGCATATAGCACCTGACTTCAATTATTCTTCCATTAACACTTCCCGAAGAGTTATCGGATATTATAAGAACCATATTATCAAACTCATCCTGCACCCATAACCTTCCATTACTCCCATTTTCTGCTAAGCAAAAAGAGAGACGTTTTAGCTCTTTGTGCCTGACCAGAAATTGCAAATTCGTAATACTTGTATTTACACTAAACCATTCTGCCATTGTGATTATTATTAATAATTGTTATTTTTTGATAGCTGTTGTTAAAGCAGTTGCTCCTTTGTACAGCTACCCAGTGTTGACCTTTATTTTGATGTAACAACATGTTCCATTTTTACGATAAATACATGCCTTTCTTAAAAAAGACGTAGGATTTTTGTTTTTTTTAAAGAAATTGTGGAGACTATCGGAAGATCGGCAGACAATCGTGCAGTGTATGCAAGAATATATTTGATTATAATTCTTTGAAGAAATCTTGAAATGAAATCCCAAGTTTTTGGACTATGTTGACGAAATGTCTCATTGATATGCTCTTACCTCTCTCTGATCTATTAATCAGGACTTTATTTATATTACTTCTGCGAGCAAAGTCTTCGTAATTAGAGTATTGCGCCTTCCTGATCATCCTTAGTTTTTCACCAATCTCCTCTAGTTTAATGTCAACATCAATAAAGGATTCCGGTACTTTCTTCGGTTTCATTATAATTTTATATAAAAAGTTTAATAAAAAACATAACAATATATGCAAAATTTTCGTATTACATATAAATATATGTAAATAAATATTATGGAAGAGAGCAAGTTTTTACAAAATAGCTGTTAGATTTATATTAATGAAATCAGTGTACGGCTATTCGTACTGGTTGAGCATCGAGGAGACCAGGTTCTCAGCGTGATGTACGTAGAATTACCAAATGTGATTAACTACTGGGATGAAGTTTTCAGGTATTACCCATATCTTTGGAACTGATACTAACATCGAAGAAATTGATCCTAAAGGTGCAATCAAATCTTTGTAGTGATAAAAAATATATCAGAAATTCTTGACTAAAATCAGAAATGAACATAATATGAAAATGTCAATTATAGGGTATACTTGAACGTGATACAAATTTGGTTGAGAAATTCAAAGTAAAAAGGCAGGATTGTATTAAAAATAGGGTCACACTAAAAATGATATAAAATGGAAGCAATAATTTGGTCAAGAGTCTCAAGCCAATCGCAGGATAATATCAGACAGGTATCAAACCTTAAACAAGTAGCAACAGATAAAGGTTGGACCGTAAAAAGAGTTTTCGAGGAAAAGGTTTCAGGTACTGTTAAAAGTACAGACAGAAAAGTATTCAATAAATTATTGGAGTACTTGATTCAAAATGACATAAAACTTGTCCTAATAAGTGAAATCAGCAGGATTGGCAGAAAAGTAGTGGACATATTAACGGTAGTGGATACCTTTCATAAACGGGGAATCGCAATATATGTACAGCAATTTAACATGGCATCAATGGAGAATGGGAAAGAAAATCCTATGGTGATGCTGTTATTGCAGATGATGTCCATCGGTGCGGAAATGGAAAACAATTTGCGAAAAGCACGTCAACATGAGGGGATTCAACTTGCCAAAATGAAAGGAGTGTACAATGGCCGGGTGAAAGGGTCACGGACTTCAGTAAAGGTTTTAATCGACAAATATCAAAATGTAAATGATCTTCTTGATAAGAGTGAATTATCGGTCAGAAGGATTGCAGGGATAACCGGACATTCAATAAATACCGTCCGAAAAGTTAAACAGCTAAAAGAAATCTGATTGAATAGCCACCAAATCCAGAGATCACTATGGTAGATTATCTGTGCTTAATAATCGATTTTAATTTTCAAACATTGGACACTAAAGTCAATTTGGTGTCTTTTGTTTGAATTCAAACATTAGACAATATATTGGATTTACTGTCTTTTGTTTGATTTTTTATTATCTTTGTAAAGTATAACACTTAAATAACTTGGCTAAAAACTTTATAATCGAACAACTAAAAAATGAATTCAAAGGGAAGGTATCCTTTTCCAGAGATTCACTTTTATCCTTCTATCGGCAATATGATCCTGATCTGAACGATTCAACGTTTCGTTGGAGATTATATTATCTCAAAGCTAAGAAGATTATTACACCAATTTCTCAGGATCTTTTTACCCTTATCTACAAACCAGACTTTAAACCTGAACCCGGTGATTTCGAGAGAAGAATTTTCACCAAGATTGAAAAACAGTTTACTGGTCTGAAGCAATGTATATGGTCTACCCAGGCCATCACTGAATTTATGCTTCACATTCCTGGTAAGTACATAACAATTTTACAAGTGGAGAGAGAAGCATTGGAGCCGGTTTTTGAATTTTTGAAGGATCAGAATTTGGGAAAGGTATACATCCAACCTGAAGAAAAGGAAATTGAGCGTTACATTTTTGAAACTGATCAGTCAATTATACTACAGTCCCTTATTTCAAAAGCACCAACTCAAAAAGTCGGAAAAGTTACGACAGTTACCATTGAAAAAATGATAGTAGATCTGTTTAGTGACAAGAATCTGTTGATTGCTTTTCAAGGAAGTGAATTAGTCCATATTATAAATAATGCATATCAGCGTTACTCGATTAATTTCACAACATTATTTCATTATGCGAGAAGGAGAGGGAAGGAAATAGACATAAAGAGATTCCTCTCAGAAAAAACAGATATTCCAAATAATATTTTCAATGATAAAGGTTGATTCACTTTCAGCAAACTGGATAAACGAGAGGAGAAAGAAATTCAGTAAAGATCCAACTATTATGGAAGGCATGATATATGCTTTGTATTTACTGGAACGCCTTAAACTGACTGGTCTGGATTTCATTTTTAAAGGAGGAACAAGTTTAGTATTATTGATGGATCAACCAAAGAGATTTTCTGTTGATATTGATATAATTGTCAGTCCTTTAATCGATAAAGTAAAACTTGAAGAGTATCTTTCAAAAATAGTTGGATCAAGTGTTTTTTTACGGTTGGAGTTGGATGAGAGAAGAAGTTATCAACAAGGTATTCCAAAAGCGCATTACAAGTTCTTCTATAGTTCAAATTTTCCAGGCAAGAATAAAGAGAATAAGGTACTGTCAAATCCTGAAAGGGAGATCTTATTGGATATTGTCTTTGCTGAAAATCATTATCCAACATTGGTTGACAGGCTGATTCAAACAGAATGGCTGATACATGAAGGGGAATCTTTAATTGTTAAAATTCCTGACGTAAACTCCATTGCAGGTGATAAACTCACAGCTTTTGCTCCTAATACTACAGGGGTCCCTTATGGAGTGGAAAAGGAGAAAGAAATCATGAAGCAGTTATTTGATGTCGGGTGTTTGTTTGACTTATTAACAGATTTGGAGATATTAAAGAGATCATTTAACGAATCTGCAAAAAGTGAAATTGAATATAGACCTGAAAGGAAGATTGATTCGGTTGAACAGGTACTTAAAGATGTCATTGAAACATCAATTTTGATTGCAAAAATTGTTGGATTGAAAAAAGATGAAAATATATTGGAACTTCGAGAAATTAATACTGGCATAAACCAATTCAGACATTACATTTTTAAAGGGACCTTTGGGATATTAGATGCACAGCTTGCAAGTTCAAAAGCTGCTTACCTGGCTGCTATTATTCTGACTGATTTTAAGGGAGAATTGGAGAAATTCAATCCAGCGATACCAGCAACTGAATATATGATTATTCATCCTGACTCTAACTTCCTGAACAAACGCCTCAAATTTGTTGCTCGTGGTGAAGCGTTGTATTATTGGCACAAAACGATCAATTTGTTATTTCCTACAGGTAAATAGAAAACTGTCTGATAATAGCAATAGTTAATAATTTCAATCAATAATAAGATTATTCCGGTCAAGAGGACATGGACCGAGTTCCCGGCCAAATAACTTCAGTACCTGATTAACCTTATCCATCCTAAGAGAAGTCTTTCCCTGCTCCATATCACGAACAAACCGTAGACCAACACCAGCTTTTAAAGCCAATTGTTGTTGAGTAAGATTCAACTTCTTTCGTCTCTCTTTAAGAAAGGCTGATAATGTTATATATGTCTGATCCATGTTTTATACCTTTTCGGGTATAAAGTTATATGATTCTATAATATTTATACCTTTTCGGGTATAATTTTAATAATCCAAATTAGCTTACTTTCATTCACTTCTAAATCAGCAGGTTTTTATCTACAATAATAACTGGTTCATGAAAACCATTTATTCTTTATGAAAAACGTTTAAAAAGATGGTCATTTCATGAAAAACACTTAAAAAAAGGCTTGATCCATTAAAAACGTTTATAAAAGGATTGTGTTTTCATTATTGCCACTCCTTCAAAAAATCTTTGAATAAGTGGGTTTTGTGTTCATCATTTAATAATGGATCATCGGCATTGACTAAAGGGTCATACCATAAAACTTTCTTATCCGCCCAGGTCAGCCATTTCTTTAAATCTTTTGTCATCTTGCCTTTCTTAGCAGCATTTGTTTCAACTGTTTTGATGTAATGCCGGAGGATGTTTGCCTGATGAAGACGAATGGCCTTCAGAAAAAGTTTTTTAAATGCTTTTGCTTCTTTATCTTGTCGTTCTCTGAGTTCTTGTTCAATTCTTTGCTGCTCTTCCCACTTTTTTCTCCGGATTTCAGATTCAATCCTTTCTATCATCATCCTTTCGCCTTCCAACTCAATCATTGCGATTATTGTTGAGATCTTGGCTTCGATTGGTTCATGGCCATCCTTAACTTCCTTTCGGGTATAAGATCCAATATCAATAACAAAAACAAATTCCCCGGTTGATTCATATTGGCGACTGCCATAGCTGGTTTTAATATCAGATACTCTTTGTTTTTCTCTTAATCTGAATTTTACTTGTTCATCGCCAATCTTTGCATATGTAGTAAAATGATCGGCTATTATATCATGTTTTCTGGACCTGAGAACCTTAATGATGGTACCAAATAGTCGAAATGCTCTTGGTCTGCTTTCTTCCTGAACCTGGATATTCAGAACATTAATTCTGTCAGGATGGGTTCCATGATGGCTTTTATAATATCTTCTGACAGCATCATAATAATTTAAAGTGCTGCTGATAAGTTTATCAGGTCTGGAGGACATTCTGTCTGGAACTTTTAATTGTAAATCTTTTGTACTTTCAAGAGTTTGAATTAGTCTCCGCTGTATAGCAATAGGTGAATCAACATCAATATCTCCCGGTTTCTTTTCGTCCAGTGTTATTTCATCCTTTCCGTCATATATTGTTGGAAGTTTAGTTACGATTACTCTCTTACCATACTGGATTTTTTGCCAATGGCCCATTGGCGGGATCGGAATATTCATACGCTTGCAGATTTTCCTTAAGCCGTTGTCAGAGATCTTATACTTCTTTGCAAGTCTTGAGAGTGGTTCCGCCCACACTAAATCATAGAGTTCTTTGCGAGTAAATTTTACCTGTTCCATATCGTTTCATTAAAAATGTTACAAAAAAGGTAGTATCACTACCAATATCGGAACATATTTAATGAAATGTAGTCCTGTACCAATAAATATAAATCAAAAATCAAATTCCAGGAGTTCCTCATGCTTGGTTACTTCATACCATAATTTCCTGGACATTAGTTCATCGTATTCCTCTTTATCCATAAGCCTCCAAATTACATAAGTACCTTTCTGCATTGTATGACGAACTGAAATTATCTTATTCTTCGAGGTTAAAAACAAGCTGCAGTATAAGTAACCTCGTTCAATATGGACATTAGTAACCCGTACAATATTGACAAAACCATTTTCCTGGTATGTAAATAAGCTATTCAGTTTTAGCACGTTACCTGTTGTGCAAATACAGTCGCTTTCGAAGTAATACCATGATGAAAAGAAATAACATCCAGGTCGAAGCAACCAGCTTATATTTGTTTCCTCAGACAATGGAAGAAAAATCGGATTTTAATGTCTAATGTACTCATAATATGATATTTTGATGTATCCCGGGGATCCCTCCCCCCCGGGTATACCCCCGGTCTCCAGGGCCAGAGGTGCTACAGAAAGGAATTCTTCAGCGAAATGTGCTTTGTTCCGTATACAATAATAAATATCTGGCTAAGTTGAAATGTATCCAATAATTGAATCAGAAAAAATATTCCGGAAAAGAAATTTAAATGGCCAAAATGTCTTTCTGAAAAAAAATTATAAATTTTTTGTTGAGGGAGGTAAAGGCAGGACTACGAACGGACAAAACTTGCAACCTGATAAGTAATGTAATTGTCTGAGATTAGCGTTCAATTGCTTTTCCGATACGTCTTTGGAGTGATAATTGCTCGTCTCTCAAAATATTTATCAAAGGATGATTGAGACGGGAAGTTCATTTCATGCCAAATTTGTTGAATAGATTTGTCTGTCAATTTGAGTAAAGCCTTAGCTTCTCACATTACATTACCCTAGATGGAAGGATGGGTTGGGATAAGTACTTTGTCAGGAAAAAATATTCAACAATTCCCGACTAGGTATCACGTGGACGCTCGGGTTTAAAGCAGGCGATTTTCAACAATGTTGGTGCAGGAATCGGAAAAATCAATGAAGCGCCCTTTTTATTGCGATTCAGTAATGAAGTCAAACGGCTAGACTTTTAAGAGGGGACCAAAAAAAAGTACTTCATTACCTTATGATGAATTCCCTATTAAAGAGTCAAATGCTTATCAGAACATTTATAATCTGCAGATTGCCTATGTTGGATAGTTAACTTCGAGGGTTAAGGTTTTAAGGGTAACGTTATTAATTTGTCGAGAAATTCAATTCTAGTTATATCTATGAATCAAAATTGAAAATTTTAATAACGAGATAATTGCATGTTTGTTCCAGAAAATCCTTTACTATTTTCTGGACTAATTTTATCAGAAGGAAGTAGTAAATTCATTGTAGAAGGACTGAATCCTTCCTTTAGATTCGGAAATTGATAGGATCAAGCATCTTCATCATCTCCACAAATAACAAATCCGTCTAATTTGTAACTAGGACAATAGCTTTTCCATGGAATACGTAAAAAATACAAAATGCGTGAATCATGTAACTTATATTCATTATTATGTAATATATACGTAATAGAAAGGGCCTAATTTTGAGGCGGTAATAATAGTATTACTAAAATAAATTTAACAAAAATGAAAAACAATTCCGAATTACAGACAGATGTTCAAAACGCCATCAAATGGGAACCGTTATTGAATGCAGCAGAAATTGGAGTTACAGCCAAAGACGGTGTTGTTTCACTTACAGGTGTAGTGGATAGCTATGCAAAAAAATTGGAAGCAGAAAATGCAGCCAAAAAGGTTATTGGGGTGAAAGCAGTAGTTGAAAAAATCGAGGTTAAATTTCCAAATTCGTGGACAAAAACAAACGCAGAAATTGCAAACGAAGTATTGAGTGCTTTAAAATCAAATTGGTCAGTTCCAAATGATAAAGTAACTGTAAAAGTTGAAAACGGATGGATCACATTGGAAGGTGAACTTACATGGAACTACCAGAAAGAGGCTGCAAAAAATGCGGTAAATTTTCTTACTGGAGTAAGAGGTGTAACCAATAACATAACTATCAAATCTGAAACTAATGACACAATTGAACAACTAGATGTAGAAAAGGCTCTTGCACGTAGTTGGTCAATTGATGATAGTGATATTCACGCAAAAGTTTCAGGGAAAAAGGTTACACTTACAGGAAACGTAAGGTCATGGTATCAAAAAGATGAAGCAGGGAGAATCGCATGGAAAACCCCAGGCATCTGGGAGGTAGAAAATGACTTATCCGTTGACTATTATCACGAATATGCTAATTACTAATATTCTAGATCGTGGAAGAGTAAATTCTTCCACGTTTTATTTTCTTATGCCAAAAATAATATGAATCCAACGAATGATCAATACTATTATGGAGTTAATCTTATTTGGAATTCAGAAACTCGAGGCACCCTGAGTTCACCTAGGATTCCAAGTAAAATTGAAGTGCCAATACCTCCAGAATTTCCAAGAACTATAAAGGAAAGATGGACACCTGAACATTTATTTATTGCAGCAATAAGTTCTAGCTTAATGTCCGCTTTTTTGTTGGTTGCGGATACTTCAAAACTTAAATTCATAAGCTTTGAGAGTAATGCAATTGGTAAAATAGAAAAAGTTGATGGTAGAGTTGTAGTAACCGAAATTATATTAAAACCTAAATTGACTATTCCATCAACTCAAACAGAAACCAAGGCAAGGCGAGCGGTTAAAATAAGTGAAAAAGCATTGGTAATTGCAAATTCGGTTAAAACCAAAATAATTTTAGAGCCATTTATAACAGTTCAATAAATATCAACTTCTATGGGTCTTTTATATGAAGTAACAGTTTAAATAGTCGTGCTATTTGGCTTTTTGTTCTTGCTTTCAATGAACTAGGTCATTCTACAAGATCGTTTTATTAAACTCTAAAAATTAAAAGGAAAAATGAAAAATATGGCTCTAATTTTCAAATCAATGACTTTTTTGTCAATAGCCACTGTAATATTTATATTGACAGGTTGCACAAACCAAGGCGGAAACGTATCTATAAGTCAAGGGGGTATTGATTCACTTCGAACTCAAATCAAAGAACTCACCAAAGGCAATGAAATGATTGCAAAAAATCTTGTAACATTTGACACACTTGACTATACTGTTTTTACCAATCAACAATGGACACGATTACACGAAAGCCATTCCATCGACATTAAAGTGAACTGGCCTGATGGGCATTTTACAACTGGCATTCAACGACACATAGCCGATTTGAAAGCCATGTTTGTCTATGCCCCAAATACCAGTATCAAGCAACATCCTGTTCGTTTTGGTTCGAACAATATGACATGCGTAATTGGTGTTATGACCGGAACCTTTACTGCCCCTATGCCAATTGGCAACGGAAAATTCCTTCAACCAACAGGCAAGTCATTTAAACTCCCAATGTGTACAGTTGGTATCTGGAAAGATGGTGTGATGATTGAAGAATATCTTTTTTGGGATAATCAATCATATATGAGTCAAATTGGATTGGGGAAATAGTCCAGTTAAAGAATAAGTATTTAGCAATATGAAATTTAATTGAAGACTAATTAAACTTAAAAACTTCCTGAGATGAAAAAACTCTTATTATTCATGTCAATATGCATATTTGGCATGCCGGCAGTTGCACAAAGCACTTACACACTTGATAAAAACCATGCACGACTTTCATTCAGTGCCTTTCATTTGGGGATTTCACATATAGAGGGAAATTTCAAATTATTTAACGCATCTTTTATATTCTCAAAAGAAGATTTCAGCGACGCCCGCATTGAAATGACAGCTGAAGTAAAATCCATAAATACAGAGGTTGAAATGCGGGATAACGATCTGAAAAGTCCCAAATGGTTTGATGCCGAGAAATACCCTGCACTGACTTTTAAAAGCATTTCGTTTAATAAAATAAGTGGGAAAGATTATAAACTTAAAGGCATTATCACCATTCATGGTGTCACAAAGCCAATTGAATTTGATGTAATATACAATGGCAAGGGTCAGAACCCAATCTCGAAAAAGTATTCTTATGGTTTTAGTATATCTGGCAAATTAAACCGCAATGATTTTGGAATTGGTGGTGAACCTCTTGCATCAGGTGTTGGAAATGAAATAGAATTGAAATCAAATATAGAATTTCCGATCAATTAGAATTCATTATAAATATCATAATTTATGAAATATGAATAAAGTAATCCTGTTGAATAAAAGACCTGTTGGTAAGCCAGCTTTAAGTGATTTTAAATTTACCCTTGATGCAATCCCGGTTCCGCTTAATGGTGAAATTTTGTTAAAGACAATATATGTCTCTGTTGATCCTTACCTGAGAGGAAGAATGAATGATTCCAAATCTTATATTCCTTCATTTGAAATAGGAAAACCTTTACAATCAGGTATGATAGCTGAGGTTATCGATTCCACCCATTCTGATTTTAAAAAAGGAGATTTTGTCTCCGGAATTTTAGAATGGAAAGAATATCAGATTTCAAATGGGAAAGGATTGAAAAAGGTTGATCAAAACATATCTTCATTGTCATCCTACCTCGGGATATTAGGAATGACAGGACTGACTGCTTATCTGGGTTTAATTGAAATCGGAGCCCCAAAGTCTGGTGAAACTATTGTTGTTTCAGGAGCTGCAGGCGCTGTAGGAAGTATTGTTGGTCAAATTGGCAAGATATTAGGTTGCAATGTTGTGGGCATAACCGGTACCGATGAAAAAGCACAGCTACTCAAGTCAAAATTCAATTTTGACTATGCTGTCAATTATAAAACTACTAAAGATCTTAATAAGGCAATACATGATGCCTGTCCGAAAGGCGTTGATATTTATTTTGACAACGTAGGAGGCGAAATTTCTGACGCGGTTTTGGCAAACATTAACAAGTATGCCAGGCTGCCTCTTTGTGGCACTATATCACACTACAATGACACTAAAATTCCTTTAGGACCACGGATTCAGCCAATCCTTTTAACCAAAAGCGCTATGATGAAGGGGTTTATTGTTGGTGATTTTTCTGCAAAGTTCCCCGAAACAATCAATCAATTAGCTCATTGGCTAAGAGATGGCAAGCTCACTTATACCGAAACAATTGTCTACGGATTTGAGAATATTCCTCAAGCATTTCTTGACCTTTTTGAAGGGAAAAATCAGGGTAAAATGATAGTTAAAATCTAATGATTTATATAATGAAAGGATTAAAAATCAACTTTGAAAAACACAATCATTCCACACAATGATAGATTATTAATGCCCGATAGTGGAAATGGCAAATATGTTATAGCGGATTAGAAAATATAATAGTAGTTATCAATGAAGGAAGTTAAAGAAAATCTGACAAAAAAAATGGTAAACTGGATATACCTTTTGGACGATACAGCATTGCCGGAAAGTCAAATGACGCCATCCTATCCAATGGGGGTGAATGTCTTACTGGCACGTGTCGGTGGTGTTGTCTATGCCATTTCAGGCATGTGTGCGCATATGGCATGCCCCTTATTCACCGGAAGGCTGGAGGGCTATCTTATTACTTGTCCATGTCACGACTGGCGCTTCGATATTCGAACTGGCAAATTCCTTGAAGTGCCTGAACTTGGTCTTGTAACCTATTCCACAAAATCAGAAGATGGCAAATTGTTCATCAACATAAATTGAAAAAATGATACGGAACTTTTATTTATAACAGACAGATTAACATAGGAAAATGCCATGAAAAAAATTACTGTTTATACTCTCTCAACCTGCCCCTGGTGCAGAAAGACTAAGAATTTTTTTAACGAGCACAAAATTCCATTCACTTTTACCGACTATGATCTGGCAGACGAATTAACACAAAGAAGGATCTTGCAGGAAGTTGATGCGGCAGGCGTAAACGGCTTTCCGTTTGTCAAGATCGGCGATGAAGTCATTGTGGGGTACCAGCCTGATCGCTATTCTAAAGCTTTAGCATTATGAGCCAGCACATAGTTAATGTTGAATCAAGAAAGAAGTCTTTGCATTATTTCTACGAAAAGGTTGTGATGCCATTGGGTTTCAAATTTACACCCGACAAGGAGTTGATGAATTTTCTGCTTGAACAGGAAGTGATACTGGAAGGCAAGCATGGAATCCCATTCTGTCCTTGTCAGCCATTACGGAATGACCGTATTCGTGATATGCAGATAGTATGCCCATGTATTCCTTTCCACCGCAAACATTTTAATGAGATTAAACGCTGTTGGTGCGGGCTTTTTGTACATAAAGATGTTCTTGATCCGGATAAACTGCAGCAATTGCCCCCCAAAGGAGGTGAACAATGAGTGAAAGTTTTATAAAGGCCATAAGTGCCAGTGAAATTGCTCCGGGCGGAATGAAAGCCCTGGAACTTGAAGGAAACGAGATCGTGATCTGCAACTCTGGCGGAAAATACTATGCTATACAACGACGTTGCGGGCACATGAACGCTCCTCTGGAAATGGGTACACTTGACGGTATATATCTTACCTGTCCTATGCACTGTGCCCAATTCGATGTAACTAACGGTGAGGCTCTCTCAGGGCCAGTTCCATCGGCTATCGGTAATGAGATTCCACCTCCATTTCTTGGCAAATATCTTCAGAACATTGGAATGATAATGAAAAATGTTCGGACGGAAACCATCCGAACTTATACAACAAAACTTGAAGCTGGCTGGATTCAAATTAAGGTAAAATGATTATTAAAATCTGATAAATTATGAAAGTATTAGTAGTGTTAACCTCTCATGGTGAACTAGGCAATACCGGTAAAAAAACCGGTTTCTGGATTGAAGAATTTGCAGCACCCTATTATGTCCTGGCTGATGCAGGTGCTGAATTGACTCTGGCTTCTCCAAAGGGCGGACAGCCCCCCGTAGATCCAAAAAGTGAATCCGCTGATTCACAAACAACTGCTACTAAAAGATTTTATGGTGACAATGATTTAATTGACAAGGTAGCTCATACATTTAAACTAAGTGAAGTAAATGAGGCAGATTTTGATGCGGTTTTTTATCCTGGTGGACACGGACCATTATGGGATCTTTCAAATGATCTGATTTCTATAGCTCTGATTGAAAACTTTTATAAACATAATAAGCCCGTGGCTTTTGTCTGTCATGCCCCGGCCGCTCTGCTTAAAGTTAAAGCCCCCGATGGCGAACTATTAGTAAAGGGTAAAGAGGTAACAGGCTTTTCAAATAGTGAGGAAGAAGCAGTTAAATTGACTAAAGTAGTCCCGTTTTTATTAGAAGATGAACTAAAAAAACAGGGGGCACTTTATAGCAACGGAGCTGACTGGAGTCCTTATGTTAAACAAGATGGATTACTAATTACTGGTCAAAACCCTGCATCATCTAAAGAAGTAGCTAAGCTGCTTTTGGCTTCAATCGAAAAAAAGATACAAAATAACACTACCGAATAGCAGGATTTTTTTAAGCGCATTAAATAAAAAAGGAGTATCAATTATGAATACCAGATATCAAAAGCTCTTTCAGCCCTTTACAGTAGGTAAACTTACTATCAAAAACCGTATTGCCATGGCACCTTTGGGTATGGTAGCAATGGCAGATCCTTGTGGCGGATTCTCAGAAAATGCAAGGGATTATTATATTGAGCGGGCAAAAGGTGGAACAGGTTTGATCATTACCGGCATTACAAATGTCGACTATAATGAAATTTCGACTTTGCTTATGCCATGCGCAGCCTACATGCCTCTGATGTTTGCAAAATCAACTGCTCCCATGAATGAAATAATTCATGCGTTTGGTGCGAAAATTTTCCTGCAGCTTACCGGTGGTTTTGGAAGAGTTGCGATTCCTCATCTTATGAAAAAGGCTATTGCTCCATCTGACCAGGAAAACAGATGGGACCCGTCTATCCATCAAAAGGCAATGACAGTGGATGATATCACGAAATTAATTGCATCATTTGTGACGTGTGCCCTTGTTGCCAAAGAATCAAAGTTCGATGGTGTCGAAATTCATGCAGTTCATGAAGGTTATCTTCTAGATCAGTTCGCAATATCACTTTACAATAAAAGAACCGATGAATATGGTGGCGACCTATATGGTCGTCTAAAAATCACTACAGATATCGTCAAAGGTATTAAGGCTGCTTGCGGTGAAGACTTCCCGGTATCTCTACGTTACAGTTTGAAAAGCTTTGTTAAAGGTATAAGACATGGAGCATTGCCCGGAGAAGAATTCAAGGAACTGGGGAAAGACACAGATGAAGGCGTGGAGGCTGCAAAGATCCTGGCAGATGCAGGTTATGACTTTCTTAATATAGATGCTGGTACATACGACGCATGGTACTGGAATCATCCGCCAATGTATTTCGAAAAAGGTATGTACCGCGAATTTGGTAAAATCTTAAAACAAAATGTCAAAGTGCCGATAATACTCGCCGGACGTATGGATAATCCTGAAATGGCGTGCGAGGCTCTCGGCACATGCTGTGATATTATCGCCTATGGAAGACCGCTTCTCGCAGATCCCTTTCTCCCTGAAAAAATCAGAACCGGAAATCTGGAAGACATACGCCCTTGTCTCTCCTGCCAGCAAGGCTGTCTTGACAGACTGGCACATGGGTTACCACTCTCCTGTGCAGTCAATCCCTCATGTGGCAGGGAAAAATCGCTGGGTATTACTCGGTCTCATGAGAAGAAGAATGTACTTATAATCGGGGGAGGACTTGCCGGTATGGAAACAGCCCGGGTGAGCGCACTTCGAGGGCATAAGGTTACCCTGTTGGAAAAAAGTGACAAACTCGGTGGCAATATTATCCCTGGATCGGTTCCAGATTTCAAAAAGGATGACCGAGCACTTTTAAAATGGTACGCATTGCAGCTTAAAAAGTTACCTGTAGATATAAGACTTAATTGCTCAGCCGACAAAGAAATGATTGAAAAGTCCGATGCAGATGTTGTTGTTTTCGCAATGGGTTCCACTCCTGTGAAATTGGACTTTGGGGGCAAAAATCACGTTTACACGGCTATCGAACTTCTCAATAATGTTGAAAAAGCAGGGAAAAATATTGTTGTTGTCGGGGGTGGCTTGATTGGCTGTGAAACAGCTTTGTGGTTATGCCAACAGCAAAAGAAGGTGACAATAGTTGAAGTTCAGCCAGAGATTCTAGGAGGAGGAAAAGATATATGTTTTGCAAATTATGACATGCTGAAAGATCTTCTGGTATTTAATAAAATTGATGTGCTTCGGAGTTCATCAATAAAATCAGTAACCGACGATTCAGTAATGGTGGCAACCCCTCAGGGAGAGACAAAAATCAAGACAGATACACTCATGTTGGCCGTTGGCTATCATTCTCAAAGAGATCTGTTTGATTCAATGAGCGATTCCAAAAAAATTGTATATAACATTGGTGATTCCCTTAAAGTCCGCAACATCATGAATACTATTTGGGATGCCTATTTTCTTGCAAGAGAATTGTAAATGGAAGAACAACATAAACAGAATACTAATATTGTCAGAGACATTATAATCGGAATGTCTGATGGGCTGACTGTCCCATTTGCACTTACTGCAGGGTTAAGCGGTGTTCTTGATACAAATCATCTTATAATAGTTTCAGGATTAGCAGAGATAACTGCCGGGTGCATTTCAATGGGTCTTGGTGGCTTTTTGGCAGGACAGTCTGAGGCAGAACATTACGATGCTGAACTAAAAATAGAGCATAAGGAAATTGAAGATGTACCATTTATCGAATTAAAGGAAGTAAAGGACATCTTCTCAGAACTGGGAGTGGATAAAAAATTAAGCAAACAAGTCGCTTTGCAGGTAAGCAGAAATAAAAATAAATGAGCGGATTTTATGATGAAGCTGGAATTAAAAATGGAAAAACCAGCGAAAAATCAGGCCATTAAAAGTGCCAGCACCATTGCGCTTTCCTATTTAATAGGCGGATTCATACCCCTGTTTCCGTATATTGTCTTCAGCAGCAGTAAATCAGGATTTCTCGTTTCATGCATTGTTACAATCCTGGCATTAATTGTATTTGGATTTTTCAAGAGCAAAATGACTGGACAACCCCTGCTGAAAGGAACCCTTAAAGTAGCGACTACTGGTATAGTTGCTGCAACTGCAGCATTTCTGCTGGCAAAAGTGGTCAGTTAGGCCTTAAACAATTTTAAAACCACAAGATGGAAGATTTAAGGGATTTGGAATTCTTTGCAACTAATTCAAAAGAAATAGTTGAAAAGCAGGTAGATTCGTACCGTCAGCAGCATTCGTATGCGGGAACAATTATTGGTGTAACAGCTTTGTTTATACCATTTTTCTTAAGCAGCCTTGTTGGTACATTTCATGTAATCCAGTTTATTTCAGTTGTTCCGATTGCTCTATTTATTTGGGCGATACTTTTAATGCTAAGCATTTTTAGGACAAAGCCTCTAGATCAGTCATACAATGTAGAAAAGTATCAGTTATTGATAAATAAATCTTATAAAGAAATATTGCTAAGTGAAATTGAAGCAAACACAAATTCGTACACTAAAAATAGATTAATAACTGAAAAAGGCAATAAAAAATTATATCACAGCAGTCAGATTAACAACCATAGCACTCTTGTTTTCCATATTATTACTTTTTACAAATCAGTTTTTTAAAATAGAAAAAGTACCCACAAAAGTTCAAGTCGTAAATTTGAAAAAAACGCCTCAAATTAATTCAATAAATGACAGTACCAAAGAGTTGCAAATTACCATTCCAAATACTCCAAAACCACATTGAAAATGTATAAATGAAAGTTAGGTGGGATAAATCTCTTCCTCCTTGCATTAAACTGATAAAAATATTGTATATTCGTTGTAAAATGCTGGTTTAAAGTTATTTGTAAAATGGCAATTGACGCACGTGAAATTATTTTGAATGGACCAAAATACTTTTTTCGGAATGTTTCGGTTGTTAATGTAATTTTTGGATACCATGAAAAAATGCTAAAAGTTTTATTACAATTACCGGCCGGAACTAATAAATGGTTATTGCCAATAGGTTATATCAAGCGGATTGAGACAATTGAAGAAGCAGCATCCCGAACTATCGAAGCAAGAACAAAACTTAAAAACTTACATTTAAAACAATTTAAGTCATTTGGTAAGCAAACAATTTGGAATGAGCATCTTTTAACTCCTATTCTGAACAGATTTGATTCAGAGTCAAAATTAGATTCAACTAATTGGTTATTGGATAATTTTATTTCAATCGGTTATTATACACTTACAGAATTCTCAAGGGTTGAACCAAGTGGGGAATATTTAAATGAAGAATGTAAATGGTGGGAAATAATTAATATACCGGAAATGATGTTCGATCATCGAAATATTATTTCTGAAGCCTTAAATGCTTTACGAATAGACATAAACCATTATCCCATTGGAATTGAATTACTGCTTCAAAAGTTTACCCTTCCTGAAATTCATCGTCTGTACGAAACTATCCTGGATCGGAAACTAGACTATAGAAACTTTTCAAAGAAGCTTATTGCAACAGGTATTATCAAAAAGTTGGACGAAAAGAAAAACATAGGTGCTCATCGTTCTCCATACCTTTACGTTTTCAATAAAGAGACTTTTCAGAAAAAGTTGCATGAAGGTCTAGTTATGACATTTTAATCACCCAGATTAGCATAAATTAATCCTTATTTGAAAGATGAAAATAGTCTTCTTTCCCTTTGCGTTTTATAAAAAATTACAAAATTTCTAATAAATTGCAGTTATGTAATTGATATAGAGAATATATCAACAGTTTATTAAATGATACTTAACGTCAATTAGGGCAATATTTTAAGGAAAAAATTTGTGGCAGATTTTGGCGGATTTTGTGGCGGATTTTGTGGCAGGAAGCACGAAACCCCTTGATAATCAAGGGGTTTGTAGTGCTTATGCGCGGTGCGGACGGGACTTAAACACTTACTTCCACCAGAGCTAACTTTAAATATAAGGACTCAACCATGCTCATAAAAAAAGTACACAGTTAGTATAAAAGTTATATACTAAACTATGTACTTCAAATTCCAGTTCTTCCGAAACCCTGTCGGGGTGATCCGACTCGATCAGACGACCCCTTGCACCCCATGCGAGTTTTATTAATTTTATTTATTCCTCTTATGAGTTATAAGTAGTACCGTTGCCTAAATAGCACTTTGGGACTTATAGTTTAAAAGCACTAAAGTAGACCAGTTTTTTTATCAATCGTGCAATAATTGAGCAGACTCATAAAAACAAAAAACTGATAGCATTGATAATTAACGCTTTCAGCTTTTATAATGCTTATAAGAAGTGGTGCCACCAGAAATTGAACAAGCTAAGAGAATCAAGTGTAAATGATTTCAGATAATTAATTTATATAAAATACTTATTTTATATAAAATATTTGTGAGGGATAGGGTATAACTGAAAACAAGTTCTATATTTTTATCATGATTTAAAAGCGTCTTATTTATCTGTTCTATCTCAAGCCTTATACTTAAATTATCCATCAGGATCTCCCGGACTTTTGTAAATACACGTATGATCTGGATGTTTACTATTCTAATTTGCATCAATTTTTAGTTTTAATCGTCTTTATCGAGTAAACTCTAATATCTAACCCTATGAATAGGTCTATGAATCGAATAGCATATTTATTTGTCGCGGTTGTACTTTCATTTACTTTAAAAGCTCAGAATGACAGTTCAGCGACAAAAACCTACTTACCTAAAATAGTTGTAAAAAGTGAAGGAATTTCGACGGACGTGAGAATAAGGCGTTTAGACGGCAGCACAATTTCTCCATCCGAAATCAGTGAAACGGTTACACGTCTGATGAAAGAAGCAAACGTGACTGGCATGGGCATCTCGATTTTTAATGATGGTCAGGTAGTTTATTCAAAAACCTTCGGAGTACGAGACAAAGATAATGATTTACCTTTGACTGAAAACACAATCATCTCAGCAGCCTCTTTCACTAAAGTTGTGTTCGCCTATTTGGTAATGCAACTGGTTGAGGAAAGGATCCTCAATCTGGACAAACCTGTATATGAATATCTACCAATACCTTTCACGGAATATGATGCTTATAAGGATCTTAAGGATGATCCACGTTATAAAAAAATCACTGCAAGAATGTTGCTCAGTCATACTAGTGGATTACCTAATATACGTCAGTTCGAGAAAGATCAAAAGCTGAATATATATTTTGAGCCTGGTTCGAGATTTGCATATTCAGGTGAAGGAATAATGCTGCTTCAACTAGTGGTCGAATCTATTACAAAAAAATCGATACAGGATCTGATGCAAGATCATATTCTTCAGCCATTTGGAATGACACGTACAAGCTTGATCTGGGAAAATCGGTTCGATGATAATTATTCATTTCCATATAATGAAGATGGTCGTTCCTTAGGGCCGCCGGAAAAACGATCTCCGGCTATGGCCGCTGGATCCATGCTAACAACATTGCACGATTTTACGAGCTTTATATACGCTGTGATAAATAATATTGGCCTAAAGAAAAAGACAAGAGACATTATGCTCAGTAAACAGATTAAAATCTTTTCGAAAAGTCAATTCCCCACGCTTTCAGCAGAAACAACGGAGAAAAATCTACCGATTAATCTCAGTTACGGACTTGGATGGGGACTTTATTGGACTCCATATGGCAAGGCATTTTTCAAGGAAGGTCACAGCGAGGGTTGGCGAAATTACACTGTCTGCTTCGACGACCAGAAAACAGGGATCATTATCATGACTAACAGCTCTAATGGCGAAGGGATTTATAAAGAATTATTGGAGTCACTGCTAAGGAACACATTCACGCCTATTCAGTGGGAGGGTTTTACACCATATAATGAACTCCCTCCACGTAAGCCACCAAAGGAGCATAAAGAGGTCACCATTGATTACCAGTTGTTAGACCAGTATATTGGGCGTTATTCGGTTCCGCCATCTGTACTCACAATTAGCAAGGAGGGTAATCATCTCAGTGTAAAACAAGACGAAGAGCCGGACAAAATCGATATATTTCCTGAGAGTGATAAGGACTTCTTTGCTAAGATCATGGACATTTGGATGACTTTCGATACTGACAAACAAGGTAAAGTTTCTGCAATAATTTTACATTCTGGTGGTACGGACATTAGAGCAAAACGCATTGAGTAAACTCTAATAATTATAATATTATTGCTTATCAGAATAAATACCAAACGATACAAGTACCAACTTAATTTAAATTGTTACGTACACTTAACTCGTTCTGTGCTATGAAAAGCATAGGCCTGACACGAACGGCAACTAACTATCGCTCCAGTCCAAAATGTGGAATAGCAAGTCGAAAAAACAGGCTATCTGTATTTTAGATAACTTATCTTGACATGGAAATTCTACATATTTATCGGGACAATGCCATCTACAAAATCTATCTTGAGGTGATCGGTTTGCTATAACGCTCTTTACAAATTGCAACTCACCGTTTTGTATTTTTAAATTTGCAAAACCGGCCATGAGCATCATCTTCAAGTTTTGCCTGCTCGCATAAGCCTTGTTTTGTTCCATTTACCCGGATTTAGAAGCAACACTACCTTTGGGCATAAAGATCTTTAAATAATTTAGTGTATTGATGAATGACTTCTCTAATACCTATTGAAATGAAAATGATATAAGAAATATTGTTACGTTTACCAAAGATGTTCGTCTATATTTAAGAATAGACTGTTATTTAAATTAAAAGTTTCTATAATGAAACGAATATTCTTACTTATTACAGCTATAATATATGGACACCTTGCTTTATCCCAAAACAAAAACGTTGGTTATTGGATTGGAACAATGAATAGAGAAGGTGAATATATGGAAGTATCGTTTGAATTTAAAATACTTAATAAACAATTAGCAGGATTCTTCTATTCATCTTCACAACGAGCCAGCGGTATTCCATTGGATAATGTTACTTATTCTAGAGATTCTTTGATATTTCAACTAATGACTGAACCTGTGTCTTTATTTAAGTGTAAAGTTTCTAACGATAGCATAGAAGGACAAATTATTCAAGAAGGATTCTCTAATGGAAATCTAGCCTTAATTAAGTCGCAACCTCCAATAAAAAACTTTTCGACTATTGATACCTCTTTTAAAAGTAAAAATGTTCTAATAGCTTGTAGAATATATCTACCGAAAATTAACGGCAAATTTCCTGCAGTTGTTTTTATGCATGGCTCTGGGGGCGAGGGAATGTTTGCTAATCAATATTTTGCTGAATTTTTAGCTTCAAAGGGAATTGTGAGCTTAATACAAGATAAACGGGGTGTTGGCAAATCAACAGGTGATTGGAAAACAGCCAACTTTGATGATTTAGCAAATGACCATATGAATGCGATAAATTTTTTGAAAAAGTTTAAAAAAGTTAATCATAAACAAATTGGGATTTATGGGCACAGCCAAGGTGGAACAATTGCACCTTTAGTAGCTTCAAAATCAAAAGATATTGCTTTTGTTATTGCTGCTTCTGGAATTGGGGACACTATATTCAAGCAGGATTTATATAGAACCGAAAATGATTTAAAATCAAATGGATTTACTTCAGTAGAGGTTCAAGAAGCAATTAATTATTACAAATCATGGTTGGAAATCGCCAAGACAGGAATTGGGTTTGAAAAATTAGATTCATTAAATCAATTATCAAAAAATAAAAAATGGTTTGAATGGGTAGAAGCACCATCCAAAGGCCATTGGTTATGGAAATTCTATTTACATATTGGGAACTTCAATTCATTGAATTACTGGAAAATGATAAAGATTCCCGTTTTTTTGATATATGGAGAAGATGATCAGATTGAAGATATTAGACTTTATATACAGAATATTGATAAAGCATTAATTAACCAGGCAAATAACAAGGATCTGACCCAGATTATTTTGCCCAAAGCACAACATAATTTATGTGTTTCTCCTGAGAAAAATGAGAAGTTCTTTTGGTGGCATATATCACCAGGATATCTCGATATCATTGCAAGTTGGATATTATATCGGTTCAAAAATTAGAATTCATTGCATAGCCTGTAAGGAAACAACACGGAGATAACTAAATATCGTTTGAAAAGCAAACACCATCACATGTGGAATGCCCCGAGATTTATATTAAAATGAGTATCGGGAAACAAGAATAAAGTAACAATATATTTAATAGTTGTACCATGCCGACTGCCGAAAACTTAGTCACAATTTATCGATTATTAGTCTCAGGCAAAATATCCTTATGTTTTGTGAGAAATAAAAAACAACATATATTTATACCATCAAAATGGAAGTTTCTTTGATAGAGAATCTAAAATTGAATTAAAATGAAAGGATGAGGATTATTTCCATTCTTTTTTTAAATTCATGACATATGCATATGTGTGCATTCATGAATAATTAAGTATTGATATGAGCAATGATAAAAACGCTTTGGCTTGTGGACAGTCTCTTTATGAGAGCATCGATTTTGATTTTTATAAAACAATATTCGATCCCGTTAGAAGTGATATTCTAGTTTATCTGGTATGTAATGGCAAAAAAAACATCAAAGATATTTCAGAAAAATTTCCGCAGGATCGTTCTGTAATCTCAAGACATCTTAATTTGATGTATCGTTATGGTATTGTATCGAAAGTGAAGCAGGCTCGACAAGTGACTTACGAAGTCAATAGCAGTTTTATTCTCAAACAATTTGAAAAAACTACAACCAACTTGAAAAAAATGCTTCAAATGTCCGAACCAAAGTCGCTTAATATTTTATCTGAAACCGAATAGATTTTATTTTTAATAATTTAATGCGTGCATAGGTGCACATATATACAAAAAAGAGTTTAAATGAAAAAAAACATCGTTTACGTTTTTACTGGAACAGGCAACAGTCTAAAAGTAGCAAAAGACATCGCAGCAGTACTGAGTTATTGCGAAATCATTTCGATGGGGAGTAACATACGGTATGACTTGGAGGAGGAATACGAAACCATAGGTTTTGTTTTTCCCACTTATTATCGTGGAGAACCAAGAAAAGTTAGAGAATTTATCAGACTTCTCAACTTGCAGCACAACAAAAATGCATATTTCTACGCTGTGACTACGATGGGAAAATACGATGGCAACACGCTATCCCACATCAAAAAATTATTGAAGGGAAAAGGAATTACCCTTCATTATGCCAAGGGACTTGATATGTTCTCAAATTATGTTATTTCATATGATATGAGGGATACAATAGCGGAAGAGACTAGGCAATCGGAAATTGATTTTGAGCCAATTCTTCAGGACATAAAAAACAGGAAGACTAATAAAGTAGGTCGGATAGAACTTTTACAAGAAATTGCCTACAAATCCTTAATCAGGTTCGTGCCAGAAATGGATAAATATTACAGTGTTTCAAATGATTGTAATAAATGCGGAATTTGTGAAAAAGTTTGTCCAGTTGGTAACATTGGTTTGGATGAAGTAGGATACCCTTACTTTAAACATCATTGCGAGCAATGTGTGGCCTGTATCCAATTTTGCCCGAAAAAAGCAATCAACTATAAGGACAAAACCCAAAGTAGAAAAAGATATACTCACCCTGCAATAAAATACACAGATTTAGCGGCACTAAACGGAAAAGTCAAATCAATGAATGGTGGAACAAAATCTGCATCATTTTCTTCAACCAAAAAAAAATCGTTTTTTGGGATTGTTTCAACCCCTTTTGCTTATATTATATGGAAAGTTTATAGGATGTAAATGATGGGTGAATATTTTAGGGTCATGATGAAGAAATCCATTTGGACACGAAGTCCCGATAGATGGGAATGAATTGTCATGTCAAGATGAAGCTGTCAAGGTGGCTATCTCTTTGGTCAGGAGTGTAGGTTATTACCACCATCGGCCTGGTTGTTTAATGAGGTTGCCATCAGTGTCGCGGTGGCGTGGTTTTTGGAAGTACCGATAAGTGGATGAGTGTTCGGTGTCACGGTAAAGTTATCCGGGTTGCCGAAGGCAATTTAGCAAAACGTCCGAGTTGGCAGTTGTACTTATTTATTCAATCATTTTGTTGATCTTAGGTTGTATGATCCAAATTCCGATGGGATATAACCATTTCAAAAAGAATTCTACTGCAAAATCACTAAATGCCACTGATCTTTGTAATTCAACAGTTTTAATGCTTTTCGCACCAAAGTAGAGTGAATATAAAATGCAAAACATTGAAAAGAGATGTATTACAGAAAGAAAGTAATATCATTGATTAAGGCTTAAAATGCAAAATCTATTAACTGCTTGTTAATAAATGTTTTGGCTATATACATGAAGGGATTGCATGGTTACGTATGTATCTCCAGGTATAAACCTAGCCTGCAGGAACTGAACTTGCAAAACCACTGAAACCCTTATGGCGTATCAGTCCTATTTGTTAACGGTAGTGGTTATCTAATTTATAGTATTCTAATTCTAATTTTAATTCTTATTTAGAAGTTCTAAACATTCTATAAAATTTACGTACATCTTCAACGAAAAGTTCTGGTTCTTCCATTGCCGTAAAATGTCCGCCACGAGGCATCTCTGTCCAATGTATAACATTCAATTTTTTTTCAGCCCATTCTCTAGGGGGCAATAAAATGTCTTCAGGGAAAAGAGCAAGTCCGGTTGGTACTTTTATTTCCTTCATTGGTGGTAAAGAATGTGTATTCTCATAATACATATGAGCTGATGAACCAATCGTATTGGTAAGCCAATAAATCATTATATTGGTAAGCAATTCATCCATGCTGTATGTATTTTCAAGATTACCATTGCAATCGCTCCATGAATGGAATTTCTCAATAATCCAAGCTGCTAATCCTACTGGCGAGTCAGAAAGTCCGTATGCCAGAGTCAGAGGTTTTGTCGATTGAATAGACATATAGCCTCCCTCTTGAGCCAGCCATTGCTGAACAGTTTTTTTATATTGTAACTCTTGTGATGAAAGGCTGTTTTCGCTCATTGAAGTCAAAATATCCCGAATGATGCCAATATCAGTAAGATGAATCCCTACAAGAAGTTCCGAATAGTTTAATGCCAAATATCTTGTAACGCCTGATCCAATATCGCCACCTGCTGCGGCAAATTTTGCATAACCAAGTTTTTTAGTCATCAGTTTTGCCCATAGGTCAGCAACCCGTGAATTATTATATCCTCTGTATTCTGGAATTGAAGAAAATCCGAAACCTGGCAATGAAGGAATAATTACATCGAATGAGTCGTTCGCATTACCGCCGAAACTGACAGGATCAGTAAGTAAAGGTATTATTTTCTGGTAACGAACGAAACTATCAGGCCATCCGTGGGTGAGAATAATAGGCATTGGATTTGGTCCTTTCCCTTTTTCGTAAAAGAAATGAATATCAATTCCATCGACATTACATTTGAACTGAGCATAACTATTTAAATTATTTTCTTGAGAACGCCAGTTATAATCACTCCGCCAATAAGAAATGAGTGACTGCATATAGTCCTTTTTAGTACCGCTTTCCCAGTTGGAGTCTTTTAATTGATTTGGCCATTTCGTATTTGAAAGTCTAAATGATAGGTCTTCTAGTGTTTTATCTGAAATTTGAATTTTAAATGTTTCAATTGTCATATTCTTCAATTTTTATTTCTTAAACAAGAGCATTCAAAGCCGTATTTTATTGGTTGCTCGATTCAAATGCAGACCTCTGTAAATAAATAACTTGAAGGAGTCTTTAAATTTCTTGTTGATAATAATGACGTGAGCATTAGTAACACGACCTCTAATTTGATCGCTCCAGGCTAAAAGGGAAATTAATAAAGCAATCCCTGCACCAAATAATAATTCAATCATTTTAACAATTCTTTTTTATATTCTAATGCATTTTTGTATTGCATAGGAAAATTATAAAAAATAAATATTAAAACAAAAAAAATCTCGGAATTCATTAAAAGTTAAACAAATACATGGCAATTTAATTCAATCAGGAGTTAAATATTTGTCATTGGTTATGTTTGCTAATCGTGATCAAACTGGTTAAATGTGGTCAGGCTCTCACCCCTTGTATTTGAATATAAGTTGCAATTTTATATAAAATAAGTATTATCAATAAAATAATTATCTGTAATCGTTTACACTTGTTAATTAGAGGAGGATCATAGTTACTGGTGTGTCTTAACCCCCCAAATAGCTGGACATAATTTGATAAATAAATTAGGTCTGATTAAATTTGGGAACTATGACAAGAACAAGACGAAATTTTACACCTGAAGAACG
>Ga0224523_1000150_pt1 | contig 46475 bp, 44 predicted proteins | sample CFST50metaG_FD_182732 | JGI IMG/M metagenome (GOLD analysis project Ga0224523, IMG submission 182732) | Peat soil microbial communities from Stordalen Mire, Sweden - C.F.S.T50 | ecosystem: Environmental > Terrestrial > Soil > Wetlands > Peat | place: Sweden: Norrbotten County, Stordalen Mire... | reverse complement strand
TTTTAAAAATCCGCGAACAACCATCTCAATCCGTGTCATCCGTGTTCCATGTTCTTCGCTCTCAGCTTTTAAAAAAATCTGTATCCATCTGTCTAAATCCGTATCATCTGTGTGCTATTAAATAATAAGCATACAAAAAAGCCATCCCGATATAAATCAGGATGGCTAATATATTTATATATAAAAGCTAAATCTACGCTTCTACTTTTTCTTCTACCTTAAACCCCTCATTCCCAATGCCCTCATTGGGAATGAGAAAATCAATTGTCCTCACTTTATCAAAACCATTTTCTTAACCTCAACATATTTATCCGAAACAAGGCGGTAGAAATATACTCCGCTGGCAAGACTTGAACCATTGAATGTAATTGAATAAGTCCCTGCTTTTTGAAACTCATTATTTACAAGTTTATTTATCTGTTTACCGAGTAAATCATAAATAACTATTGTAACTTTAGAATCCTTTGGCAAATCGTATTTTATTTTTGTAAAAGGATTAAAAGGATCAGGATAGTTTTGGTAAAGCTGATATTTTGTTATAATATTATTAGAAAAATTATTTATCTCGGTTAGACCAATTGTATTACCATAACTAATACCATTTATAATACAACCAATAAGCCAGACATCGGAAAAATAACTACCGGATGCACCGCCGGTATAATATAATCCGAAATTTTTTGCATATTGATCTTGGTTTGAATAACCGGGATAACCTCCCTGATATGTTTCAAAAACCTTTCTCTTGGTTATGATACCGAATAAAGTAAAACTACTATCACTAATACAATGTTTACTGGTATCCGCTAAATCACATAAATTTATTTTATTTCCTACGCTTGCCGAAAGACTATCTATTAAAGCTTCTGCTGGATGCCAGGGACAACCTGCAGTATATTTATAAAGATTCCCTGAAGCAGTATCAAACCTTACCCATCCTGTTCCGGTAACAGGGTAATTATAACAATAAAAATATTTTTTCCCGTTAATCATTGTATCTTTTGTTATTTGGCAATATATAGAATCATAGATACCCATATAATGAAACCATCTGAATTTATACATATTTCCTGCTTTTAAGGGAAAATATTTTACAGCACTTGTATCTGTTGATTTTACATTTTGAAAGCATATAAAAAGTAAAATAAATAATGCTATAGTTTTTTTCATAATTTTTTATTTTTTCTACGTTAATTATTAAGTACGGGATTTTATAAATTCTTGAAAATATATATTTATTTTATGTAAATCATCTTTTTAACCTGCTCGAAATTATTTTCCCCGCGGAAATTAAAAGCTGTAATTCTATAAAAATAAATCCCGCTTGCAAGGGATGGCTCGTTGAAATCAATTGAATAAATACCTGCCTGTTTGAATTCGTTATCTACCAGTCGTCTTATTTCTTTTCCGAGAATATCGTAAATGATTAATGATACCTTTGAATCCTTTGGTAATTCGTAACTTATTTTTGTAATCGGGTTAAATGGATTTGGATAGTTCTGATATAAAATGAATTGTGTTACAATTCTATTTGTTAAATCATTAATCCCGGTTAAACCATATGTGTTTCCGTACCGAACTCCATTTATCATACAACCTATAAGATTAACAATAGACCAGTAATGATAAGATGAAAAATATGAATAATATAACCCAAAATTTCTTGCATATTTATTTTGTTTAGCAGAAGAATATGGAATACTAGGAATAGTTTCGTAAAAACTTTTAATTTGAGTTTGGATTCCAAATAAAGTTAAATTCGAGATCGCATCGCAATATTTATTGGAATCATTTAAATCACATTTATTTATTTTATTGTTGATATTTGCATTTAAACTATCAATTAAAAGTTCTGTGGGATGCCAGTTACAACCACCGGATGCTATCTTATAAATATTACCCGAAACAGAATCTACTCTTATCCAACCGTCTGTTATATATGGAAACATATAAAAATAAAAATACTTAATTCCATTAATCAAAGTATCTTTAGTGATTTTACTATAGATTGTATCATAAACTCCCATATAATGATAATTAAGATATTTATACATATTTCCTGCTTTTAATGGAAAATATTTTACAGAATTTGTATCAGTTGCTTTAGCATTTTGGAAGAATATGAGAAGTGTGAAAAGTATTACAATAAAATTTTTCATGTTGATAATTTTTTATTTAATATAAACCATACTTTTTACTTTGTTATAACTGGTTTTTCCGAAGGAATCCAATGCAACGAGTCTATAGAAATAAACACCGCTTGCGAGGGATGGCTCGTTGAAATCAATTGAATAAATACCTGCCTGTTTGAATTCGTTATCTACCAATCGTCTTATTTCTTTTCCGAGAATATCGTAAATGATTAATGATACCTTTGAATCCTTCGGCAATTCGTAACTTATTTTTGTTACAGGGTTAAACGGATTCGGGTAGTTCTGGTATAACTTATAATATTCCGGCAAGTTCAAATTTAAGCTATCTATCTCCGTATATATAATTGGTCCTCCGCCGTTTGTGGTTTTTATCATATTTGTAGAATTCAAGCCCGCATAAACGGTAGATGTATCTAATGCAAAAATTATTTTAGCGTAAGCAGGTGTATATTGTCTCCCATATGTCTGAAAAAAATTATTTGTTTTAATTATGCTATCATTGTTTAATGTCAGCCAGTATTTATTATTGTCTCCTATGCCTATTTTAGAATTTATAGAATAATTTAATGGAAAATTTATCCAGTTAAATCCACCATTAGTCGTTTTATTAAAGCAGTCATTATTTCGAGTTACTATTCCATTTGCAGTATCGCGAAAATATATATCTACACAATCACCATAGCAACCGCCAATACCGCCATTTATTAATGCCCAGTTTACACCCGAATTAGTAGTCCTCCATAATCCATCGCCTTTAAACGTCCAGCCCCAATATTCTCCGTTTACTTTGTTTTTCAAAAAGAAAATTCTATCGAGACCATTTGATGCGGCAGTATATTGTCTGAACCAGCTATTTCCTCCGTCATTCGTTCTCCATACTCCGCCCCACATTCCGTCAAACCCGCAAACCCAGCCCGTGTCTTTGCTGACGAAAAAGATGTCCTGATATACATTTCCTGTTGTAGATATGATATTCCAGTTCGTTCCACCGTTTGAAGTTTTCGATATTTGATTACCACCAATGTTTAAAGCTATCCCAAGTGTATCATTAAAAAACTTAAATATTAATACTTGTTGTGCAATTAATATATTCCAGTTTTGTCCGCCATTTGTGGTTTTTATTAATCTACAAGTGGAACTGATATTGTTAAAAAGAGTTATCCATCCTGTATTAACATTCACAAACTGCATATCAAATACCTTCCCGCTGTCCGGCAAATCCGGAAGCTTAAACCATTGAGATCGAAGAGTCTTTTGAAACGAAAAAATTAATAAACCGGTAAGAATAAAAATTTGTAAATATTTTTTCATAACTTTTATAATGATATATAATTATTATTTTTATTTAATATAAACCATACTTTTTACTTTGTTATAACCGGTTTTTCCAAAAGAATCCAATGCAATGAGTCTATAAAAATAAACTCCGCTTGCGAGGGATGGCTCGTTGAAATCAATTGAATAAATACCTGCCTGTTTGAATTCGTTATCTACCAATCGTCTTATTTCTTTTCCGAGAATATCGTAAATGATTAATGATACCTTTGAATCCTTCGGCAATTCGTAACTTATTTTTGTTACAGGGTTAAACGGATTCGGGTAGTTCTGGTATAACTTATAATATTCCGGCAAGTTCAAATTTAAGCTATCTATCTCCGTATATATAATTGGTCCTCCGCCGTTTGTGGTTTTTATCATATTTGTAGAATTCAAGCCCGCATAAACGGTAGATGTATCTAATGCAAAAATTATTTTAGCGTAAGCAGGTGTATATTGTCTCCCATATGTCTGAAAAAAATTATTTGTTTTAATTATGCTATCATTGTTTAATGTCAGCCAGTATTTATTATTGTCTCCTATGCCTATTTTAGAATTTATAGAATAATTTAATGGAAAATTTATCCAGTTAAATCCACCATTAGTCGTTTTATTAAAGCAGTCATTATTTCGAGTTACTATTCCATTTGCAGTATCGCGAAAATATATATCTACACAATCACCATAGCAACCGCCAATACCGCCATTTATTAATGCCCAGTTTACACCCGAATTAGTAGTCCTCCATAATCCATCGCCTTTAAACGTCCAGCCCCAATATTCTCCGTTTACTTTGTTTTTCAAAAAGAAAATTCTATCGAGACCATTTGATGCGGCAGTATATTGTCTGAACCAGCTATTTCCTCCGTCATTCGTTCTCCATACTCCGCCCCACATTCCGTCAAACCCGCAAACCCAGCCCGTGTCTTTGCTGACGAAAAAGATGTCGGAATAAATATCTGCTGTTGTAAATATAGGATTCCAGTTTATACCACCATTTGTAGTTTTAATTATCGTTGTTACAAAACTTCCATTAGAACCTAATGCAACTCCTAAAGTATCACTAAAAAATTGTAACTCTCCTGCTTTCAAAGAAGTACCACTAAGCTGCGTAACCCAGCTTAATCCTCCATCAGTTGTTTTTAATGTATAAAAGTTATTAGTTAAAGTTACCCATCCTGTATTAGCATTCACGAAATACATATCGTATACTTTTCCGCTGTCCGGCAAATCCGGAAGCTTAAACCATTGAGATTGAAGAGTCTTTTGAAACGAAAAAATTAATAAACCGGTAAGAATAAAAATTTGTAAATATTTTTTCATAATATTTAATTTGATAAATAACTATCGGAATAAAATATTAAACTTTTCGCTTATAATGAAGTCTTAAATAAAAAGAAGTAAAAGAATTATAACATTATTTGTAAAAATCGAATTACTTTCCGTGATTATGCCGGAGTTTGGTTTATTATTTGAATAGTGCGGTCAGGAGTTTCCTCCTACGGAACAGGAAATTATGATATTGTAGCCGCAGGTCGAAGATTCCGATTTACCGGAACTTCAGACTGCGATTATTTTCGTTCGGGAGATTAAAAATCTGCTATGGAGGGAAACTCCCGACCCTACAGGGAAATCCTTGCAATTTACACAAAAACCTTAAAAAATGGTGAAAAAACGCATTTCGTGCCCGGGAATAAAAATTTCCGGCTTAAGCGGGGAAAGATTCCGCTTAAGTGAAAATGATTTTTGCTTAAGTGAAAATGACTTTTGCTTAAGTGAAAATGACTTTTGCTTAAGTGAAAATGATTTTTGCTTGAGTGAAAATGACTTTTGCTTAAGTGAAAATGATTTTTGCTTGAGTGAAAATGACTTTTGCTTAAGTGAAAATGATTTTTGCTTAAGTGAAAATGACTTTTGCTTAAGTGAAAATGACTTTTGCTTAAGTGAAAATGATTTTTGCTTAAGTGAAAATGACTTTTGCTTAAGTGAAAATGATTTTTGCTTAAGTGAAAATGACTTTTGCTTAAGTGAAAATGACTTTTGCTTAAGTGAAAATGATTTTTGCTTAAGTGAAAATGACTTTTGCTTAAGTGAAAATGACTTTTGCTTAAGTGAAAATGATTTTTGCTTGAGTGAAAATGATTTTTATTTAGGAAATTAAAATTTTTCCTCAATAGCGGATTTTCTACCACTTGACAGCACCGGGGATTTAATTTTTCTTTTTGAATAGGGTGTTCTTAGTGGTAAAATTTATTTAGAACTATTTTAATCTTTCCGAGACTTCATTTATGATATTGAACAAATCAGTTTTACTATACGGCTTAGGAACAAAATAATCACAGCCTTTTGAAAGAAATTCTTCCTTATCCCCTTTCATTGTATATGCGGTTATCGCCGCGATCGGAACGTTTTTATATTCATTTAATTCCCTGATTTTTTTAATTATATCAAGCCCGTTCATTTTTCCGAGATTAATATCCATCAGAATCAGGTCATATTTTTTCGAAGAAACATTGGAGAGCGCTTCCTCACCTGAACTGACAGCATCGAGGTTACATACTTCTGCGAGCATATAAGTGAGCAACTGCCTGTTTAACTCATCGTTTTCGACGGAAAGCACATTCAAAATTTTCGCACCGTCGAAATTAATTTTTTCCAGAACATTATTTTGTTCCGGATTAAAATCCTTTAAACGGTCGTCAGTAACTTTACACGGCAATTGCAAAATAAAAGTGGAACCTTCGCCGAGTTTGCTTTCGACGGAGATATTTCCGAACATTTTTTCGACAAATTTTTTGGTAATCGATAATCCAAGCCCGGTGCCTTCGAAGCTTCTGTGAATGCCTTCACTCACCTGCCTGAATTCTTCGAAAATCATTTTCGTTTTGTTTTCCGGAATTCCGATTCCCGAATCCGTTACCCTGATATTTAAATATTCACCTTCTTCCGACCTTTCCATTTCAGCTTCTATTTTTATTTCGCCTTCATTCGTAAATTTTACCGCATTATTAACAAGATTATTAATTATTTCGTAAAGTATGTTTCTTTCAAGCACGGCAATTAATTCTTTCTCTTTGAATACGGTAATAATTTTAATTCCTTTTTCTGCCGCTATTGGTTCGAAATATTTTACAACTTCGGAAATTAATTCGATTATATCCACAGGGGCATATACTATCTGAAGCATACCCATTTCGATTTTTGTAAGGTCAAGAATAAGGTTAAGCGTGTCCATCAGTCTCCTGCCGCTCCTGTTAATATAATTTGCAAAGTTTATTACTTCCGATTGACTGGTAGTTTCCAGAATTAATTCCGCAAAACCGAGAATCGAGTTCATTGGTGTTCTCAATTCGTGACTCATATTAGCGAGGAAATTGGATTTTAATTCGTTCATCTCTTCCGCTTTTTCTTTCGCTCTTATGAGTTCCAGTTCTGTTTTCTTACGGACGGTAATATCCCGGCAAACTCCCCTGATACCCGAAACCCTGCCTTCCCTGTTTATAATCGGATGAAAATAGACCTCGTAAGTATTATCATTAATCCCGGGAATAAAATTTGTAATTTCGGAATATATTTCTTTTCCGGTTTTTAAAACTTTAAGATATAATTCTTTCCATTTATTTTTAAAATCATTATCAAAATTAAAGTCTTCGATATTTTTCCCGACAATCATTTTTTCTTCCGTTCCAAGGGCTTTGTAAAAGCTTTTATTGACGGCAGTAAAACAACATTTGTTATCGAGACTGAAAATATAATCGGATGTACTTTCTACGAGCACACGGTATCTTTTTTCGCTTTCGCGGAGAGCTTCTTCGGCTTCTTTCCTTTTTTGCCGCTCTTCGACTTCCCGCATCGCTCTTTTAATTGCAGGTATAAGTTTCTTTAAATTAGATTTATTCACATAATCATCAGCCCCGTTTACAAAAGCATCGATAGCTCTTTCTTCCCCGATAGTACCCGAAATAAAAATAAACGGTATTCCGGGATTGAATTCTTTTGCAAGTGCTAATGCTTTAATTCCACTGAATGAAGGAAGTGTATAATCAGCTAATATTATATCGAATTCGGATTTTTCCAGTGAATTGACAAAATCTTTTGAATTATCGACACTGGTTGCTTTTATTTTAATACCGTTTTCTTTTAAATGAGTTTGAATAATTTCAATATCATCCTTGTTGTCTTCCAGATGCAGAACCTGTAATGTCTTTTCCATAAATATTATTTTCGAAATAATTTTTAAAATATTTTTTAAACTTTCCCTGAGCCCGGGGGTGGTTCGTTAATCAGAGCCCAGAATACACCCAATTCTTTTATCGCTTTTGTAAATTGGTCGAAATCCATTGGCTTAACAACATATGCATTCGTATTCATTTTATAACTTTCAACTAAATCTTTTTCTTCTCTCGATGAAGTGAGAATTACGACCGGAATATTTCTGAATTCCGGGTCTTCCTTTATAATTTTTAATGCCTGGAAACCGTCTATTTTCGGCATCTTAATATCGAGCAATATCACAATCGGGTTTGCTCCGGTTCTGTTTTTAAATTTTCCCCGCTTATATAAAAAATCAAGAACCTGTGCGCCGTCATTCACAACCTGTACCCTGTTTGCAATTTTGATATCCTTGAATGCTTCCAGAGTAAGCTCAATATCATTTGAATTATCCTCTGCGTATAATATATATTTTAGTTCTCCCATTTTTTCTTTAAACAATTTTCGGAATTTTAAAATAAAAAGTTGCTCCTTCGTTTTCTTTTGCATCGGCATAGATAGAACCTCCGTGCCTGGTTATAATTCTTTTGACACTCGCAAGACCTATACCCGTACCTTCAAATTCCTGTTTACTGTGAAGCCTTTGAAATACGCCGAATAATTTATCATAATATTCCATATTAAAACCTGCTCCGTTATCTTTAATGAAAAACTCATAATCTTTTTCTTTATCTTCATATCCAAACTGAATTTCTGCAACTTCTTTTCGGGATGTAAATTTAACAGCATTTGAAATCAAATTAACTATAACAGTTTTAATTAAGAAATAATCCCCTTTTATTACAGGTAATCTTTTAATATTCCATTTTATTTTTCTGTCATTATTTTCTTTTTTCAAATCATATATCACTTCGCCTGTAAGTATATCCATATTTATATCAACTACCTTCAGTTCACTTCTTCCCAATCTTGAAAAAATAAGCAGGTCTTCAATAAGCTGACCCATCTCTTTTGCAGAGCTTGATATTTTTTCTACATAATGATTGCTTTTTTCATCGGGTATTTTTAATAATTGTTTTTTTAGCAAATCCGAATACCCCTGTAAATGTCTTAGCGGGGCCCGAAGGTCATGTGAAACAGAATAACTGAACGCCTCGAGTTCCCTGTGCAAATTTGTCAGCTGGATATAATTACTTTGCAACTGATTATTCAGTTTAATAATTTCATTTTCGTCCTCTTTAATTCTGGTAATATTATAATTTACTTCAACAGCATTAATAATTTTACCTGCTTTATTATAAATCGGAAAAGCCGAACTCAGTATAAATTTATGAGTTCCGTCATGACATTCAATTTCAATTTCCTCATCTTTCGATATTTCACCTTTTTTAAACGCTTTTGTCATTGCCCAGTCTTCATCACCGATACATTCGCCTGATTTAACACTCCAGCCTTTTCGGTTTGCATATTTTTTTGTTTCAATAAATTTATTACCCTGCCAGATTTCCAGTGCGGCTGAATTTTCTTTCATAATATTTCCTTCGGAATCCACGATGAAAACACCGACAGGAAGCCTGTCAAGTATATTTTGCAAAAGTGTTTCGCTCTCGCGAATTTTTTCTCCTGAAATTCTTTCGGCTGTAATATCCCTGAACGCAAATAGTCCCGATTTTTTGCCGGCTGTTTCATCTGTAAGAATTTTGAAATTCAAATTCAACCATAATTTGTTGTTTGTTGTTTTATTCTTTATGCAAACGATATCGCCAGAGAATGAATTTTCGTTTTTCTTAACCCGGAATTGTTCTACCGGGTATGGAGTTTCACCATCTTCAAGATAAGATTCAAAATTTGAAAATATCCCGGCGTGTTTTTTGTTTATCAGATTCTCTCCCAATATTTTTTCCGCGGCCGGATTAACAACCTCAAATCTGCCCTCGTTATCCACGACCAGTATTCCGTCTCCAATGCTGTCAATAACTGATTTCAGCAATGTCCTGTTTGCTTTGACTTCAGACTCTGAAATTTCAAGTTTCTTTTTTTCTTCTTCGAGTTTACTCTCCGTGTTTTTTCTGAATTTAATTTCTTTCAGAAGGAATGCAAATATTATAAGTAATATCATAATGCTTATCCCGGCTCCCGATAAACTCATATTTAAAGTATCCTGAAATGTTTTCCGGGCGTTATCACTTCTTACCGTCAATAAATTAAATTCTTCGGTTTTCATTTTATCTATTTGCTTAGTAACATCATCCATCAGGGCAATACCACGCATTGATTTTATTAATTCAAGAGTTTTTTGTTCATCACCGCTTTTTTTCAAATTTATTATTGTATCGATAAAATTTCTTTTCTTTAAGATTAAAGGTACGAGAGATTTTATATTTTCCTGTTGAACCGGATTATCATAAGTCAGTGCTTTTAATTCATTGATATTTCCGAGGATTTCATCGTGTATTTCATAATAAGGCTTCAGATATTTATCAATTCCGGAGACAACATATCCGCGCTGCGAAGATTCAAGGTCCTTTAAGTCCGAGTGGATTTCATCTATTTTTTGGACTACAAGATGTGTATGAACTACTTCGTAAACAGATTCGAAGAGTTTATTTGTCCGGTTATATAATAAATAGCCTACTAATAAAAAAATTATTAAGGCAATTAAAAAACCAAAATATGCAAATTTTTTTCTCATCAAAATTTTTCCGTGTAAAAACTATGACATAATAGATAATTACTTGTTGTAAAAAATAAATTATTTTTCACAAAATGCGGAATATGTTTTTTGTTTTTAATTTATATAAATATTAAATTTTTATTACTCCGTTAAGTATCATTATACACTTATAATTATATATATTAATACCTTATCGAATCAACAACACCGAATGAAAAAACTTTGCGATATATTATGAATAACGGAATAAAAAATATGAATTTCTCTTAGCATTGTTAAAAACCTATAAAATCGGATAAAAATTGCATAAAAATTCATTTATTACGTAATAATTTTAAGCAGAGTTTTTAATGAAAATCTGACTCTTTCTGTTTGATTTTTATAAATATTTTAATGAATTATTTGATTATTTTTGTCTGATGCGTACAAATTCTTATATATTGAAAAAAATATTTCCGGTAACACTGCTTATCACTTTCTTTTTATGTCCGAAATCAGATGTTGTTGCTTCCGATACAGTGAACGTACTTTTTATTGGAAATAGTTATACTTATGTAAATGACCTGCCGTCACTTTTTACAAATTTATCCGCATCCGGAGGAAAAACGGTTGTTACTGATATGTCTGCGCCGGGAGGTTATGCATTTGAACAACATGTAACTAATTCCGAAACAATAAGTAAAATACAGCTTGGAATCTGGAATTTCGTCGTGCTTCAGGAACAAAGCCAGATGCCTGTTATAGAATACTGGAGATATAACAGCACTTACCCATCCGCATTTAAACTTGACAGCATGATAAAGGCAAGCGCTCCGGCAGCTACTACAGTTTTTTATATGACCTGGGGCAGGAGAAACGGCGGTCAGCAGTGCGTTACTGGTTATTGCAGTCCTGATTTTATTGGTTTTTTTCATATGCAGGATTCATTAAAATCTTCTTATTCATTAATTTCATATTTGCTGAATGCAAGACTTTCGCCCGCGGGTGAAGCGTGGAGAATTGCAAGACAATTAAATCCGAATGTCAACCTGTGGGATACAGATGATAGTCATCCGACATTGGAAGGCTCTTATTTAACTGCCTGCGTTTTTTATGCTACGATTTTTAATCAAAGCCCGGTAGGATTATCTTTTAACGGTGGTCTTTTACAATCTGATGCTCTCTTCTGTCAGCAGTGTGCGTGGCAGTCTGTTTTATATTATAGCGGCAATGAGACTATTGCAGATAATTTTAGTCTCGGGCAAAATTTTCCGAACCCATTCAACAACTCAACGATTATTACTTACAGCCTGAATAAACCCGGAATTGTAAATTTGGTTTTGTTCGATATTCTCGGAAGACAAATTTTAAATCCTGTGAATGAATTTAAAGCACCGGGAAAATATCAGACCCGGCTTGATTTGGGAAATAATCTTGCCAGCGGAATTTATTATTATCGGCTTTCCGTTGATAAGAAATTTGTATCGACAAAGAAATTAATGCTAATCAAATAGTTTAAACAAGTTCGTAAAGTTTGTAAAGTTTATAAAGTTTATAAAGTAAAAACGATACCAATAACTCAATAACCTAATAACCCAATAATTAAATAACGAATAACTGCTCTTTATACTTGTAATTGCATTTTGTGATACATAATTTTTTACAAATAAGTTATGCCGGATTTAAATTCAAAATTAGAGAATCTTCCTGTTTCTCCCGGAATCTATCAATTCAAAGATAGCACGGGAAAAGTGATTTATGTGGGAAAAGCAAAGGTGCTGAGAAACCGCGTGAAACAATATTTCCAGTCGCGTCCGTCCGGAGTCAGAATTTCCGCAATGATTTCCAAAATTGCTGACCTTGAAATTATAAAAACCGATACTGAAGTGGAAGCCTTAATTCTTGAATTAAATCTTATCAAAACATTAAAACCGAGATATAATGTAAATTTAAAAGATGATAAATCTTATCCTTATATTGTAATTACAAATGAACTATTTCCGAGAGTTTTTCCTACCCGCAGCAAAAGAAATGACGGCTCTAAATATTTCGGACCATACACAGATGTTAAAACAATGCGGTATGCACTCCGGACTTTAAAGCATATTTTTATGATTCGTTCTTGTAATCTGAATCTTACCGAAGAGAGCATTGCAAATCATAAATTCAAAGTATGTCTCGATTATCATATAAATAAATGCGAAGGACCATGTGAAGGACTTGTCAGCCGGTTGGAATATAATGATATGATTAATCAGGTTGCGAAAATGTTAAACGGAAAAACGAATTCGCTGATTAAAGATTTGAACGTCAGAATGGATGAGTATTCGAAAAATATGATGTTCGAGAAAGCCGCAAAACTTCGGGATAAAATTGATGCGATCAATGTATATTCTTCGAGACAAAAAATGGTTGATGAAGAAATTATCGACAGGGATATATTTGCCGTGGAAAAAGAAGATAACGACGGATGCGGAATGATTTTAAAAATCCGTGACGGAAAAGTTATCGGTAAATCACATTTCTATCTGAATAATCTTCTCGAAAAAAACGACGATGAAATACTGGAAAATCTCCTGACAAATTATTATACAAAAACGGATTTTATTCCCGACGAAATTTATCTCGAGAGCGAACTGGAAAATCTTCCTGTATTAAAGGAATGGCTTGAAAAGAGAAAAAATGACAAGGTGAATTTTGTAATTCCTAAAATCGGAGAGAAAGCAAAACTCGTTGCGATGGTAAAAGCGAATGCCAGATTAATGCTCGAAGATTTGAAACTTGCAAAACTTAAACGCGAATTTGTTGCTCCGTCGGTAGATGCTTTAAAGCGTGATTTAAAAATGGATAAGCTTCCGAGAAGAATTGAGTGTTATGACATTTCGCATATACAGGGTACGGATACTGTTGCATCACTTGTTGTCTTTCACGACGGTAAGCCAAGAAAAACCGAATACAGAAAATTTAAGATAAATAGTGTTTTAAATGAAACCGGAACTCCCGATGATTTCCTTTCGATGCGCGAAGTGATTTACAGAAGATATAAAAGAGTACTCGAAGAAAAATTGAATTTCCCGGATTTAATTGTAATAGACGGAGGCAAGGGACAACTTTCTTCCGCAGTTAAAGTTTTAACCGACCTTGGTATTAAAACAAGAAACCTGAAAGAAGATGTTCAGAATAATTCTCTGAATATAATCGGACTTGCGAAAAGGCTTGAAGAGGTTTATTTCCCGGGCGATTCCGACCCGCAGACAATTCCAAAAACTTCGAGCGGATTAAAGTTGCTTCAGAAAATCCGTGATGAAGCACATAGATTCGCAATAGAATTTCACAGGAGTTTAAGGGATAAGAGAACTTTCGCAACTGAATTAACCGAAATTGCAGGTATAGGAGAAAAGACTGCGAAAAAACTTTTAAAAGAATTCGGTTCGGTGGAAAATTTAAAAGAATTAATTTTGACTAATCCTGAAAAGGTAGAAGAATTCAGCGGAAAAAAAGTATTTGAAAAATTAAAAGAATTTTTTGGAGAAAATGATGTGATTAAAGATGATTAATATATTTTCACTTATCTTAATTTTCAGGTGGAGCTAAATTATCGTCAAGTAATACTTTAATATAAAGATTGATTGCTTCTTTAATATTTATGATTGCTTTTTCTTTTGTTTCACCCTGGCTGATACATCCTTTAAGGCTCGGGCATTCTGCAACCCAAAAACCATCCTCACCGGGGTATATTAATACCTGTCTCATAATTTTTTAATTTATTTAAAATTATTATTGCTTAATCAAATATTCAAGTTATATAATTAAAACCTTGATAATCGATTTACAGTTCGATTATAAATTTTTTTCATTTTGGTTTTGCGATTAATTAAATCAGCTATTCTTTCTTGATGAACTTGACAAACTTGATAAACTTGTGCGTTCTTTGCATCCCGACTTGTCGGGAATAAACTTGACAAACTTGACAAACTTGATGAACTAATTTTTTTTTGTTATTTTTTGTTAAATTATTAAACGTTAATTTCAAGAAAAAACACTATTGAATGAAGACTAAAAAGCCTCCGAAAACATTCATACTGGATACAAACGTAATTCTTCACGATGCAACCTGCATACATCAATTCAAAGATAATGATATTGTAATCCCGATTACCGTTATCGAAGAAATTGACCATTTTAAAAGAGGAAGCCAGGTTATAAACCTGAATGCACGTGAATTTGCCCGTACACTTGATACTCTTACAGGGTCGGCATTATTTAACGGCGGTGTATCTTTGGGAAAAGGAAAAGGTAAGGTTAAAATTGCAATTACAAAAGGATTAAGCGACGAGATAAGGGAAATTTTCCGTGAAGATACTCACGACCACAGAATCTTAAGCACTGCACTTGAAATAAAGAAGAAAGCAAAACCGAAACAAGCCGTTATTCTCGTTTCAAAAGATGTTAACCTGAGAATGAAAGCCAAAGCGGTAGGCGTTCTCGCTGAAGATTATGCTACAGATAGAATTGGAAACGTGGAAGAACTTTACAGCGGTAAGGAGATAATCGAAGATTTTGATGATTTACTTTTAAGTAAAATTTTTCAGCCTCCATACAATATTCCCGCGGCTAAAGTAATAAAAAAAGACAAAGGAGAGGTTCATCCGAATAAATTTTATATAATCAGAAATTCAAACCGCTCGGTGCTTGCTTATCTCGACCAGACTGAAGAGTCACTTCACAAATTAGATAAAAATTTTATTTACGGAATAAAGCCGCGGAATGCAGAACAAACATTTGCGGTTTCAGCTTTGATAAATAATAATATTCCGCTTGTAACCATCACAGGAAAAGCAGGAACGGGAAAAACGCTTCTTGCACTTGCTTCAGCCCTTTCCGTAAAAAAAGATTACAGGCAAATTTATGTTGCGAGACCTGTAATGCCTTTGAGTAATAAAGATATAGGTTTCTTACCGGGAGATGTTGAAAGCAAACTGGCACCTTATATGCAGCCTTTATGGGATAATTTAAAAGTAATACAGGACCAATTTCCTGACACGGATAAACATCACTTGCAGATTACTACAATGATTAAAGAAGAAAAATTACTCGTCGAGCCATTAAGTTATATTCGCGGAAGAAGTTTGCAGAGAATATATTTTATAGTAGATGAAGCTCAAAACCTGACGCCGCATGAAATTAAAACCATTATTACACGTGTTGGCGAAGGAACTAAAATTGTATTCACGGGCGATATTTACCAGATTGACCATCCGTACCTCGATTCACAATCGAACGGGTTGTCATTTTTAATAGAACACTTTAAAGGAGAAAAATTATATTCTCATATAAATCTCGAAAAAGGCGAGAGGTCGGAACTTGCGGAACTGGCTAGCAATTTATTATAGGGAACAAAATAAATATTTTAGAGATTAATAATATAAAGAGATAATATAATGAAAATCGGATATTTGCAGTTCAAACCCGAATTTGGAAAAGGAAAAGACAACATCGCAAAGATTGAGAATATGGTATCGGATGTTGATTTTGATTTGCTTGTAATACCCGAGCTTGCGAATTCAGGATACGTTTTTTGCAGTAAAGAAGAAGTGGAAGAATATTCGGAAAAACCTTCGGAAGGAATTTTCTGCAATGCGTTATTTAAAATCAGTGCCGAAAAAAAATGTTTTATAGTATCCGGATTCTGCGAAAGGGCTGTTGAGACTTCGCCGGAAACAGGAGATGGAAATATAAATTTTTACAACTCATCTATTCTTGTCTGCCCCGACCATAATTTTTTTATTTACAGAAAAATCCATTTATTCGAAGAAGAAAAATTATTTTTTTCTCCGGGTAATCTTAAATTCAAAGTTAACAGGATTTCGAGTCCGAATTTCGGAAGTGTGAATATTGGAATGATGATTTGTTTTGACTGGATAATCCCGGAAGCCGCAAGAACACTTGCTCTGCAGGGAGCGCAGATAATTTGCCATCCTTCAAATCTCGTTATGCCGTATTGCCAGCAGGCTATGTACACGCGGGCTGTAGAAAATCACGTGTTTATTATAACAACAAACAGGATTGGCACTGAAACAAACAGAAACAAAGAAGTTAAATTTACTGGTAAAAGTGTAATACTGGACACAAAAGGAAACTACCTTGCAACAGGCTCCGAAGATAAAGAAGAAATCAGGATTGTCGAGATAAATCCCGAAGAGGCATTCAACAAAAACATAAATAAAAATAATCATCTATTCAACGACCGCCGCCCTGAATTTTATTTTAGTTAAAATGAATGAAAATCTGTACAATTATCTTTGCGAACTTTGCGAGTTTTTTCTTTGCGAACTTTGCGTTTAAAGCTCTTATTCATTTAATTTTATACTTAATCTCAGAAAATGGAAACAGCATTAATCACCGGTGCCTCAGGCGGAATCGGATACGAACTTACAAAAATATTTGCATCAAATAAAATAAATTTAGTTCTCACGGCAAGAAACACAACCGAACTAAACAATTTAAAAACCGAACTCGAAAAGAAATTTGAAATAAAAGTATTGGTTATCGGAAAAGATTTGAGCAACCCGGGTTCCGCAAATGAAATATTTGATGAAGTACATAAATCCGGAATTGAAATAGATTACCTCATAAACAATGCCGGATTCGGAGATTTCGGATTTTTTTACAAATGCAATTGGGAAAAACAGGAACAGATGATAAATTTAAATATTACTACATTAACACAACTCACACGTTTATTTCTTCCTGAAATGATTTCGAATGGAAAAGGAAAAATAATGAATGTCGCATCCACAGCGGCATTCCAGCCGGGACCATTGATGTCTGTTTATTATGCAACAAAAGCATACGTCCTTTCTTTTTCTGAAGCCATTGCAAACGAATTAAAATGTACGGGCGTCACTGTCACAGCTTTATGCCCCGGACCAACGAAATCAGGATTTCAAAAAGCCGCTAATATAGAAAATTCGCGATTTTTACAAAACAAAATTATTCCGTCTTCGGAAGCCGTTGCAAGATACGGTTACGATGCGATGATGAAAGGAAAAACAATTGCAATATACGGATTTGTAAATAAACTTCTCGCTTTTTTCTCCCGCCGCGCCCCAAGGTGGATTGTTATCAGAATAGTCCGCAAGATGAACGAAGTAACAAAAAGTTAACTTCGCTAACTCAAAACCTTATAACACAATCTTTTGTTTAATAAATATTATATTTACTTCAATCTAAATAATTCTGTTGATTAAAACTTGTGATATAGCTAACTTTTTTGAATATTTTTACAATTTTAATTTATGCCGTCAAAATTTGCATCTGAAGAAAGAGCTGATGAGGATATTCTTGCGAAAGATTATCATCTTTTCAGATCATTAAATAGTATAAAGGAGTTTTTAAATGCTTTACCGTACGTAGTAGCAATTCTTAACCCTGAAAGGCAGATAATTTATTCGAACAAAGCTCTTATGAATACGCTTAATGTAAATTCTATTGAAGAATTGCTCGGTCAAAGAACGGGAGAAGCTATCGGATGCATTCATTCCAAAGAAGAAGAAGGTGGCTGCGGTACTTCAGAGAGTTGTAAATTTTGCGGGGCTGTACGCACAATTTTGAAATGCCAGAGAGAAAGAATTAAAGTGACGGATGAATGCAGGATTACATCTGTAATAAATGGAAATGAAGTATCTTTCGATTTAATGGTAACTGCTTCGCCAATTTATATCGAAAAAAAAGAATATACAATTTTATCTCTCAATGACATAAGCAACGAAAAGAGAAGAAAAGCTCTTGAAAGGATATTTTTTCACGACATTATAAATACCGCGGGAAGTCTGAATAGTATTCTTGAAATAATGAAAGATGTGCAGGAAACTAATAAGCTCAGGGAGTTTGTCGAACTTGCCGGTAACACGAGCAAAGACCTGATAGACGAAATACTTGCTCAGCGGGAATTACTTGCGGCGGAGAACAATGAACTAAGTGTTAAACGTAATGCAATATTTACTCACGAACTTCTGAATGAACTCGTGATGAATATTATGCATAATGAATTTGCCCGGGAAAAAATCGTAATGATAGATAAGAACTCAAGCAATCTTACATTTACTACGGATGTATTGATTTTGAAAAGAGTTTTGGTGAATATGTTAAAAAACGCATTGGAGGCAACACCTGAAAAAGGTAAAGTGACTATTGGCTGTGAAAGTGATGATAATGACGTTGTATTCTGGGTTCACAATACTACATTTATACCGAAGGATGTACAGATGCAGATTTTTATGAGGTCATTTTCGACTAAAGGAAATAACAGAGGTCTTGGTACATACGGGATGAAGCTGCTCGGAGAGAGATACCTGAAAGGAAAAGTTTATTTTAAAAGTGATGAAAAAATCGGAACAAAATTTTTTATAAAATTACCTCTATAATTTATTGTTTTAATTTATGAAATTAATCAGCAACAAAGATATACACGATGCCTCGGTAAACCTGGCACTTGAAGAATATTGTGTGCGTAATTTTGATGTGGAAAATGAAAATTATTTGCTTTTTTATATTAATGATCCTTCTATCATAATCGGAAAACATCAATGCACTCTCGAAGAAATTAATTACGATTATGTGAAAGAAAATAATATCAGGGTTGTGCGCAGAATATCGGGCGGCGGTGCGGTTTATCATGATAAAGGAAATTTAAATTTTAGTTTTATTCAGAAACATACATCAGACAGTATTCATAATTTTGAAAAATTTACACAACCTGTCAGGGACGCGCTCGTTGCAATGGGAGTGAACGCTGAGCTAACGGGAAGAAATGATATCGTAGTCGAAGGAAGAAAAATATCGGGTAACGCACAATTCACAAATATGAGGGCAATGTTTTCTCACGGAACACTTTTGTTCGATTCGCATCTCGAAGATGTCGTGCAGGCACTGAATGTGAAAACGGACAAGATTGAGAGCAAAGGAATAAAATCAATCCGAAGCCGTGTGGCTAATATTTCGGAGTTTTTGAAAACCGAAATGAGTATAGAAGAATTTAAGGAAATAATTACAAAATTTATATTTAAGGATTATGAGAATATTCCTATAGTAGAACTGAGTGAAGAGGAATGGGAAAAAGTTTACAAGCTTTCAAATGAAAAATACAGAAGCTGGGACTGGAATTTCGGAAGGTCACCGGAATTCAACATTCAGAAAAAAAATCGTTTTGATTTCGGTCAGATAGATGCACGAATAGAAGTTAAAGACGGGATAATCCGGAATATTAAAATATATGGTGATTTTCTCGGCTCTGGTGAACTCGACGATATCGAGAAACCCCTTATAGGAAAGCACTTCAAAGAAGATGAAGTAAAAAAAGCAATCGGCAATATTGATTTTAATTATTATATTGGTGCCATTACAGCGGATGAATTCGTTAATTTTTTAATATAAAAATAAAAATGATGAGAAAAGAAAGTATGGATTTTCTTGAGCGCTATTTAAACAATGCTTCGCCAACCGGGTACGAAACTCCCGGGCAAAAATTATGGCTCGAATATCTTAAACCTTATATAGATGAATATATAAGCGACACTTACGGAACAGTTGTCGGAGTTATTAATCCTTCCGCTACATACAAAGTAGTCATAGAAGCTCACGCCGATGAAATATCCTGGTACGTCGGATATATCACCGATGAAGGATTTATTTACCTGAAACGCAACGGCGGTTCAGACCATCAGATTGCTCCCTCAAAAAGAGTAAACATACATACCAAGAACGGAATCGTTAAAGCAATTTTCGGATGGCCTGCAATCCACGTGAGGGATTTAAAAAATGAAGAAACTCCTACTATGAAAAATATTTTTCTTGACTGCGGATGCAATTCAAAAAAAGAAGTCGAGAAGCTTGGAATACACATCGGCAGCGTAGCAACTTTTGATGATGAAATGTTTATTCTGAATAATGATTTTATTGTCGGCAGGGCTCTTGATAATCGAATGGGTGGATTCGTAATTGCAGAAGTTGCACGAATGTTAAAGGAAAATAAAAAGAAATTAAACTTCGGTTTATATATCGTGAATTCCGTACAGGAGGAAATCGGGCTCAGGGGAGCACAAATGATTGCAAACAGAATTAAGCCTGACGTAGCTATAGTCACAGATGTTTGTCACGATTCACGTCCGCCGATGTATGAGAAGAAAAAAGACGGCGACACAACCTGCGGAAAAGGCGCCGTGTTAACATACGGACCAGCCGTTCATAATAATGTTCTTGAAATGTTAATCAATACGGCAACCAGAAAAAAAATTCCGTTCCAGCGTGATGCGGTTTCAAGAAGCACGGGAACCGATACCGATGCGTTTGCATATTCGGGCGCGGGAGTGGCTTCCGCTCTTGTCTCTGTTCCGCTGAGATATATGCATACTACAGTTGAAACCGTGCATAAAGATGATGTGGATAGTGCGATTAAATTAATTTATGAATTTTTATTGCAATTAAAATCAGGACACGAGTTTAAATATATTAAATAAATTTGTAAAATTAAAAATTCGTAAAATTTATAAAATTCGTAGGATTAAAGAGTTGTAGATTTTATAAATTTTAGTTTAGTGATGTTAAAAGCTCTTAATTTATAATTTAAAATTTAAAATTGAATATGCTATTCTGCTTCTAAAATTTCTTTAACTTTTAAAATTTCCTTTTTATGCTCTTCCGACACTTCGGGATATTTTAAATTCAGTTCTTTCAGCTTTCTTACTATAATATCAGCTATGACTGTATGAGTAAACCATTTATTATCAGCCGGAATGATATGCCAGGGTGCATTTTTAGTGCTTGTATTGTTGAACACTTCTTCAAATGCTTTTAAATAATCATCCCAGTGTCCCCGTTCTTTAACATCAGCCAACGAGAACTTCCAGTTTTTTTCGGGTTGGGTGATTCTTTTTAAAAACCTGTTCTTCTGCTCTTTCTTTGAAACGTTAAGAAAAAATTTAAGTAATATTATTCCGTTTTTTATAAGATATTTTTCAAGGTGATTTATTTCTTCAAACCTTTCGGCTATCAGGGATTTTAAATCTTTGTACGGCGGTAATTTTTCCTTATCGAGCAGCTCCGGGTGAACTTTCGTTACAATAACTTCTTCATAATAAGAGCGGTTGAAAATTCCAATCATTCCTTTTTCAGGAAGTGATCTGACACATCTCCATAAATAATCATGATTCAGTTCTTCGGTAGACGGTGCTTTAAAGCTCAACACGTTGCATCCCTGGGGATTAACACCGGACATTACGTGTTTTATTACACTATCTTTACCTGCGGCATCGAGAGCCTGAATAATAATTAATAGTCCATATGTATTTGACGCATACAGCACATCCTGCAATTGCGCTAATTTTTTTATATCATCCTTAAGTTTCTTTTTTGCTTCTTTCCTGTGTTTGAAGTCACCTGTATAACCCGGGTCATAGTTTTTTAAACCGATTTTTTTATCGAACGGAACGACAAAGTCTTTGCTTTCCATATAATTAAAAATATTAAGTAAAATTTTCTTTTAAAAACTTTTTATCTTTACGCCAGTCTTTTCTTATCTTAACAAATAAATTCAGATAAACTTCCCTTCCGCGGAATTTTTCTATTTCGGTTCGTGCTTTCTGCCCGAGAATTTTTATCATCTTTCCGCCTCTGCCTATTAATATTTTCTTTTGTGAATCTCTTTCGAGAATGATATCTGCATTGATATAATCTTTCCCGTTTTCTCTTTCCTTGAATTCCCTTATATCAACAAAGACACTATAAGGAATTTCCTCAGCATACAACTCAAGTATTTTTTCGCGTATGATTTCGGATATGAAAAATTTTTCCGGCTTATCGGATAATGTTTCTTCGTCAAAATAAAATTCGGATTCCGGAAGACTATTTACAATTAACTTTTTTAATACATCCGTATTGAATTTTATCAATGCGGAAACCGGAACAATTGTATCGTATCCGAAATCGGATTTCAGGTTAGCGATAATCTCTTCCGTTTTAGACTGTTCGATTATATCTATTTTATTGAAGGCTACTATTATTTTTTTATTATTCAATTCTTTGCTGAATAATGTTCGGAATTTTTCTTCGTTTGTATGGTTGAATTTTGAGCCGTCAATTAAAATCAGTATAATATCTGCTTCATTAAAAGAAGACCTCAGTTCTTCGAACATGAATCTTTGCAGTTCTGTTTTAGGTTCGAAAATTCCCGGCGTATCAATAAAAACTACCTGGTAATCATCTTCGGAAAGGACGCCTATAATTTTATTTCTTGTTGTTTGAACTTTCGGATTTACGATTGACAGATCATAGTTCAGTAAAGTGTTCATCAGTGTTGATTTTCCTGCGTTCGGCTGTCCGATTAATGCTACATAACCGCATTTTTTCATATCATTTAACTATTTTTATTTGCGAAATCGAATTTAAAATTATCTGCGGTTTCTTGCCGTATTCCGTTATAACTCCGTTTATTTCAACGGTTTTATTTTTATAAATTGACAGGTCACCAAACACTTTAAACTTTTCTTTGAAAATCACACCTGTGAATGTGTTTTTCGGAAACTTGTAATCAAAATTAAGGTATGCAACTTTCTCTCTTATTGCAACATCCGCTACATATCCTGTAACAACTGCATTCTGATTAATGTTAGACTTTGCTTCCTTCGAACTTATTTTTTTAATTTCATTATTTCCTGCTGATTTTATTTCTTTTGTTTCCTGTTTTGATGTATGGGAAGTATCGGGAACATTCACAGTTTTTTTATCGTCCAACTTTTTTATTTCGACTTCGTCCTGCTTTTTCCCGCAAGAAACAAAAGTAATAACTATAATAAAAAAAATAAGATGTCTCATAATAAAATTAATTAATATTTAAGAACCTTCCCACATTTTAATTAACAGGCTTTTAATTTTTAATTCTTAATTCTTAATTTTTAATTTATCGACTGCTTCTTTATAATAATCAGCTGTCTGCTCTTTTAATTCCGGACTTAATTTATACCCGTATTCCATATCATCTACAGCTTTTTTATAATTCTCTAATTTAAGATACAGAATACCTCTTCTGACATATAAATCACCGTCATTCGGGTCAAGCTGCATTGCTTTATCATAATCTTTCATCGATTTGTCATACAATTTCATATCTTTATAAATTGTACCCCGGAAATAATAATTTTTTGCAACATTCGGTTGAAGCTCAATTGTTTTATTTACATCACTTAATGCTTTTTCATACTCATCATTGTTGAGATATACGGCGGCTCTGTTTGTATAGACATCAACGGCGTTTGGATCGACCTCGAGGGCTTTATCGAAGATTTCAAATCCTTTTTCAGATCTGTCGGATGTAATATAAACAGCCGCAAGCGATATATAAGCTGTAATATTTTTTGGATTTAATTCAAGAGATTTTACCAAATCCTTTTCGGCTTTGTCTTTTTGATTAAAAAGTAAATACATTGCACCCCTGCTCGAATATCCCATTGCATTGTTTGAATCTATCGCAATCGATTTTTCAAAATTTTCCATCGCACGGTCATATAATTTCATTTCCACATAAGTGGCGCCGATTGCATCATAGGCTAAGATATCGTTAGGATTGTTTTGCAGATGTTTTTTAAAATATGTTATAGACTCTACATATTTTTTGTTTTGCATCAGCTCCATGCCTTTGTTGAACAATGAATCACTGTCCTGTGCAAAAATATTAATGGAAATCGCCAGCATCAGTACCACCAGTAAATTTTTCATAAATTAATAAGTTTTGGTTTTTTCGTAATATTGATTAATTAATTTTATCCCGTCGTCCGTTATATCTTTTGAGAACATTGTATCCCTGAATTTAAAAATAATGTGCCTGCAGGCAGGCTGAACATTAAATTCCATGTTAATTAAACTCAGGTTGTTTTTGAAGAACTCAATCGAGCCTGTAAATCCGCATTTGTAAAATGGTGCGTCCTGTTCGGAAATACAATTTATAAAATTCTGAATTTCGTTCTTGTCATCGATATTAACAATTGATTCGAACTTTCCCGGTTTTGAAGTGTCGGTTTTATAAAAATAGATTTTTATTTTATCGGACTCTTTTAATTCTTTTTTAAATGAAGAAACAATCGAATCCGAGCATGATGAATAAATAAACAGCGATAAAAATATATTTAAAATTATTAAACGATTCATTTTAAAAAATACCTTAATTACCATAAATCTTCAATGAAGAAGGGATAAGTGAATATTGGAATATTTAATTCAATTTCCAGATGTTGAAATTTAAAACAGAAGCAAAGCTCACCCAGAGTAAATAAGGAACCAGTAGCAATGAAGCGGTAACGCTGATTTTGTTAAATAGAATTATGCAAATAAAAATCATAATCCAGAGTGCAATGATGACAATAAAAGCCGGACCGGGTGAACGCCACAAAAAGAAGACAAAAGACCAGAGACCATTCAGCAAAAGGTGAATAATGAAAAATATCATTGCAGTTTTTACTCCGGGAATATCCAGACCTTCTTTCCAGACAAGAAAAAATGCTATACCCATCATTAAATAAAGTACAGTCCATACAGGTCCGAAAATCCATCCCGGCGGATTAAAAGAAGGTTTGTTAAGGAACTGGTACCAGTCACCAATGGATTTGCTCGTAGCTATCCCCGCAACAATCCCGACACCTTCACAAATGATGATACTAATGATTAATTTGAATATGTTTGACATAAAAATTATAAATAAAATTCTTAAAAACAACAAATTATGTTAATTGTTCATTTCTTTTAGTATTTTGCTCAATACGTTGAGTAATTTTGCTCAATACATTGAGCATTTTATTTCCAAAATTTAATATTCTATTCTGCTAACAATTTTTTTTATAAAAAAACCGGTCACAAATTGCAACCGGTTTAAAATAATCAATTAAGTAAAATATTTAAATTTAATTATTATCTCTTCATTTTAACATTTAACATTTAACATTAATAGTTGTCTATCTGTGCTCTTTGCAGTTTTCCCGAATAGTCTATATAAACTGCTTTCCATTCTGAATAAAAATCATAAACCGTCCAGCCGCCTTCGCGATGTCCGTTGCCTGTAGCTTTTACTCCGCCAAACGGCATGTGGGCTTCAGCTCCGATTGTTGCACCGTTTATATAAGTTATTCCCGCTTCAATATCGCGGACTGCTCTGAAAGCATCATTAACATTATTTGTAAATATACTCGATGAAAGTCCGTATTCGGTTCCGTTCAGAATCTTAACTCCTTCATCGAGGTCGTTGCATTTCAAAACCGAAAGCACAGGTCCGAAAATTTCTTCTTTAGCAATTCTCATATCAGGTGTAACGTCTGTGAAAATTGTCGGTTTATAAAACCATCCTTTTGCTAAATTTCCTTCAGTAGCTTTTTCGCCGCCTGTAATCATTTTTGCTTTATCCTCATTCAAACCGATTTTAACATATTCATCAACCGTTTCTCTCTGCGATTCGCTTACACAAGGTCCGACATCAACTCCTTTTTCATTTCCATAACCAAGTTTTAATTTCTTTACTCTTTCCAGTAATTTTTCAATGAACTTATCGTGAATATTTTTATGTAAAATAAGTCTTGAAGTTGCTGTGCATCTTTGTCCTGTAGTTCCGAACGCTCCCCAGAGAACAGCATCCAGCGCTAAATCCATATTTGCGTCATCCATTACTATCTGTGCATTCTTGCCGCCGAGTTCGAGAGAAACGCGTTTCAATTCTCTTCCGCCGACTTCATTAATTCTTCTTCCGACCAACGTAGAGCCTGTGAATGAAATCAAATCAACATTCTTATTTGCCAATAAACATTCACCTACTACACTTCCTTTTCCGTGAACAAGATTAATCACGCCGGGAATATAATCTTTTCCTAAAACTATTCTCATCGCTTCGTCGATAATATGAACAAGTGTGTTAGCTGTTTTCGGAGTTAATTCAGCGGGTTTGAAAACAACTGTATTTCCGCAAACGAGTGCAGGAAATATTTTCCATGTCGGAATTGCCATCGGGAAATTCCACGGAGTTATTATTCCACCCACACCGATTGGAATTCTGAAACTCAGATTCATTTTATTATAAAGTTCGCTCGGTGCATTGTATCCGAATAATCTTCTTCCTTCCGACGCCGCGTAAAATGCGGTGTCAATGCCTTCCTGCGTATCACCTTTTGTTTCAGCAATAACTTTTCCCATTTCGCGCGTCATTTCAAATGCAATTTCATCTTTACGCTCAACCATAATATCACCAACTACTTTTAATACATCTCCGCGCTTAGGAGCGGGAACCAAACGCCATTTTTTAAATGCCTCTTTTGCCGCATCAACTGCTTCATTAACATCTGCTTCTGTTGAAAGCGGGAACATTCCGATTAAGTCATCATTCCAGTTTGCAGGATTCCTGTTTTCACTGAATTTTCCGCTTGCAGAATTTTTCCATACGCCATTTATTAAATTTTGAAACTCCATAATATTCTCCGGTTATAATTTTTAAATTTTATCATATAAAATATGAATTAAAGATGTTTTAAGAAATTCAATTTATATTCCTTTAAATAGATTTGTTTTTTCAATTATAAGTTCAGTATTTAAACTTAAATTATTTCAATTTAATCTTCATAATTAAATCGTTAATTTTGTTATTATGGATACAGAATTACTAATTAAGACAATTCAGTTGATGCTGGCGCCGGCTGTTATGATATCGGCGTGCGGATTGCTGCTGCTCGGAATCAACGGGAAAAATACTGCTATTTCAAATCGTTTAAGACTTCTTAATGATGAGAAAAGGAGATACTTCGCAAAAATACGTGACGGTAAAGAGCTTGAATATTTTGAATCATCAAGATTTTACAGTATACAAAAGCAAATCAAAGTTTCACTTTACCGAATGAAGCTCGTAAGAAATGTAATATTATGCTACGTTTTGGGATTATTTATGTTTATTTTTACTTCGCTTCTTATTGGTATAGAAATTTTTGTAGCAATATTTATCACGAAATATTTAATACTTGCTGCGTTCTCCTTAGGCATGTTGTTAATCGCAATAGGATTGGGTTTCGCCCTGCAGGATACACTTAAAGGATATAAGATTCTGGAAGTCGAAACGAAAGCGGACGACTAAACCAAGTTTGTAAAGTTATAAAGTTTGTAAAGTTATAAAGTTAGAAGGTTAAAAAGTTAGAAGTTAGAAGTTAGAATTTAGAAGTTAGAAGTTAGAAGGGTGAATCTTTAAACCTTCAAACTTTCGAACCTTCGAACTTTCAAACCTTCGAACCTTTGAACTTTTGAACCTTCGAACTTTCGAACTTTTAAAATGTGGATATGATAATAATAAATTAATTAGAGACAGAATAATAAATTTTTAGATAAAGAAATGGGATTTTTTAAAGTTGGTTTCGGGGGATATAGAATAGACGAGAGGGTTCAGGAACATTATGATTCTTTGACCAAAGCATTGCTAAACGGATTCTCGATGATAGATACTTCATCGAACTATTCCGACGGGAGAAGTGAAATATTAATTGGGAATGTATTATCCGACCTGTTAAGTTCTGAAAAAATTAAAAGAGAAAATATTACATTAGTAACCAAGGGCGGATACATACAGGGACAAAATTATAAATTCGCATCTAAAAAAAAAGAACAGGGAAATCCTTTTTCAAAAGTTGTTGAATTAAGCGATGGCTTGTGGCACTGCATCAGTCCGGATTTCCTCGAAGACCAGATAAACAGACAGTTGTTCAGACTTAACCAGAGTGATGAAGGAGGTTATATAGATGTTTATTTGCTTCATAATCCGGAATATTATCTGACCTGGGCAAGCGATAATCACCTCGATAAAGATATATCACAGGACGAATATTATATCAGGATAAAAAAAGCTTTTGAATTTCTTGAAGAAAAAGTTAAGAGCGGGAAAATTCATTATTATGGAATATCTTCCAATACATTTATCTCAAGGTCTAATAAATATAATTTTACTTCGCTCGAAAGAATTCTTGAAATCGTTGATAAGTGCGGTTATGGTGAGCATTTTAAATTTATTGAACTTCCTTTTAATCTTATCGAATCAGGCGCCTTGTTTGAAAAGAATCAAATGAATGATACAAAAACCGTTCTGGAACTCGCAAAGGAAAAAGGAATTAATGTATTAATCAATCGTCCGCTGAATGCTATTACATCCAAGGGTCTTGTCAGGCTTGCCGATTTTGAATTATCCGAAATAACTGAAGGCGATATTTCTAAAAAACTGCAGTATGTTCTTTTGCTCGAAGATGATTTACTCAAAGAAAAACTTGCAAACATAAATATTCCCGGTGATGATTTTAAGATTCTCGAATCGCTGCTGACTTTTGGTAAAGTAATAGATGAGAACTGGAAATCATTTGGTTCTATAGAAAATTTTAATGATTTTATTGAACATTATTTTTCTCCGAGAATTGATTATCTTGTGGAATATTTTGATGAACATATTTCCGATGATTATTCTCTCGAGAGTTTTAACAACTATATGCAGGAAATTTTTAATATAATTAATGCAGTTTCCGGGTATTATAAAAATTTTGCAAACAAAAGAAATCATTTTTTTCATAGTATTATTAATGATATTTGTGGCAGCAAATATCATAATTTAACGCTTTCACAAAAATCCGTTCTTCTTATTAATTCAATCGATGGTGTAAGTTGCACGCTAATCGGTGCAAGGAAAGAAAAGTATGTTGATGATATTATTTCGACTCTCAGTTATGATAAAATAGAAAATGCCGGGGATATTTTTTTGAAAATCCGTGAAGAGATGTCTAATTCAGATATTTCGGGTACAAATGTTTGATTTAAATGTTGTTGGTGACGCATAAATAACATGCTAACACCAACAACGGCGGTAAATTTTCAACCTCTCCCCTACCCCTCTCCTACAAGGATTGGGGAAAAGAAGATGTTAGAATAGTTTATTATTTAATAATACTATTTATTTAATTTTATGTTTAATCCTTTAAAAATAAAAATCACTGCGTTAATAATTCTTGTTTTGGCAAGTGCGATTCTTTTTTTTGTTAAGATTAAGGTTCACAAAAATGAAAATGTAAAAATTGAATCAAAACAGGAATTATCTGCTTCAAGTCAGCTTTCTACAGATGCATTGAAAAAGCTCATTCCTGCGGAAATAGATTCTATAATGTTCAGGTATGGAATTAAAAACGACTGGATACGCGAAATATCGGATAAACCGGTTCAGGAAAAAACAAAAAAAGAAAAGCCTAAAAAAGAAATAAAAAATCCTAAACAACCCGAGCATAAAATTATAGCTGCATCCGGTGTAATGTGGTTTAACAAAGAAGTTTCACTGCCTAAAGATTTTCCGTTTGCAGAGTTAGACCTCGATATAAGCATTTTCCTGAGAAGCCTTAACTTTGATAATATAACTTACGAAGACCCCAAGACCAACAATCAGGCAATGAACATTTATCATTCCGCGGATTCTTCAAAAAAAATTCTTGCTAAAATAAATTTTGTCTATTCTGACAAAATAAAACGCGAAACCGCCGACATCTGCATAATACTCGATAAGATAGATAATTTATCGCGCTCACAACTTGAAAAGATTTTAAATTGCACAGAAAAATATTCTATGATATTGCCTGATAACATAGACAAACCGGACATTCAGACTCTCGTAATCGAGTCAAAGCGTGATTACCTTGTCAGAGCAGACATCGGCACCCCCGAAGATATTACGCCCGAGTTTAAAACTGATATGAACGAAAAAGACTGGAAAACAAAAGTACGATCAATTTGTTATGAATATGATAAAGCAGGGGGAGTTATTATGTCGAATCCGAAAATGCAATATAAATATGAAAACGAAATTATAGATGAATTTCAGAAATATAATTTAAAAGCCTTCAAGGATACGATTTTGATTAAATTCAATACGAATGAAAATGATAAGAAGAAAATTTATGACCTTTTCACGAACATTTTGAAAAGAACTAACAGCGGAAACAGAAGCCAGATATATCTTGTGAATTTTTCTGATGATGATTTCTGGAATTATGTAAAGGAAGTTCATAATCTTAAAAAGCGCGGTTATAAATTTTTCACATTCAGCGAATTACTAAAGAGAAGAAATAAAATTATTGAAAACCCCGTACAATAAAAATTAATGCATTATGACCGTTCACGAAAATTTTATGAAACAGGCATTAAGGGAGGCTGAGAAAGCTTACGAGAACAAAGAAATACCTATTGGATGTGTTATTGTTTATCAGAACAGAATTATCGCAAAAGCCCACAACCGCGTGGAAACCCTGAAAGACCCGACTGCGCACTGCGAAATTCTTGCTATTACTTCTGCTTCGGATTTTCTCGATTCAAAAATATTAAAAGGATGTTCACTTTACGTAACGCTTGAACCCTGTGCGATGTGTGCGGGTGCAATAGTCTTGTCGAAAATAGATAATTTGTATTTCGGCGCATTTGATTTGAAAAGCGGGGCGTGCGGAAGCGTAATAAATATCAGTAACAATAAATCTTTAAACCACAGGTGCAAAGTGTTCGGCGGAATACTTGATTTTGAATGCGGTTCGATGCTGAAAAGTTTTTTTGAAACAAAGAGGAGTGCAAATTAATAAGTGCTATACTACAAAAACTCAGAAAAGATCATTAATTAAAAAAATTCTGCGTCAGAAATATCAATTCATAAAAACACATTCTTCCCTATAAAAAATATTATTCCGGAAATATTTTATAATATAAGTTCCTTTCTTCAGAAAATCTTTATGAATAAACATTGTGTGATTACCCGGTTCGAATACACCTGCGGAAATGGATGCCCGTTTCTGTCCGAATAAATTTTCGATTTCTATTTTGATAATTTCATTTCTGTCGGAATAAAAATAAAATTTAATATCGTCTCCGGATTTTTCGTTTCCTGTCTTTACAAAATATGGTTTTAATATTGTATTATTTATTTTAATATATTTATTTAACGTATCGGAAAGTCTGTTTGCTTCGAAATCTTTAATATCCGACCAGACTTCTTCGTCCTGCAGATGAATGTGATGATTACCTCTCCCGCCGTGTTCAAGGAAATGAATGCCGAGCGAAGCCGATAATTTCTTCACTTCATCCCTTTCCCAACGCGTAAAATAACTCAGGTCCATAGCAATACCCAGCAGGTGAGGCGAAGATTCTACATTCGACCATCCTCTTCTTTTATATTTTAATTGCTCCTCATTGTTTCGCATAGCATCGGATATTCTCGGACTGAATTTGATTTTATTGAGTATATAAAACATTTTTATTATGAAACCCGGGTAAAGATACGGAATAACGTTATATTTTATTGAAAGGAAAGGGAAATGGAAATTTAATAATGGATATTCTCCGGTTTTAATTTTTGCGTAAATAAAATTTTCATTAGTTAAAAAACAATTTTCGTTTTTATTATTATGCAAGATAAAAAAATTATTTACATCGTCGTCAGTATAAATTGCAATATATACGGATAAAAGAGAAGAATCGGGTAAATTTACAATATTATAAAACGAATTCGGGAAGTTTTTTAAATTAAATTCGGTAGTTTGTCCGGAAGTAGCAGAATCACGATACAAGAAAAGAATTATAAATAAAAAAGAATTAAAAAGTAGTTTTGTTTTCATCAGATGAATTAAAGTTCGTCGAATCCCCTTTCGAAAAAATCTACCATTTCTTTTGAAAAATCCTGTTCGTCATCACCCTCGAATCTTAACATTAACTTTGAGCCCTGTTCCGCGGCTAACGTCATAACGCCTATTATACTTTTCCCATTTACTTCAAAATCATCTTTCGATATAAAAAAATCCGACTTATATTTAGCCGCAATTTTTACAATCGTAGATGCAGGTCTTGTGTGCATTCCTGCTTTATTTATAATCGTAACTTCTTTTTCTATCATTTATACATTATATGAAATTCCCCCTCTCCTTTCAGGAGAGGGGCCAGGGGTGAGGTTTTTTACTTTGTGAAATTATTCCCCTTAATTAATCTTTTTAAAATTTTTACTCTCGCGTTTGATACTAAGTTCTTTGTAGATACCAACAATATTTTAAGCATAAATCGGTTATTAAAATTCATCCGAAATTTGTTCTCGCAGGCTAAAGTTCCGATAAATCGGAATCTTAGACCTGCGGCTACAAGAAATATATCTAAGTGCTTCTGCTCAGCAGCATATCCGAAAACCAAATGAGTGAATCCCGACCTTCTTTATTTTTCAATTCATTCAGATATTCATTCGCCTTTACGGTATATCTTTCAATTTCGTTCAATGCTGAATCAATTACATCATATCTTTTATAAATTTCTTTAACTTTAAAAATATCCTCGTCATCTTTTAAACCTTTGTTAGCTAAAATGGATTCCAAAATAATTTTATCCCTTTTCACATCAACAACATCGAGAGCTTTTAACAGCAAATAAGTCTTTTTTCCTTCTCTTAAATCTCCTCCGATTTTCTTCCCGAATTTTTTTTCGTCGGCTGTTATATCGAGTAGGTCATCCTGAATTTGAAATGCAAGACCTATGTGTTCGGCATAATTGACTAAATATTTTATTGAATTCGCATCTGCGTTTCCAATCAGAGCGCCTATTTTCGCACAACTTACCAGCAATTGCGATGTTTTTTTATTTATCATCATTAAATATTCTTCGGGACTGACATTTCCTTTTACCTCAAATTCTTTATCAAAACCCTGTCCTTCACAAACTTCGATTATTCCTTCCGTAAAAGCCTGTGTGATTTGCTGAATATTTTCCGACTTTGTTTTTAAAAGAGTATTATATGCAAGACCGAGAAGTGCATCTCCGGAAAGAATTGCAACATCCCTGTTCCACTTTTTATGTATGGTTTCTTTTCCTCTCCTCTTATCCGCATTATCCATAATATCATCATGAATCAATGTGAAATTATGAAGCATTTCCACTGAAACGGCAGCATAGATGGCATCCATATAATTCCCGCCGACCGCTTCACACGAAAACAGAAGTAAAACCGGTCTGATACGTTTTCCGCCTCCCGATAATATATAAATCAACGGTTCATAAATTTCTGCCGGTACATTTTTTTCAAAGACATTGTTTAACTTATCATCGATGATTTCCTTATATCCCGTATATTTATCTTTATAATCTTTAATCATTTATTTTGTATTTTGAACAATAAAAATAACTATTTTAATAGACTAATATAATACAATTTGAATGATTATTTAAAATCTCTTTTCTCTCATCCGCAGCATTATACGAACTAATTGCATTTTATATTTTAATAAAGCGTTTTAAGTTATTATAATTAAATAATTTTATTCAGATATCATGAATCCTTATAAGAAAATGATTTCCTATTTAATAGTATTTATTACTATTACTTTTTCCGCGTTTAATTTAAACTCCAACAGCGTTCCGGACCCGTATCAGAAATTCATTAACAGCCCGGAATACACGATATACACTAAATATTTTAAACAGATATATTCTTTTATTCATAAAAACGATATTCCCGACTGGGCGCAATTGAGCCCCGATAAAGACGGATACGAAGGAACAAGTACACTCGAGTTTTATGAATATATAAAATCGTTAAACCCCGCTCCTCACCCTGACACAATCATTGTTGCAGTAATGGATACGGGTTTTGATATAGACCATCCCGATTTAAAAGATAACTTCTGGGTGAATAAATCTGAGAGAGACGGGAAAGATGGTGTGGATGATGACGGAAACGGATATGTTGATGACATTCACGGCTGGAATTTCCTGGGTAAAGCTACAAATCTTAATCTTGAAGCCACGCGGGAATTGCAAAGACTTAAACACGAAAATGTTTCCGCCGGCGACAGTTATTATAAAAAAGTACTTGCCGAGTATAACAGTAAATACGATGAAACAAAATCTATTCTAAAGTTTGCGAAAGAAACAACCAAACAACTTGCCGATGCGGAAAAAGTATTACAGAAAAAAAATTATCCGACTGACCCTGTCAAGCTGAAAGAAATTTCTTCTACATTGAAAGATGAATACAAAGATGCCGCAAATACAATATTGATGATAAAAATGTTATACGATATAGATAAAAACGGTATTGAAGATTTAAGAAAAGATTATGAAGTAAAAATGAATGTGTTATTTGACACAACAAGCACGGGCACATTAATAGGCGACGACCCTAAAGATTTGAGTGAAAAAAATTACGGTGATAATGATATTAAAACTAAGGGTGAATTACACGGAACACACGTTTCGGGAATCATTGCGGCAAATAAAAAAGGCATTGGTCAGGCACCATTCGCCAAGATTATGTGTCTGAGAGTTGTACCGGACGAAGGAGATGAAAGAGACAAAGATGTAGCCAACGGAATCAGGTATGCAGTTGATAATGGTGCAAGCATAATTAATTTGTCAGCCGGAAAATATTTCTCTCCTAATTCAGAATATGTCACGGAAGCAATTAAATATGCCGAATCTAAAGGAGTATTATTTGTAGTAGCTTCAGGAAACGAAGGTCTGGATATTGGCGAAAAAAATAATTACCCTCCAAAATATTATCTTGAAAACGGAAAGATGAAATATTTTTCTAATTTGATTGTTGTTGGTGCGAGCACATGGATGAAGATTTGGAATGAAGATAAAGACCCTGATAATTTAAACGGCAATTTTGACCTGATGGCATCTTTTTCAAATTATTCCGTAAAGCTTGTAGATCTTTTTGCACCCGGAGTTGAAATCAATTCAACTGTACCCGGAGGCGGATATAAAACCGAAAGCGGAACAAGCATGGCTGCACCGGAAGCTTCAGGCGTCGCGGCAATTTTAAAAGGATTTTTCCCGGAATTAAAAGCCGCTGATTTAAAAATTATTCTTGTAAATTCAGTTCGAAAATATGAAGGTTTAAAAGTCCAGGTGAAAGAAGAAGGCCAGAAAGTTTCTTTTTCATCACTGTCAAAATCAGGCGGTGTGATTGATATAATGAGAGCATATAAATACGCTCAGGAAAATAAATAATTGAATTTTCAGGAATAGAAATTTAGAACTCCTGTTCGTTAAAAAATTTATTTACCCTATTTTTAATTGGTAAAAGCTATACTTTGATCGGAATCAATTAATTTCCGTTCCGGGTACTTGTAGCAGACCCACGCTTTTGCTTGCTTTGCAGTTGAAAAGCCCTTTGATTTTACTAATTCACCCCTCGAATTAGTAAAAAAATAATGTTTTAACGTTTCCCAATTGGCAAAGATTTGTTTTGTTTGTACCTGGTATAGTTCGTTTTGCATTGAATAAATAATTCTGAATTTCATTTAATTCTAAAATTTTAATTATTCCACACAAACAAATTAAGGAAAGGTAACACCAACGGCATTATTTGTTTGTAAATTAATGTAAATTAATATTACTGAATTACAGAACAAAACTTGAAATAAAAAAGTTTAATTTTATTTAGAAATTTCGAAAAAATATTTTTGGGTTTTCTTATCAGTGATGATTTGAATTTTATATCGCAGAATTGTTTTGAATGATTATATAAATACAAAAGGAAAGATTATCTTAAAACACAGTTATAATATTTTTATATTGCTCTTTTCCGTATGCACGGATATTATTCATAAAAATTAATTTATTTCTTTATATCTCAAACGAATTAGCTATTTCTTTATACTTGCAATTACCTCTTCCATAAGTTCTTTTCCTTTTAGCAGGGCTTCTTTGTTCATAGGCAGCAGGTTGTGATATCTTTCCGGTAAAACTTTTTTTAACGCCTCGATGATTGAGTCGATTTGAACTATCGGTCTCTTTGCAAGAAATGCGCCGAGAAGAACCATGTTGGCTACTTTCACGTTGTTTAGCTTGTTTGCCGCATCTGCCGCAGGTATCGGGTAAATCTCTATATCCGTGCGCTCCGAGGCGTGAAGTATGTTTGTCGATTCGTAAATTATTAGTCCGCCCGGTTTTACTTTGCTTTCAAATTTTTCCATCGACGGCTGGTTCAGTATTATCGCCGTATCGAAACTCGAGAGTATAGGGGAACTGATTGTTTCATCCGATACTATCGTTATGCAGTTCGCCGTTCCGCCGCGCATTTCAGGTCCGTATGAAGGCATCCACGTTACGTTCTTCTTCTCTACCATTGCTGCATATCCCAGCGTCTGTCCCATCGATAATACTCCCTGTCCTCCAAATCCTGCTATTATTATTTCTTCGGTCATTTTTTTTCTCCAATCCGAGTTTGTTCGAATTTATTTTTATAATTCGTTATTTTTTTAAAAATATTATTATTTCAAAGTAGATAGTAGCCAGTAGTCAGTAGTCAGTAGCAACCGGAAAAATATTTTATACGTTTTATCTTCTATATTCTATCTTCTATTCTTCTAATTCTTAATTCTTAATTCTTAATTCTTAATTTTTCTCCGGTACTTTAACGTCTCCAAGCGGATAATATTTTATCATATCACTATCTATAAACTGGTTCGACTGAACAGGTGTCATTTTCCAGTTTGAAGGACAGTTCGATATTATTTCTATGAAGCTGACTCCTTTTTTGAGTTGCTGGTATTTAAATCCGTTCATAATCGCTTTCTTTGTTTTCCTTACATTGTTTGCAGTATGAACTGACTGACGCGTTACATAATATGCTCCGTTAAGCGGTGCAATTAACTCCGACATCCTTATAGGCCAGCCTACGAGAGATACATCTCTTCCGTATGGTGATGTTGTTGTTTTCATTCCTTCCAGAGTCGTCGGTGCCATCTGTCCGCTTGTCATTCCATATACCGCATTGTTTATGAATATTATCATTATGTTCTCTCCCCTGTTAATACAATGTATCGTCTCCGCCGTTCCGATTGCAGCAAGGTCGCCGTCTCCCTGGTATGTGAATACATATTTATCCGGAAGCACGCGTTTTATTCCCGTTGCTACAGCTGTTGCACGTCCGTGTGCCGCTTCCTGCATATCTATGTTCAGATAGTCATATGCAAACACTGCGCATCCGACAGGTGCCACACCGATTACATTTTCCTGTATTCCAAGCTCTTCTATCACTTCGGCGATTAGTTTATGAACAGTTGAGTGACCACAGCCCGGACAATAATGAAGCCTCGTTTCGGTCAGTCCGTATTGAGGTTTTTCATATATCAGTTCGTATAAATCTTCTCCCTCGACTATGCAAGGTGGCGTTTCTACTTTTATTCCGTTTTCTGACATGGTTTGTTGTATTTATTTTTCTAAAATCTATTTTTGTATATCAACATTTATGTTGATATTTCTTATAATTAAATTTTAAACAACATAAATGTTGTTTTACATTATTTATTTATTCTTTGCATGAAGTTCTCAAGCACTTCATCCGGTCCGGGGATGATTCCGCCCATGCGTCCGTAATGCCATACAGGTATTTTACCTTCTACCGAAAGCCTTACATCTTCTATCATCTGTCCTGCATTTAATTCAACTACAAGTGCACCCTTCAAATGATTCGATATCTCTTTTATTCTATCGTATGGGAAAGGATAAAGTGTTATCGGTCTGAGAAGTCCAAGCTTTATACCTTTCTCTCTTGCAAGCAGTACTGTTTTATGACTTATCCTCGATGATAATCCGTACGCTACAAGAATATATTCCGCATCATCCGTCATTATCTCTTCATATCTTACTTCGTTTTTGCAAATCTCATCATATTTCTTATTGAGTCTCAAGTTTACTATTTCCATCTTCTCCGGTTGAATGAACAGCGATGTGATTATGCTTCTTTGCCTGTCCTTTGTCTTGCCTGTCGTTGCCCACGGTTTATCAACATGCTTTATTACTTTCTTCTTAAACTCAACTTTTTCCATCATCTGTCCGATTGCTCCGTCCGATAACATTAAAACCGGATTTCTGTATTTATCTGCAAGCTCAAATCCGAGTGATACAAAGTCTGCCATTTCCTGTACTGAGTTTGGTGCAAGAACGATTAAATGATAATCTCCGTGTCCGCCGCCCTTTGTTGCCTGAAAGTAATCTCCCTGTGATGGCTGTATTGTTCCAAGTCCCGGTCCGCCGCGATTTACATTTACAAGAAGGCATGGTAATTCTGCCGATGCTATGTATGATATCCCTTCCTGCATAAGGCTGAAACCCGGTGATGAAGATGATGTCATTACCCTTTTGCCTGCGCCGGCTGCTCCGTAAATCATATTTATCGCTGCAACTTCGCTCTCAGCCTGAAGCGGTATTCCGTATCGTTTCGGCATTTCTCTCGCAAGATATTCAAGCACTTCTGACTGTGGTGTTATAGGGTATCCGAAATATGCATCGCATCTGGCTTGTATTGCTGCCTCTGCCATTGCTTCGTTGCCTTTCATTAATCTTATGTCAACTTCTTCTTCCATGTTGGTTATTTATTATTGGTTATTAGTTTTTTATTTTTTGTTATTTGTGCTACTGCTACTGCTACTAAATATTCCGCAACATAAATGTTGCGTTACATAGCAAATGTTGCGGTACAGGTAATTATTCTGATAATGTTACCGTCGTGTCGCCCTTTATTCCTTTTATTTCCGTTACGAGAGTTTTTTTCTTTGCACTTGTTCTATAAACCTTAATTACTCCATCCGGGCAGACTAAAGCACAATTTACGCATCCCGTGCACAGGTCATCCACAACAACTGCATACCTGTATCCGAGATTATTTATATCCTGAGATAAGCTAATCGCCCCTTCATTACAGGCAGTTATGCAAAGCTCGCATCCCTTGCATTTTTGTATATCTATTACAGTTTTACCCTTGATTTTACGGGGTTTTTTGGCAGTTTCGTTTTCTATCATAAAAAGATTTTATTTAGGAATGAATTTATAAAAATCAATTAGAAATTATTCAATATTAAGAAGAAAAAAAAGCTATAAAAATTAGCCAAACTCAGAGAAATTCGGGATTTTTAACAATTTTGAATATCTTATTTTGTTTTAAAATAATAAATTTCAGTTAAAAAATTCAACTTCCATGGACATAGAATATTTCAGAGAATATGTTTTAAAGAAAAAAGCAGTGAACGAAGGTCAGCCGTTTGGAGATGATGTGATAGTATATAAAGTTCTGAATAAAATGTTCTTGATGATAAATTTTGAAATCCCGCTTAATATAAGTTTGAAATGTGACCCGGAACTTGCAATAGATTTACGGGAACGATATGCGGCGATTACTCCTGCTTATCATATGAATAAATCTCACTGGAATGATGTAGTTGTGGATGGAACTATTCCGCTGCTGGAAATATTAAAGATGATTGACCATTCATACGATTTGGTCGTAAATAAATTTTCAAAAAAAGAAAAAATAGAATATATTAAAAAATAATTATGATAATTTTAATCGATATGGATGATGTGATATCGGATTTCGACGGTGAATTTTACTCAAGGTGGAATAGATTGCATCCCGATAAACCTGTCGTACCGCCTGAGGACAGAAAATGTTTTTACATAAAAGATGAATTGCCTGAAGAATATGCAGGATTAGTCAGAGAAATAAACACAGCACACGGATTTATAAATTCATTGCCCGAAATCCTCGGTGCCGTACAAGCAGTTAAGGAAATTGCAGGAATGGGACATGATGTTTTTATTTGTACAAGCCCGTTAAATGCTTATCAAAATTGTGTAAAAGAAAAATATGAATGGATAGAAAAACATCTCGGGTTTGAATGGACTTTAAAATTAATTCTCACAAAAGATAAAACACTTATCAAAGGAAATATTCTGATAGATGATAAACCGGAAGTTACCGGAGTTTCAGAACCATCGTGGGAACATATTATATTCGATAAACCCTATAACAGGCTTATTAACAATCATAAAAGACTAACCTGGATTAACTGGAAAGATTTAATTTTTTAAATAACAAATAATAAAACATAACGTATATATTTATATTCGGTGGAATTTATTATTTAATTTTTCTATTTATTTTCCTAAGAAAAGATAAAATTTTTAAAAGGTGTAACAATACGTTATTTTTTCCTTAAATCTGCGTGTTATTCTTCACTTCTTATTCAAAAAATGGAAAAAAATAACAGAAATTGAAAATTAATGAAAATAAATGAAAATGTTTTGCGACTTTTTCTTTAAATTTACGTCTATTTAATAAACGATAATTATTCAAAATTTTGGAACAACAAGATTCAAATGTTTTTTACTCTATGTTAAAACCGCATTACGGTGACGCACTGAGATACTGCAGGTCAATATGTGCGAATAAAAACTCCGGGGATGCGGAGGATGTTTTGCAGCAATCATTTTTAAAAGCAATTGAAAGTTTTGAAGATTTGAAAGACCGTTCAAAATTCAAACAGTGGCTTTTCAGAATAATAACCAATTGTTTCTATGATTCGATTCGCGGCAGCATCTGGAAAAAATTCTTACAGCTGGATAATTATGAAGGAAGGGATAATATACCCGATGTTTACAACCAATTTGAATTGAGTGAACTTAGTGAAGTACTTACAAAAGCACTCGCAAAATTAAACACGAAAGAAAGGGTAACGTTATTGCTTTTTGAATTATCTCAGTTCTCTATAGAAGAGATAGTGGAAATACAAAAGGAAAAATCTCTCTCTGCCGTAAAATCCCGTTTGAGCAGAACGAGAGAAAAACTGAAAAAAATTATTTTGAAACTTGAAAACAGTTCTATCTACAAAACAGATGATAATCTTGTACGGGATATTAACAATTCCGGCAAGGTTGAAATTTTATGAACACGTATGGAAAAATTTAAAGAAAAAATAATCTAAGGAGATTTTAAAAATGGAAGAAATTAAATCAAATAATTCAGATATTAATAAATACTTCGATGCCCTTAAAGCTGAAGATTATGACGAATCATTCGATATGGTGGAATCCTGGTTAAGACGCGAGCAGTTTTTCAACAGCGACAAAGTCAAAAAAACAAAAGCGGGAAAGATAAGGTATTATATATTTGCTCATCGTGCTAAACTTGCCTACATTGTATTATTATTCTTTGTTACTTTAATTGTTGCAAATGTAAAAGTAACAAGCAAGGAGACCTTAGCGGGTGTTGTATCCTGGACTGTTGACAAAAACAACAAAGTGGCGATTGAAAAAATAGATAAATCAGAATGGCTTGACAAGAACCAGCTCGTTGTTGATGCACAGGCAGGCGGTGATACAAATTTAATAAAATATAAAATTATCGTTCCTGATGATTCGAAATTAAATCTCGAGCAATTAAAAATTAAGCTCGAGGAAATAAAAGACTTAAAATATGTAGAAATAACTCCAATCACAGAAAATGTAAATGTACCAATTTATGCAGCCGCCTTGCACAGTATTTTCAATTCGGATATCCCGGATAAATTTGTTAATACAGAAGATATTAAACAAAATGTTTATGAACAGTTGAAAATAGCAGGAGTAGATGATGATGATTTTGATTTTGATTATGCATCCGAAGCCCCTCGAAGCATGAAATTAACATTAAAAATTCCGCAGGACTCACTGAAGCACAAAATACATGATGATATTATGAGGAATATAAACACGGAAAAAATAATGGAAAATACAAAAAAGATGATTGAGAACATGAAAATTCAACTGGATGTAAATTTACCGAGAATACAGGAGGAATATGGAAATTATTATAATTATGATTCTGAAAAACTTAACAAGGCATTGAGGAAAGTCCAGATTAAACTGGATTCAATGAAATACAGATTTGATGAACGGGAATTTGAAAAGAGTATGGAAAGTCTGAAATCTCTCGATACACTGGGCGAATTTATAAACAGACAGGTTGAAGAATCTTTAAGAATGAATGAACGGCAATTAAAAATGAATGAAGACAACATTAGGCGGAATGAGGAGTATATGAGAAAGAATGAAGAACGGATGAGAAAGAATGAAGAACGTTTGGAAGAAAATGAAGAAAAGATGAGAGAAAAAGAAGAGGAATTAAATTCACTTGATACTCTGGATGATTTCATAAATAATCAGGTTGAAACTAATTTAAAAATGAACCTGCTGCATCTTAATATTCTTGATTCACTCGGTCCTATGATTCAGAAGCAAATCAAAATACACGGAGATATGAATTTTGATACTGCGAAATTCAACAGGAAGATGGAAAAGATGAGAATTAAAATGGATAGTTTGAATTTTCATATGAAATATTACAAAAATTATAACGGGAATGAAGATGAAATGAAAGAAGAAAAGGATGATGATGATGATAAACCGGATATGGATAACGGCGAGCAGGCTCCGGAAATAAAAAATGACCAATAATCTTTTCGTAATTATACTATAAGAACGAACTAATCAGAGCGTTAAGAACGTAATTCTTAACGCTTCTTTTTTTTCGCTGCATATCAAGGAATAAATTTCTTCGGATAATTTCAACTCAGAATATTGTATTTTCAATATATCAAAATAAATTGAAATATGAACGAAAAACACATTGCGAAAATTTCCAAAGAACTCGGGTTAAAAGATTTCCAGGTTATTGCAACTGCTAAATTACTTGAAGAAGATTCAACTGTTCCGTTTATTGCCCGATACCGGAAAGAAGCAACGGGAAGCCTCGATGAAGTTGAGATTACTTCGATTCGTGACAGATTAATTCAGCTCGAAGAACTCGACAAGAGACGCGAAGCAATTTTAAAATCTCTCGAAGAGCGCGAATTGCTTACCGATGAACTAAAAGAAAAAATTGAAGCCGCAGAAACAATGACCGAGCTCGAAGATATTTATCTTCCCTTCCGTCCTAAGAAAAGAACACGGGCAACTGTTGCAAAAGAAAAAGGATTGGAGCCTCTCGCAATAATTATTTTCGCACAGGGAGATATTGACCCGGAAACCGAAGCTGAAAAATTTATAGATATTGAAAAAGGCGTTGAGAACATGGAAGATGCCCTCGCAGGTGCACGGGACATCATTGCCGAGTGGGCGAATGAAAATAAACTCGCAAGAGAAAAAACAAGAGAACTTTTTGCAAACAAAGCACTCGTGTATTCCAAAGTTGCTAAAGAAAAAGAAGAAGAAGGAATTAAATATAAAGATTATTTTGAATGGAAAGAGCCCGCAAATACAATCCCGTCTCACAGGCTGCTTGCAATGTTCAGAGGTGAGAATGAAGGATTTTTGAAAATCGATGTTAATCCGCCGGAAGAAGACGGCATCGCGCTTATGGAAAAACATTTTGTCACTTCGGAAAACAAAGCTTCATCGGAAGTAAAAAAAGCTGTGACGGATAGTTACAAAAGAATGCTTTCTTCATCGATTGAATCGGAATACCGCGCAATTTTAAAAGAGAAAGCTGATAAAGAAGCAATTCTTGTTTTTGCAGATAACCTGCGCCAGCTCTTGCTTGCGCCTCCGCTTGGTCAGAAAAATGTACTGGCATTGGACCCCGGATTCCGAACAGGATGCAAAGTTGTATGTCTCGACAGGCAGGGAAAACTCCTGCATAACGATACGGTTTATCCTCACACGGGTGCCGAGTTAAAACTTCATGCAGGTGAAAAAATTGTAGATTTAGTAAATAAATATCATACAGAAGTGATTGCGATTGGCAACGGAACAGCGGGACGCGAAACAGAAGAGTTTATTAAAAACATTTTCGATAAACTTGAAATAAAAAATATTCCGGTTGTAATGGTCAATGAAAGCGGTGCTTCGATTTATTCCGCATCCGAAATCGCAAGACAGGAATTTCCGGATTTTGATGTAACTGTCAGAGGTTCGGTTTCAATTGGAAGAAGATTAATGGACCCTCTTTCAGAACTCGTTAAAATAGACCCGAAGTCAATTGGCGTGGGTCAATACCAGCATGACGTGAATCAGCCGATGCTTAAACAAAAACTTGATGATGTCGTGATAAGCTGCGTTAATGGTGTGGGTGTAGAAGTAAATACTGCAAGCTCACAGTTATTAAAATATGTTTCAGGTTTGGGACCAAAACTTGCTCAAAGTATAGTTGAATACAGGAATGATAAAGGTCCGTTTAAAAACCGGGAAGAATTAAAAAATGTTCCGAGGCTTAAAACTAAAGTATTCGAGCAGGCGGCAGGATTTTTAAGAATTCAAAATGGTGAAAATCCTCTCGATGCAAGTGCTGTGCATCCTGAAAGTTATTTCATCGTCGAAAAAATGGCGCAGGATATTGGCTGCACTGTGAAAGATTTAATTTCGTTTCCGCAGTTCAGAGAAAAAATCGAAATAGATAAATATGTTTCTGAAACAGTCGGATTACCAACGCTTGAAGATATAAAAGCAGAACTTGCAAAACCCGGTCGTGACCCGAGAGAGAGATTTGAAATTTTTGAATTCGCAAAAGAAGTGAGTAAGCTCGAAGATTTAAAAGCCGGAATGAAGCTTCCGGGAATAGTAACCAACGTTACAAACTTCGGAGCTTTCGTGGATATCGGCGTTCACCAGGATGGGCTCGTTCACATCAGCCAGATAGCAGATGGTTATGTAAAAAATCCGGCAGATGTTTTAAAGGTACAACAAAAAGTAATCGTAACAGTTGTTGAAGTTGATTTGGTCAGAAAAAGGATTCAGCTTTCTTTAAAAACAGGAAAAGAAAAAATTCCGGATAAGAAGTTTCATAAGAAAACCACGAAAGAGGATCTTGATAACAAACTGAAAGCTTTAATGGAGAAGTATAAAAAGCAGTAGCAAGTAGTCAATAGCAGATAAATAATAATCTCCAATAAATTATATAATATTAATAATTAATATTGTTTTATTATATTTTCTAAAAGGAATACAGTGTCGGAAATTAAATTTTCTTTTATCCATTTTTTCTTTTCCGTCGATAACAATTCACCTATTCCGGATAATATATTGCGGCTTGTTTTCTTTTTAATTATTTCGATACATTTTTTGATAAAATCAATTTCATTCATACCTGTTCGTTTTATAATGATTTCGTTGTTGAATGTCCAGTTGGATTTTAAAAAATAATTAATATCATAGATATCCCTGTTTGATTTTCCTTTTCGTTCGTAAAGAGCAAAGAGCTTATGCGCAAACATATCTTCTTTAACCATGACATTTAAACTTAATCCCAAATAATCTTTCAGTTCATATCTTGAACCGAAATTCCTTGTATTTATTTCAACTTTTATATTATGAGTCTTCTTTTCATAAGAAAGCATAAAGAATATTGTATTTTTCTTCTTATATCTTTCCATTATGGTACCATAATTAACTAAAATATTTTCGATAGCATTAAATACAATTTCCTTTTTGTCTAAATCAATTAAATCAAGGTCAATATCTACGGAAAATCTATCCAATCCATAAAGTAAGTAAACTGCAGTACCTCCCTTAAAACCAAGAATTGGTGAGATAACCGGATTAGAATAAATATCTTTTAAAATCCTGACCAAATAATTTCTATGAATATCAACTTGTTTTAACATAATTTATTGAGAAAGTTTTTTTACTTCTTTTTCCAATCTGATTTTTCTATACAGAGGGTACAAATCCAAAATCTTTTTCCAATTTAATGATCTTAAATTATCGAAGTAATAATCTTTGTGCAAATAAATAGTGTCGAGAAAGGCTCTCTCCGGAGTGGCGATCGAATACACCGATAAATCGATTCCTGCCGGATTATTTAAAATATCGTCTTTGATTTTTCTGAAATAATATGAATTCCCATCAACTTCAACTTCCCTGCTTGCATAGGATATTAAAAATATACTATTATTTTTTTGAAATATAATTCCGTTATTAAATAAAACGGTCTCGAGGCTTATATAAGATGGTTTTAATAATTTTCCGGCGAGTTCATATTTATTATAATTTTCATCGATAGCATATAATCCATTTCTTAAACTTATCAATTCTCCTTTTTTTACATAATAATTTATTTTTACTCTCGCCCTGTTCAAATTTGTTTCTTTCCAGAGAATACAAATATCTTTAAATGATAACACCGTTTTTAATGAACGGGATAATATTGACATTAAACTATAACTCATATTATAAACTATATATTAGTATTTTTCTAATATATGGTTTATAATATAGTATTATTATTTTAGAAAATCAATATTAATACTAACAATAAATAATCC
>Ga0224523_1000148_pt1 | contig 46661 bp, 35 predicted proteins | sample CFST50metaG_FD_182732 | JGI IMG/M metagenome (GOLD analysis project Ga0224523, IMG submission 182732) | Peat soil microbial communities from Stordalen Mire, Sweden - C.F.S.T50 | ecosystem: Environmental > Terrestrial > Soil > Wetlands > Peat | place: Sweden: Norrbotten County, Stordalen Mire... | reverse complement strand
GTTATCCATGGAGCGGTCACGCTGTTATTATTGGTAATAGGCAGAATACATTCCAGGATACCAAGGCTGTATTAAAGCGATTCGGATCGAACCACCAACGTGCCGTTCATAGTTACCGGGCTTACATCCTGACGGGAGCCGGAAATGACGAGGACCGTGATTTTATTGGTTTTTTGAAACAAGTCAATAAGGGGAAAAATGATCGGAAAGTACCGCATTGTTGGGTAATTGGCGATCAGGAATTTGTTAAAAAGGCATTGGATACTGACCATGCCCGGCGGATTCAGATTGCGGAATACACTCGCCGAGGAATAACTATTGAGAAAATTGCCGCAGCCGTTGCAACCCAAATGGAGGTTGAAGCGCAGGCACTATTCAAACGCGGCAGACGGAATGATAGATCGAAGTTACGGAAGATGGTCGCAGCCCTGGGCCATCGGCAATACCAAATTCCGGTCATAGAGATTGCGCGATATTTAGGTGTCGGCAGTTCGTCGGTATCGCGCATGCTTGACGAGGGTGAAAGATTGGCCATAGAAAATAAAATCAGTTAAAGCAATAAAGCACGTCCGTCCCAAATTATCCTGAAGAGAAAGACAATAAAGAGTAAATGATAAAATGACGTATGAAGAGAAAATAAGCCGCTGTCCGGGAGACAAATGCAGAAGAATAGATAAATTGGATCATTTCAAAGGAGGTAATAATATGGATAAATTTAAGATCAGAGGTGGCGATTTCATTGGCATTTTCATACCGGGAACAATTTTGCTTTTAAATATTTATCTTTCATTCTCTGATTTAAAAAGTGTTTTTTGCAAACAGCAAATTACAATGAGTGAAAATGTAATAATATTTTTAATGTTTTTCATTCTTGCCTATACGGTTGGCGTCGCATTAAGGTTGCTTCCCCCGGATCTTCCTGATTGGTTATCTTCTCTTATGCATAGAAAATTAAAAGAAATAAATAAGCCGCCCCGTGGTTTGCTGAATCGTTTCCCATACTTCGTTTGGTTTATGGAAGAAGCTCGTTATAGCATGCCGGACATCTGCAATTACTTTGATAAATTTGATAATTTATTAAATCCTGATATAGAAAAAAGAAATCTGAAAAAGCAATCTTTTGAGCGCGATATTTCAAAAAAGGATTCGATTGATAATAAAGTAGTTCGGTATAAAGATTTGGTAAATTATTGCAAGCTTTATGTAATTCATGAGTCAAACGCATTGGGAGAAGAGGTTCTTTTTGCAGAGGGATTGTCAAGAATGGTTTCCGGCCTTTTTTATTCAATATTAATTTCCGTTATTCCTATTTTATTTTCTGGAAATAGAATGATGCTGATACTTCCAAATGCAATATTATTTGTAATAATTATTTGGGGGACACGTCAGTTAAGAGTAAAAGAAGTATCAATCATACTTTCATCATATGGGATTATTCTAAAGTTAATAGAAAACTCTAAAGGAACAAAGGAAAAAGACCTAAAACAAGGGGACGGTGCTCAATTAATCAATTAACGAGATCGCAAGATGGGAATGCAATTCTGCACCCGTATTTAGCATCATGGATACTGCTGATCCGCCAACACCTAAAAACCGAGCAATTGCAATAATTGGTATGTCAAATTGTCGGTAAGCGGTATATGCTAAAAATTTGCGTGCATTGGAAGCGGCATTGTTCCGTCCGCGATGTTTCAATGCTGCCGGTTCAACGGCCAATGCTTTCGCAATGTGTTCACGAATAAACGAGCGCGGCGTGGCATGGTAATTAATATAATTGATTATCTGAGCACCGTCCCTATTCCCGGTCCTTCCCCATGTTCGTGGAGCTTTTAGTCATCGGAAACGGCGTCACCACTTCACCTCGAACATGACCGGCCAATTCTTTCCGGTCACGAAAAAAGTTCCCTTGTCGGGATTATAGGCGATGCCGTTGAGTACGTCGTCCGCGCCGCGGGTTTGAGCCTTGCTGACCAGTTCTGAGCAGTCGATGACCCGCTGGACCTTTCCGGTGCGATACCGGATAGCCATGATGGCGCTGTTGTACCAGACGTTCGCGTAGACCGTTCCATTTACATATTCCAATTCGTTGAGATTCTTGACCGGCTTGTCGTTGAAGGTAACGGGTATTTTTTTTTGGAGGACGAACTGTTTAGAACGCTGATACAGCGTGTCGCTGCCGTTACTCATGATGAATGACGAGGAATCAGACGTCAATCCCCACCCTTCGCCCGAATACGTAAAAAAGCCCGTTTGCTTGAGCTCGGGTAGCGTATAGATCAGCGCGGTTTTTTCCTGCCATGACAATTGCACGAGGGTCAGGCCCATGCGCGCGAGCCCTTCGGCGAAGAGATCGGGAACGGATACGCTTTTTATAACCCGTCCGTCGGCGGGGTCAACGCCGCGTAGCGTGGAATGGCCGACAAGCCCGGTGCTCTCGTAGAGAAGGCCGTTGTAATAAAGCAACCCCTGGGTAAACGCGGCCGGATCATGGGGAAAAGTTCTTACGATAATCGGATACGAACGGGGAATCGCATTGTCCTGCCCGAAGGAAAGAAGCGAAAAGACAAGTAGCACAACGGCTATTCGGGCGGATTTCATTTCGTGCCGTATACTACTTATCATAGGAAGGCCGTGAGGTTGAACGAAAGCCTTTTTCCCCACACATCCCATAAAACTTTCAATGACGTTACCCCCGGAAACATATATGATTTTGTCATTCCTAATTTCAGGCTCGCGCCGATACTATGTTCCACGAAAAAGCGCTTGGTATCATACGACGAATACGACAATGCTTGGCGGAAGGACTTGTCGGTGATCTGACTGTTGGAATAGAGGGTCGCGGTATAGAGAAGCGATCCGTACAGGGCGTCGGCATAGGGTTCACCCCGGTTGATTTGCCGAGCGATGGGGAAAATGTATTCCGTGGAAAGCGCCGCGGTGGTATAGATGTCCGAAGGAATCGTAAGCGAGTCCAACGGATCATCGATATGCTCGGAATACGATGTAAACATTGCCTCCACTCCCGCAACCAGTGAAGAATAGCGCGTCAAGGGAAATCCCCGGATACATTGAAGATCGTAGGACATCGATGATCCGGAATGGTAGACCGTGGAGTCCCGGCCGTTTTGCGTTATTTCGGTATTTCCAAATGGGAAAAACGACGGTATGACCGTCCCTTGCACTAGTGTCAAATCACTCATGTTATACTGAATGTCGGTGTTCATATATCCGCTCGTGCTCCAGGCCAGGGAAAGGGGCCAGGAAGACATACCGATGAAATATCCGCTGAAAAGGGTCAGCGGAGAAAACTGCAATTGCGGGTTGAAATCGATATAAAGGTCGCGTAATATCTGCCACTGCGCCTGGCCGCTTGCCGAAATAATGGCGGGAATGATGCCGCTGACGAAGAAGCCTTGCACATTAAGCCCGTAGGTTATGGTATGCGCGGCGCTTTGCCAACCCATGCCCGGAATAAGCACCGCCGTGGTTGTTGTTTTTCTTACGGAATCCGTCGTGGAGGATGAGTGGGTATTTTCCAGTGCGCCTTTATACGCCGCATATGTTCGGGTTATTGACATAACGGACTCGTCGGATAAAAAGCCTTTTTTCCCTCTCGCCGGCGCGCCGCCGCGGGGGTTCAGAATTTCGCGGACATGCGCCACGGCATTCGGATCAAGAGCGACGGACCCGGAGTGCGTGAAATGATTGACCGTATCCCGTGCTATTCCATCTATTTCAACCATTCCTTCAACGCCCATCCACTTGCTTTGTTTTTCGAGCGCGTCGGATTGGCTCATGACTATTGCGGTACTGATGAAGTATGACATGCTGTCCATGAAGTTACGGAACAGCGCCTTGTCTTGCATGTTTTCCATTTTACCGTATTTGTCAATAACGCCGACGCCCGTTTGCAGCTCCCATGACGGTCGCAGCAGCTTTGGCTCATACGGATAGCTGCGAATGGTGACTTTACCCCGTGGAGAAGGAAGCGGCTTGAAGGAAGAGCCTGAGGAATCCGGCGGGTCATACGGCTCCTCCAAAGGCGCCGGGCACGATACGATCCTGAAACCCTTATTTCGATACTCGCAGCAGAGCATGGTCGCACTGTCGACGAGAACGGGGGAAAAAAGCCCTCCGGCGGTGACGGCGTGTTGTTGACAGTCGCCGTTGTCGGGGTTAATGGAGTAAATGGTCGACACGCCGTCGTAATCCGCGCTGTAGTATATCCGGCCGTTATCCGACCAAAAAGGAGTTTCCTCCTGGGCCATTGCCGTTGTAACCGGCGTGATGCTCCTTTGATCGATGTCCACAACGCACAGCCTGGCCTTGCCGTCGATGACGCGGGTGGTGGCCAATTGGTTGGGGTCGCCGGGGTTAAAGGACAGATACCACAGAGGCTCTCCGATTTTTCCCTGTATGACCGTGGATCGGTCGCGGCCGTCAATGCCGCTGCGGACAATGGAAAACGATCCTTCGCGGTATTGGATCCACGCGAGGCTTCGATTGTCGGGAGAAATCGCCAGGTCGTAGGCTCGGGCGTTTTTAACGAGGCGCCGCTCGCTGTTCGTTGTTAAGTCCAGCGCGAAGATGTCGTTGACATAGGAGCCGAATTCATTGGGCGTATGGGACTTGACGAAGTAAACTTTCTTCCCGTCCGGGGAAAAATCCCAGGATTGTTTCGCCCAGGAAACGCGCCGGGCCTTGTCGAGGCTGCCGTAAGGCGCGATGAGCAGATCGGTGCGGTCATAATCGTCGCGGTCGTTGGTGAGCCAGCCGATGAGGCGTTTATCGCGGGATACTTTGGGCATAGCATTGAGGAAACCTTTGTCCCACACGACGGTCAGGGGCGTGGGATCGGCCGGCGTTTTTTTATCATAGGAGGTTTTCAAGGAAAGAAGCCACTCTTCATATAACTGCTCCAGCGATTGGCCGGTATGTTCCTGAAAATAAGACATGAAATTCTGTACAAAGAGCGTGGTGTTTCTGCCGTCATTATACAAGTCCTTGATCCTCTGAAAACCCAGTTTCTCCTCAAGAAAATGAATAAAGGAAAAACCCTGATTGTAAACGAGTTCGTTGCCGATGGAATTATGGTTGAAATTGCCCATTTCGGCAAGGGAAAGGGGCGTGGAAAACAGGATCGCGTCGCGCAGCAGCATGTCGCGCCGGGAGTCCCAGGAGTCGTTGCCCGCGCGCTGGGATTCACGCTGGGCCATGCCTTCGGCGAACCAACTGGGCCAAAACATACTCGTGGCGGTGGGTATGGAAAGCGCGATAGCCGCGTGGGGTGATTGGTAGCTGAGGTTGAAGCTCCAATCCAACAGTTGGAGTTTCGATCTCTTTTCAAGCGTGACGATGTGCGTTAATTCATGGGTGATGACGTTTCGAAGCCACGTATTATCGCCGCGCAGGTCGAACCGGGCGTCGGTGATCCAGATCATGATGCTTTCATTTGTCCAGCTCGCAAAGCCGTTGCTGTAATCGTCGTAGTCCGCCAGGGCGATGTTTATTTTCCCGCGTTCGCTGAAATCGTAAAGGTTCGAAAGCGATTCGTAGGCCTGCTCGGCTATTTTCCAAGCGGCATACACCGCCGGTTCGGTTCGGTCGTAAAAGTGAATGATGAAATGATCGGTGACCACGGATCGCCATTTGATTTCAGGATGGTTAAAGGCGGAAACGGAATGAGTGAAAAGAATGATCGCGCAGAAAAGCGTTGAAAGACGGATGTTCATGGTTTTTCTCGTTCCTATCTATGGATCGCGTAGTAGGGAATCTTAAGAAAATACGATTCGGTTATTGCAGGAAAGGGAAGATTTGAAAGAGAATGATATGGTTTTAACGCTTAGAAGCGACTTTGAATCAATAATTTTTGGAAAGGCCGGAGGCCATTTATTGGAGAGATTTCAGCCAAAAAGTAATTCCTGTGCAATGCGAACGGGGTTACAAATAGAAAAAAACGTTGCCGGTAGTGTCTTTACAGAAGTTCACATTGCGCGGGCAGATCTTGCTAGCACCCTGGCAAAAAAGAATTCAATGTCAAATTTTTACGTTTCGCTCCATTGTTGCTTGTTTATTGGAGGCGTTGATTTTATAATGTAGTATTGTTTGCATCACTCCTCACCTAAGGCTCTTACATGGGTATCGCGGAACAATCCTCGCCCTTTGATGTATTCGAGCGCACCATTGCCGAAGGCCGCGGGCATCTGGTTGCCCACGACATTGAAAAGGCCGTCGCGTGCTTTGAAAAGGCCCTGGAAATAAAAAGCAATGACGCGGAATTGTCCTTTGTGGTCGCCACCATCTACCAAAAATTGCATCACCCGGAAAAAAGCGACCGGCTCTTTCGCAAGAGTATCGCCTTAAAGCCCTATAATTTCGAATACCTGTATGCGTACGGGATTTTTTTAAGCGAATGCGCCCGGTATTCCGAAGCCGCCGGCGTCCTTGAGCGGTGCGTAAAGCTTCAGCCCGACAATGCCCAGGTGATAAATGATTTAGGGGTGGTCTATTGCGAGGCGCGGGAATTTCCGCTTTCCATCGAAAATTTAAAACGGGCATCCGATAAAAATCCCGATTATCTTGTTCCCCTTATCAACCTCGGGCATCTGTACGTGCGGCTGGGCGAAATGGAAAAAGCCGAGGAATTGGCGCGGCGGCTGGGAAAGCGGGACCCAAAGGACAAGGAAATCGCGGAGCTGCGCGAAAAGCTTTCCGACGCCTTGAAGAACCGTGAAAAAAATTCTCCCGTTAAAACCGAACTTTTATTTTCCAATCAATTGTTCCAAATCGCGCCGCTTCGCATGATCGAACGGTTCGGCCAGGACGTTTCCCCGGTTGCGATCGGGCTCTCCATCGTCGTGCCGGTATATAATGAGGAAGAGAATATCCCGGTACTCTACCGGGAGCTTTCCGAAACCCTTAAAAACCTGAGACAAAATTATGAAATCATTTTCATCGACGACGGAAGCACGGATGGCGGCAGGGCCGCGCTCACCGTTATCGCGGAGAAGGACAATCGGGTAAAGGTCATCTTTTTCAGGCGTAATTACGGCCAGACCGCCGCGCTTGGGGCCGGATTCAAATACGCGCACGGAGCCGTGGTCATTACCCTCGACGCCGATTTGCAGAACGATCCGGCCGACATTCCCAAGCTCCTGGAAAAAATGGCGGAAGGATATGATCTTGTCAATGGTTGGCGAAGGGACCGCCGGGACAAGATGTGGAGCCGCAGGATTCCCTCGATGATCGCCAACCGCATCATCAACAAACTCATCGAGGGGACCAATGTCCAGCTCCGCGATTTCGGCTGCACGCTGAAGGCGTATAAAAAGGAAATAGTCAAGAACATCCATCTCTACGGGGAAATGCACCGGTTCATCCCGGTATTCGCCGCATGGATCGGCGTCAAGGTAACGGAAATCCCGGTCAATCACCGTCCCCGAGTTCACGGCGTCGCGAAATATAATCTGTCAAGAGTCTCGCGCGTCATATTCGATCTCATCGTCGTGCGGTTTTTTTCCGATTACATGACGAGGCCCATTCAATTTTTCGGGAAAATAGCCCGAAAATTGATGAGCTATGGGACGATCGTCATCGCGCTCTGCGCGGCACTGGGATTTTTCAGGATTCTTCCCATTTCCCTGAATACCATTCTGCTTCTTTTCGCGCTTCTGTTTTTTTCCTCGCTGCAACTGCTGACCATGGGACTTATCGGGGAGTTGATGATCAGGTTTTATTTCGAGGTGCAACACAAGGATTATTACGTTGTCGAAAGTATTCTCAATGATACGGAGCAGCGGTAATGTGCGGCATCGCGGGCATCGTATCCGTTCAGGGCGTTCCCGTTGAAGAAAAAGTTTTACGCGCAATGACCGACGGCATGGCGCACCGCGGTCCCGACGACGCGGGATATAAAATCCTCTCCGGTCCGCGTGATTCCGGTCTCAGCGCCGGACTTGGTCACAGGCGGCTGAGCATTATCGACCTTTCCCCGCTGGGCCATCAACCCATGTCCAATGAAGATCAAACCGTGTGGATAACCTTTAACGGTGAAATTTACAATTACAAGGATTTACGTGAAGAACTGGCGGCCAAGGGGCATCGGTTCGTTTCGGAAACCGACACCGAAGTCATTATTCACGGGTATGAGGAATACGGCGACAGGCTCTGCGAAAAGCTCAGCGGTATGTTCGCTTTCGCGATTTGGGACGCTGCGCGCGGCCGCCTGACCCTGGCGCGCGACAGGTTCGGAAAAAAACCGTTGTACTATTGGCGATACGCGGAAGGCATGGCATTCGCCTCGGAACTCAAGGCGATGCTACCGCACCCGCGTTTCGTTCCAAGACTCGACGTTAAAAGCCTCGGCATGTATCTGGCGTACGAATATGTTCCCGTTCCCCATGCTATTTATGAAAATGTCAACAAGCTGCCGCCGGGCGCCTATTTGACGTTCGACGGCGTTTCCATGACCGTCACGCCGTACTGGGATGTGACATTTTCCCGCGAAGCGCCGGCCTCGACGAGTCAAAGGGATGTTGAACAAACCCTGCTGGAATTACTTAAAAATTCCGTAAAAAAAAGACTCATGAGCGACGTGCCGCTGGGGGCGTTTTTAAGCGGGGGTATCGATTCCAGCGCGGTGGTGGCATTCATGAGCGAAGTGATGGATTCCCGCCAAATCAAGACATTTTCCATAGGGTTCGAGGACCAGTCCTTCGACGAATCGGCCCATGCGCGAAGAATCGCGGGCCTCTTTAACACCGACCATCACCAGCGCACCTTCACAACATCGGACATGTTCGGGCTTTTGCCCGCGGTGTGGGACTTTCTGGATGAGCCGTTCGCCGACGCGTCAATCCTCCCGACCTACATGCTGTCAAAATATACGCGGGAGACTGTGACGGTGGCGCTGGGTGGCGACGGCGGCGACGAACTCTTCGCCGGCTATGATCCGTTCCTCGCGCACCGCCTCGCCAACCTCTACGCCATCGTTCCCCGGCGCCTTACAACGTCCGTCATCATGCCGATGGTATCGCGGTTGCCCGTGTCCTCCAAAAACATGAGCCTGGATTTCAGGTTGAAACAATTTTTGAAAGGGACGGATTACCCTTTATCAATACGCAACCAGGTGTGGCTCGGCGCGTTTTCACCCGAACAGCAAAAGAACCTCTTCAACCGGGAGACAATCGAACGTCTCGGCGACTTCGACGTCTATGGGGACATCCCCATTGCGCGGGAGGGTCGCGCGTTCCGCGATTGGGTCGATGAAATCACCTTCATGTACGAGCGATTTTACCTGGGGGAGGACATTTTAACCAAGGTTGACAGGGCAAGCATGGCGGTGTCGCTTGAGGTGCGCACGCCGTTTTTGGATCGGGAGTTCTCGGAATTCGCCAACAATCTGCCCGGCCGCTACAAGCTGCGCGGCCTTACCCGGAAATTCATTCTGAAAAAAGCGCTTGAAAAAAAGCTTCCCAAGGAAATTATTTACCGTAAAAAAAAGGGATTCGGCATACCGCTCACGAAATGGCTGCGTGAGGATTTGCGGCCTACGCTCATGGAAACGTTTTCGGAGGACCGGATGAAAAAGGAAGGATTGTTCAGTATTCCGTATGTTCACGCGCTCATGAACGAACATTTCGAGGGAAAACGGGACAACCGCAAGCAGTTATGGACCCTGCTGATGTTTGAAAAATGGAAAGAACGGTTTTGCGCCTAGTTTTACTTTCCCTTTCTGAAAATAAATATTTGGACGAGCGTAAAAAGTTCGCTATCGGGCATGGAGGCGTATGGTTCGACGAATCGCGCGCGAAGTTCATTATCCGGCCGTAAGGATATGAGCGGGCGTACGCCCAGAAGAGTGAACCCGGCGGAGCCGAATAACGAAACGACGCCCGATGGACGAAGGCGGTTCGTATAGGTATAACTCGGCGAGGCGAGGTGAAGTTGCCGCCAGGCGTCTTCGGTTACCATTAAATAATCCAGCGGTTGGGAAAAATCCCGATGATCGCGCATGTCAATTGCATGGCAGCTCAACCCGCCGCCGCGCGTAACCCTGGAGAGTTCATTGACAACGGCGAGCGGATCGCGGAAATGCTCGAAGGCCGCGGACGTGAAGACGCAATCGACGGAGTCATCTTCGCACGGTAAGCGCTCGGCGCTGTAGGGGAATAAATATTCAAGCCTGTCCTTGCGAAACGCGTATTTGCCCGCGTCGTTTTTGGTGATAAGGCGCGCGAATTCATTCGCGCAGCGCTGTTGATCCCATGAATCATCGGGCGTAATCGGAACGCTTGGGTCCTTTTCCACATGCTCAAACATGCTGACGATGAAATCGTGATCGGGGCCCATGTCGTGGGGAAACAATTCAACGCCTAAAACCTTGGTTGCCCCGCCCAAGGCCGCGAGAAACATGACGCCGAGGTTAAACCCGGGACCGATTTCCAGCATGACCTTGTCGCGCGTATAAAAATCGGCGATCTGCTGAAGCGCCGAGAACAGCACTTGATAGGTTTTTATCGATGCCGGGGGAAATCGTTTTATATAGTCTTCAAGAAGAAATTGTATCGCATCGCAGTTTTTTTCCCCCTGTCGATACGGGAGTTTCGAAATGGTCTGAAGAATGTTCTGGAATTGGCCGGCGAGGATCTCCATACGGTTCCTTTCACTATTGATTATTGCTGTTTGTATGGTATTATATACAGAGTATCCCATTACCGGCGTCTTCCCGTCAAATACGGCATTACCATGCGCATCCTTGTACTCTGTTACGAATTTCCGCCCATCGGCGGCGGCGGCGGAAGGGTTGCGGAAGACCTGTGCCGTCATTTTGTAAAACGCGGACACGAGGTGCTCGTGCAGACCTCGGGCTTCAAAGGCCTTCCCAAGCGGGAACAACGGAGCGGCTATACCATATGCCGTGTGCGCGCGCCGCGGAGAAGACTTGACCGTTGCACTATTTTTGAAATGGTTTTTTACGTTGTCTTCAATATCATTCCGGCGCTAGGCCGGGCATTCATCCGGCGCCCCGACGTCATACACTGCCACTTCGCGGTTCCGACGGGTTTTGTAGCCTGGATCGTCGGCGGTGTTGTCCGCATCCCCTATGTAATTACCGCGCATCTTGGGGATGTTCCCGGAGGCGTTCCTCAACAGACCGATGCGGTTTTCCGAATAATCAAGCCGCTCACCCGCCCTATCTGGAAAAACGCCGCGGTCCTGACCGCGGTGAGCGATCATGTGGCCGGCCTTGCGCGGCGCGCTTATGGCCTCCCCGTCCAAACCATCGTCAACGGCATCGAAATCAACCCGGTGGAATCCCTGAATACCATACCCCACGATCCGATCAGGTTAATTTTCGCCGGGCGGTTCAATCCCCAGAAAAATCCCCTTTTTTTAATAGCCGTGCTTGCCCGGATTGCCGATGCGCCGTGGACCATGGATCTGGTGGGAGACGGCGATCTTATGCCTCAATTAAAGGATGCGGTCGCAAAGGCTGGGCTGCAAACACGTGTCCGGTTTCACGGCTGGCTTGAACCCGACAAGGCGGATGAAATCATGTCGAAATGCGATGCGCTTGTTTTGCCTTCGCTCTACGAAGGCATGCCCGTGGTGGGAGTGAAGGCGTTGCAATTCGGTTTGGCCATCGTGGCTAGCGATATTGAAGGCCTGACGGGTATCGTTATGAATGGGGAAAACGGATACAGGGTTCCCGTTAATGACGCTCAAGGATTTGAAGACGCGCTCCGAATAATCGCGGCCGATAAAAATATGCTGAGAACGATGCGGCGAAAAAGCCGCTCTCTTGTCACGGCCTTCGATCTGTCGAAAATCGCGGCGCAGTATGAGGCTGTTTTTGAAAAGGCGGTCGCGTGAAAATCATATGCCCTCGCATGATACGGGGTAACCGCGGCGATCTTGCGAGCAGGTACGGCATTCTTTCGCAACTTCACCTGCTGGGATTTAAAGACGTAACGGTTTTTTGCGACGCCGCTTCAGACATCGCTTCGCTTCCCTACAACAGGCAACCCTATGGATTTGTCTATAATCTAATTCCCCGTTGCCAAGGACTTAAAAAACTTGTTTTTGCCGATACCGTGATTTGGACCGGCGGGATAGATTTGCAGGATGATTCCAGTCTGCTCAAATTGTGTCATACGGCTTGCGCGTTCATGGCGTACCGATTGCTTGGGAAAAGAGTTTTTGTTTTCATGCAAGGCGCGGGACCGATTTCAAGCAAAGCGGGAAGGATGCTTGTACGCCTCATTGTTTGGTTGACCAATGCGTTTGTTGCGCGCGACAGCGGTTCGCTGCAATTACTGCGCGCGATAACGGGGAGCAGCGATAAGCCGATACTTGGATACGACGGCATATTCAGCGGTCAATTTCCCGGCAATGGCGCGACGAACGCCGATGCGGCGCTTACCTCCGCCTTCCCAAATGCGACGAATAAAAAGAGTGCGCTTACCATTGGTTTCAATATCAGATTATGGTATCATTTTTCAAACGGAGTCCTGCCGTACCATATTCAAAGAAAGGCCTATCAGCGGCGGTCACAAGAGCGCATGGGGCGGCTTATTGATGCAAGTTGCCTGGCCATACAAGACATCCTTAACCGTTTTCCGGCAACCATTAAGCTCATTTCAATGTATGAACCGTGCGCAATGACGTGGGAAGACGATGAACCGATTCTTTCTTCCATAAAGCAACGGTTTATGCATGAGTCCCGTGTGCTGCTTCCCAAAGAGTCCCTGGGGCTCCACGATTTTTGTTCAATGGTAAGCGCGCTCGATTGCATGGTCGGCATGCGGCTCCATGCGACCCTTATCGCGTTAAGGTTCGGCGTGCCGTCGATAACCCTGAATTATACGCTCAAGGGAAGAGACATTTTCCGCGATAGGGGACTTTCGGAGTATGTGATTGAACTTGAGGATGTAATACGCAGTCCCGCTATAGTAGCTGATAAAGTCAATCAGGCTCTTTCTGATGATAACCTTGAAAGCGCGATCCAATCGTTTAATAAAAAAGCATATGATAAAAATCAATCGATTTTTGAAACGATTCTGAGAGACTAAGGATTAATTACCATGCCATTCGCCCTTTTACGACATCTATACACGTGGATACATGGCGACCGCGCGGCTAAACCCTGGAGCGATTTTGAATATTTCGACGACAAGTGGAAACGCAGAATCAAGCGCATGTCCGGAATGATTGAAAACGAAACGTCGTTTTTAGATATCGGGTGCGGCAAAATGTGGCTTAAGGAATTCCTTCCCCAAGGCGGCGTCTATCACGGCTGCGATTATACCCGGCGGGACGAAACGACCATTATCTGCGATTTTAACAAGAAGGAATTCCCGTCCCTTTCCGTCGATTGTTGCTTCGCCAGCGGCGTCATCGAATACCTGGATGACCCGCGATGGCTTTTTGATCAAGCCTTTCGTTCGGCGCGATCACTGATATTCTCCTATTGCCCTTTGGAAATTCAGCCGGACTTGCCGTACCGTAAATCCCTCGGATGGCGCAATCATGTAAGCCGCGAATATTTTTTCGATACGGCGAAGAGCATCGGCTACAACCGGCAAACGGAGCTTTTGAATTTTGACGGATGCGATCTCTATAAATTCAAGAGCGGGAATTTTTTATAGACTCTTAAAAGAAAATTAAAAAACGTACGATGTCACCCTGAGTCTGTTGAAGGGTTTTAGAAATAGTGGAGACCCTTCGACAAGCTCACCGTGACATAGTTGCAGTATCCTGATTGAGTAACAAGGACTATCACTATGCGCATTTTGCTCGTTCAACCGTATACCTTTACCATACGCGGACTGCCGCAGGCGCCTCTGGCGCTCATGTATCTGGGCGGGTACGCCGAACAGCGGGGCCATACCGTAAAGCTCCTCGATCATAATTTCGAGACCGACGCCCGAGGCGTCATCGACGAATTCAAACCCGACGCCGTGGGCGTCACCTCGCTTACGGGCCGCATGCTGCTTGACGGGCTTGCCATATCCTCCTACATAAAACGCTCTTTCCCCAATGCGAAAATCATCTGGGGCGGTGTGCACGCCAGCGTTTTACCCGAAAATACGCTGGAGGAAGACCCCATCGATTTCGTGGTGATCGGCGAGGGCGAGGAGACCTTCGTTGAACTATTGGACGCCATTGAACACGGTAAGGACTACGCGACGATCAAGGGAATCGGGTTCAAGCGCGACGAAAAAACAATCATCAATGAACGCCGGCCCATGATCAAGGACCTCGATGCCACTCCGCTTATCCCGTGGCGCCTTATCAATACAAAGCGGTATCTTAGGCACGAAACGCTTCTCATAACTTCGCGCGGATGTCCGCATCGTTGCGCGTTTTGCTACAACGAGCAATTTAATTTTCGCACCTGGAGAGGTATGTCGCCCGAGCGGGTAAAACGGGAAATCGATCATGCGCTTTCCTTTCATCCCATACGGCGGTTTCGCTTCGATGACGATAATTTTTGCGTCAATAAAAAACGGTTTCACGGTATATTGGACGTTTTGCCGCTTGATGTTCCCCTTTATTTCGAAAGCCGCGTCGAATATCTCGACGAGGAATTCTGCCGGCACGTGGCTCAGTTCAAGGACGCGTTCGTATTTTTAGGCCTTGAATCCGGCGACGACGACGATCTCAAGCGCATGCAGAAGGATTTGACCGTGGAAAAGATTCGCCACGGCTATGACCTCATCAACAAGTACAAGATAAAAACGTCCGGTTCGTTCGTGATAGGCGCCCCCGGCCAAACAAGAAAACAAGTCGAAAAAACGCTTGCGATGATTGACGAAATCAAGCCGACGAGGCCCAGTTGCTGTATTTTCGTGCCGCTGCCGGGTTCGATTTTCACGCAACAATTGATGCGCGAGGGGAAGCTCGAAGATATGAAAACAATGGCTGATTGGGCGACTTTCACCAACCCGGAATACAGCAGCGCGCACCAATACGGCGAATTGACGCACAAGGAAATCAACGCGATATATTCCAGGTATTGGTGGAAATTCGTCTGGGCTTTCGCCCGAAACGGCCGTTTTGGGTGGATGTATCTAGGGTTTCAAAACGTCATCATCAATTACGGCAGGTTATTGATTAAACGGCTGAGAAAAGATTTGTAATAAGGAATCTTTGTAACCATGTTTAACCTTACCCGCGCATGGCAATCGCTGAATCAAACAACGATCGGTAACGACGCATATTGGCATATCGCGGTTCAAAATGAAGCGGCGCTGAGGGATACGCTGCCGTTGATACGATCTTTTGTAAAGGGGATCACGCTTGATCTGGGCGCGGGAAAACTCGCGTGGCGCGCCTCCCTTCTGTCCTCTGCGAAAACCTATCATAGCGCCGACTTCACGCCGGAACACCCCGACCTTGATATGCTCTTCGACGTCACCAGGCCCTTTCCCCTTGAAAGCGAGACGTTCGATTCGGTGTTTTGCTATTCGGTCCTTGAGCATACCCAAAAACCATGGCTCGTTCTTCCCGAAATTCATCGCATATTGAAACCGGGCGGTATTGCCGTTATTTCCGTGCCGTTTGTTTTTTATTTGCACGGCGAGCCGCACGATTATTTCCGTTTCAGCAAATACGGCGTTGCGCATCTCGCGCGTGAGGCGGGTTTTTCAATTGAAACCATGACCATGAACGGAGGGATTTTTCATTTCCTGATGAATATGCCCTCCATAGTGCTATCGTCGATCCTTTTTTCATTACACTGCGCGCCGCTGATTCATCCGCTCACGCGGTTGCTTTGCCAATGCGCCCACATGCTCGACAGGGCCTTCGATCCGCAAGGCCGTTTTACCATGAATATTATTGCGGTACTAAAAAAGAAATAGAACCTCACTTCGCCTTGAACACATAGATATAGGGTTCGTATTTTTTTTCCAAAACGTAATTAGTCACGAGCAATTGCTCGAATTCCTTGAACTTCCCGAAATCCGACGTCATGACGAAGTACTTGGGTTTATTTGACAATAGTTGCGCGAATTCATCCGTTATCTGTTCCCTTGTAAAGGTTGTGGGATTGGTTATGGGAGGATAAATGCAATAGACCGCCGCCTTGCGCTCGGACCATAAATAAATATCCGGCTGATGCCCCCATGAATAGACATAGTCTTGTTCCGTTGTAACGCCCTTGATATACTTCCCGACTTCTTCACATAAAGCATAGATGTGATCTTCACCGCTATAAAACATGCCCAATAATTCCCGCGGCATGCGGAGGTCTTTAACAAGATGGTATATCATCATGAGCAGCAATACCAAGGCGGCGGCTAGTGCAAGGGCGGCGACAACCGAACCATGCAGGAGCCCGGCGCTCAACAGGTTTTTCCCAACATCGGTTATTACCATTCCGGCCAAAATGCACATTGGCGGAATGGGTGGAATAAAGTGGTATGCTAGATATGTTCTGCTGATAATGGCCGCTAAAAACGATAAAATTACCCAACCGATAATCATAAGACCCGGAGATGGTGGCGAAAGAACTAAAGCAATTCCTCCAGCCGTGGAAAACACTACTAAAAAAATGATGTCGTAAAAAATAGTCCTGAATCGCCGGCGGTTTGATTCGATTGTCGTCCTGTTCGCTTTGAAGAGCGGAGTGGTAAGATATTTATGTAGAATATTCAATGACTCAAGGCTGAAGGGCAACTTCTTCCAGGGCGTCTTTTTTATAACGATAAAATTTACATAAAACGCGATTATCGGTAAAGAAAATCCCGCGCCATAGAGTCCTAAGTCGACAACCATGGCATGGGGCGCGTACAGCAAAAGATAGAATACGGCCGGAGCGGCGGTACTGATGAGGCTTGGCTGCTTGAACATGAACGTGGTCCCGCCGAGAAGGCCCGAAAGCATAATGCAGATAAAGGTAGTCGTAACCAATCCGGTTGCGCCATAGGCAAGAAAAAGAAACGAAAGCGTTGCCGGCAAAACATAATAACTTTCAGTATTGGAAAAATGCCACCACAAGCATGGAACGCTCGAATAGAGGGCGTACAATAACGCCGCCGCGAGCCCGGCGGCCGGAGAGAACAACCTGGCGCCAAGGGCGTACACGGCGATCGTCGTGAGAATATTATACAAAGCGAAGAATTGCCGAAAGGATTTTCTGCTGAGGCCGAACCATCGCAGTATAAGCATATAGATAAGCTTGAGACCCGGCGTTTTGCTTTCGTATAAATCACGATAGAGGACTTGCTTTCTTTTAAGCATGCTATAAGCGATGTATCCGTGGGCGCCGAAGTCCCGGTCGAGCGGCAGATTAAAATAGGGGATTTTAAGAACATAGGACGCCGCGCAGATCGCGGCAAGAATGGATAGTTCAAGCATAAACACCTCATTGTTAAGTAATTATTACTCCGGCAATTAAAAATGTTTATTTTTTAATTGCCTTACAACCCTGTCACCCTGAGCTTGACGAAGGGTTATTATTATAGGGAAATAAACGGTTTCCTTCGGTATGCTCAGGATAAACTCTCGGCTCACCGTGACAACAAATGCACTGTATGATTTGTGCATAGCTAATTGCCGGAGCAATAAAATCTAACAGCTATGTTTTCCCGGCAGTTCCCGCGCCGGATTTCCGGCGACCCGCGTCTCGACCGCTACCGGCCGCAGCACGTTACTTCCCATGCCGACAAGCGCGCGGTCTCCGATTATGACATCGTTTTTAACGCATGAACCGCTGCCGATGTAACAATTGGTCCCAATGCGAGCGTTTCCCGCAATCACCACATGAGATCCGATAAGCGTATAATCGCCGATAACAACGTCGTGATGGATGACCGTGTTGGGCAAAATACCCACGTTATCGCCTATGCACGCATTCGCGGTAATGACAACTCCGGCCATGATTAAAACATTAACGCCGATCTCGGCAAGCGGCGAAACGAAGGCCTGAGGATGAATAATCGTTTGGAATCTCTCGGAAGGCAGCTTTAATCCCGTGATGATATCAGTTCTCCGCAAATAACTCGTTGGACTTCCGGGAATCGCCAATACTTTCGACTCCGGGTAGCGCGTGAACGCGTCCCGTGAAAATACGGTAAATCCGTTTGCTTGTTTTCCCTGTTTTTGCGGCGTATCGTCAACGAATCCCATGAGTTCGTATTCTTTACCGATGCATCCCAACGCTTCCAGTGCATTGCCGTTATAGGGAAAGAACAAAAGTTGTTTCATGGTTATCCTATGCATTGGAAAAGCGTCTTAACGACAAAATCCTGCTCTTCATCGGTCATTGACGGATACAGCGGCAGCAGGATCGTATGGTCTCGGGCATACTCACTTTCCGGCAGCGCGCCGCTTTGCTCCCCATAGGCTTTTTCCTGGTGAGCGTTCATGATGCCGCGCTTGCATGAAACGCCCGCGTTCAAAAGCCTTTGCAGAAGTTCATGCTGGAATATCGGGCATTCTTCTATGCCGATCGGGTAGCTTTGCCAATTGGGCTGCAGCCATGATTCCACATGGTAGGTGGAAATAAGCGGATTTTCCCCGAACAATCGATGGTAGCGGCCGGCAAGCTCGCGGCGCCGCGCTATCAACGTATCCAAGCGCGACAATTGCACGATGCCGATGGCCGCATGGATGTCGGACATTCGATAATTGTAGCCGATGTCGATGTATTCCTCGAACATCACGCTTTCGGCCTTGTGACGGACGCTATCCGATACGCTCATGGAATGCTGCCGCAGCAGACGGAACTTCCGGTCGTATTCGGCATTGGCGGTCGTTAACATGCCGCCCTCGCCCGTGGTAATCACTTTTCGCGGATGAAAGCTGAAACAGGCGATGTCGCCGTGCGGGGCGCCGATTTTTTTCCACGTTTTACCATTGTCAATCGTCAGTTCCGTTCCCACGGCGCAGGCCGCGTCCTCGATGAGCGGAATGCCCAGCCGCACCGCGAGGGCCGACGCAGAGGCCACGTCGCAGGGAAAGCCCATTTGATGCACTACGCATAGCGCCGCAATTCTTGCGTTCGCCGTTCCCGGCGCGTTTTTATAATACACTCCGCTCGCCCGAATAGTGCACTCTTCGTCAATGCTTTTCGCCAAAAGCCGCATATCCATGTTGAAGGTTTTCCGGTCTATGTCGATGAAAACCGGCAGCGCGCCGCAATACCGTATGCTGTTGGCGGTCGCGATGAACGAATGGCTTACGGTCAGTACAACGTCGCCGGGCCTTACCCCCGCGGCCAAAAGGGCCACATGAAGCGCCGCGGTGCAACTGGAAACCGCGCAGGCGAAGGGCGCGCCCACGTATCCGGCGAAGAGGTCCTCGAATTCCTTGACTTTGGGACCCTGGGTCAGCCATCCGGACTCGATGACCTCCCGGGCTGCTTGAGCCTCTTCCTTCCCGATGAATGGTTTTGTGATGGGGATCATGGTTGATTGTCGCAAACGATTCTATTTGACTTGTACCACTCGATTAATTTATTCAATCCCTCGTCGAGCGTTGTGGTTGCCGAAAAATCCAATAGCCTTTCAGCCTTTTCAACGCTTGCCAACCTTCGCGGAACCGGATTGACTGAACGGGCCGGTAACAATTCGGGTTCGAACAATCCCGCGCCCCAGGCATTCGCCAATGCCCGCAGGAGTTCCAATAAGGATACTTCCGTACCGGTGGCGATATTGAACGCTTCGTCGCTAACCTCCGATTGCATGGCGCGAATGTTCGCGCGGGCGATATCTTCGACATACACGAAATCCATGGTTTGCTTTCCATCGCCGAATATCGCGGGCCGCTCGCCTTTACAAAAACAGTCCATCCAGCGGATAAGGACCTCGGTATATTTGCCGCTCGCGTCCATTCGCGGGCCGTAGACGTTGAAATAGCGCAGCGCGATAAAAGCCAATCCGAACATATCCTTGAATGACCGCAGCATGCCTTCTCCGCACATCTTCGCGGCGCCGTACCAGGTGTTGTTGTTGTAGGGATGATGGCTCTCGCTCGTTGGAAAGGAGTCGGCCATTCCGTATATCGACGCGGATGAGGAAAAAACGACTTTTTTTATTGATTGCTCCACGCACGCTTCAAGCACGTTATACGTTCCGTCGATCATGACTTCCAGCGCATGCCGGGGTTCGGCCGCGCACTGGGTGATTCGCAGAGCCGCGAGGTGAAAGCATCCGGCGGCGCCCGCGAAATAAGGCTTGATGCCCTGCGCGTCGCGGATATCGGCCTTGTAAAGATGAACGCGGGGATCGCCGAGCGCCACGGCGATATTGTCGATGTTTCCGCGAATCAATGTATCGAGAATGATGATTTCGGATGCGCCCGCGGATAGCGCTTGATCGACGATATGCGAACCGATGAGCCCCGCGCCGCCGGTAACCACGAATTTGTTTCCTTTAATTTCCATACGTGGAGATCGCCTCCTTCAAACAAGCGCACGTATAATCAATCCGGTCAACGCCAAGCTCCGGATACATGGGCAGGGACAGACAATGCCGCGCCGAGTATTCCGCCGCGGGAAAGCTTCCCGCGCGAAGCTCCATTTTCGAATATGCTTTTTGTAAATGGAGCGGCGTGGGGTAGTGAAGCCCGGCGGTCACCCCTTTTTCCTTGAGCGCCCGCGTCACGAAGTCCCGGTTTTCGACGCAAATAACGAAGAGATGAAAAACGTGCAGCCGCTGCTTTGCCGTAAACGGAAGCGCGATTTCCCGAAGGTCCTTCAGGCGGTCTTCATACAGCGCCGCGTTGCCGCGGCGCAGCGCGTTCCATTGGTCGATATACGACAATTTCACCCGCAGCACCGCGGCTTGAAGCGCGTCACAGCGTCCGTTGTAGCCTTCAATCTCATGATGATATTTTTCCGATTGGCCGTGATCGCGCAGCAGCCGTATTTTCGTCGCCAGCGCCGCGTCGTTCGTGGTCACGGCCCCGGCTTCGCCGCACGCGCCGAGGTTCTTGCCCGGATAAAATGAAAACGCGGCCGCGCGGCCGATGGCGCCCGCCTTTTTTCCATTGTATGATGCGCCATGCGCCTGGCAAGCGTCCTCCACCACCCAAAGGCCGTGTTTTTGGGCGATGGCGAGAATGGGGTCCATGTCGGCGATTTGTCCGTAAAGGTGAACGGGAACGATGCCGCGGGTTTTGGGCGTTATATGTTCTTCGATTGTATCAGGATTGAGGGTGTAGGTTTTTGGGTCAATGTCAACGAAAACAGGCGTTCCGCCGGCCTGGGAAATCGACTCGGTGGTGGCGATAAACGTATTGGGAACCGTAATGACCTCGTCCCCGGGTCGCAGGCCCAAAGCAATAAAAATGAACCGCAATGCATCCGTGCCGCTATTGACGCTGACGCAATGATCCGTGCCGCAAAATTTAGCGAAGTCCTTTTCGAACAATTCAACGGATTCGCCGCCGACAAACGAAGCCGAATCAAGAATGGATTCCCATTGCGACAATATTTCGGCCTTTAAGGGCCGGTGCTGCGCCGCCAAGTCTAAAAACGGCACGTTCATGGAGTCTCCGATTTTCGAACGAAGCGGGCGGGATTTCCCGCCCATACTTCCCCCGGGGGGATTGATTTGGTTACAACGCCGCCCGCGCCGATGATCGCGCCTTTTCCAATGGTTACTCCGCAAAGAACGGTGGCCGAGGAGCCGATGGACGCCTCGGATTCGACGACTGTCGGGATGACCTTCCAATCCGCCTTGGTTTGCAGGGAACCATCGGCATTGGTCGCTTTCGGATAGCGGTCATTGATGAACGTCACGTTGTGCCCGATGAAAACACGGTCTCCAATGCGAACGCCTTCGCACAGAAAGGAATGGCTCGATATTTTGCAGCTGTTGCCGATTGAAACGCCTTTTTGCACTTCAACGAACGAACCGATCTTCGTGTTGTCGCCGATCGAACAGCCGTACAAATTAACGAATTCGGAAAGCGTGACGTTTTTTCCGAGCTTTACGTCCGGCGTGATATTTTGAAATTTCGGCATTTGTACATCTCCTCTATTTAACGCGCTAATTCCACGGCCCGACCGTTTTCCTTGAGAGACGCGGTGGAGGCTTCGAGCATTTTCACGATGCGCGCCCCGGCTTGGGCGTTATTGACCGGCTGTTTATTTTCGAACACGCATTCGACGAAGTGCTCCACTTCCTTCTCAAGCGCCTCGGTCATGCGGACCACCGGCGCGTACATCATTCCCATTCTATATCTGGCTAAAAGATCATACATGCCTTCTCGGTTTTGGACATCCACGCCCCGGTCGTAAATCTTTATGGCCGTGTCGCGTTCCATGTCGTTCCAAACGAGCGCCTTTTTGCTTCCCCCGATGGTCGTCTGGCGTATTTTGACTGGAGAGAGCCAGTTGACGTGAACGTGCGCTATCAAATTGTCGTCGTAGTAAATGGTCAGGTATCCCACGTCCTCGCGCGCATTGAAATGGCCCCGCGCATTGGCGCTGATGGCGCGGGCCTTGGGCCCCAGAATGAAATCGATGATCGACAGGTCATGGGGGGCTAGATCCCAAATCACGTTGACGTCGCTTTGGAACAGGCCGAGGTTGATGCGCACGGAATCGTAATAGAACAGCGTTCCAAGCTCGCCATCGTCAACGACCTGTTTGATCGTTTGAACCGCGCCGGTAAAAAGGAACGTATGATCGACCATGACGATCCTGTTTTTTTGCGCGGCCAGATTGACTATCGCGTCGCTTTCCGCGCCGGACAGAGTCATGGGCTTTTCAATCCACAGGTGCTTACCGTTATCCAGGGCCCGGCGCGCGAATTCGAAATGCGTATGCACGGGCGTCGCGATGACCGCCACGTCGATATCCGGCGCGGCGGTGACGCTCAGCTCAGTATCGGTCACGTCGGCGGCGGGAAAATTTCGTTTCGCGATCCGTCTGCGGTTCTCGTCTTTTTCGGCGATACGCTTGAGGTAACACGACGGATTCCTGGAAAAATTACGCGCCACGTTCGGGCCCCAATAGCCATAACCGATGAGTCCCACGTTGAGTATGGCCATAGCGGTCCTTATGTAATGGTTACCTGCGGCGCCTTGCCGTGTAAATCAAAGTGCATCGCCTCCCGATACGTCGCGGGATCGGGTATGGCCGAAACCGTGGACGCGGGAAGTTCGTTTTTGTATTTGGCAAGGAAGCGCTTGCCCGCCTCGACCCATTGTGCATTGGCGTTGCCGCCGGAAAAATGCTTGAGCAGAATGTCCCACGTAACAATACAAGAATGGGTTTTGCGCACCTGCATGCAAATATCAAGGTCGTAAAAATGGAACTTGTCGAAAGTGACACCGTCGAATCGGATTCCCGGAAAAAGGCTCGCCCGGATAGCGAGGAAAAGCCCGTCGGCCGCTACGACCACGGCGTCGGCCTTGTCCCACGAAAAAACCGAAAGAATGAACGAAGCGCCCTTGTCGAGTTCATGCACAACCCTGCCCCGTATGAAAGGCCGGCCCGCGCGAATCCAAGCCGGATGATCGGCGAAAAGGTACTGCGTCCCGGCAACGCCTATGAGGCCGATGCGCTCGTTGCCGGCGAATTTCCGTACCAGCGTCTCGCCCCATCCCGGCTCCATGAAGAACACGTCCTCATGAACGAACACGAAGATATCACCTTTTGCGAGGCTCACGCCATGATTGTAAGCCGCGCAAATCCCGTAAGCGTTGGCCGTATTGTCGATTCTGACGTATTCGTATTCGCAACCGATGGTCTTGGAAACGTTTCGCTCGTGAAAATCCCAGGAGTGAGGTTGACGCGAACATACGATGACGCTGATCATGGTACGATCCGAAATGAAGGAAACCGAAATACCGCATAACGACGTGATGAATAACGTCCGAACTTAAATTCTATCGGTATGGCGGGAAAAAAGCATTAAATAAATGCTTGACTTTACTAATAGGGAGATACGTATTCTAATTAATGCGGTGGCGGGCGCATGACGATTATATCCGCCCAATGGAATTCGCCTTCAAGCGTATCCCGGCTCCAGGTTCACTATCAATTGCTATTGAAAATATCTTGAAAGTGTAAATAATAAATGCGATACTATGTAGGGGAATTTTATTGTACGTGTATGTACCCGTGCATCTGCCGGATGCCATACTTCAACTACAAACATTTCGCGCCTATGGCGATTATTTCAAAGAACGTAACCTTATTTGATGAGAGGGAGGGACTATCATGTTTAAATCGTACGTTTCATTGATGGTTCTCGCGGTTTTTGTTTCCGCGGCCGTCTGTCAGTATCAAGATGAAGAGGGATATTCAAGGGACGAAATACAGGGCAAAGTCCTTAAATTTAAAAGCATGCGGACGACCGGATTCGTCCTTGGCGGGATAGGCGCGGTAGCGCTCGCGACCGGAATAATCCTCGCATCAAACGCGCAATGGGAATCGCAATCCTCCTCCACGGGAACCGAAATAACGACACAGGACGCCAATGGCGGCGCCGGCCTTATTTGCATCGTGATCGGCGCGCCCATGACCATAGCCGGGCTTGTAGTGGGTTTGATTGGAAACGGCAAATATAAGGAATATAAATACCGATTGGATATATTGGGAGGCTATAATCCTTATAAAAAAATTTACTCTTCAAGGCTCGTCGCGAATTTTTAACGCGGCGAGTGAAGCGGCGTCATTTTTTTTTCTTGCAGCATCCACCGCGGCAACAAAAAAAACACGCGATGATTCCAGCGACAACGACAACGCCCGCGATGCAGAGGACAATCCATTTTGTTTTTGACATAGGAGTAGCTTTTTCTTTTTTTGAAGGTGAAAAAGAAGCGGCGGGACCATTTTCATCAATGACCCCGCCGTCGGTATTTTCATTTGTGTGTTTGATGATCTTGTCGGTCAGAATGACATCGACGTTATCGATAAAAACAGGCTGACCTTTTTGAGTTTTCATGGAGTACCTTTATTGGCCCGACATGGTAAAATAGTACTCCGCCGGGCTCTTGCGCCAGTATCGCTCCATGGTTACTTGGCGAGCACCTCCAAACGCTTGGTCATTAAATTCCCCGCAATATCCTCCACCTGGACCGAATACGAATGCGATCCGTACGTGACGGGTATGTTCACGTAGTAGCGGTAATTGTTGTTGCCGGTCATTTGCAGTGTTTTGCCGTCGCCGATGAGCCTGCAGTAGCGGATGGTTTCGGGAATATTGCCGAGATTGTCCTCGATTTCCACCTCAACCCGCATTTGCGAAGCGGGAACGTTACGGGGCATCGGCGGCAGATTGTCGATGACCATGGGATTGTCCGGCGGGTCCCGGATTTCTATGACCAATGGCCCGGGTAAATAGTAGACGACGCACGAGATAACGTTCGACATGGTATGCGCTTTATCGAACGCCTTGATGCTGTAACTGTTTTTGCCTTCCTCAAGAGTAAGGAATTGCCGGTCTCCCGGCGCCATGACATACTCCTCCGATCTGCCGTTGTTTTGAAATACCAAGGTCACTTGATCTTCCGGCGTCCGGTCGAACACGTCGACGCTCATCTTGCCCGTGCGCGTTGCCTGGGAACACTGCTCCTGGACCGTCACGACGGGGGCGGATGTATTGATAAGCGGCGAGGCGGGATCGACCATTACGTTGATCGTTTTGGTCATTTCCTTGTTGTCGTCGGAGGCAATGACGTCGATCTGCCGATTGCCGATATCGCGTTCGGTAAATTGCATATCGCAAGTGATGTTTCCCTGTGACGAAACGGTCGCCGGCCGGCCGTTGACGCTGACCGTGGCGCGCGGCGTGGTTTTTCCGGTAACGCGCAGCAGGTTCTGTTTGATGACCTGTCCTTCAAACGGCGCGGTTATTGAAAGCGACAACGCCGCTTGCGCGGGCGCGTACGTGACGGTCCTTTCCTCGTTGACCTCATTATCGCCTAGCCGGGCGACCACGTTGATGGCGTAGTCGTGCGCTTCATCGGGTATGGGTATGGTGGAGTTGAACGTTCCCGAAGGGGAGACGGTAACCGGCATGGCGTTGACGGTAATCTTTGCGCCCGGCGAAGCGCTTCCCGCGACGGGAATCATGGGCTCGGTAATGATCGCCCCGTCTTTGGGAGAAGAAAGGGAAAGCGTGAGTCCCGAGGTTTGTTTGTAGGTAACGGACAATGTTCTGTCGGCAACGGCGTTCCATTGGTCCCATGCCCGGATTGCAATGAGGTTTTTTCCGGGAGTGAGTTTTACTTTTGTCGCGCCTTCCGTTCCATTAACGGAAAATTCGGCGCCTTCCGACACTTCGACGTCAACGAAAAGATCGGGGCTTGAAACCTCCATGTTGTCAATAATATTCGTAATGTTCAGGAACAGCGCGGGCCGGTTTTCGGATCGGACCGGAGCGGTTTTTGCGCCCGAAGTGTCGGCAAAAGGATCGATGAGCCGGGGCTTTGAAGTATGGGAGGAATCAGCCGGCGATTTTTTGCCGAACTCAACGACATCGATGCCCTTGCCGCCCGCGCGTATCACCGCGCTTGTCTTCGTGGCCACGGGAACCGTTTTCCCCGTGCTTTTTTCGCGGACCATGACAAGTCCCTCAAAAACATCGATGGCCGTGCCCTGCGCATCAACGCTCACGCCAAGGCGCGTACCCCGGATCGACGCCACCGCCGTGGGCGTTTCGAATTCGAACAGGGATTTTGTGGTAGTCAATTTTTTAACGTTCGCCCAGATCTTCCCGGTCCCCACTTTCAAGCTCGTATTGGAGGCGGCGCCGCCCGAGCCTTGCAACAGCTTTGAAAGGGTCACGACGGTGTTTTCCCCGATTTTAATGACGCTTCCTGATTCCAGTTCAATATCGGCGCCGGATTCCACGTACGTCCGGATGTCGTTACCCATTGTGACGGGCATTCCCACGCGCGCGGGTCTCCATTTTACCTGGTCCGTCAAGCTGACTTCAACCTGCCCGATGATGTTTTTAATGACCGCCCGCTGCTCCTCCTTCGCAAGGGGGGATGAGATGCGCGTAAGGGCGCAAACCAGCGTCATGATGACGCTTATGTACGTTTTTATTCGCATGGCATTCTCGTTGTTATAGTGTAGAGACGCGCGATCGCGCGCGTCTCTACCGCATCATTATGAGCCTGTTTATTGCCGAATATTCGCCCGCTTCGATTGCGCAAAAATACGCCCCCGAGGCCGCTATCCTTCCCGAAGCATTCTTTCCGTCCCAAACAACGTGATAGAATCCCGGCTTTTGCGCGCGGTACGCCAATTGCCGTATTTGTCGTCCCATGACGTCATACAGCGCTAATTTTACGGCATATGGTTCCATGTTCAACAGACCGTTTTTATCAAAACGGTACGGGAGTACATACTTGATATTGGCCATTGGGCGGCATGGATTGGGATACGGCATTGCCATTGCAAAGCGCATCGGGTAATTCTTGAGAAAATTCCTGTCCGCTGAAACGAAAACGGTTTTATAAAGAGCAACCGCCGAATGTTCGATTTCGTATTCCTTACCCGTTTCAATGGGCGTAATGGAGTTCCTATCGGCTAAAAAGAAAAATATCGATGTGCAATTGTTCACGCCCTCAAAACTGATGCGCGCATCGTCCGCTTTGCCTTCAACCGGAGCGATACCGATTTGAAACACGTTGATATTCGCCATGCGGCGGCGAATATCCGAGGCGAATTCCATGACCGGTTGTTTCCATTCCGGATGCCATAGATACGCGTAGCGGCTGTTGACAAACCTCGGCGGCTTCGGTTTATCATTTGGGTCAAACCCGTCCTTGGCGCCGCTGGAAAAACCCATGACGGTGTTTCGATCATTGCCGGATTTGCTTTTAAACAGCGCCCGTATTCGCCATTCTCCCGCATTTTCAAAATAGGCGGTGTGAGACTTCCCCAGCGCGGCGTTTGCGAAGACCGGCGTATTGTCTATGCGCACGACCGACGTGGAGTCCGCCATGACCCAATATCCACGCCATGGCTGCAAAACGCCGTCGGCCGGTTCGTAATCCCGCGTGGAATCGTTCCATTTCCAAGCCTCGGCGCTGAGCGGCCATTTTACGGCATACGGATAAGGGGATGAGATTTGGTTCCAACCATAGGCGCCCTTGCTAAGCCGGATATTTATCATTGTGTCATGGATGTCGCGGGGATTAAGAATAATGGCCAGGGTGTCGGGAGACCTGCGCCAGTAGGAAAGCCCCGGGGTGGTTTGAACGATTGCCGATTCGCCGCGATAGTATCGGTAAATATCTTCCTCCCCGCCGGATTCGTCCCAATGTAGAACATGCCCCTTTCCCGCTACTGCCGATGTGGAGAGACTTACCGACGGAATTGAGAGCATTGTCCATGAGGTGTCGGTAAATACATGGCGGGTAGCCCCGGAAACCGCGAAGGTGTCTCGTGGCGGCTGAGGATCGCGCAGATTTTTAGTATCGATTGCCTGGGCCGTGAATATGTATCGGCCATCGGGCAGCGGATAGAGGCCGAATATGCCCGATGAATTTTTTTTCGTCATGATGAATGAGGTGTCGTCAATGCCTCGCAGCGTTGCTTCAAAGGATACAATGGAATCGCTCATGCTGCTTCCGGAAACCTTGTATTGCGCGGCTCCAAAGGAGATTTGCCGTAATTCCTTTTTAATATTGGTATATGGCCGCCCGATGCAATATATTGAATCTCGGACACTCAGCGTCGCGCCCGCTGCGTCTTTTACCATAAAAGAAAACCGGACCCATCCGGCGTCTTTCATTGCCGCAACGCCGGTCAAGGCAAAACGCCGCTGCGGCAAAGAAACGTCGGTTGCGGTCGCAGCGAGCCAGTCGGGCTTGACAAGCCAGGTTATGGAAAGTGAATCGCCTTTGTCTATATCCACGACCGTCAATACGCCGGAAACGGTATTCAAGACATAGATGGAATCGGGCCTGGTCCACGACAGGAGTTTTGGCGGATGATTTGTATGGAGAACAATGATGGTCTTGTGGAGCGTATCGGAAAGGCCGGCCTTGTTTATGGCGATAACCGTCAGGGTATCCTTGCCGACGTCGCTATCGCCGGGCGTGCCGAAAAGGGAATCGCGCGACCAATGCATCCACGGCGGAAGTATTGTTTGGGCAATTGCCGCGCTGTCGGACGCGCTTATGGCGCTTACGGAAATACGCGCCGCGAAAAAAGCGTCTTCATGCGCAATGGAGTCGCCGCCATAGGATACCTGAGGAGGCAGGGCCAGAACCGTTATGATAAAAGTGTCCGTTGCCACGCCGCCATGGCCGTCGGAGGCCAGCGCGACGATTGTGTTTTTGCCCATAGCGGGATATTCGGGCGTCCAGCTCATCGCGCCGCTTATGCTGTCGACCGAAAACCCTATCGGTTGAGTTTTCACTCCATAGCGTAGCGTATCGCCATTGCGGTCCATGGCTGACAGCCTGCCTTGCCACGGACTGCCTTCCGCTAGTAACGTGTCGTTTATTGCCGCAAGCGCGGGCGGCGTATTGGCGATATCGACGCTATCGATGCGCCATGGGGATTTGTTTCCCATGGAATCAACGAGTGCGGTCGCTATGTACCACAAGCCCGCCTTGGTTACCCGGCTCAGGACGAATGAAGTGTCCGCGTATCGAAAAACCGTCGCGCGGGCGCTGTCGGGAACGGCCCCATATTGAATTCCGTAAACTACATTTTTCATGAAACGGAGTGTCGTATCAACCTTCCATGCCAATGAAATAGAGCTGTCACCGATATTTCGCATAGTGACATTCATGGTATTCACCGGCGCTACGGCATAGTTGATCGTATCCACGATCATCATGCTTTTATTCCCCGCGCTGTCAAAAGAGATCGCGGTTACGGAATAGATCGCGGTTGACAAGTTTGTTGTATCAAACATGAATTTCCATGGTTGCGCGCCGGTTGCCGACAACCACGTCGGATCCCCAACAAGCCAGTGCGAACCGTTCCACAGAACGCCTTGAGATTCATTTTTAAGGCTTACGACAACGTTTTTTATACCCGATAGGCTATCAAACGCGTTTCCGGTTAAATATCCCGGCCATGTTGCAGGGTTGAAAAATCCGTGAGTAGCGCCGGTGCAGCGCGGCGCGGTGGTATCATACACGACGTTGTCAAAGACAGGCGCGGAAATCTGCGCCGCCTTGTCCTTATATTCAACATATACCCTTTTCAGGCCCTCTCCTCCCGCGGCAATGGGAAAATTCATTTTTGAGGGCTGAAGGAGTTCCCAGGAAGTCCAGGGATCGTTGTTGACGCGGAAATGCATGCTATCCGCGTTTTGCGCCGAAAGAATAAGACCGACCATGGGGCTATTAGTAAACCGCACATTATTGACGATTGAAATGGTTGGCGCCAGCGGCCCGGGAAGCATGCTCACGGATACGATCGACAGGCCGCTTTTGTTTCCTGCGCTATCAAGCGCAAAGGCCGCTAGGGTATAAAGCGCGGCGGGCATAGCGGCTGTGGCGAGCGAGCAGTTCCATACGGATTTTCCCGATACCGTAATCCATAGGGAATCCGGCCCCCAGGCAATCGAATTCCAATACTCGCCGGTTGCTTCGTTTCTTACGCGAACGAACACCGAGTGGACGCCGGATAAACCGTCCGACGAAATGCCTGAAACGGCTCCCGGCCATGTTGCCGGTCCAAAAGTTCCTTGTGTCGTTAAACTACAGGAAGGTGCGATGGTGTCGTAGACCGTACTGTCGGAAACGGGCAAAGTAGTGTTGCCCGCCCTGTCTTTGTATTCCGCGAAAATGTAGGTGTTTCCTTGACCGCCCGAGGCGATACTCATATTGTTTTTAGTGGTTGCATACTGCTCCCATGCGCTCCAGGCGTTCGCATCGATCCTAAAGCGCATGCTATCCGCGTTTTGCGCGGATAATCCAAGGGACAGTAAAGGGCTCTTCGTATGTTTTTGCCTGTTGATTATGGATATTGTCGGCGAACCGGGCGTAGAAGCGTCGATGGTAAAGGAGGCGTCGGACATATCGAAACCCGTATGCCCGGCGGAATCAATGACGCTTATGCGCACACGGACGGCTGCGCTGGTCAGCAACGGTGTTGTCCATGTAAAGGAACCGCCGTTGGAATAGCCGGCGGCCATGGAGTTAACGAAGGTCGCTCCATTGTCGAGGGAATAATCAAGGGAAACGGGGTTGTTCTTTAAAAGCGCGTTGTCGGTTATTCCCGCTACGTTCCAGGTAATCGCGTGTGAAGACCCGGCCGCCCATACCTCGCCGCCGTTGGGCGAGGTCAGCATTGAAGCGGAGAGCTGGGGGGCCTTGGTGCGAACACGTAAATTCGCCGAGGCCATGGTAAGGGAGTCTCTATTCGAATAGGCGTCGATGGCGATTATTTTCAGTTGCATGCTGTCGCTTGAAAACGCGGTTCCCATTTGCCCGGCCCCGTGCCACCGGACATGGCGGTGTATGGAGGAATCGTTCGCGGCAACGGGCCCGATATCTCCCGCAACGTTGGAAAAAGGCTGCCAGGCTCCCGAAACACCGCTGCGCTGGAATACTTTGACGGTGTCAACCGGATTGTCCGGATCGCGCACTTGGTAGTAGATATCGACCGTGTCGCTTCCATCGGGTCTTTGCAGCGCCTGGATCGTGGCCTTTGTTCCTAATGTGTCAAATAATTCAGGCAGTACAAGGGCTGCGTTCCAGTTGACGTTTCCCTGACCCATAGCGCAATTCGCGGGAACTGCCGCCGCTCCACCGCTCGCGTCGCACTGCGCGATTGTCGCATACTGCGCGGTTTTATTTCCCGAAGCCGCGTCCAGGCGCCATGGGGAACCCGGATTTAAATTGAGAAGATTGCCGGGAGCGCCGGAAAAGCCGGCATTGCCGGTCTGAACGACGATCGCGCTATTGGCAAGACCCAAAAAGCTGTTTGACGTTCCATTGGTTATTGAAAAGTTTCCCGCGGTAATGGTGTCTTGAAAACCGTTGATATTATACGCGCCCGCGGTTTGCATGAACGACGAACATTTAAGCGGAGCCGATTGATTGAGCGTTCCGCTTCCGCCATGGATGACGGCGGGATGAACGTAAAAGGGTTTTGGGGAAAACGTTTGCGGCCCGGCGGCCATGAAATTCAACGCTCCGGTTCCGGGAGTCAATGACGACAAAGCGGAAAAATTCACGTCGCTATAGGCGTAGATTTGCGCATTATTCATGGACAGCGTTCCCGAACCGCTCATCACGCCAACCGTGTCGGCATACGCCCCGGTTCCCAGATCAAGCGAACCGGAAGAATTCACAAGGACGGTATCGGCATTGAAATTCGTGTTCATTATGAGAGAGCCGTTATTGACTTTGATAATCGGCGTCCGAAGGGCATTGACTTGAATGTAAAGATTCCCGAAACTTGTTTTCTCGATTCGCGGGTGCATGGCCGAGGGTTTTGGGGTAAAGGTTTGCGCGCTCATACCGCAAAAAACGATCGTGCCGAAACCCGGACTGAAATTAATTCCTGATAAATCAATTGAGAGCCCCGCCATTTTCAGCGTTGCCATTCCAAAATTCAGCGTGCCCGATCCGCCGCTAATCTGATTGATAATGCTGTCGGTCAGACCCATGCCGCAATTGAAAACGCCGCCCGTTAGAATAAGATTATAGGCGGAAAAACCAAAATAGGACACTATCGTGGTTCCGCTTATTTGTTCGATGGTATTAAAAACAGCGTTGGTTTTGGGTAAAAATGTTTTTGTGGACGAACCGATGAATTTCAGTGAGGAACTTCCAATGGTAACCGAATTAAAACCGGAGAGGTCCGCATCGCCGTTCATTATAACGTTGGCCCAACCCATGTCCAGGTTTCCCGTTCCCGACAAGGCCTTCATGGTGTCGTTCCAATACGTTGCGTTATCGAATTTCAAAGTTCCGGGGTTTAAAACAAATACGGAATCCGCGCTAAACCCCGTATATATCGAAAGCCCGCCGTTATTAACGTATATCTTAGGCGAATTGAAATACCCGTTGCCGGTTATTATAGTTGTCCCGATTCCTATTTGAAATATCGGCGGAAGCGTATCGTTCATGCGCGGATAGAACCACTGATTCCCGGATCCATTCAGGTTTATCGCGCCGTTGCCGGGAACAATGTCGCCGCCCGACCGCAGATCGGCGGCGCCTAAAACCGTCAGGTTTCCCACGCCGAAATCGAATTGTTTTACAAACGCATTCGTCAAAACAATCGCCCGTACCGTTGTTGGCGCGTTTAAAAAACATCCCTTGGATGCCGCGTTATCGAATATCACGGAATCCGAAGGCTGGGGAGCGCCCGCCGGGGCCCAATTGTAATTGCTTGTCCAAAGGGAATCAGCCGCGCTTGCTTTCCAGAATTTCCCGAATTTCCAGTTCGAATTACCGCCTCCATCCACGCTATTATTGGCATATCCCGTACTGCAACCGGCTAGGCAATTGGAGATTGTGGCGAAATCGACTCCAAGCGGCCCGCACACATATAACTTCCAAGTACCCGAGGGATTAAGGTTCAACGGGTCTCCGGATACACCTTTTATAGTTGCCGATGACGCGGCAATACTGTCACCTCCGCCAAGACCCAGCATCGTCGACGATCCGCCGTTAAGCACGGTAAAATTCGTTTCGGCTTTAATATTAAATCCGTTTATATTGAGCGGTCCGCCGTTTTGTGTAAACGAATTGCACCGAAGGTTACCGAACAGCGTCATGACGCCGGTTCCGGTATGCCGGATATCGCCGATAATTTTATCCACGAGCGGTGAAAGCGTTTGCGGTCCGGGCCCATTGAGGACGAAAGCTCCATTGCCTCCGACGCCGAACACGCTTCCGCCGGAATAGGCCGGGGCAAGGCCCGAAAGGTTCAGTGTTCCGCTTACCAATACGGAATCGCTTCCGCTGTTGGTGAAATACATCCGGCACCCGCCGTTGGTAAAAATCGTATCCACTACATGGGCGCGTCCTCCGCTTCCCCAATCCCAAACGCCGCCGGTTACGTTTAAACAGCGGGCATGGAGAGTTCCATTAATCACCAGCGAATCCGCCCCCTGTTTATTGATATGGGGCAGTTGTCCAGCGGTTGGCGGAGTGAACATTTTCCACGGACTTGGTTGTTGAAGATTGAGGGTTCCCATTCCGGGGTATACAGTATCAAAGGCAAAATTAGTATTATTTGAACCATACACCGTCAATTGCCCGTTTTGAAAGTTCAAACCGCCGGCAAAGGTCGATACGGTATTAGCTCGCATAAAGCAACTGCCAAGTTCCAGGGTTCCCGTCGCATCCAAGGTAAGAGCGCCTAAAACGGTATCGTTCGCCGTTCCGCAATTGAATGTTCCGTTTTTAATATGGAGATTTTTAGTTGTAAATCCGCCCGCCGTTACGGTTGTGATATTGGTCCCGGTTTGAATGATCGTGGGCATGGTGTCGCCCATTTTCGGCATGAATGTTCGCGGCAGTGATCCCGTAAAATCAAGAGCAGCAAGCGGATTGGCGTTTATGGACCAGGTAACCCCTGAAAAATTCGCGCTCTTTAATACGGATAACGTATCGGGTCCGAATCTGAATTGTCCCGTATACGTAAAAAAGTTTATATCCTGGACCGTTGCGCCGACATCGAGGCTGCATGGCGATGAGCCCATGAACACTACACTATCGGCGGGACCCGGAAGTACCCCGCCGCTCCAGTTGGCGGCGGTGTTCCAATTGCCCGAGCCGTTCCAATTTCTTACAACGCCGGAGGCCGATCCGGCCATTGCCAGGATAATTGACAAATAAGTCAATTTGAATTGGAGGGTCGTTTTTTTCATGGGAATATTAAATTCTACCATTGTTTTGTGTATCAAGTCAAGAGGGGAAATTATTGGGGGATCGGTGATCATGCGTAGAGACGCCATAGTATGGCGTCTCTACGGTATTCGAAGATGCATTAACGCAGCACGTTGATTTTTTTCTGTACCATTTCCTTGCCCGCATAGACCCGAAGAATCATGCAACCGCGCGCTTGCAGCGGCAAACTCAATTCCGTTACGCCTTCGTTTACGCGCACATTATTCCATGTTTGAAGGACTTTGCCGCTTACATTAAAAAGCATGACTTTAATGTTTCCGGACTTGAAATCGGCGATTTTAATGGTAATAAGGTGATTAGCTTTCAACAAAACAGTCAGCGCCGCCAGGCTCCTTTTCAAAAAATTCTTTATAGCCGAGGCGCCGAATTCAAAAATTACATTGTCATGCGGAGCAATCGGCCACGAAGACGCTGAAAGGATGATTTCTTCGGCCTTAAGTTGGGGAACCCCGCCATCAGCCCATTGAGCCGCTTCCGCGGAGCTCATGGTGTCGGATTCCAGGGCCAGGAGGCTCATGCGTCGGTCAACGAACCCGAATAAAGCGCCCAGATTATCGTTGCCTTCCACAAGGCTGTATTTTGCTCCCCAGATAAGCGGCAGCATGCTTTTGGTGAGGGAGTCCGATTGCGGCTTATAATATTTACGGCATTGCAATGCGATTTTTCCCGTGGCATCGTAAACGGTCCAATGAATGGTACTATCCCAGGCCGTATTGGATTTCATATAAACGCCCAAATATCCTTTTTCCGGAAAATCGGTAATATAGGCTTTATTTCCCGCAATCACTTCCGCTTCAATGGTGCATGGATATCCTGAAGAGTCCCCGGATAATTCCTTAAGCGCGGCGATGATGGTATCGGGTGGGGTAGCGAAGACCGCCGTATAATTCCCCGCGGTTTTCCCCGAACCTACTGATACCGTATAAGCAATGGCGCTGAAGCCGGTATCGGGAGAAATACACAGCGGTTTTGCGGTCGTTCCTAAAAAATATCCATAGTCATCGTAACTGTCCGCTGAAAATGCGGTAATGGGAATTTGATAGGTTGCGCCGAATTGCAGTGTTTTTTTACTATCTCCGTAGTTAAGGATATAGGTTCCGCTTGTTGAAGAAGACTTATGAATTTCAACGGGGATTTGGGTTGGGGAATAGTTCGAACCCAGAGTGAAGGCCGTGAGGATTTGAAACTGAGGCCCCTGTAAAAACATATGAAGCGGGACGGAATACAGGATACGCAGTTTGCGGGAACCGTTAATTGCCACCGGATAAATTCTAAAGTGGTATTGGTCGTTGCCAAGGTAGGTTATTTCCGCGGGATCTCTCGCGAAAACCTGGGGCTTTGAGCGATCAACCGTAGCTTCATAAGCGCTATCGGCGGCGGCCCGGTCCCTCAGTTTTGCCTTTAATAATTTCGTGTTATTCCACAACAACATCGAACGCAGCGCGGCGCCTTTGGAGAGGGAAAAATTTCCAATGATCTCCAGTGTTGCGGGATCCCCCCAACCGACGTCGCCGATGGCGGTAATCACCGCCTCTTCCTCTACATCAACATATAAAGGATTTACGGTCATTTTGATTGTGTTTGAGGCCAACTGACAATCCCCCGAACTTGTTCCATCGTGCGTAGTCTGCCACTGGATTTGGCCGACGATCAGGGTGGGAAATACCATTGCGACGCAGATCATGCACAGAAGCGTTTTTTTCATAAGAAGGTCCTTTCGTGGAAGTTATTGATTTCAGATCCGTGAGACACGCTTAATAATATAACACGCACTTCCCCCTCTTTCAACGGGGTTGGAAAATAAGCGGTTTCTGTCAGAAAACGGAGGAAATTTCAAAATCCGAGCATGATGTCGAATTTCGGTAAATTGGCCGGTTCAATGGCTCTGGTGATCTGTACGGACGTTTCCCTCGAAAGATCCATCTGATAAATTTTTTCCCTGGAAAGAAGCGCCCCTTGATGATCCATGATGACGCTGACAAGCGGTTTCGTTTGATGAAGTTCGTTCGCCTGCACTACCCTCGCGATGCAATGATTGCTGAGTTCGACGACGCTGCCGATGGGAAAAAGCGACGCATACGCCAGAAATGCCTTGACAAAATCAATAGAAAGCAGGTTCCTGACGGACATTTTAATGAGCAGCTCCATGGCCCTATACGGTAAATAGGGCGGGCGGTAATCGCGCGGGGAACAGAGCGACTCGTAAACGTCGGCAACCTGGACGATTTTCGCGAACGCGTGAATGAACCGGCCCGTGCGTTGCTTGGGATACCCTTTTCCGTTCTCGCGTTCATGGGTCTGGTAGGCGACGTAGAGCGCCGATTCTGGAAGATTGGGAATTTTTTCCAAAACATGCATGCCCAGAATAGCGTGTTTTTGCACTTCGTACCATTCGTCTTTCGACAACCGTCCTTTTTTAAACCGAATCTCCTCGGGAATAAGCAGCATGCCCACATCGTGCAACAGCGCTCCCATGCCGATTTCGAATATTTGTTTTTCACTGTATTTCGCCGCCGCGGCGATGTTGATCGCCAAAAGACAAACATTGAGGGTGTGGTGATAGAGATAATCGCCATCGGGGGATTTAATATTGGCGATATTGAGGAGGATGCTGCGGTCGGTAAGGTAGGTTTTTACGAAAAGATTTACAATCGACCTGATGGATATTTCGTCGATCGTCTTGGCGTCGGCAAGGGTATTGAGGATGGTCTTGACATGCGCGATTGATTCCCCGTGTGAAAGCGCCATGCCCCGTTTATAATCGTCGGTCCTTTCGGAAACCGGGAGTTGAAGCGCTTTTTCCCGAAGCGCCGGCCCGATGGGTTTGTCGGGCGCGAATCCATCCTTGAGCCGGGAATCCAGTTCCAACGTCTTTTTGGTCTTGATGAGCTGCAGCGCCCCCGCCTCCCCTGATTTGATGTTTTTCAAAACAGGGCGCCGCAGGGCTTCTCGTATGGTTGCCCCGGTTTGGGGCCGGCCGGCCTTGTCCGTCTCGCTTATTGAAAGGGTTTCCAGTTCGTCGAATTCCTGGGATAGGATTTTATGGATCTCTTCCTCTTCCTCGAAATTTTTCAGGAAAACCTCGAAAATATTTCGCCGCATCAGGGCGTCGAGGTGCTTTTGCGATATCGTTACGCCTTTTGAAACAAGAAGTTCGCCGCTCTCGGTATAATAATTGCCGTCCGCCGTTGATCCGGGAACGATTGAAGAAACGTCGATTTTTTTCATGGGTTTCCCTCCCTCGAGACTTCCAAGGCATTTAAAACCGGTGTATCCAGCTCACGCACATCAAATGCTTTTTTTAATATGGTTACGTTGGTCAACGCGTCTTTTTGCGAATACAGCGGCGCGGTTTCATCTAAAAAAACAATGACCGGCGCTACGCGGCCGGATTTTTCACTCTTTGAAGAATCTTCGGAATATGGAGCGATTTTTGAAAATATTTGAAGGGACTCCGCCGTGAAGGCCTGATCGGCCCACACGATGATGCAATGGAACTGCCCATTCATGGTTGCAAGGTCCTGCGCGCCGAAGGCCGTGACACCGTAGCCTTCGCTACGCAAATACAACAGCGGAGCGATGAACAGGTCCCGCGCGACGGCGCACACTCCAATGCGCGTTTTTTCCGCGGATTTGTCATCCGCGCCGCCGGACGATTCCTGCTTGTCAATCTTCAGGAATTCCCGGTAGAGTTTCATTTGATTGACGACGTCCTCAAGAAAAGCCGGGGTGATTCCCGTGGGCATCCGTATCGGTTCAAAGAACCAATTGGCCGCGGGGGTAATGAAGAGGTCGCATTCCCTGCCCAGGCCCGAGACTTTCGCCACCATATCGCTCAAGCCGACGCAAAGGGCGATTTTTTTACCGGGCGTATCGAGGTTGTTGTCGAATTCGTGTATCGAGTATTGGGAAACGACCCCGTCGATCACCGAATCCGGCAATTTCCATTTTAAAAACAAATCGCTGACCAGGTCGATGTGAGTAACGCCTAGCAGCGCTTTTTCAGCTTTAATGAACTGCGTCCTGGCCGAAGCGGTTTCTTCCAGTATGCGGGCGAAAATCGTCGGGAAGAACTCATCCAGAAGCAAAATCCCGAAATCGTGAAGGATCCCCGCCAAAAACGCCTCCTCGGTATTGACGGTGCCCATTTGACGCGCCAAGCGTTCGGAAATAATCCCGCACACCAACGAATGGTACCAGAAAGCCGTCCGGTCGAATCCCAGATTCTTATTGACGTCGCCGAAGAGCCGCATGACCGACATGCTCATGACGAGGCGTTTTGTTTCCCTGAATCCCACCCGTATGATGGCGTCCTTCACCGACCCTATTTTCCTGTTGAGGCTCGCGAAGAGCACGGAATTGGAGATTTTCAACAACTGGGCGGAAATGACCGGATCGGCCTGTATGACCTTGGCCAGATCGCCCGCGGCCGATTTTTCGCTGTCGGCGAGCTGGAGTACCTTTGCAACGGTAAAGGGAAACGCCATGAGCTTGGCCACGTGGGAGCTCATGATCTCGATTTTTTTCATGGGCGGCGTTTCTTTGTCAAGCAAAAGCCCGAGGTCCTTTTCCTTATCGGAGGGGGGCGCCGCAGGGAGGACTCCAAGGTCTTTTTTAAGTTTTTTCAGGCTTTTTACGATGAGCTCGAGCATGACCGAGAATTTCAACGGCCTTTCCACGTAGTGGAAAACGCCTTTGCACAGCAGTCCTTTTTTTACCCCTTCGTCCACCCGGTCGCCGTAGCCGATAATGGCTATATGTTTTGTTTTTTTATGGCGCCGCAGCATTTCCGCAAAATGAAGCTGCTGGTGCGCGACGTGGGGCAATTCCATAAGAAGAATATCGGGGACATACTGAAGTATTTTTACGTAGTCCTTGTAATCGAGGGTCGAGCAGATGACTTTGAGGTTTTTCTGCTCAAAAGCCAGTTTTAGGACCTGAGTCTCACGTTGATTTTCGCTTATGAGCATTAATGATGCCATGGTGTTTGACGTTTACCTATTTTAATTGCCGATCCGGCTGGCCGGATCGAAAAGAAACTCCTTGGAAGTACGCCCCTCCGGATGCTTCGAAGCGTCGCCCGATACGGGGGATTTCACGAATTGTGCCGAGGGAGCGGAAAGGTTTTTTTTCCCGCGATATACATTATATGATTGAGGCAACCATTTTTGCAAGGTCATGGAAATAGAAAAACATGGAATTTGGGAAAAAAGGAATTTTTTTAGCGCCCATGGCGGGAATAACCGAGACCGTGTTCAGGAGCTTGTGTAAAAAAACCGGGGCCGATGTCGTGATGTCGGAAATGGTGAGCGCGGAAGGGGTTTTTCATGGGGCGAAAAATACCCGGGCGCTCCTTGCGTTCGAACCGGCGGAGCGTCCGATCGGCATTCAGATTTTCGGGGCGCACCCCGGCCATATCGCCTATGCCGCCGCATATATCGAAGAACATGCCCGGCCTGATTTTATCGACCTCAACAGCGGGTGCCCGGTTCCCAAGGTGGTTAAAAAAAACGGCGGCTCTGCGCTTTTGCGGGACCCTCGATTGTTCAGGGACATCGTTTCGGCGATGGTCAAGGCGGTGTCCACGCCGGTGACCGTAAAATTAAGGTCGGGGTGGCTTCAGAACGAGTATGTCGACGTCGAATTCGCGCGCATTGCCCAGGAATCGGGAGCCTCGGCGGTTATAATCCATCCCCGCTCAAAATCCATGGCGTTTTCCGGCCATTCCCTTTGGGAAAGGATAGCGGCGGTAAAGGACGCGGTATCCATCCCGGTGATCGGCAACGGGGACATTTGCCTTCCCGGGGACGCGAAGGCCATGTTCGATCAAACCAGGTGCGATTCGATCATGGTGGGCAGGGCGGCAATGGGCGACCCGTGGATTTTTTCCCGAATTAAATCCGCACTATGCGGTCAAAGCGCTCCCGAAACGCCCATAAAGGAGCGGTTCTTAATGGTCATGGAACATCTTCGCCGCTATATCGAGGTCAATGGCGAAAAAGCCGCCATCGCGGAAATGAAGAAACATGTCGCCTGGTATATCAAAGGCCTTCCAGGGGCCACGTCCTTGCGAAACGGCATATTCAGGGCCGCTACGATCAGGGAGCTTGAGGAAAAAATACAAATGGCGTTCGGAAATAGTATCTTATAAATAACTTCGACCAACTCCAAGGGAGACCAATCATGGACAACAACGCTCTTATAAGCCTTCTTCAATCGCTCTACGACCACTCCGCTTCGGTGGAGGACGCGATGCGGCAATTTCGCGGCATGGCCTTCGACGATCTTGATTTCGCGAGAGTCGACCATCATCGGGGCGTTCGAAAGGGCCATTCGGAGGTCATTTTCTGCCAAAATAAAACCATCGAGCAGATAATTCACATCGCGGAAAACCAGATCGCGCACGATGAAACGGTTTTGGGAACCCGCGCCTCGAAAGAGGCCCTGGACGCCGTTGAAAAGAAAATTCCCAAGGTTGAAGTCAACCGCGTGGGCAGGTGCTTCTGGCGAAAATCAACGCACTGGAAGCTTGCGGAAAACGTCAAGGGGCCGATCGTGATCGCCGCCGCGGGAACCTCGGATCTTCCAATCGTGGAAGAGGCGCGCTGCACCGTGGAGGTCATGGGCCATCCGTGTAAAGTGTTGAGCGACGTGGGGGTAGCCGGCATACACCGGCTCTTCGCCTACAAAACCGATCTGCAAAACGCCGGGGCCATCATCGCCGTGGCGGGAATGGAAGGCGCCCTGCCCTCCGTCATCGGCGGCATCGTGGCATGCCCGGTCATCGGCGTACCCACGAGCGTTGGCTACGGTTCGCACATGCGGGGGTTCGTGCCGCTTTTCGCGATGCTCAATTCCTGCGCGTCGGGGTTGACCGTGGTCAATATCGACAACGGTTTCGGGGCCGCCTACGCGGCGGTATTGATGAATTCGAAGTAACGTTTTAAAATTTCGCACGAAAGGATCATTATGGCAATCTCCCTAAAATATTCGATCGGGTTCATTATAATCGTCGCCGCCATGCTTTTTGCCGAAGATTCGGATAATTCCGATTCGCCAATATCGCCTTTCAGGGGAAGATGGGAAATCGGGGGCTTTTCCGGCTATCAAAGATATGGCCGGAATGATTCGCCGGTCGATGCGTTCTTCAATGGGCTGTATGTTCCCTATCACTTTTCCGATAGTTGGTTCTTTCAACCCGTGGCAACCCTGGCATTTGGGCTGCAAGGCGTGAATAACCGTTCATATTTTAATTTAGGCGGGAAATTCGGTGTGATGACGCCGTGGTCGCCATGCCATTTTTACCATGCGTCCGGCTTTGCCTATCAAAACTCATGGGGATACAGCACGGCATGTTCGGCGACCAGGTTCCCTATGGATATTCCGGATTTGTTATGCCCATGGAGTGGGGAGTAAAAATAGATTTACCCCCCAAGGTCGGCTTGCTTACCCTTGCGTTTCATCTGTCGGTCGGCAATGAAAATGAAAACACCCAATGGGGTTATGGGTTTACCGCGGGGTATTCCTTTTTGAAATAGTAAACGACGAACGAGCTTTTTTGTTGACTTTGAAGATGGAAATATCGATATTATTTGAATGACGCCGATAAATCCGATTGTTTGCCTATGGATGCGGATTGCAAAACGGCGGAGATTTATACACACGTCAGCAATAAGTCGATAATGAAAATTCGAAGTCCGTTAGCTAAAATTTTCCTATATCATACACGGAAATTTGGAAGATAGGATCTAGGTACCTTCATTCAATCTACTGTATTGGAAGAATGAATGGAAGGGGCATTTTACTAGTTAGCGGCAAGCAAAAGAAACGACCCAAAAAATTGAGATATATGGCATTTGAATTAAAAAATGTAGTTCCTTGGGGAAGAAATTTAGACGAATATACAAGTATGTTCAGTCTTACTGATTCGGATTTAAAAAAGCGTATAATTAGTTTTGGTGATGGGCCGGCAAGTTTTAACGCTGAGATGACAGCGCTTAATAGACAAGTCATTTCATTAGACCCGATTTATCAATTTAGTAAAGATGAATTAGGACAAAGGATAGTTGAGACAAAGGAGACAATTCTTGAGCAAGCGAGAATAAATCAAGATTATTTCATTTGGACAAATATTAAAAGTATTGAAGATTTAGAAAAAATCCGCATGGATGCTATGACCAGATTCATTAATGATTTTGAATTTGGGAAAATAAATGGACGATACATATATCATGAGTTACCAAATTCGACTGGATATAAGGATTTATCGTTTGATTTGGGATTGAGTTCGCATTTTCTTTTATTATATTCGCAACTTGGATTGGATTTTCATATCAAATCATTAACAGAAATGTTAAAAAATTGCAAAGAAATCAGGGTATTCCCACTTTTAAACTTAAATGTAATAAAATCCGAGTTTTTAGACAATATAATTGAACATTTTGATTCAGATTTTATTATTAAAATTGTTAAGGTTGATTATGAGTTTCAGAGAAATGGAAATGAAATGTTAACGATAAAAAGAAAACAGAAAATACCGTTGCCTAACACGTGTTCATAAGAGATGGCGGGGGTTATAGCTAATTTGAGCGTTCAATCTCGCATTAAGTTTTGGTGTAGTTTGATAGATAAATGCTCCGAAACCCGCCACATGCTCATAGCGGCAAGCGAACCAACAACAACTTCGATTAAACATTATACTAATAAATATGGAAACTTTACAATATCGAATGTCTGATAAAAGTGATTACGACAAAATCATTTCTCTATTAAGCAAAAACGAACTTCCAGTTTCTGATTTAATTAATTCCAAAACTGAATTTATCGTATCGGTTGATAATGAACATTTGGTAGGCTGCATTGGGATTGAGCATTATGAAAAAGACGGATTGCTTCGTTCATTAGCAGTTGATTTGAAATATCGTAATAAAGGAATTGGAATCCAACTTTTACAAAGACTTTTAGCTTATTGTCGGCAACTTGAAATGGACAATGTTCATTTATTGACTACGACTGCGGAGAAGTATTTTCTATCAAAGGGGTTTGCAAAATCAAATCGAGACGACGCTCCTCAATCAATAAAAGCTACAACCGAATTCTCTTCAATTTGTCCTTCCAGTTCTGCATATATGACACTAAAACAAATAAACAAACGAGCTTTTCTATATACGGACGAAGTTAAAATTCTCCAAATTGACAAAGAAACACAATCAAAATATTGGGCGGTGAAAGGCGAAAAGTTAATGTTCACATATTTCGAAGTACCTCCCAATAAGACTTTTCAAGAGCATTTTCACGAAAGCGAACAGATTACGAATGTATTGGAAGGTAAGTTGTTTTTTCAAATTAATGATGATGTTTTTTGTGTTGGACAGGGAGATTGTATTGTGATTCCTTCTAACATTCCGCATACAGTTTGGTCAACAGAAAAACAAGTAAAGGCTGTGGATGCTTGGACTCCAATTAATGATAAATATAAATAAAAAATAATTGCCAGCCGCTAACACGCGCTCATAAGCAATGGCGGGGGTTATACGGATATTTTGCTTTCAATCCCGCATCAAGTTTTGGTGCAGTTTGATAGTTCAGTTCTCCGCAACCCGCCACATGCTCATAGCGCAAACCGTTGTTTGCAATTTGTTAACCACAATGAAGAATAGCCGCCGCGAAGAAAAAGGAAAAGAAATGGCGCATTGGTGTAACCTATTTTATTGTTTATTTTGTAAGAAGATGACTTTTTAAAATCAATCCAATCATGTCTATCCCGTAAAGAACGGATTATGGACATAGAAAATAGACACAAGTCAAAACCTGTAGACGCGGATGAAATAGATAAAACGCCAAAACGGCAAAACTGCGGAGATGAAACATGAGTTTAAAATGCATAATAGGTTTCCATGAATGGGACGGTTGCAAATGTAAACAATGTGGAAAAACCAGAGCGTCGGGACATAATTGGTCAGATGATTGTGAGAAATGCTCTCGCTGTGGCAAAACCAGAGAAGCTTATGTACACAACTGGTCAAAAGATTGTGAGAAATGCTGCCACTGTGGCAAAACCAGAGGAGCATATGCACACAACTGGTCAAAAAAACGTATATATGATGGTCCACAAAATTGTGAGAAATGGATATGTAAGAGTTGTGGAAAAACCGAAATAAAAGAGCATGATTGGGATGGTTGCAAATGTATGAGATGTGGACAAATTAATGACATAGGACATAATTGGGAAGGCTGCAAATGTTCTAAGTGTGGAATAACTCGTGATATAGAACATAATCCGGACGTTTGCAAATGTAATAAATGCGGTAAGACAATACATGAAACAGAACATAAATGGGATAATGGGTGTATTTGCAATATATGCGGTAAAGGAACCAAATGCAGCAAATGTGGAACAATTCGCGACGATGATTGTGGTGGAGTTGTTCATAGCTGGAGTGAGGTATATGATTCGGATCGCTATAAAATGTTCAGGAATTATGTATGTAACAGTTGTGGAATTCACAAATCGGAGGATAATAATGCCGATTATTGAACACATTTGGGCGTCATGCTTGAGAACGATTCTGACAACGTTTTTTTTGGTCGGCTTTGTGGAAGTAAATGCTCAGCAGGGGCCAGATACTATACGGGTCGATAACGGACAGGAACAAGAAGTATACACCCATAAGGACGGCAAAAGGGAAGGGCCAGTTATCCTATGGCACGTGAACGGCTTATTCCCTGACGGGAATCAAGGGTTACGCACCTATCAGGTATGCACCTATAAGAGCGGAAAAAGGGAAGGGATAGATACTATGTGGTACGGAACCGGGAAGAAAGAGGGGAATTATGAGGTATGCACCTATAAGGATGGAAAAAAGGAAGGGCCATATATTATGTGGTGGAAGAACGGGCAGAAATTACAGGCCTGCACCTACAATAAAGGGAAGCTGGAAGGGCCAGACACCTCTTGGTCTGAGAACGGGAATAAAAAACGTGCATGCACCTATAAGGATGGGAAAATTGATGGGTCATTCTCCTCTTGGTACGAGAACGGAAATAAAGAATGTACATCCACCTCTATGGGCGGGAAACTGGAAGGACCGGCCACCCTTTGGTACGAGAACGGAAATAAACAACGTGTATCCACCTATAAAGATGGGAAACTTAATGGGCCAGACACCACATGGAACACATACGGGCAGAACGATATGGAAATATCTACCTATAGAAATGATAAAAAAGATGGACCATACACCCGTTTATACGGAGACGGGGAGAAAGAGGTGTTTACCTATTATGGAAATGATACAATAGATGGACCATACACTCATTGGTTTAAGGACGGGGAAAAAGAGGTATGCACTTATAGAAAGAATAAAAAGAATGGGCCAGACACCACATGGAACAGGACTGGACAGAAACGAGAGACCTGCACCTACAAAGAAGGAAAAAAGGTGGGGACAGATACTTGGTGGTACGAGAATGGCCAGAAAATGTCAGTCGCTTTCTATAAGGACGGAGAAAAGATAGGGCCAGATACTTTATGGAACATGACTGGCGGACCGGTGATAGTTAAATAATAGATTTTCTATGGCTATAAACATTACAATACTGACATGAAGCTATTCATCTTAAATGCCAATATCCGGATGGATATTTTGTTTCGGGTGCGCCAAAACAGAAACACATGAACAAAGATCGCGGCGGAAGGCATTACACTATGGTAGTGGCGCCAGGAAAAAAAAATGCCTGGAGCTTTGGAATAGAAACAGCAAGGAAGCTGTTACTTGAAAGGAGCTATTGGAAACCTGTGGGTCCGAATCCCACCCGGTAAAGGAATGCCCCAGCCGGAAGCGAGTCATGCC
>Ga0224523_1000147_pt1 | contig 46834 bp, 36 predicted proteins | sample CFST50metaG_FD_182732 | JGI IMG/M metagenome (GOLD analysis project Ga0224523, IMG submission 182732) | Peat soil microbial communities from Stordalen Mire, Sweden - C.F.S.T50 | ecosystem: Environmental > Terrestrial > Soil > Wetlands > Peat | place: Sweden: Norrbotten County, Stordalen Mire... | reverse complement strand
GGGCTAGGGGGCGTTCTCATTAGTAGGAAATGTAATCCTTAAACCGCCGATGGAACCAACCGAAATAGTGTTCCGGATATTCGGTAATCCAGCGCGATAATACTTCGTTGTGGGCCTTTTGATAGTCGGCGATAAATCGGTCTTGTTCGCTACGCGGTGTCGATAGCGCGGGGCCTTCTTCCATTTCAATTCGATACGTGCCGTCTTTTTGAATGAGCGCATAGGCGAACACGATTCCGCAATCGGTTTTATGCAGCAGCCCCGCCACGGTTCGCACGGTATTGGCGGTTTTCCCTAAAAAGGGCGCCGGCGTTCCCTGGCCTCCGGCGTATTGGTCGATAAGCATGGCGATAATACCCCCGCGGCGCAGTACGGTAAGCATTTTCCGCAAAGCCTGTGACGCATAGATCGGCGTTACATGGGCCCTATTCCGTTTGGCAACCAGCCATTTTTCCACAAGCCTGTTCCTCATCGGTTTGGCTAAAACATTGAGGTCGTAGAATTGCAAGCCAAACACCGAGGCAAGGGCCTCCCAATTGCCGAAATGCGCCAGTACCACGATGCTGCCCTTGCCTCTGGAAAAAACCTTTTTCGCGATATCGAGGTTGTTGACATAATAGGGAGGAGGGAGGTCGGAAGGCCGTAAGAAATCCGCGAAAATCCGCCCCGTATTACGGTAAAGGCTTCTAATGATCTTTTTTCTTTTCCGGGCGTCGAAAAGCCCCACGTGGTCCATGTTCGTATCGACCACGTTTCGGTAAACGCGGAATACATAGAGGCATGCGCCAAGGAATGCGCCGAACGCCAGGCAAATTTTTCTCGGCAATAACCGTGTCATGACCTCAAGCGAGCGGAGGAGCCAATATTCGAAATGATGGGCAAGGGGGATGGCGGAAGGCATGTACAAGGGTCCTTTTACGATGCCGGCGGTACTTGATTAATCAACAGCGCTTTTTGATTGGCGGCCTTGCGGACAATCGCCCAAATAAGATAAATCACGATCGCGGTGTTGATCGCGACAATGATGAATTTCGTCGACGTGGCATGCCGGATGATTTCGTAAAGTTCGAATGGAATGAAAAGAGCGGTTTCGGCAACGGTCAGGAATTCGGCCCATACTTTTTCCCATAGCAATCCGAATGATTCTATGAACAACAGGAGCGCGAATACGAAACTAACGACGCTTAATTCATGGAGCGTATGGTTGTCGATAAGGCTGAGCTGGGTTAAAATGTTCTGGATGAATTGATGTTCGGCGTCAATATGCAATTTCGATATGACGGCAAGGAAGACCTCGTCGACGTCCTTATTCACGAGCTTCAGCATTCCGACGCCAAGGCCGGTAAACAAGAGCGCTTTCCCGAGTTTAAACAGTCCGATTAAAAAAAGACCGAGCGGCCGTCGTTGCGCCATTTATTTGATCGATTGTAAAGGGTTTTTAATGTTGGGTTTCGATCGCGGGACCGGCGCCGTGGAAACCGGCGGCGTTTGTTTCTTCACGCAGGCTTCACAAGCCTCAACTACAATGTTTTCGATGTCCCAGCGCGCGCGAGCTTCAATGGTGTCGGGAAACAGCGTATACGGCTCCGGTTTGATCCATGGTACGAGGTTGCCGCTGGTGGGGCGCGCATCGCCGTTGAAATCGACGAAATACCCTATACGGCCCTTGCCCGCCGGAATGGAATCGAAACGGAAACGGCCTCCGCTATCGTCAACTACATAGTAATCCTCCGTGCCCAGCGGCATGAACAGCCATTTCGCCCGAGCCGTTTTTCGCAGGCATGAGTCTCCGCCGCTCAGGCTGTAGCAGAGGTCGTCGGCCGCGATGGCGCGGACCGAATAGTTCCCGAAGGCCGAATCGCGCGGATGGTTGCCTGAAACATCCGCGAAGAGCGAATCGGGGAGCCGCAACCGGTACAGAGCGCCTGGTTTCAACGCCCGTTGAACGTGGAAAAAGGTCGTATCGGCCAACCTGGTCGACAATGTCAACGTTACCGTGTCGTGGAGGGAATCGGCCATGATCCATGTCGCGCGGCTGGGTGCGACCGGCTTTGACCACGCAAGTTTCATGCGCGGTTTCAGGCCGACGCTACCCTGGGGAAAAAAGCCCGCGGCCGCCGGAGGCGCGGTATCCGCAAAGCGTACGCCTTCGAATCGAATGGAGTCGCGAACGAACGGGGTCTTGTCGCGCCCGGTTTGCGAAGGCGCCGCGTACAATAAACGATACGCCGCGACGCTCATCGTGTCGGTCAATGTAAGCAGGAACCGGGGAGTGAGGCGAAGCGGCAGGTATTCCTTGACGCGGCAACCCGTGGGCGCCGCATCGAGCCTCTGAATGCGCCACTGCGACAGGATGGACTCGGCCATGGTGTCGGCGGGGCGGGCCCATGTTCCGGCAATCACGCGGTTTGACAATGGTTTAAGGGAAATAAGGCGGTTGGTGATCGTGTCGCCATTCACCGGATACAGTACCACGGGGCCGGAAACGGAATCAATCGTAACCGTTTTTTCAATTGACGCGAACGCGCGTTCGATTCCCGGTTGCAGCCGGTTATCGTTATTCGCGTCAATAAAGGCAATGAGCGCGTAGCGTCCTTTTCGAATATGATCGAAGAGAAAACCGCCCGAACTGTCGGTTTGAACAAGGTAGTTGGGCACGGCGAAAAAGCCGCTGTCGGGAAAGAAACCGGCCTTTTCGGCAAAGAGCGCGGCTTTTGGCTGCGCCGGCTGCGATTGAGTTGACAAAATGCATCCGTATATTTTTCCGCTATCGATGCTTGGACCCGTTGAAAAGAAAAAATGAAAGGGCGTTCCGATGGAATTGCCGTGTAAGTCGTTAAGCGACGAGTTCAATTCTATATGGTATGTCGTGGATTCCGCGAATGCCTGCGCGGGGCTCAGGGAAATGGTTTTCCCGGAGGCTTTGATTTTTATGCCGTGGAGGGGCGGAGGAAAAACGCTGAGGCATTTTTCAGCGGTTTTTTTATCGATCCATTCCGAAAAACCGAACGTGACGGTCCCTTTTACGGGAAATTTGACGGCTCCGATGACGGGCGTCGTGTATCGGACGCTCGGCGGCGTTTTATCGTCGGGGCCGCCGCTCGGCGCGATTTGCCGGGCGCACGATAGAAAAAACAAGGAGATGAGCAAAGATTTTTTTAGCATAGCACGGAACGATGCAGGTAAAAATGCAAAGATGCATGGAAAAGTTTAAAAATACATTATTCGTAACTATACAGGTAGTAATACGAAATTGCGTTTAAGATGAGCATATTTTATTAGGCCATATACCCCCCTCCGCTTTCGGCACCTTCCTTCGTATACGGGGGAAGGAAGGGATGGGTGTCAAGCACCTTGAGGGGGAAAAATAGCGCCCATAATCATGTATAGTTAATTTGGTTCTTGAAATGGTTATAGAATACGATGTTCGCCGCGCCCGCGCAGTCTTTAAAACGTCACTCCCGCCGTAAGCTGTATCGCCAACGCCTGGTTCTGGAACGTGTACTCGGTGTTTTTCTTGCCGAAGTAACCGTTGATCGTGAGGCCGGTGAAGAATTCGTTGAGCGAAACGACGTTGACGCCGGTCGTCAGAACCATGCTGCTTTGGGGGATATTGTCGATGACCTTGAAAAAGCCGCTCAGCGCGCTGAAGAATATCCTGCTTATTTCAATGTCAAGCCCCACGTAGTAGCGGGAAAAATCGTTCATCTGGTATAAATTGTTCAAGGTTAAAAAATCGGCCTTGGTCCCGCTTGTTTTAATGACCGGCTTCCCATTCGCGTCCAGGGCGATAACCGGATTTTTAAAGGAATAGGTATTCGAATCGCCGAAAGGATTATCTCCATAACCACCTGTGTTATAATAAAACGACGCGGTGACGGAAAGCGCCTGGCTGATGTCGAAAAAGTCGAATGGCCTGCCAACGTCAATGCAAAGACGCGTTTGCCGGTCGCCTGATTTTATTTCCGAGAGCGATCCGTTTTGCTCCTGGGCAATGTAACTGTTGCCGCCATTGGAAACGCTGAGTTCCCCGGTGAAGTCGATTCCGGCGAGGCGCGTGGAGAAATCGTAGCCGAACACCGGATGAAAATTTTTCTTGTCCCACATTGAAAAGGCCATTTCGGTGCTGCCGATTAAAAACTCGAATTTACCGGCTGCCGCGACGCTGTCGACCGAACTCGCCTCGCGGGTGTCGATGAAGCCGTAAATATTGTACGTTGTGCCGAAGGGGATGTGGAGCTTGACGCCATACGCCCCCTCACGGTAGCCGATTTTTTGAATGAACAGTTTCTTTTCGACGTTAATCAGGTCCGTGGGGTTCCACATATCGCAGCGGCCCCATTGGAGCACCTGCTTTCCCATCCGCAGATAAATCTTTTTATGAAGGTTCCCGTCGACGAAAAGCTCCCGTAAACTCACCAACACCGAGCTGGTGTTGGGGATATATTGCGTTTCAACGTTCGCGTAGGCCTTCGCGCCCTGGGGCAGGCGGATGTCGAGCAACAGATTCCCCACGGTAAAGTTGGTCAGTTGCAAGTCCTTGCGGCGCAAACTGTCGAACCAGCCGCGGTTGGCGGAGCCGATGAAGGCGGTGGTGATAACGCCGGAGAGGCTCGTGGACTTGGGGTTGGTCTCCTTTGAGGCCGCGTTATTGACTATTTCGGAGCTTTTCGTTATCGAGGACGTGTCGGAGAACAAGTCGTTTTCGTTAAGGGCTTTGTCCTGAGAAAAAATAAGAGTATATAAAAAAACGCAGAAAAGAAGAGCAACGGGAAAGGATTTTTTCATAGATGTGTCCTTAATGTTTCTGGATAGCCGTGCCGGGTGACCCCCTCGGTAGGACATTGCAGACTTAGAAACGTCAGAGAGGGGGCACCCGCGAAAGTTTTGTTGTTATTGTAAAACATTATTATCAAAAAACGGCTGAAATTATTGGTCGATGATTTTATGACACAAAGTTGTTTTTCTCAATCCAATTTCTCGTGCGTCCCCCCAACAAAGCGTATGTTGCTTGGCAATATCCCTTCTGGGGGGTGACGCGGCAACTGCAATCCAAATAAAATTAAATTTGTTATTTGCTTAAGTTCTCCAAATAAGCCTTTGTAAATATCGCGTCGTCCAGCTTGTCCGTGGCGATCCCGGAAATGTCCACCGACGTCTTGTTTCCTTTTTCGAATTCATCGATGAACATTTGGTTGATGGCTACGTATCGGCCGAGAACCTGCGTGTATTTCATGTAGTAAACCGTCTGCATGAGCGTCCCGGAACTCGAATAACATTCCTCCTTGAGCAGGAGGTTGTTGTCCTTGCGGGTATAGTAATTCTTTTTCGGATAATCAACGTCGTTGACCCGGGCCTTAATGGGAAACTTGTACACCGGAATCAGGCCGAGCATTTCCTCTTTGATGCTGTCCTTGCCCGCCGCGTTTTTTAGTCCTTCATAGAGGTCCGTAAGTTTGTGGTTTTCGAAATTTTCGCCATGCGCGTTCGATCCGCCGATGCTTTCGTCGCGGTTGATATGCTGAAAGGTGCGCGTGTTGGGCCGGTACATCCAGAAGTTATCGCTCACGCGCAAATATCCCACGCCTTTGTCGGACTCCGGCGCCAGCATGACGATTATGTATGCGTTGTCCCTGTCCCTCCGGTACCAGAGGGCTTCCATCGCCTTGACGCCCTCTCCGGTTTTTTGCACCGTGATCGCGACCTTCGCCCGCGCGTCGGTTGTCATGGTCATATTATATTCCAAATTCTTTAGAATGGCGTTGACGGCGGTTTGAGCGAAAGTAAAGTTACAAGAAACGAGCATTGCTATTAAAATACGTGCGAACATGAAATCCTCCAGGAAATTTGTTTATTACTCATAATGCCTTAGCGCGTCCGATGCGGCCATATTGGCGGCCCGCCGCGCCGGAAAGTACGCGGTGACTACGGCGATCACGACGATGAGCGCGATGTAAAAAAACGTCGTGCCCGCCGACGGCGCGAAATTCAAGTGACTATTGACAAGCAGCATGCTGAGCGGATTGTCCTCCGCGTTGATCGTGATGCGCGAAAGCCCGAACATGGCCAAAAAAGCCAGTATCGTGCCGGCGATCGCGGAAAATAGCCCCAGGAACATGGTTTCAAGAATAAACGAATTCCGTACGTCCTTTTTCTGCATGCCGATCGCCCGTATGGTGCCGATTTCCCTCGTGCGCTCCCGTATGGTCATCCGCAGGGTATTGACCACGCCGATGAGAATGATGAAGAACAGAATGAGGACCGCGCCGAAGGTGATCAGATTGAGCGCGCTTTCAAGCTTGAGCACGTCGCTTGCCATTTCGTACATGGACTCAACATCCACGACCGCGCCTTTATATTTGGTGGAAGCCATGTCCCGCATCTGCTTTTTCGCGTCATCCGTGGAACGGGCCCGTTTGAGCAAAAGCCATTCAGGGTCCAGGGCATCGTAAAGTTTGTCGCCTTTTTTAGGAGTATACGCGTCGGGAAACGTAGACGCGTCCTTGGGCCAGTTACCGTAGTAGGCGTTATAGAATGTTTTCTCATTGACAAGAACGATGTTGCCGTTTAACCCCGCGGCGGGTTTGAACACGGCCTTGATGGGGTAGCGAAGGGGTATCTTCGCGGCCCCGTATTTCGCAATGTAGGAAAGAACGCACGAGTCGCCCAATTTCGCGCCAAGCGCCAGAGCGAGCTGCTCCGACACGGCGACGCCTTCCTTGCCGAACGCCGCGCCGGTATCGCCTTTAGCAAGCGACAGCGATCCGATGAGGGCGCGGTGCGAAACCGTGTCGTATTTAAATCCCAACGCGCTGGCGGTGATCGCCCGCCCTTCGCTCCCTCTCGCCTTTGCGCCGGCGAGGGAGATGGAACCGAAAATCACCGCCGTCTTCGATTGCATGGCGTCGTGGAGCTTGTCGGCGTCCTTGGCCGCGAATTTCTTGGCGTCCTTTATACGCAGGTACAACTGGCCTATGTCGTTGGGACCATAACCCGCAAGCCTCTTTAAATCAGCCACTTCGAGGAAGATCGGCATTGACATAAAAGAATTGGCGGGTTTGAAAACGGCCACGATGTTAAGGCGGGCGGCTTGGCTCTGACCGTTGATGTCGTTGAACCGGACCCGAAGAACGTCGCCCTTTTTGATGTTCAGGTATTTCGCTTTTTCAACCGACACGGCAACGGGATTTTCGAACTTTGGATTGTTGAGGTCCAAAAAATTCCCATCGACCATTTTGAAATTCTGCTTGTATTCCTCCTGTTCCTTTCGTTTTACTTCCTCGGACTGTTTAACGTTAATCGTTTGCTTGAGGTCGACCCCCACCATAATGACATTATCGGATTTCCCGTTACCGATGACGCGGCCGAAAATGCCCAGGGCCTCCTGAATTTGGGTAATGTCCGATAGTTCCCTTTTCACGATGTTGATCATCCGGTCGCCATCATGGAAAACCTGTTTGTACATGTTGCCGCCTTCGGAAAACCCTATGCTGACGTGTCCGGCCACATACACCACGATTTTATTGAAAAGAACATCGGAAATGCCGTGGGAAAATGAACTGGCCAACACTAAAATCATGGTGCCGAAAGCCATGGCAATGCCCAAGAGCATATTGCGGCGCTTTTGTCTGAGCAAATTTCGAAGACTGATTCGTGCTATCACATTCATGGTATATTCTCCCTACTCCCTGGATATGGCGTCGAGGGGGGTTATGCCGCGAGCGACTTTTATCGGGTATAACACGGCGATGCCGGTAACGATGGCGAGCTGAACGATGACGAGCGTAATGTCGCCGGCGGACAAAAACGGCCTGAACGTATCGCCGCCGAACAGCAATTGGATCATGTCGTTGTCGGAGGTGATATGACTAAGGACAAGTATTTTAACCGTAATAAAACCCATGAAGGCGCCGAGGCCGCCGAAAACCGCCGACAACATGGCGGTCTCGCCTAAAAACATACTGCTGATGAAGCTTTTACGGGCGCCTACCGCGCGCATCATGCCTATTTCCGACGTACGCTCCAAGGCGGCCATCGATAACGTATTAACGATGATGATGATGGCGACGAAAAACAAGAACATGACGAATACAAACAGCGCGGCCTTGATGAGCGCGGCCATATTGCCCAACTGACCGACCGCCTTTTTCCAGCTTATTGCTCGTACGTCAAGTTTGGCGTCCTTAAGCGCGGCGTTGAGGTTGTTCAGCGCCTGGTCGGGATTGACGCCGCGCTTGAAAAACACGAGAACCATGTTGTATGCTCCCGCGTCAATGTCCACGGGGTTGGCGGCGGTGGTCCCGGAACGGAGAATTTTTTGCGGCAGCGCCGCGGTTTTGTCGTTTTTGACGATAAGCGCGTTTTCGCTGAACATGTTGTCAAGGTTGGCGTTATCCATGGAAAACAGCGATTTCTGTTCGGGCGCCAGTTCCGTCGCTTTTTCCGAGGCTGAAAAATATCCCAAACACTGACGGTATGATTCAATATCAATCAGTACGAAGTTCCCCCATATGTGGTTTAAGGCCTTGTATTTAATGACGCCCTTGATTCCAAGGCGTATATCGCTGGTAGAATTGTCATCGTTGAAGCCCATGAGCACGAGATTGTTTTTTATGCTCAAACTGTTTTTATTTTCCTTGGCCTCCGGCGTAAGGTTGGCCACATGAAGGGTCTCGTTTTCGGGGATAAACCAGATGTTCATGAAATCGTAGGCCTGTTTGCGGGCGCCCTGGGGAACCAAGGCGCCTTTTTCCCCGAATTTTGGAAGGCGGCCTTCAATGGGTTTGACATTTCCGGGAAATACCGCCCGGTATTTCTCGAAATCAACGCCCATAAGGTAGGCATTGCCCATGGACCCGCCGTCCTCATGGAGCACTAAAGCCATGTTCTTGCCCACCGGCAGGCAATTCTTGACGAAATTCTGCTTGTCAAGAACCTTCCGGATATCGACGGCGTTATAGATCGGTTCGACGGCCTTGCCCATGATGTCTAAAAAAACATTGTCCGATTGCTGTTTGTTGGAAATGATGACCGCGTCGCCGGTGAAGCAGTTGATGATATTTTCACGAAGCCCCTTGTCCATGCCCGAGATGACGCCGTTGCCCACGGTCATGATGAGGGCGCCGATGAAAAGGATCGCGCCGATGATCAGGCTTTTCCCCTTGTGGCGCAGGATATTGCGCCATGCGATTTTTAGGATCAGGTTCATGGTGTCATAGTTCCTTTTTTATGCAGCCTCTATCATGCCGTCTTTGATTTTTATCACTTCGCGGGCGTATTTCAAGACATTGGAATCGTGCGTGGAGAATATGAACGTCGTTTGTTCGATGCGGTTCATTTCATTCATAAGGTCCAGAATCTGCGCGCCGGTCACGGAATCCAGGTTGGCGGTTGGCTCGTCGGCAAGCACGATGTCGGGCTTGGTAACCAGCGCCCGGGCGATGGCCACGCGTTGACGCTGACCTCCCGAAAGCTCCGCCGGCCGGTGCTTGGCGTAGTCGCGCAGACCGACTTCGTCAATCAATTGTTCGGCTTTTTTACGCACCTCGGCCTTGGAATTCCTTTTCATGAGCAAAAGGGGAAACTCCACGTTTTCCAGCGTGTCGAGCACGGGAATGAGATTGAAGGTTTGGAAGATGAAGCCGATCTTGTGCAGCCGGATGTCGGTGATTTGCTTATCGGTAAGGGAAGTGATTTCGCGGTCGCCTATCTTGACGCTTCCTTCCGTTGCATCGTCGATGCAGCCGATAATGTTAAGGAGCGTGGTTTTTCCGCTTCCCGAAGGTCCAATGATGCTGATGAGCGTCCCCTTTTCAACGCGCAAGTCCATCCCGCGCAGGGCGTGCACGGTCGTTTTTCCCAGCGCGTAATCCTTTTTAAGTCCTTTTATTTCTATGATATTCACCCGTACCTCCCGGTAAAATTTTCGATATTAAAATATATACTACGCCTTTGTCCAGAGCTAATACGGCCGAGAAAAATTAATTGAAATAGGTGACTTTTTTCACATCGGAATATATGACAAGACGGCAGAGGAAAAGAAATAGTGCATAAAATTGTTCGGGTATAATATTTATGAAAGTTACTCTCTTCCAAGTAATCTGTTGATATTCGAACTGGAATTCGGCTTGTCGTTGCCGCCCACGCCGAATTCCATGGTAATGCCGTATTTTTCGCATATCGGAACCTCGGGGATCAAACTGGGATCTTTCCTGTCCCCGCCGTTTCCGAAAACGATTTTATAATTCGAATAACGCAGGGCTATGGTTTCAATGCTTTTTGAAACCGTCGGGTCGTCGTCTACGGCTATCATGGCCTCGTCCACGTATCTCATTGCCTTGACAACCTCCAATCGTTCCTCTTCCTGCATGATGATTTTGCCTTTTTTCAGTTTCTGCTGGACATCGTTGTTCACGATGACGATGAGTTTGTCGCCGAGTTCCTTCGCGGCTTTCAGCATTCGTACGTGTCCGATATGGATCGGATTGAAATACCCGCTTACAATGATCAATGTTTGCATAGGGTTCGCCTTTCCAAAAAAAGAAACCGAAGCGTGAAATATGAAAATAATTTTTCTCTTGCATAAGTATCAATAGAATCAGGCACGGTAACTAATGCGTAACTAATCTTGTCGATCGTATTGATCTCCGTATTAAAACAATACGTTAAGTATTGACCCAAAGACCCCAAAACCATATCATTTACATAGGTGCGTGAATAGTTTATTGAGCGGTTTAATGGGCGGGTTAATTTGCTAAATATCAATTAGTTGCATATATACAATACAAAGTATTTATTGACTACAAGCGCTACAAGATATTGTGGCAGGCGTAGTTTGTCGTGGATTTTAATAAATGAAAAAGAGGTGATGCGCATGGAAAACTATCTGACATGCGGCCAGGTTGCCAAAAGACTTCGGGTGTCCATTTCCACGCTTAAACGATGGATACATGATCCCGGGCTCGACATTGATGATCTGCGAAATCATAACGGTTGGCGATTGTTTTCCGAAGAACAGGTGGACCATTTAAAGGAATTCAAGCGGCAACTGAAACGAAACGGCAAACGATTTAATAATGCCACGCTCCTGCCCATCAATGACATTACCGAAGGCATCGTCGTACGGAAAACGCGAATGAATGCCGAAGCAAAAAACGGAGTCGCCGTATAACCGGATATTCAATATGCAACCGACGCTTATCATCAAACTAATAGTCTGCATCCTGGCGTTCCTTGTTTTCGCGCAAGGCCAAACGGTAAAACGCGGCCGCAATGAAGGAACCATGGGCATTCCCGCGTCGAATGTTTTAGGAAACGGCAACATCGATTTTTTTCTGGCGTCGGCCGCTCGCTACAGCCTTGGCGGTTTTACGGTGGACCCGGCGATCGGCGCGCAAATCGGCATTTCGGACATGATGCAACTGAGCGGCCAATTCATTCCAATCGCCAGGAAAGGCCTCGGGCCCATTGAAGCGCATTTGCAAATCACCCTGCCCGGCAACGATAACCTGCGGTTTTTCGGAGCGGCCCTGCGGGCCGACCTTTTCCTGTCAAGCGCGCAGGATACCTTGAGCCGTACGACCCAAAAAGACAAGCCTCAGTATAACCCGTATTTATTACCGTCGCTGATCGTGGATGCGGATTGGCTGGCGCTCTGGAAGTCCTTCCCGGTCAAAACGTATTATGCGATGGGAATGGTTGACAATGTCGACCTTCTTGCGCGGTACAACGAACTGTATTTCAAGTTCGCCGTCGAATGGAAAATGTATCAGCACGGCGTCTGGCTCGGGGCGGGCGCCGGATTGTATCAGGAAAAAAGCACGAGGATAAGTCCGGGCGACGGCGGCTATAATCAAAACTATTTCTGGATAGAACCGGGAGGCAGATACCGGCTCTGGAACAGGCTGTCCGTCGTAGGCTCCGTGAAGCTGACGCTATTTCAAAATGTAAAGGACAACAATCCCTTGAATCCGGAATTGTTCAACGCATCCGTGCGGTTGGAAGCGCCGCTCTTGTTTAAAGAGACGAATTCCGAGGCTATTCGCACGTTGATTTTCATGGAAGGAAAGAAGGAAAGCAAACCCGATTCCCTGGAGAAGAAAATCGCTTCGGGAAAAAGCCTGCTGACCGATGTCAACATATCGATCGTCGGGCTGCAGGACAGTACGGACAAGTCCGATTTTCTTGAGGAAAAAGAGGCGATCAAAAAACGCCGGGAGGAGACGCAAAAAAAAATGGATGAAATCGAAAAGTTGTTCATGCTGCTCGATAAGGACGATATGGTCAAGACTTCCGGCCAAACCGACGGTTCGGCGGCGCGGAAAAAATCGGAACCGTGAGGCAATCGCATGCGTAAAAGAATCCTCGGCGTCGTCGCGCTGGGCGTCCTCGTGTCGTTCGCGGCGGCCCAAGGACCCAAACGAAACAGGGGCGAAGGCATTTACCAGACGAGCGGCTCAAATACGGCCGGCGCGGGGAATGTTTGGGCGACCATACGCGGCATCGGTTTTATTTGGGCGAACAAGTCGCTTGATACGACCCTGGCCAACGCGAGCGAGAAACCGGGATATTTTCCGTTCGGAGAAGTCGCGTCGGAAATCGGGATAATCAATCATGCGTCGCTGCTCGTGGAGTCGCGGCTTTTGTCCTATACCCGGAACCATTGGTTCCAGTTCGGAAACATCGCGGCGGGAGTGAAATTGACCCTTCCTAATAATAAGGAGTTGCGCTTGCACGGATGGGGGCTTGAACTTAAATATATCTGGAATTCGCCGGGCGATACCTTCCCCTCGGTGGCGGGGTTTCGGGCGGGGACTACGGGCTTCGCGCCCGAGGGATATATCGTTGATGGAAGCATGGTCCAGTTCAAAGGCATCTATGAAGTTGATTGCATTACGTTGTATTCATGGTTGCCCGTTAAAATCACCGCCAACGCCGGCATGAGGGTTCCCTTTAAAAAAACTTCCTATGTCGCGTCGCAATTCTTGTTCGATACGGGGATTTTATACACAGGATTGGGGTTTGATGTTTTCGCGGAATATGCATTGGAAGCCTTCAATAATATTACGGGGCCGAAACCGTTCCAAGGTCTGGGTGGAAACAAAAAAATGGAAGTTTATTTTTGGGAAAACCCCATGTACCTTTCGCTCGGCGGCAGAATCCGTTATGATAACGGCGTAACGCTGTTCGCCTGCGTTCCTTTTCTTGTAAGCGCCAACATCGGCTCCGCGATGACGACAACGGATAAAAAACGGCTCAATGACGCTCGGGCGCCGGGGGACCAATTCTACGCGGAGCATATGCGCGGCATGACCGATCCGTTCGATCCATGGTTCGCAAAATGGAAAATCGTGGGTGAATTGACGATTCCGGTTTTCTATAAACAGACCGGTTCGGAAATGATGCGCAATTTTTTAATGATGAAAAACCGCACGGAAGGGCAAAAAATAGATATTGACGAAAGGATTAGAAAATTCGAGGCGCGCGGCGATTCGGCTGCTAATGACGAAACCGATCGTAAGAAACGTCTTGAGGAAATTCAAAAACGCCGGGAACAAATAGATAAATCCGAGTAGGAACGGTCATGACCAGGAAAACGTTAAAAGTATTCTTTTGCCGCATACTGCTGTGTTCGGTCGTATTCGTCATGCTGTTTCCCATTGCAATCGGCGCCAAGGATAAGCCCAAAGACCAATGGCAAATCCGTGAAAATCTGGTGATTCGTTTAGGAGGCGAATGGTATAAGATCAATATTTTAAGGAGCGAATTGCAAAATATGCAGGAGATCCTGCATAACTTACGCGACATCGAACTGTTTCCCGGCGAACTGACGAAACTGAGCGAAGAATCGCTCCTTTCGTTCGATAAACAAATAGAAACCGTCGCGAAAAAGCATCAAGCGCTCATCCAACAAGTGGAATCATTGCGGCCGCCGCTGATAGACGCCATGGCAATTTTGCGTGAAATGGTGATAGGTCAACCGGTTGAAGACATGTTTCAAGTGCTTGATAACGATGATATGCGCCGCATAGCGACCATGTTCGCCGTTAAACACCATATCGATAGCCTTTGGCGCGATTTTGACGGTTTGTTCGGCGGACTTTCCGTTATGCTTCAGATGCAACAACCCGCAAAGGAGGAAAGTTTTCAGGGTTTTGAGGCGGAGTTTTTCGAAATCCTGAAGGCGAATCTCGGTCAGCAGTCCGAACGTTATTACCGGCTCCTACGCACTATTAAAGATACGTTGTATAAAAGGGGAACCGAAGAACTCTGCGCGAAGATGTTCCAAGTCGAGACACATAGGATAAAACTGTACCTGAAGTCGGGCAACGAGTCGCTGGCTAAAATGATGCTCCCCGGGTTACTCGCCCGGTACAAACAACGCCGGTTCATCGACGAGTGTAATGTAATGCTGATGAAGGCGAGCTTTTCGCTCGGAGAGTATGACGAAGCGCTTCGGACAGCCGATTTCCTTTCCGACAGCATGGCCGGGACGTGGGAGGCGCTCTCGTGTAAAATCCAAAGTTTATACTTGCTGAAACGGTACAAGGAGGTATGGGAATGGGCCCGCGGATTTGATTTTAAATCGCAGGGAGCGGTCGCGCGCAATTTGGCGTTGTGGCTTTCCATCGAAAGCGGCCTTGCGCTTGGGGCGTCCGACACGATTACCGCCCTTGCTTCACAGGCTGTCAAGGATTCGAGCTATGCGCCGCATATATTGCATTGCCTCGGCAGATATTACGTGAAAACAGGGGATTGGAATATGGCGCAATCGGTGTTTGAGAGCGCTTTGCGATTGAATCCTTCTAAAAAAAGCGATGAAGAGGCTCAGCGCCGGATATTGTTGACGCTTGCGCAGTCCTTGTACGAACGCGGCGACTATCAAAAGGCGCTTCCGCTCTTTTTCAACTTGCTCAACCAGGAAAGCTATTTCGCGGAAGCCCTTTTTGGCATTTCATGGTGTTACCTTGGGCTGGGCGACGACGCGAAGGCCGAAACTAGTTTACGTAAACTTATCAACCAAAACCCTTGGTCGCCGCTTTCGGCCGAAGGGCTGCTTATTACCATGGAGCGATATTGCGCGAAAGCGCGCTCCGAATGGGACAAGAATTTGTATTTGTCAAACGAAGAACAGCGGCTTTTACAACGAAAGGATTTCATTGCCGAAAAGCTTTCGGTCGAAACCGGGAAAAAACGCGGAGAAGTTTATCTGCAACTATCGTCGAAAATCGAGGACCTTTTGCTCAGGCTTAAAAAGGAGAATAGGGCCTCGCATGAGGAAATCAGCGCTTATTACGAAAAAGCGGAGCGTATTTCCCAATTGATTTCAGCGTATTACCGGACGGGAACCTTTCAAGAAGTCGTGTTTTCGGAAAAACGTGAAAACCTTTTACGCGGTCTCGATTCGCTGCTGCTGTGCGTGAAGGACGCGGGCCGCGGCGCGGCGAGATCCGCGACAAAGTTTCTGCAATCAAAGCGGGGAGTGGCCGCGATCAAGGAGTGCGTTAAAAAAAGCGATGTTGCGGCGCTCAGAGCCCTTATCGACCGGTATCGATGGGAGCGAGAGTATATCGATTGGCAAAAGACGTCGCTTAAGCGTGAAAAGGATGCATTAGTCCATAAGGAACTCGCGTCATCGGATTCGGCGCAACGCTACGAGATGCAGACACGGCAAAAAAAACTTAACGCGCGAATGGATTCGCTGGTGCGCGCGGGCGACGAAGTCAATAAAAAATCGTACCAATTGTTAACCGTGAAATGTTCCGCCATGGTGGCGTTACCGCTCGATTCCTCCGATGAGGCGTACTTGCGTTATCATCTTGGGGAAATTTATTACGGGCATGAAAATGAAAATTACGCGACCGCCTATGGCGTTTTTGAGGATTCCATGGCGATCTTCGACAGCCTTTTAACGCTCTATCATCAGGGAAAACGCCTGCAACTCCCTACGCGGCCCGCTGAACCGGCGCTTAATCATGACGCGAGCATGGAACAATACCGGACAATCCTTGAAAAACACCCGCGCTCGCCGCTTGCCCATGCCGTGCACTACAGCCTTGCGTGGTGCTTTAACGATCAGGGGAAGTTGGACAGCGCGGTGGCGCACATGCAATACCTGGCGGATAATTATCCTACTAGTCAATATTGCGCTCAGGCGTGGATGTACCTCGGCGAATATATGTTCGATCACGCGAAACTGGACCGCGCGCTTAAGGCATATCAGTCGGTCATGAAATTTCCGGAAAGCGAATGGTTCGATAAGGCCCTCTATAAACTCGCCTGGACCCAATATCGTCTCTCAAATCCTGAAAAGGCGATCGGTTCCTTTTTGGCCCTTGTTGATTTGGGAGTGGGCGCCCGGTCGGGAAAAACGTTGCTGGAAAAGGAGTCAATCGACTATATCGCCATCAGTTTCAGTGAAACGGACGCAACCGGTGAAAAAGGATTGCAACGCGCCGTGAATTTCGTCCGGCGATTCGGGGATCAGGCGAAAGGCGTCCAAATACTTCATCGATTAGCCACGATTTTCAAGGAACAGGGCAGGTTCGACATGGCTCAAAAAACCTATTCGACTCTGCTACGCACCTATCCCGACAATCAAAACAGCCCGCTCATCGAAAGTGAATTGTTGGCGGTTTTGGAAAAGAACAGTTCCGTTGAGGAGGCGAACATAGGCAGGGTGGAATTCTTCAACAAATACAACAAAAACGGCGACTGGGCGAAATCCCAAAGCGACGCCGCCATCCGGCGCCGCGGCGATAGTCTTTCCTGTAAATTGCTCTATGAGGCCTCCATCAGCTACCATCAGCTTGCGCTTCAGAAAAACGATACCGCCCACTACGCCGCGGCGGCGGACAATTATCAATTGTTTATACAAAACTATCCTCAGGCGCCGCAGGCCAGCGAATGCCATTACAACTTCGCCGAAATCATGTTTTCCCTGGGCGATTATAAACGAGCCGCGGAAGAGTACATCGTTGTTTCCACAAGGTATTCGGACGGCAAATACAAGGAAACAGCCGCATGGAACGCGATTGTCGCCTCGCAGAATCTTCTTAAAAAAGAAGGTAGCGCGGTACGATGAGAACCCGCCGACCAAACGCAGTGACGCGCGCGGCAGTGTTCATCGCGGCGTGTATCATCATTGCCGGCTGCGCGAAGCCGCGTCTTTCGCCGGGCTACGCGACGACTTTTCCCTTATCGCCGCGGCCGAATCTCTCCGCCGCGAGCCTGGAAGGGCGCGCGCCGCGCGCCGCCGATCAGGAAGCCCTAACGCATGGCGACTCGCTCGTTCAAAAGCCGCTTGAGATTTCCCCCGCTTCGCGGCTCATGATCAAGGCCTGCGAAAATTACCTCTCCATCAATCCGAATTCCACGAAAACGCAGGAAGTGCTTTTAATTAAAGCGTCGGTTCTCTATAACAATAAATTAATGGAGGAGAGCCGGGCGGTCTACAAAGTCATTTTGGACCGTGAGCCCAAGGGTCCGCATGTTTTGGAAGCGGTCCGGATGACCGCCCAGTCCTTTTACGAGGAAAAACGTTTTGATGACGCGCAGTCGTGGTATCGAAAGCTTAAGGAAATAGCCGGAGAAGGCGGTGACAAACAGGAAGCGGTCGTCCGCATCGCCGAGTCGATATTTAAACTGGCGGAATCCTACGAACAACAGCGGCGCTTTAAGGATGCGGCGGTTCAGTATGAAAGGGTGGCGTTGGAATTTACTGAGTCGAAAATAGCCGACGTGTCGCTCTTCAACGCCGGACTGGCGTATGAGAAATTGGCCGAATGGTCGAAATCCATACTCATGTACCAGCGGTTACTTCAAAAATATCTTTCTTCAAAGCTCCTTGTAAAAGCGCAATTCCGGACCGCCAAGTGCTACGAAAAATTGCTGCAATGGGACAATGCCGGGGAAACGTATCTTCGCGTGACGGCCAATTATCCCCAATCCGATTTGGCGCCCGTATCGCTCTATAACGCGGGATTTTCCTTTGAAAACGCGGGCAAATCGGCCGCGGCCGCGGCCACGTTCGAAAAATTGGCTCAGCTCTATCCGAAATCCGAGGAAGTCGCCGATATGCTTTTCAAAGCGGGTGAACTATACGGCAAGATCAAGGATTGGGCCGGAGTCACCCGGGTCAACATTGAATTTTCGCGGCGTTTCGGCGACGATGTCAACCGCGTGATCCAGGCCCAGTGCATGATCGGCGTCGCGCTCTATATGCAGAACAAGCAAACCGAGGCCCTCACCCAATTGCAGCAGACCATCGCGACCTATTCAAAACTTAATACTCCCAGCGCGGTAAACAAATATTACGCGGCGAAAGCTGAATTTACAATAGCTGAAATCAGCCTCGAAGGCATGAACAAGATTGCGCTGACGCTCCCCAAGGAAACCTATAAAAGACAGTTGAACGCCAAAATGGATGCTCTTGACAAAGCAACGGCGCACTATTCCAAGGTGATCGGCTACCAGATATCGGAATGGACGACACGCGCCGTTTATCAGATCGGGCAAGCATATGAGGACTTCGCGCTGGGCATTTTCAAACAGGAGCGGCAGAGGAATCTTCCGCTCGACGAGCGTTTGGCGCTGGAACTTGGAATCGCCAAGGCGGTGGATGAGTACTGCGTTGCCAAGGCCTCCCATTTTCACGAACAGAACATCAAGTTGGGCATTAAGGAAAAAATCGAGGACAAATATATTTTGCAATCAAGGAAAAAAATCACCTCCCTGCCGCTCATGGCGGGGGAAAATTATCTGGCGCTCGTGGAAATCGCGCAGAGCGCCGCGAACGCGCAAAAACTTGACGGGTTCGCCCTTATCGCCAAGAAGCTTGAGGTTCTGCAAAAAATAGCGCCATTCCAGGAACGGGCGATCAATCTGTTCCTCAAATGCCTCGAAATGGGGAGCCAATATCAGGAGACTGATGAATTTTATTCGCGCGCCAGCGCGCTTGTAACCAAGCTGTCATTTACCGTTGGAGAAACCTACGCCGACGTGGCCGCCATAGCTCGCGACGCCCCCATTCCTTCAGCCTTTGACGCTTATGAAACGTTCGTCTATAAAACGAAACTGCTGAAGCAAATCGAAAGCTACGAAGACAAGGCCCTGGAAAATTACATGCGGACGGTTAAAATAGCCGAGGCCTATAAAATTGACGATGAGTATGTCAAGCAGACGCGGTTGAAAATACCGGCGCTGCTTTTCGTGCGCGGACGCTGTTACGACCTTCTCTGCCAATCGGTAGTCAACGATCCGCCGTTTCCGAAAAACGCCGGCGCCGCCGAGAAAGAGGAATACCAGGCCCGATTTGAGGAAATCGCCCTGCGGTTCCAGGAAAACGCGTTCGAAATATATAAATTAATTCTATCCTATGCAAAGCAAAATTACGCCGTTGGCGATTTCGTGACCCATGCATACGTGAGAATGTTCCAGAATGATCCGAAGAATTACGGGATTAAAAAGGAAAAAATGGAGGAAAAAATCATATCCTCCGGGCCCGAATGGAAATGCAATGACGACTCTTTGCCGGGATGGAACACGCTTGAATATAACGATCAAACATGGTATCCCGCGCATAAGGGAAGCGCGCCGAACGCCGTTGAGATCACGGGTTTTCCGGCCGCCGTTCCAATTCCTTTTTGGTACGGCGAGGGCGACCCCAAGACGCCGCAATCCTACAAACCCGCCTCGAAACTCTATCTCAGACGTTCGTTTTATTGTTCGCAAGCGCCGCAAAAAGCCATCTTTTATTGCGTGGCAATCGACCAGGCCGAGGCGTATTTAAACGGAAAGTTATTGCCCCCCGACACTGCTTTGTCAATAACATGGAATCGCGCCCAGAAGTGGGAGTTGGCGGGGAAAATGCGGGAAGGGAAAAACGTCGTCGCGCTGGCGGTTTCCAACAACATCAAGATGGGGTATGGCGTGTTTCCTTATTTGTCCTATACATCGGAAGGCTATGATTACGCGCCCCAGCCGCCGGGAGCTTCTTCGCCCATGGACCCCGATCTGGTGTCCGAGGATAAATACGTATTCCCTGTTGTTAAAAATTTCCCGGTTTCCAATCGGCTGAGGAAAAGGGAAGGATAAGGGCGCAAAAGGGAGGAACGATGAAAAGCATGTTTGAACCGGTCGGCCGCCTACGGCGTATTCCCGTGTGGCGCGTGGCGACGCTCGCGTTTTTCGCTTGTTCGCTTATGGCGCAGGAGCCGGGCGCGGACGCCGCCAGCAAGGATGGACAGGGGTATCGTATCGATAAACCCGGCACCATTACCTTTACCGTAGGCGTAAAAATAAAAGGCAAGGTGGAAAAACCGCAGGTGATGATATTTTTACCCAAAGAGAAACCGGTGTATAAGGAAATCGAGATTGCGCATTCTTTCTATAAGGATATTATGGAACCGCTTCCATTGCAACCGGAGGGAAAGTGACGTGAGCAACATTGACTATCCTTCCCCTTCAAATGTACACTTAAATAATAATGAAATAGAACGTTATTGCAAAATCGCAAACATACGTACACTTCAGGGGAGGTATAATGGACTCCATTTTTCAAGCCATAGCCGTATTTTTTAAGGATACCGGATTTTGGGTATATCCGATATTGGGAACGTCCGCTTGCGCACTGGCGGTGAGCCTTGAACGCGCGTATTATTTCTATATACATTCACGGGTAAACGCGAAAGCGCTTTTAACCCAGATAACACGGCTGGTTCGAAACGGTGAAACTGAAAAAGCCCGTCAAGTATGTTCGAAAATGAAAACGCCGCTGGCCATCATCGCCGAGTCGGCGCTATGGCATTACCTGCAGCAGGAATCGGACCAGGAAATACAGAACGCCGTCGATGAATTAGCCCTGCGCGAACTTCCCAAAATCCAGCGCAGGACGCACTATCTTTCCCTTTTCGCGAATATCTCGACCCTGATGGGATTGTTGGGAACGATCTTCGGCCTTAAACAGGAATTCGGCGCCCTCGCCACCGCCGATCCTTCACAAAAAGCAAACCTCCTGGCGCAGGGAATGGCTCTCGCGCTCAACACCACGGCCTTAGGGATCGCGGTGGCGGTATTCTGCATGATACTCTATTCGATTTTAGGTTCAAAGGCGAATATTTTAATCGAGGAAATAGACGAGAGTTCCGTACGGCTTCTCAATTTCCTTTTCGCACAGCGCAGGCAATAGCGGGGATACGCGATGGCCGGACAAAAAAACGCCGATAAACGGGGGAAAGCGTTTCCCGTCATGAAACGCGCCAACAAGTCGTTGTCCAGGGACGTGGAATCAATCGATTTGGACCTGACGCCGTTCATGAACCTGATGATGTTTTTCATCCCTTTTTTAGCGACCATGGCCGCGTTTACCCATCTTGCGATTATTGAATTTTCCTTGCCGCCGGCCCAATCGCCATCCGCCGTAGCGGGGCCAAGCAAGGAATTGGACATTTCGATCGTCATTACCGACCAGGGGTACAGGATCGTGGGAACAGGCAAGAAATTAGACATTATCGCCAAGGTGAGGGGATCCTATCAGTTCGACCAACTCCGTGTCCTGCTCAAGGCGATCAAATTCGAATATCCTTCACAGAAGAGCGTGGTGCTGGTTATGGCGCCCGAAGTCTTGTACGATGACATCATAAAATTCATGGACACGTGCAGGGAGTCCCAATTTCCCGACATCGGTCTTTCAGGGGAAGTACAATGATCGTTTCGCAGTCTTCGGCATTCGATAAAGGAGCGGCCTATCATGAGTTTGAAAATCAAGATGAAAAAACATGGCGTCATACCCGTCGTTGCGCTCGTGGGCGAAGCCGTGGGACAGGAAGTGGCGAAAATATCAAAGAAACTCGAGGCGTTCCTGAAAACGGACGACCCCGTCATCGCGGTTGATTTGAGTGAAACAACGGTCATCGACAGCTATGGACTGGGGGTTTTCGTTTTCACCTGGAAGCAAATCGCTTCCCAAAACAGACAACTTGTATTCGTCAATCCTCAGGGGTTCATTCGCAACTTGTTTGAGGGCACTAATCTTACCAAGATCATTCGAGTGGTGGAATCAATAGAGGAATTATGAGTTTTCCCGTTTCAAAATCAAAGCTGAAACAATTGCGCAAACCCCGGGGGAGCACAAGCCTTAAAGGCTTTAAGCCCCAACTCACCTCGCTTATCGACCTGATGACCGTCATCGTTATTTACCTTGTGCAAAGCTTTTCGTCCGAGGGGCAGATTATAACCGTTTCAAAGGACCTGACGCTGCCGGAATCGTCCGCGAGAAAACCGCCGGTATTGAATGTCAATATCATCGTGACGGGCAAATACGTGCTGGCGGAGGACGTCAAAGTGGCCGACGTCGATGACGTTCTCAGCACCGATGAGATGGTCATCCCGCAACTTTACAATTGGTTAGGCGTCCGACGGGAAATGACGGAAAAAATCGGCCGATACTCCACGAAGACCAAATTCAAGGGCGACGTGACCATTCAGGGCGATAAGCGGATACGGTTCAGGCTGCTTAAAAAAATCATGTATACGTGCGGCCAGCAGGGATTCAATAATTTCAACCTGGCCGTGCAGGCAAAGGGAGAGTAGCGCGTGGAACGCGATGCCACGATCATTGTAGCGGGGGCCGGCGTCGGCGCGATCGACAAGAGTATTATTCGGTCAATACGCGGGTCTCCCTGGCATAAAACGGATTTCCGGTTTTTACTGATGGCGCTGCTTTCCGTCATGCTGCATGCCGGAGCGGTGATATATTTCCAACATGTAAAAATAGCGCCCGCCAAAACAAAATCGATCGAAGAGATACCCGAGCGGTTCGCGAAACTCATTATTGAAAAACCTTTACCCAAGGAAATGAAGAAAAAAACGGCGCCCAATCAAGACGCGTCGTCGGTTCAAAAGCAATCTCAAACGGAGACGGAAAAGGCCGCGGAAGCCGGGGCTGAAAAGGTTCCCGGCGCGGCGCAAGGACACGGGCCGAGCGCGGTGGTGAAAAAGGCCGTATCGCAGCAGGTTGCGCGCGTGGAACAAAAAATAAGGACCGTGGGAGTGTTGGGGATGCTTACCGGCGTAGGCGCCACGGCCAAGGGTCCCTCGGTCGTGGATGTATTGGGAACCGTGAACAATAAAAAAGAACGCATGCAGGACCTCGATAAAGCGCTTGCCGATATGTCGGGCCTGCAGCAAACGCGGTCCATCGATATCGTTCAGAAAAAGCTCGTAAAAAGCAAGGATGTCGAGATCAACCACAAGGAAAGCATCGATGATTTGATCGCGGGGATCGGCGCGGCCAAGACCTCCGACCTTTCAAAAAAAGGGGACATACTCATTTCGCGTCCCGAAAGCATTGAAGGCGCCGCTTCGTCCAACGCCAAGCGCGACATTATGGCGATCAACGCCGTGGTCACGTCGCATAAAACAAGCGTGCGCATGAGTTATGAGCGGTTCTTGAAAAAATCCCCGGACCTGGCCGGAAAGATCACCATCAGGTTCACTATCGACGCAAGCGGTAACGTCACGAGAATGGAGATCTTGGAAAACACGACGGGCAATAAAGAGCTTGAGGATGAAATAGCGAAAAAGGTTAAAATGTGGAAATTCGAATCGATTCCCGAAGGCGAGGTAACGGTCACCTATCCTCTCGTTTTTCAACCGGCGGCATGAAGAAGGTTTTAATCATGAAACTATCGTTTGCGATCACGCTGTTGCTTTGTTCGCTTGTATCCGCGGCGATCATCAAGTCCGGCGACGTTCTCGACATCGTCGTGCAGGCGCATCCGGAGTTTTCCGGTCGATTCACCGTAAGCGAAACCGGGACCATCGATTATCCCCTTGTGGCCGATCAGGTCATTGTCAATATCACCACCTCCGAGCTCATGAACGATTTGACCCTACGCCTTGCGAAGCATATCGATAATCCGTTGGTGGTCATTTCGGTTGTTGAGAAACCGGAAATAGCGGTTTTCGTGCTGGGCCAGGTGAAAATTCCCGGGCCGGTAAAGACATACATGGGAGCGACATTGCAGGAGGTGCTGCAAATGGCGGGCGGTCCGCTTCCCACCGCCGACCTTCAAAAAGTGAAAATCATCCGTAAAAACGGTTCGAATGAAAACGCCGAGTCCTTCGACCTTAAAGCTTTTTTACAGACCGGCAATATCGACAATATGCCCCGCCTTAAATCCGATGAAACGGTCGTTGTGCCTTCTTTAAAAGGGAGCAGGAAGGTAAAGGTAATCGGGGCCGTCAATAAACCCGGTTTTTTCGAACTTGAGGAGGGGGTGACCGTATTCGAACTTATATATCTTGCCGGAGGACCGGCGGAGCGGGCGGATATGTCGCATGTGCGCCGTGTGTTCGACCGCGACGGCAAGACGATGGAGGAAATCATCAATGTGCAGTCCTACATAGATAAAGGAGAAATGAACAGCGTCCCGAAGGTCACCGAGGGTGATATCATCATCGTGTACGCTCATTGGTACGACTGGAAGACCGTCCTGAGCATCCTCAATAACGTCCTTTTGTTCATCGTCACCATTCAGGCTTTCAGCGGGGTGTTCAAATAATGGAAAAAAGCATGTCGTCGAACATCCAGCAATTAAAAAGCGATACGAGGATCAGGGATTACTTGGCGATCGTGGTCCGAAGAAAATTGGTGATCCTCGTCGCCTTGCTGTCCGTGGCGGGTTCCACGGTTTTGTACGTGTCCCGGATACATGACGTATACGAATCGTTTTCCACGATCGTCATTGAGGAAAAAAACATGGCCATTAACCAGGCCATGAATGCCATGAACATCGGACGCTCGCTGGATTTTTACCAAGGAATTCTGGGAAGCCGGACCTTTTTGGAGATGGTGGTCGACAGCATCGGTCTTACGGTGCTGAAATCGACGAATCCAAAGTTGACGCGCGAGGATGCGATCAAGTCAATGCAGTCGAGCTTAACGCTGAAAAACACCGAATACGCCTCCTTTTTACGTCTCAACGCGCGCGCGGCTACCAAGGAGCACGCCTTTTTAATAGCCAGCATCGGCACCGACGTGTTCCGCAAACGCTGCCAGGAAGTGGAGTCGGAGGAGTCGAGGCGGTCGATGATTGAAATCGATAATCAATTAAAACTCGTACGCGACAAACTGGAACAAGCCGAACGTGATTTCCAGACCTATAAGGAACGGACCGGCAATATTTCGGGCGGGACGACACCTGAACTGAAAACGCTCCAGGAGGCGCATGCCGCCAACCTTTCCCAGCTGGGACTAAAGGAAGCCGATTTGACCGCCGAAAAAAAACAATTGGCGCTCCTGGAGGCGACCATCACTCCCGCCGAACAGGAACGGTCTCCCGAGTTTCTTAAATTGAGGTCACGTTTGAAGGAACTGGAACAAGAAAAAATGCGGCTTGAAAACCTCGGCATCCGGATGGCCGGCAGCTCCACCATCGACCGCGAGATTCAGGAAATTGAAAGTCAGCTGCTGCAATACAAGCACGCGAAGGAACCCGCCGCGGTCGATCCGCGCGTAGTCAGGCAATGGCAGGAACTGCGCAAATCGGTATTGAACAAGGAATCGGATCTTGACCTTTTCAAACGGCGTTTGGAGTCGTACAATAACGCCATTACGCATTACAAAAGCAAAAATCCCGATATCCTGACCCACTCCCTGGAACAGCTTCGGTTGCAACGGTCAAGCGAAGTGTATCAAAACGTCTATAACGTACTTTTACAAAAAGCCGAAGAAGAACGGATGCGCAGCGCGTCGAGTTCGGCGGGAATTAAAATCGTCGACATCGCCCGCAGGCCGGAAAGCCCGATACCGAAAAACGAAACGCGGTATTACAGCATCGGCGTCATCCTGGGGCTTTTATTGGGTTTAGGGCTGGCGATGATCATGGAATTCAACGACACCACGATTAAATCCAATGAGGACGTTGAACGTTATTTGGGCGCTTCGGTTCTAGGGACCATCCCGCATATCGTCCACAATAAAAAAGAGGATCTGCAAATCCGTCGCAGATCGGCGAAATCAAAAACCGCCATGTCGGTCGTGCAATACCCGCGGCAAATCCTCAATTTCGCCGGTGATGATTCGGTCATTACCGAATCGTACCGGTCGCTGCGCACCAACCTTTCCTTTGTCAGTCCCGACCGTCCGCTCCACACGGTCGTGGTGACCTCCGCCGGGCCCGGGGAGGGAAAATCGCTCACGACGGCGAATTTAGCCATGGCCTACGCGCAAATGGGAAAAAAAACCCTTCTCGTGGACACCGACTTGCGGCGCCCGGTCATCCACCATTTTTTCGACATGAAGAGGGATCCCGGCTTTTCCGATTTGTTCATAGAAAATCCCGAGTATTCCACGGCGATACGTTCGTCGGGCCGTGAAAACCTCGACGTCATCACCGCCGGAATCTTCACGCCCAACCCGGCGGAATTGATCGGATCGCATAAAATGATCCAGCACATCGAGTATTTTAAAAAAAACTACGATATGATATTTTTCGACACGCCGCCCATTGTCGCGGTCACCGATTCGACGCTGCTGGGTAAGAAGGTCGACGGCGTGCTGCTCGTCATAAAATCGCACCATAGCGACCGCGAATTCGTGTCGAGGGCGCTGACGACGCTTCACAATGTGGGAGTCAAGGTGTGGGGCGTGATCCTTAACGATATCGATCTTTCGCACCGGTATTCCTCCTACGGTTATTATAAATATTACTATCACTATTACAAATCGAAAAAAGACTGACCGCATGACGCCCCCGTATTCCACGCATTCGTTTTCAACCGAAAAGCATGCGCGGGGGCAATGGAACACCCGCGCGTTGGAGTTTCGCAATCCGGCGGTGCGGGCGATTGCGTCGTATATGTCCTACAAGCGATCAGGAGTTGACAAATTGGCTAAAACGGCTACGGCCGCCCGTTTCACGCTCGACGCCGGAGCCGGGAAAGGGGCGTATGGCGAGTGGTTTTTAGGCCGGAGACCTTCCGCGCGCGTCATTGCCGCCGATTGGTCGTTTCAGGCGCTACGCGCCATACGGTCGCCGAAACGGGGGCGCGTACTTCCCGTTTGTGCAGACCTGCAAAACCTTCCCTTTAAATCCGGAAGCATCGGCGCGTTGTTCTCCGTCGATACGCTGGGTCATGTTCCCGATATCGGGGCGGCGCTCGATGAATTCCTGCGCGTTTGCGAACCGGGTTCCCCGCTGTTCGTCCACAGTGAATGCGGCGATTACCGCACGCGTTGGCCCGACCGGGAGCTCATCGTGCGGTTGGAAAAGGACTTGCCGGCGGAGGTTGACGGTCACGTTTCACTCTATCGCGCCGATGAGTTGTACGCGATGTACTCACGCCGATTTTTCGTACGTTCATTCATAAATCCCGCCGGGTATTTGGGATGGCTTATAGGATATCCCGAAAAATACCATAGGGCATTTCTGGATGCCCGATGGGGATGGCCGGCCGCCATAACGGCCGTGATGGCGGCCTTTAAAAATCATCGGCCGTTCAACGTGATCGTGCGGCTGCTCAATGCATTGTCAAATCACAGTGAAGTGTTTTTCGGGTTAAAAGGCGGCGGATCGTGCTTCGCGGAATTAAAAAGACCGTAAGAGGACCCCGTGAACCTAACGATCGACATTATCATTCCGACCTTTTCCCGGCCCCAATTCATCGGGCCGCTTGCGCGTTCATTGGAAAAATTCCTAAAAGACGGTGATACGATTTTCGTTGTTTGGCAGGGCGCTCACAAACCGGAAATTCAATCGACCGCGCGCCTACGCTTCATTCATTCGGCGCCGCCGAACCTACCGAAGGCGCGAAATAAAGGAATTGCCGAGGGCACAGGCGCTATCGCGCTTTTTCTTGACGACGACATTGAAGCGTTCGACGAAAATCTTCTTGAAATCCATCGGAAAATCCATGAAGACGCCTGCATCGGCGCGGTGGCGGGGTTCATCGATGATCCGCTCTTCACGAGGCAAGGCGAATCGTGTTCGAGGTACGATGAAACAACCGGCGAAATAATCCAGAATTTTTCCCTTTTAGAGTCTCGGGATACGATCAGCGTTATGGGAGCGCATATGTCCTTTAAAAGAGCGGCGCTTGCTTCCATTGGCGGTTTTGATGAAAACTTCAAGAAAAACGCTTTATGGGAGGAAATCGATTGCGCCTTCAGAATGCGGAAGAGCGGTTGGAGAATACGGTATTGCCCTGAGGCGAAGGTTCGTCACCTTCGTGCGCAATCGGGCGGCTGCCGTTCGAAAAGCGCTATCGGGTACATGTATCACCAGTTCGCGAATACGGCCTATTTCGCGGCTCGGCACGCTCCGCGCGCCTACTATCGGTCATGGTTTCGTTTTTGGAAATACCGGCTTGAATTTTTATCGCGGCGGCGCGTTCTATGGCTGCGGCATGATCCCCGTTTAGTAGGCGCGGGGATACTAGGAGCGATCCGCGGCATTGTCCGATATTTGACAAGAAATAAAATTGGAATCAAACCATGAAGATAGGTTGGATATTTCCTCAAAAAAAAATGTGCGGGATATCTTTTTATTCGCATAAGTATGTTCAAACTTTAAATAAGTACGGGGATATTGTTTGTATTGATCCGGTTGATTTTTTAACCAATCGCATTGAAACGATAAGGATACTGCGACAGTGCGGGCTCGTTCATATTCAATATGAAACGGCTTTTTTTCTTGGAAAAAGCCGTGATTTTTATTTTGACTTGTGCGCCTCGATACGATGTCCCATTATCGTGACGATTCACGAAGTCTACGACCGGTTCCCCGGCGTATATCCGCGTGAATCCATTACCGGCATATACCCGCTGCGGTTGCTTAAACGGCGATTGTACGACTTTCGCCATCCGTATCCGACCGCATTGACAAAACATACTTCCCAAGGATTTCGGGGCCGCGCTTTATGCGTGCATTCATTATTTCAAAAAGAACTGCTTTTAAATAAAAATCCCCGATTACCGGCCATCTCCGTGCTTCCCGTCCCCATCGGACTCCCGGCCTCCGCTCCGGCGCCTTCATGGGACGGACATTCAACGCTTTGCTTGACGGCCACGGGTTTTATCAGCGACTCCATTGATTATAATTTGCTGATAGCTACTCTTGCTCTATGCGAAATGCCCTGGAAGTTTACGTGGATAGGTACCGTTAGAAGGCCCGACGATAATCAACTTCTGGATACGCTGCGGGAAGAAATCGGCCGCAGGGGCTGGGTTGAACGTTTTATCATCACCGGCGCGGTTTCGGAAGAACAACGGGACGCATTGCTAGGCGAGGCGCATATCTATTGCGCTTTTTTCAAGTATAAAAGCTCCTCCGAAAGTCTTGCTACGGCAATCGCGGCCCGTTCCATGATTGTCGCGACGTCGCTTCCGCTTACAAGGGAAATGATTGCGGAGTTTCCGCTCATGGTCATTGCTCCATCGGATTCAAATGAAATGGCCAAGGCGTTATCGCGCTTGGCAACCGATAAGAGTCTTCGGGAATCGCTCGATACCGCATTAACGGCGTACTCTATGAAGTATAGCCGGGAGCGCATGGCGAAGCATTTGAATGAATTATACGAACAGGTAATACGTAAATGAATATTCTCTGGGATTTCCGGCTATTTTCCTTTGGTTATCGCGGCCGCGGCGTTGGAGCATACGCCTTGTCCATGGCCAAGGCCATTCGGGAAGCGGGGTGTGAGGCCCGAATTATCATATGGGGCGAAAAAAGCAGTTTGCCCGAGGATATCCGGGCATGGCCCGTGCAATGGATAGACTACGTTCCTCGTTCCTGGAAAAGCGACCTTTTCATCATTCCGTTTATTATTATTAAATACCATATCGATATTTTTCATTACTGGATCGCCCTTGGCCCTCTATTCAGGATGGGAATGGGACTGTTTCATTCGTGCAAAACATGCGTTACCGTACATGACATCGGCGTGGAGTACTGGGATGAGGTTTTCCATTGCGTTGCCGTAAGAAAAACGTGGTATTGGAAAATACAGAAAATGTTATTGCCCAGAGTTGATTCGATCGTTTGCAATTCCTCGTCCACAAGAGCGGATGTCGAAAAACTATACAAAAAAGGAATTAAGAGGAAAATCCATGTACTGTATCCGCCGGTCGATTATCCCGATGTGGTTTCGGCAAAAAAACGCGATGCACGGTTTTTGCTCTTGGATGGCAAAGAGAACAAAAATACGAAAGCAATCATCGAGGGGGCTCAACAATTCAGACAAAAACATCCGCATTATTCACTGGTTCTTCTTGGCGGAAGCGATATTGACAATTGCAATTTGGAAGGGGTGACGTTCGAAGGCATGGAGCGCTATCGGGAGCTCTTGGCGGAATCGGCGGGCTTACTGTTTTGTTCGCTTCATGAAGGATTGGGTTTGCCTCCGTTGGAGGCAATGGCTCGTCATTGCCCCTTGGTGCTCTCCGACATTCCGTGCCTTCGCGAAACATGCGCGGAAGCGGGCTGTTTTGTCGATCCTCGAGACATGGAATCAATCGTACGGGGAATGGAAGACTGCGCGTTGAATAACGACGAATGGGTGGAACGGTCGGCGCAAGGGGCTTTGCGATATGAGAGGATGAGCCGAAACGCGGGAAAGCAATGGATTGAAATTTATAAGGGATTGGTTTAAAGACTTTATCTCCGATCCTTCTCTCGCGGAGAGCGGGGAGACAAAAAAGGGCACCGCCATAGTTCCAAGTGAGCGCACTTATGCTGTTATCAATCGTTATACCCACCCATAATCGCTTCGCGTATTTGCAGCGCTGCCTTGAAGCGCTGTGCGCGGAAGCTCCTCGAACCCTCGATTGCGAAATAACGGTTATTGACGACGGTTCAAGGGCGGACATTGCGGAAAAAAACAAAGCGCTGTGCAGGGAGAAGGGAGTCGGGTATTACTACGATGAACAAAACGCCGGGGCCGCGGCGGCCCGCAACCGCGGCATTGAAATAAGTACCGGGGAATGGGTGGCGTTCATCGATGACGATGTGTGCGTGGAAACCGGGTGGGGCATACGGTGCGAAGAGATCCTGCGGACAATTCCCGCCGATGTAGCGGGCATTGAAGGCCGCGTGATCGCCACGGGATCGGGCGTTTGGGATAGGGAAGTTGAAAATACCAAGGGCGCGTTATATTTATCTTGCCATATATTTTACAGGAAGGAAACGCTGGATGCGGCGGGGAAGTTCGACGAACATTTCTCATCGCGCTATCCTTCATGCGAAGATCATGAGCTGGCCGTGAGGGTTCGCTTGCGGGGTGACATCATATTCGTGCCCGGTCTTTGCGTCAGGCATCTTCCGCGCAAAGTCAACCTTCCGCGCTATTGCTGGGATTCATTCTACCGCATGCGCTCGCTTTTGGACGCGGAGCTGTACTTTTTTTTGAAACACCGTGACCGATATCATACCGCGCGCCACGCTACGTCATTTTGGGGAACCTATCGGAACATCATCATACGTCATTTATATAGTACCGTCAAACGCAGACGATTTTCGATGCTTGCCAAGCATCCACCGCAAAGCGTCGCATTGCTCATTTCCTGCGCGCTGGAGCAAGCATATGCATTGTTGGTTGTGCCCAAAATATTTCGCCGGTATCAAAGTAATCCATATCAATTTTTCAGACAACGGATGAATGAAGATCGGACACGCGATGCATGGAAGATCGCCGCCGATTCCTCCGTTACCGCCTTAGCGCTTAAACCCCGTTTCCTACGCTCCTTACTTTTTCGGCTCTTGCGAAGCCCGGTGTATTCCATCGAACCTTTTTTGCCGCGCATCCGGCGGGAGAGCGCGCTGGTGGACTTACGTATTTTCCTTCGCATCGATGATGTCTTTATCAAAAACGCCTCGGCCATACCATTGCTTTGCGAAAAACTCGGCAACGCAAATATTCCATATTGCGCGGGAATCACGGGCGATGATTTAATTCACACGGGAGCCGAATCCCTAGTACGCCTCATTCTGCAAAGCGGAGGCCGCATTGCCTTGCATGGGTTCACGCATGCCGGAAGGTTCGGTCCATTTAACAGCGAAGTGCTCCAAATGAATTTCCGGGAATTGGCCGCAGGAATTGAAAAAGTTCTTTTACGGATTCCCGCGTCGCTCAAGCCTAAAATATTCATTCCGCCATTTAATGCGATCAACCGGGATCAGATAGTTTATTTAGGAAAATATTTTCATGTTATTTGCGGCGGACCCGAAACGGCGCGGTTTACCGATTACTTTACCGGACCCGTCGCATTGGAACACCGCGCTTGGTATTTCCCGTCGTTCCATCCATTATACGATAGTGCGCGTAATATTTTAAAATCAGGCGTATTGAAAAACATTTCCGGGAAAAAGGGCTTTCTCTGCATTACCGTCCATCTGCCCGCTGAGGCCGAAGACGATTTCGCGACGCTTATGACCATGATCGACAGGGTTCGCGACAACATGACGTCGTGGGAATATTTTTATCCGTCGTCGCATGGTGAAAGGGAATTATCGTGAATGTATGGTTTGCGGCGAATATTCCGGAAGATTCAAAGGGAGGTATTTCCCGATCCATGCGCGGCCTGTCGGATGGACTTCGGCAACGAGGACATCGCGTGAGGATTGTAGTAAATTCGCCCGGTACAAGGAATGAAAATTTAATGGTTTTCGCCTTTATGCTCGGGCTACGTTTTCTCGTACATTTAAAAAATCCGCCGGATTGGATAATCGCCCGATCGAGCGACGGATTTTTTTGCGGTCTTTTGGTAAAAGCGTTTCGTCTAAAAACCAGGGTCGTTCTTCATAACCATGGCTGGGAGGAAAATGTTCTTGAACTTGAAAAACGACTTCCCCGGTCATTTATTTCCTTCCCGACAACATGGAAATCCCGTTTATTGAGATTCCCATTGCTTCGCGCGACTCTTTCATTAAGCGACTACTGTGTCTGCGGGACGCTCTCCGAAATCAGATGGCTCAATACGAAATATCCGCGGCATCGCCCTAAAGTGCGGTATGTTCCCAACGGAGTTCAATGCAATCACGATTTCACGTGGGTTGACAAAGATAATGCGCCGTTGCATTTTCTATCGATTGGCGGCGATACGTGGAAAAAAAACCTTGGCCATGTTGTCGCGGTTTTCAGGGAGCTGCGTGAAAGAGCGCCTGCGTCCCGGCTCTTTTTGGTTGGCGCCGGATCAAACGCCATGAAGGGTATTGTCTTGACTGAAGATGATCGCGGGGCCATTACGATTGTTGCGGAGGAGGAGCCAAGCCGCATGGAGCGGTGGTATGCGACGTGTCCTTTCCTTATTTCCTGTTCGCGGTATGAAGGCGGGCATTCCTTCGCGTTGTTGGAAGCGCTCTCCTACGGCTGTGTTGTTTTCGCGTCCGCGATACCTTCAACAATGGAGGTCATACAAAACGAAGTAAATGGAATATTGATCGGCGGCATTGAACCAAGAAAGGACGCTCAGGCCATTCGCCATGCACTGGAAAATAATGACATAACAAATCGTATTCGTCACAACGCTCAAAGAACGGCGCAACGTAACCGTTGGAACCGCCAAATTTCGCGACTGGAAAAGATCCTATGTCCGACGTGATCTCCCCACGGGTGTCCGTGGTTATTGCTTCCCATAGGCCGGATCGCATCGGCGGATGTCTTGGCGGGTTTTCAACCGAGATATGCGGCGAAAAGGGAGTTGAAGTCATCGTCGTGGCGGATTATGCCATAGACGGCTTTGCCGAGAAATTTCCTCATGTTCGATGGATGTACCATGCCGATACCAGCATTTCCGCCAAACGCAACAGGGGTGTCTCGCGCGCGGCCGGGGATATCGTGGGATTTACCGACGACGATTGCATACCGCAACCCGGATGGATTGCGCATGCGGTTGAGTTTTTGGACCACAACGGCCATTATGCGGGCGTTGCCGGGCAAACCAGCGTCGAACGGGTCGAAACAGCCTCCTATCCTTTGCGGGAATTTAAACGCCTTGAACGGCCTGGACTGCGGACCAACAATATTTTTTACCGGAAAAGCGCGCTCAATGCCGCGGGAGGGTTTGACGAACGGTTTACCGTGCAGCGTGAGGACGTTGACCTGGCATTCTCGATTCAATCGATGGGCCAAACCATCGGCTATTGTTCCGACGTCAAGGTACTTCATTGCCACCGTGATAATGAACGCTGGGATCTACTGAAAAACTGCTGGAACCGGAGGTTTGATCCGCTGCTGTATAAAAAACATCCAATTGCGTACCGAAAATGGATCGGAACTCCGTTTACCCCAAGCATCGCCATGATGTTTTTCATGCACGTTATGTTGGGCGCAAGTTGCTTGGCGGGGGGACCGCTTTTTTGGAGCATTGCAACGGCGGCCGATGGAGGGTGCGCAACAATGCTGGCAATCAGGAGGAATAGCCATTCTATAAATAATAGTCGGCAAATCGTTCGCGATGTCGCGGCGTATTGTATCGCGCCGTTCATACTCCTGGCGGCATTGCTGCATGGCGGCATACGATACGGGAAACTTTTGCTTTGGTAGCGGAAGTGCATACAAAATGAATATAGCGTTTTTTTCCAAACAACTACCGTCCGACGCTCCGAATGGAGTTTCTTGTCAGGTACATAGGTTGGCGAACGCTCTTGTAGAATTTGGGGACACGGTGACCTGTTACAGCTTCAGCCCGGCCCCGATGGACGCATTGTACAGGCATGTCCGGTTGTCGTATTGGAGCTCGTCTCCGCTCTTACGAAAAATCATCCCCGCACTCCTGTTTAGGAAGATTCCGGCAGGCGATCATGATATACTTCATTATCACGGGGATGATTTTCTCTGTAAAGGCAGGCGTTGTCGCGTAAGGACCTTTTATGGTTCCGCCTTTTTTGAAGCGTACCATGCGGCGACCTTTAAAAGGCGTATCTATCAATCGCTCTTTTATATGTTTGAATGGATATCGTGCTTGCGCCGGGGTGAAAAGGCGGGCATATCGCGGATTACCGTTCGCGCGTTGCCCCTGATCGCCAACGTCGTTTATTGCGGCGTGCCGGCGCGGCGCTATACGCCGGGAAGTTTCAAAACCGGCGATCCTTCGTTGCTGTTTATCGGCGACCTTGACAGCAGAAAGAGAGGCAGGCTGCTTGTTGAAACGTTTTCGCGAACGATCCGTCCCGCTTTTCCTAATGCGCTACTGACCGTGATCGGACCGCAGAAGGAAAATGACGGCGGCGGGGTGCGATACGCGGGACGCATCAGCGAAGACGCGCTCGTGGAGGAGTATCAAAAATCATGGATGTATTGTTCGGTAAGTTCGTATGAAGGCTTCGGCGTGCCGCTCATAGAGGCCATGGCGTGCGGTACGGCCATCGTGGCGATCGATAACGGCGGCGCCCGGGAAATACTGACTCATGAATATGACGGATTGCTATGCTCCGAGCGCACGCTCGCGAAAACCATTGAGCGGCTCATTTCCGACGCCGAGCTTCGCTCGCGTCTGATAGCCAACGGCATCAAGACCGCTCAAAAATTCGATATTTCCATAAGTGCGCGGCGTTATAGGGAACTCTATGCGGCATGCCGCGGCGGGCGATGATGAAAAATAAACTATTCTTGTTTTTACAAATCGCGGCCATTGCCGCGGCGGGCCATTTCATAGCCTATGAAATCTGCCATATTCCCAAGCAGATTGAATTAGTGGCGATTCTGGCGATCGCCTTGACATATCCCATCCTTCGTTTTCCGCTTATCGGTGTTTATGCCATATTTTTCATTTCGCCGTTTATCCCATATGTCAGGAGGCTTTATTATCTTGCGCATGGACGGCCGGGCATGGACCCTCTTATCGTCGTCGGAGACATCATCACGCTCATGGTGTTCGTCGGGTTGTTTTTCGAAATGAGGGAGCCGCGCCCCGGCGGTTCTTTTCCGAAAACATATATTCGGGTTATCGCCGCGTATATTCTTTACATGGTCTTCAGAACGTTCGTATTCAATATTTCACCGTTGTCGGAAAGTTTGGGAAAACTTAAATATTACGCGCCGACGGTGATGCTTTTTTTCGTGGGAATAGTCTATGCGCGCGATTTCGGGCATTTGAAGCGCTTGTGGGCGCTCACCGTGGGCATCGGTCTTGTCGCTTGTCTGTATGGATTCAAACAGTTGTATATAGGATACTCCGGGGCGGAACGGATGTGGTTTTCGTCGATCAATTTCACCACCCTCTTTATAAAGGGGATTGCACGGCCATTTTCTATATGTCAAGCACCAGCGGCCTTCGCCGACTACTTGCTCATCGGAATCGTGGGCGTTCTTCTATTGTTGTCGTGGGGTACGGCGAAAGGAAAGATTTTTCTTGCGCTTCTTTTACCGATGTTTTTTTACGGAATTCTGATCACCTCGGTCCGCTCCAACTGGATCGGCGCGGTCGCGGTGTTCTTTTTCTGGTTCATCGTTTTGCCGATGAAGAACAACCGCGGACGCATCGTCATTGTTGTCGCCGCCGTACTGTTGTTTCTATCGTATCAGCTCGTGGACGACACTATAAAATCCAACATCGGCTTAGAAGGCGCCAATACGCTTTTAGGCGGCAAACTCGGAAAGCAGGAATATATCGATCTGATGGTTACGAGCCGCACAAAGGCCATTACCAACCCGTTCGAGGAACATTCAATGCTTTCCCGCCTGGCGTTATGGAAATATATGTTTCTGCTCTCTACTGAGCCGGAAATGGCGGTGTTGGGAAGAGGGCTCGGCACGCTCAACGCCGATTCGCTCTACGTAACCTATTTAGCCGAATTCGGCTATCCGGGTTTCATATTCATCATAGGTATTTTCTGCGCGTTCATCATTCGCGGAATGAAGGCGCTCCACACGTTGTCCGATCCGCGATCCATCATCATGGCGAAGGGAATCATTTGCATGGACATGTCCTTCGCGCTTATGAATCTTACGGGAACCCATATCCATGCGTTTCCCGGCGATGTTTATTTCTGGTTTTGGAACGGAGTCCTCATGAGTATTCAAGCGCTGGATGCTCGTTTAAACCAAGAGACTAGTATCATATGAAAATTCTAGTCACGTTGGATTTTCCTCCGGAAGTCGGCGGCATTCAACGATACTTGTTCGGAATAGTCAAGCATACCTTCAAGGAAACGGACCTTGTGTTGACGGGGAGCGATGGGGAAAAGAGCGGCGCCATCGAAACCGTTTCCGCCCGGGTAAAGCGGGTTTCATTTCCTTTATCGCGATGGAATAAAAAATGGTCGAATATTCCTCTGTTCTGGAATTTCGTAGCCGCCATTCTGCGGGCAAAAGGCCCCGTGGAAGTCCTCTGCGGAAATGTTTACGCAGGCTGCGTGCCGTGGACGGCGTCATTGTTCTTCAGAGGCCTTGACTATGGGGTATATACCTATGGAACCGAATTGCTTTTTTGTAATAAAAAATCCCTTCGAGGGTGGGTTCTGAAAAAAGTCCTCCATAAAGCAGGCAGGCTTTATGTGCTTGGAAAGTATACGGCCGGTCTGCTCAGGGATGCGGGAATACGGAAAGAACCGATTATCGAACCTCCGCGCATCGAACTATCCGCGGGTATTGGTCGCGGCGACGGAATTGTTGACACTAAGACAACGGGGGCGTCCGGCGGGCCGCTCCGGATTCTCTGCGTAGGACGGTTGGTTCGGCATAAAGGGCATGCGGTGTTGCTTCAAGCCTTAAGGCTGTTGCCGCTCGAACTGAATTGGCAATGCGTTATCGTGGGTAGCGGTCCATTACTCGATATGTTGCGGTCAATAGCGGTTCACTATAAGATCGACAACCGCGTGGCGATAAAAACCGATATGGCGGATGAAGCGCTCCGGAATGAATATGCCAACGCCTCGCTTTTCGTTCTGCCGTCGCTTTGTGATAACGGGGCCGAGGGCTTCGGTATCGTGTTGCTTGAGGCAATGGCATGCGGCGTGCCCATCATTGCCAGCGATACGGGAGGCATAACGGAGGTCCTTGACAATGGAGGCTGCGGAGCCTTGGTGGAGCCCGGCAACGCGGCGGTCCTCGCGGAGGCCATGGCGCGGTTACATGGTGACCAACCGCTTCGCAGGCGGTTGTCGGTTTTTGGCCGCGAGCGCGTGAGGAGTTGTTATGCCTGGTAAAACTCCGGTCATTGTATTTATCAATCATTGGGCCAAGAACATAGGCGGTGCGGAGCGCTCCTTGCTCGACATTCTTGAATATGGCGCGTCACGTTGCCGGGCGTGCGTGATCGCGTCGGAACAAGGGCCGCTTTTGGAAAAAGCGGCAGCGTTCGGGGTAACGTGCCGTGTCGTGCCCTGCTTGCTGAAGCCCGGGGGCAAGGAACGCGAGAATCTCATGGGTTTCGTTTTAAAGTCCTGGAAAGAATGCGTTTCGTTCCTTCGATATGTGTTGGCGATTTCTGCAATTATAAAAACCATGGAGCCCGAGTGCATTCATGCGAATGTTCCCAAATCGCACATAACGCTTTTTCTGCTGGTTTTGTTGGGATATAAAGGCGCGTGTCTTTTTCATATGCGGGAAATATTCGAGCGCTTTACATTACCCTATATATCATACATGATACTCTTTCCCCGCAAGAGCGGGCGCGTCATCGCCATTTCGAACTCCGTTAGAACCGGTTTGCCGCGCGCCTTGCGAAAAAAAACCTCGGTTATTTACAATGGAGTGTATGTTCCCGATGCGGTCCCTGCCGCCCGTAGCGAAAACAAGGGATTGATCCGTTTTTTATATGTGGGGCGAGTCGTTCCGTGGAAGGGATGCCGGCAGCTTATCGAAATGTTCGCTGAAGTAACCGGGCGCTTTCCCGGCGGCCGCGCGACGCTCACCTTGATCGGCGATACGTTGTATTGGTCATTGGATTATCGTGAAGCTTTGAAAACTCTTATACGCGACAAAGGGCTAACGGAAAACTGTACCTTGCTTCCGCACGTGGAAAATCCCAACGATGTGTTTCCCCTGTACGACGTATTTTGCAGCGCGTCCTATAAGGAGCCGTTCGGGAGGGCTCTAGCCGAAGCGCAGGCCGCGGCCATGCCGGTGGTCGCCTTCGACAGCGGCGGAATCAAGGAAATCGTGGAGCATGGACAAACAGGATTATTAGCGCCGTACGGGGGAAAGGACGCGTTCGTCCAGGCGATGGAATCATTCATCAAGAAACCGGAGCGAATTCGCGAGATGGGGGCGAAGGGGCATGAAAGGGTTAGAAAACTATTTAATCGAACGGTCCAGGCGCCGTTAATTTGGAAGGAGATATTAAAACAAATCTCCTCGCGTACAAAGCGGGACGACCGCGTGCGCGAATGCTGATCAATACTCCGCCCCCAGCGACCAATACGAAATGGGAGAGTTGACATAACGGGTCCAATCCGTTTTCCATGCCTCGTCAAACCGCAGAACGAATATTCCCAGATTGGCCCGAAGACCATACCCGATGCCGCCGTAGATATGCTTGGGCAAAGGGATATTGTTGAATTCGTCCTTTTTATCCCATGCGTTGCCGATATCGGCGAATACGGCTCCGTTGATGTAGCGCAGGGAAAGGGGAATCGGCCAGGCGAGGGAAAATTCCTTGATGAAAGGGAATCTGAATTCGGTGTTGAACACCGCGAATTTGGATCCGACCAGATCGAGGTAGTTCCATCCTCTGAAGGGAACTACGATTTGTGAATAGAAAAAATTGTTGATATTGGACTTGTATCCTTCTATGTTGGTCGCATAGTTAAGCCAATTTTCATCGCCCCCCAGGAAAAACCGCCGCGCCGAAGAAGCTTCTCCTCCAAGGGGAGCGCTCGCGCCGAAGGCGACCTTATTCGCCCAAACAAACCGCTTGAACAAGTGAAAATACTTGCGAAAATCGACATCGAAGGAAAGGAACGATTCGTTGATATGCTTGATGGGCGGCGACATGGATATCGTGGCCTGGGAGCGCGTCCCGTTGAGGGGCCCGGTTATTCCCCACAGGATATCGTCATAGACATAGGAAAAAGACGGCAATACGATGTTGATTGTTTGCGCGCCCCGGCCCGCGTCTTTGATGTAGGTCGCCGCGGTGGTGTCCCATAGCCAGGGGTCTCGCGACAGGTTCTCGCAAAGCGCATTGAGTTCAAGCCGTGAAAACATCGAGAAGGGATAGGTTGAGAACAGGACGAAACCGGCGTCGGTATCGAAAAAGAGCGAGTCCCCGAACACCGATGCCGCGGTGAATTCCCTGTTGTAAAATATGCCCGCCCCAAAATTCACCTTGTAACGCAAATTCAAATAGGAACCGTAGAGGTGGGTATAGTTGGAAAAGTTACCGTCGACATCGCCGGCAATGGCGATTTGATGATTTCCGAGCAGATCGCTGAATACAGCCAGCCATTGGCCCGCATAGCCGCTGCCGTAATACGGGTTGACCCCTGCGCCTACCATGATGATGTCGGGAGAAAATGAAACGCCATAGGGATGTGTTGTCATGGTGTCGAAATTCAAGACGACAGGGGTCAACTTCAAGGAGTCTTTTTTCCCCGCAGACCGTCCCGTTTGAGTTTTCAAGCCGCGCGTTGTATCGGCTGAATCCTTATGCGCCGTTGCGATTGAATCGGGGTTGGCCTTGGGCGCCACTGATGGGGCGTGGGAAGTGTCTTCCTCGGTAATGGCATTATCGTCTTCATCCGATGAACGGGATATTCGACGATGCGCAAAAGAATGGCCAAAGGCTTTTTTCGGCAACAGAGTGTCGGATTGCGCGATCGTATCGAGGAGGGAATCGGTTTGAGGTTCAAAGTACCGGACACTCGAATCGCTTAATGCCGCCGCCCATTTTGTCGGGGCGAGGCGCTGGGAAGTCAGTTTCGGCATCGGGTCGTTTATTTGATATATATCCCATCCGCCTTTTTGAAACAGGCAATACACTACCGTATTGGAGTCTTTAGACCAATCGGGATTTGAACATCCGCCTAGTACATTGGTAAGGGGCCGAATGCTGTCGGGCGAGGAAATGGGCGCACAATAGAGATTGTCGATGCCGTTGCAATCGGACACATAAAGAATTGAAGATCCGTCGGGAGAGAAACAAGGGCTCTTTTTATTGGAAGCGCCGTGCGTGAGCTGAGAAAGCGCATCGCTTTTCAAATCAAGTGAAAAAAGATTAAAGAAGGGGCGCTTAGTAAGGTTGTTTTTTCGCAGCGCGGCGCCTGATGAATCCTGGAGGCCGAAAACAATATTTTTCCCATCTCGCGAAAAGCGCGGGTCGGATTCCAGTGAAATGGAATGAGTCAGCCGTTTCAGTTCTCCGGAGGCAATCGTAAAAAGGTAAAGATCGCCGCATTCCCCGTCTACTCCGCAAAAAACGATGGAAGAGCCGTCGGGCGACCAGTCGGGTGAAGATATACTGGATAGTTGAGGTCGTAACGTGCGGACAAGTTTTTTACTTTCAAGATCGATAATCCGTAGTTCGTCCCTCCCCTCGTAAAGGGTGACAAACGCGATACGTTTGCCCGAAGGCGACCAACACATGCCGGTTCTGAAAGGGTGAAACGATTCGAAATTTCCGGCAAAACCCGACTGGCTTATGGTTTGGATAATCTTTCCCCGGCGGTTAACGATGACTATCTGCGTGTAATCGTTTCTGTCGCTGAAGTAGGCGATTTTTTTACCGTCGGGGGAAATGCGGGGCTTAAGATTGAAAAAGCCGCGGTCCTTGATATGCGATGTCAGCGCCCGCCCGGTTTTTGACGGTTCACGGCGCTTGCCGATTTCCGGCCAATAAACTTGTTTGAGCTGATAGCGCCACTCTTCTCCAAGTTCCTGCAAGGTTTTTCCATATACCTCTTTCAAGGATCGTTCAATATTTTTGGTAATGCAAAATCGTTTTAAAAATTTCGAGAACCGCGCCTCATCGCGGGTTGAGGCCAAATAATATAAAAAGGATTGGCCCCCTTTATAGGCCATGTAACCGTCCAGTTCCGGACCGGGAAGCGGGACGGTCCCGAAAACGGTCGCATCCATGAGGAACATGTCCGCTTCGCTGTTCCATCCGCTTGATAGGTATTCCGCCATGCCTTCGGCAAACCAAAGGGGCATGGACATTTCCACTCCGGATAGCAGCGCCCCCCCTAATTGATCGTAAAGAATATTGTTTTGGAACCCGTGTACCAGTTCATGGTGTAGGACATGCCGCAATTCTTCATAGGAACCGTCGAAGGGAATGACGATCCTGTTTTTCATACGCGTTGTAAATCCGCCGACTCCTTCGGGAAGAAGATCGGGAATAACGTTCGTCTGTTCAAAAGTATTGGGACTGCCGTAGATGATAAGTGGAATCCGGCCCTTGAATCGATGATTGAAATCCGCACTCAAGACGTTAAAATCATTTTCAATCCATTGGGAGGAAATTTTCGGCAGCAGCCCTTGTCCCTGGTGAAAGTACACATCAAAATGAGGGGTCTTTAAGTAGTTCCAGGCGTATTTTTCATAGGTTACCTTATTTTTCCCAAAACTGAAAACTGAGATCGCAAAAACAGACAAAAATAAAATAATTGCGTGAATTCGATTACCTTGGAGGAACATTGATGTACTCATCTCATGCCATGAAAAGCAAACGGGTAAAAAAACGCCGCGTGAACGTAAACATGGTATTTCTGCTGGCGCATAAGGTACATTTCTTTCGTAAAATATACTATGGAACCATTTAATTCGGCATATACTTTAAAGAAATTCCTTGCTTTTTAATTAAAATGCGGCATATTTTATAGGATTGAATCAATTTTAAAAATGCATGATTTTAAGGAAGACTTGACACCCCCTTCAACTAAAACTATTTTGAATGAACTTAAAGCTTTTTTTAAATGAGCCTTTTTATTACTTTGTCAGTTTAAGCCCTTAATAATTTTTTTATGAAACAGGATGATATGAGCTCTAAAAAAATCTTTTCGGCCATGGTTGTCTGCTGCCTCCTCTTTTCGGCGATTAGTTCATTTGCCGGCAGAAAAATCGTAGTCCCGCAGGATTTCCCAAGTATCCACGCCGCCTTGGGCGAGGCGGACCAGGGAGACACGGTTTTCGTATCCAATGGCGTGTATCGCGAAAATATCGCCATGCAGGATAATGTCGTTCTTATGGGACAGGACATGCTTAAAACAATCATCGACGGCAGACGCATCGGTCCCTGCGTCATCGGGGCCGACGGAGCGGTCATCACCAATTTTACGGTCATCAACGGGACAACGGGAATATTATGTAAAAATACGAGGCCGGTGATCACGCGGAATTTAATTGTTGACAATAAAGGAGCGGGGATCCATGCGCTCATCACGCTCCCCGATATCAACAACAATATTATTTATCGGAATGAATGGACGGGAATTTTTCTTGAATCCTCGCGCGGATCGCGCACCTCCATCGATCATAACGTCATTCTTGAAAACGGCTATTGCGGTATTTTCTGCGCGCACCGCACGGAAGTGCTCATTCATAATAATATTTTAATGGAAAACAAACAATACGGCGTCTATATCGCCCCCGAATCCCGGAAAACCCGCATTATTTACAATAATGTTTATCTTAACCGGGAACCTTTCAATGTCCACGCGGTAGTGAATGAAACGAACATATCGAAGGAGCCGCTGTTTATTTCGGGAGGGCATCCGGAGTATAATTATTTCGTCAAACCTGTTTCTTCATGTAAAGGGAAAGGCGAAAACGGCGCCGATATCGGACTCATCACCACGAAAATGGTTGAAGTGCTGGGTACCGACCGCGACGGCGACGGGATTCCCGACGATGTTGACCAATGTCCGGACGTGCCCGAGGATAAGGACGGATTTGAGGATCAGGACGGTTGTCCCGATTACGATAACGATAAAGACGGTATTTACGATACCCAGGACAAATGTCCCAACGATCCCGAGGACCGCGATGGTTTCCAGGATGAGGACGGCTGCCCTGATCCCGACAACGATAAAGACGGGATTTGCGATCCGTGGGTGGCGAAGGAAGGAAAGCAAGCGCTGTACGCGAACATCTGCAAAGGCGTTGATCTATGCCCGGATCAACCGGAAACCTTCAACGGGTACAAAGACGATGACGGCTGTCCGGATTCAAAACCGCAGGAAATCAAACAAAAGCTTATTTTGCGAGGAGTCAATTTTAAAACGGCCTCCGATGAACTTCTTGAAGAATCATATTATGTACTCGAGCAAGTGGTTTTCAATAGTTTGGAAGCCTATCCCAATGTGAAGGTTGAAATCGCGGGACATACCGACAATCAGGGTGGAGATGATTATAATCTTGTTCTTTCCGATAAGCGCGCCAAAGCGGTGATGAGCTATCTTGTCAATAGAGGAATCGCGCCGGACAGGCTTGTAGCAAAGGGGTATGGAAAAAACAGGCCCGTTGCTTCAAACGCCACCGCCGAGGGGCGCGCGCAAAACAGACGTGTCGAAATTATCCCTATTAAATAAATAAAAAACCAACCCGAACAAGGTGCGAGGGATTTTGTGGAAAAGCAAAAGGAACGAAAAGTCAAGGCGTTGAAGGCGCTGTGCGCCGTGGCGGTGTTGTTGCTTTTTGGCGTACGGGGAAGCGAAGGAGTCGGATTAACGGGCAATGGGGGCTACGACGCGGCGTTATTCCAGGCGGACTACATACAGGATTTGACGGAGTTCAGTTCGGGATTTGTAAATCCGGCGCTGCTGTACCGGGTGAACCAGTTGCGGTTGGAATTGGGGATATACCGGTGGAATTTCCTGGCGGAGGGGTCCATGGGCTTCCAGGAGCTGTCGTTTCTGTATCCGCACCGGTTGAATCACACGTTTGGGATATCGGTGATAGGGACGGGGACGTCATTGAGGCGCGCCATAGTCGACAATTTGGGATCGATAGGTCCCGATAGCCTCAATTCGATTGCCAGTTATGATGATATATGGACGGTGCTTCACTATTCATGGCGCGTGCTGCCGTGGTTTGTTGTGGGGACCAACGTGAAGTTTCGCTACGAACGCCAGTTTGAGGACAACGGGGATTTGGGCGTTGGCGGGGATGTGGGCATGTATTTCAATCCTCTGGACCATTACCGCTACGGAGACGTTGGATTGAGTTTGAATTTACAGGATGTAATCCCGACGCAGTGGTTTGGAACGACCAACGCGCAGATGGGGATGACGCGTCTTCGCTTCGGGGCGCGGTATTCCGGTTTCAACGACCGGTTTGTAGCGGCGGTGGAGGGAGTGGAAGACAATATATTTGCGGGGATATGGCAGGGATCGATGAGCGACCTGTCGGATTTGGTCGGCGCGGCGAAGGACAGCGCGCTATCGGCGGCCAAGAAGATGGCTCTGCGTGGGAGCTTTCACGTGAAGTGGGAGTTCGTGCCGCAGGTATGGCTCAAGTGCGGATGGGCCAACAACAATATTCCGTATATAGGGTTTCACCTGAATTTCATCTATCCGTTGCCGGAGATGATCAACTACGCGAACTTTGATTGTCACATAGGTTATAGCGTGGCGGAGTCGGAGCGCGGCGTAACGTTTATGAACAAGCTGTCGACGGATTTCGGGCCGACGCGAGAGCAACGGGAGTCGAAGCGGATGTACGATTTGCTGATACTGGCGCCGATGGACGCGTACAATGAGGCGATGCGGCTGTATCTGGCGGGGAAGTACTGGGAGGCGTCGTATGCGTTCGGGAAGGTTCTGTCGCTGTATCCTAATTTTTATTTGAACGACAAGGCGTCGTTTTACATGGGGAACTGCTACCGGTTTTTACAGATGAACGGGATAGCGCGTGAAGTGTACAAGAGCGCGCTGGAGGAGTATACGACGTCGGACATGCGGCCGAAGTATTTGTACGGACTGGAGAACATCGATTACCGGGAGAACAAGTACGAGGATGCGCTGAAGAACCACGCGTTCATCACGAATCTCTACGGGGAGAGCGAGATACGCCCCGACGCGGATTATCTGGCCGGGGAGATACATTTTTTGCGGAAGAACTACGCGTCGGCGGAGCAGTTGCTCAGCAAGTTGAAGCCGGGCGACCCTTCGTATTTGTACGCGCAGTACACGCTGTCGATCATCAATGTGGAGAACAAGAGGAACGAGGCGGCGATCGCGAATTTACAGAATGTAATCAAGGACACGACGCAGGATCCCGCGGGTCAGTTGTTGCAGGACGGCGCGAACACGAAGCTTGGTCATTTGTATTTCGAGCAGGTGGAGCTTCGCAAGGCGGTGGAGTCGTACAAGCGTGTTGCGGAGGGCTCCAGCTACGGGGACGAGGCGCTGTTGGGAACGGCATGGGCATGGATCAAGGTGAACCAGCCGGCGGTGAGCATGCAGACGGTGGATCGGCTGCTGGCGTCGCACCCGGAGTCGCCGCTGGTTCCCGAGGGGTATTTGCTTCGAGGCTACTCGCAGATGCTGCAGAAGAACTACGGGGAGGCGATCACGGCGCTGGAGAAGTGCGTGGAGCTGACGAAGGGGGCGTTCGTGACGGATGCGGACGTTACGTCCAAGGAGCAGGGCTTCCGCACGTATGAGAAGGGCTTTGAGCCCACGGCGGCCAAGATCAGGAAGAACGCGCTGCGCAAGCCGACGGACAAGACGATCGAGGAGCGGGGAGCGTTCAAGGGAGACTATGACAAGTTCGCGAAGGAGTCGCGTGATTATTTCAATTACCAGTTGCTGGGCAAGTCGCATAAGAGGTTTTTCATGCGCAAGGAGGAGATCGTGCAGGACGCCGACTACGCGCTGGCGAAGGCGACGAGCGTCATGAAGGGCAGGAAGCAGAACGAAGTGCTGGAGAAAGGCAAGAAGGAAGAGGACAACAT
>Ga0224523_1000144_pt1 | contig 47516 bp, 49 predicted proteins | sample CFST50metaG_FD_182732 | JGI IMG/M metagenome (GOLD analysis project Ga0224523, IMG submission 182732) | Peat soil microbial communities from Stordalen Mire, Sweden - C.F.S.T50 | ecosystem: Environmental > Terrestrial > Soil > Wetlands > Peat | place: Sweden: Norrbotten County, Stordalen Mire... | reverse complement strand
AAACAGACAGGAAAACTGCTCCGCTCACCCTTTGCCAGAAGCTGTCGCTCCCAGGCGTCAAAGCCGGGCCACCGACCGCCAGCACCTTTTCATCACAAAAACTTTGTTCCAGAACATCCAAAAAATTCGCTTCCGGATAAGCGTCGTCATCGATAAAAACAAGGAAATCACCCTGAGCATCACGGATAGCTAGGTTTCTTTTGGCGGCCGGTCCCGAATCGCTGGGGATTTGGCGCGTCTTGAGCCACGATTCTTCCGTCACATATCCATGGTCAGGATAGATGATAATTTCATAGTCGTCCCTTTCAATTCCCAAGATTATCGGCACCGCTTCGCGAATATGCTCATTGATCTCCTTTATGGGAATAATGAAGCTGTATTTTATCATAATTATTTCTTTTTTGGTTTCCTGATGACATACAGCGGCCTGCTAATAACTTCTTCATGGATATGGGCGATGTACATAGCAATCAATCCTAAGCAGATAAGCATGATACCCACCAAAAACAAAATCATGACGGCGAGCATTGCCAGAGCGGTAAAGGTATCCTTTTGAGTGATGTACATTATGATAAACATAGAAATGCCCATAACGCCGGATATTACAGTGATGAGAAGTCCCAGATAGCCGGCTATTCTTAAGGGAAACAGGCTCAAGGAAATCATACTATTGAAGGCTAGTTTGGCTAATTTCACAAAACTGTAACTGGCTTGTCCATGGATTCGGGCATTGGCTTCGAAAGTTATGTATTCGCGCCGATAACCCAACCAGTCAACAAGAGCTCTGGTCATCCTGTTTTTTTCCGATAATTTATTGAATTCGTCTATCACTTCCCTGTCAATGAGACGGAAATCGGTGGTATTGGGAATGAGCTTGACATCGGCAATCCGGTTTATAATTTTATAGAAAAGATAAGATCCCCATTTCTTCACTGAGCCTTCCCCATTATTTTTATTTCTCAGTCCGATAACCACTTCTGCTCCTTTTTCCCATTTATCGAGAAGTTCCGGAATTTTTTCCACCGGATGCTGGAGGTCCGCATCAAGCATAATAGCTGCTTCTCCGTGGCAGTTATTGAGTCCGGCAGTAAGAGCCATTTCTTTTCCAAAATTGCGCGAAAAATCCAGCAGTTTCACGCACGGATCGATGGTTTCCAATTTGTTTACCTGTTCCACACTGCTATCCTGGCTGCCGTCATTAACAAAAATCAGTTCCCAATCATAAGAAAGCTGGGTTATAACTTTTTTTATTTTTTCGTAAAATAAGGGGATGTTTTCCTCTTCATTGTAAACAGGAACGACGAGAGAAATAAGTTTCTTCTGGTTTGCTCCACCAGAAACAGTTTGTATTTTGTCCATATGTGTTAAATTATTTTGATAGTCCCGCTAAACTTATATTTCTAGTTAGAATAATCCAATTTTTTATTGTTTTTAAATAAATAAACCAGGCTGGCAGCCAGAGTAACCAGTTGGACAGCTATGGTTATTCCAATTATAGCAGAAATGCCCTTTCCCCAAAACAATAGAACTATAATGAAAATTACCGAAAAAATCAAAAGGATATAGGAAAGTCCGGTTTTATGGAGAGAGAGGAGATATTGGGCGATCAGGTTGGTAAAGGAAAAAAGAACCACCGCCACCGCCAGCCAACCGAGATAGCCGGACACCGCAAAATATTTGCTGCCGAAGATAACCCACATCACCAGTTTCGGAGTGAAAAAATAAAATCCCAGAGCGACTAAAGATAAACCAAGAACTATGAGTATGGCTTGCCAGAAAAGGCCAGCAGAGTCGGATTTTTTATGATGATTTTCCGCTGACATAGAAAAAAGAACGGGAACGACTACTCCGGTGACAAATAATATGACTTTGGATACCACAGTCAAGGCTCCGTACTGGCCGGAAGAAACCGCGTCGATATTGTGTCTGGCTATGACCATATCGGCATTACAAAGGATAGTTAAAGCTAAATTGCAAGCCAGGACTGGCCAGATATAGCTTTTCATTGATTTCAAATCAACCGCGTAAACCTCGCCGTTATCGATATTTTTATCTTTATCACTATTTATGATGAATTTTAAAAAGAATAAGGTTACCAGATAAGAAGCCAACCCGCCAAGAACAAAACTGCCCATTATTCCTCCTGTAGCTAACCCTGTTTTAATTAAGATAATCGCTGCCGCTAGTTTGCAAAAAGAGCCCAGGATCCCCGACCAACTGCTTTCCTTAAATTTCTGCCAGCCTATCAGGATACCGCCGCTAACGGACGAAAAAAAGGAAAGTAGCATTATCATCCAGAGAAAAATAAGAGGCCAGGCACTTTCAAATTTAAAAAAATTGTTGATAGCCGGTGTGAGTAAGAGGATCAGCAAAAAAACAGGGATGCAGATCTGAGCCACTCTCTTATTCAGATACCACATAAATTTCCGATTTCCCTGACTGTCGTTTTCCGCCTTGAAGCTGGCGCTATATTTGGTAGCTACCATAGACAATACCAGGGCAGGAATAGTGACAATGTTCATAAGAGCAATGAGTGATTCCACCCCTCCATAAACACCAGGACTGACCATCCGGCCCACGATCAGATGAAAAAGATAATTCAAAAAATTGGCCGCTGTCGTACCGGCAAAAAGCACCAGACTGTTTCTGGCAAAAGGATTGTTTATGATTTTTTTGAACATCAGATTTTTTCGCTTTGCACGCTATGCGTTAGGCGATTTTATAATATTCCCTATACCAATCGACAAAGTTTTTTATCCCCTTTTTAATCCGAGTAGTCGGCTTCCATCCCAGTTTTTTCAGTTTTTTGATATCAGCCACGGTAGAAGGCACGTCCCCCGGCTGCATCGGCAACAGATTTTTCTTGGCCTTTTTGCCGAGATTTTCTTCCAGCACTTCGATATATCTCATAAGCGTTTCTTCTCTGTCGCCGCCAATATTCATCACGCCATAACCCTTGCATTTGTCGAGAACGGTAAGCGTTCCGGAAACTATGTCGTCAATGTAAGTGAAATTACGACTCATCTTTCCGCGGTTAAAAACATTAATCGGTTCTCCTTTGGTTATTCCGTCAGCAAATAAAAACAAAGCCATATCCGGCCGGCCCCACGGACCATAGACGGTGAAGAATCTTAAAGCCGTCACATTGAGCCCGTAAATATGATGATAGACGTGAGCAATCAGTTCGTCAGCTTTTTTGCTGGCAGCATATGGAGAGATGGGCGTATCGACAGAATCACTTTCGGCAAAAGGCATTTTTTTATTGTTGCCATAGACCGATGAAGAAGAAGCGAAGACAAAATTCTTGATCTTATATTTCACCGCCGCTTCCAAAAGATTGATTGAGCCCATAACGTTGACATCCATATATAATTTAGGATTGGTGAGCGAATATCTCACTCCGGCCATCGCCGCCAGATGGATAACATTGTCTATTTTTTCATTTTTAAAAATTTTCTCGACCAGTTTCTCGTCCCGAATATCACCACGGTAGAGTTTGAATTTATAGCCTTTCAAAAACTTTTTTATTCTTGCTTCTTTGAGTGATGGATCGTAATAATCATTGAAATTATCGATCATCACCACCTGATCGCCTCGGTCCATCAACTTTTTGGCACACGCACTGCCGATAAATCCGGCCCCGCCTGTTACTAAGATTTTCATGAATTTATACTTTGCTTCTTAGATAATTATAATATTCCTCATTATGGCTGTTCTTATTAGTATAATCTCTCAACACTTTTTCTCTCGCTTTCTCACCCATTGTTTTTCTTAAATTTTTATCTTCAATTAATTTTCCGATTTTTTCCACCCATTCGGCCGTATTATTCGCTAAAAATCCATCTATGCCATCTGTGATGGCTTCACTGAAAGTTTGATTTCTCACAGCGACGGTGGGAATTTTGAGAATTCCTGGTTCTATGAATTTTAGTTCCGATTTCGATTCACAAAAAGGATTGCCAAGTTCGAGCGGAGTCAGGTTGATGTCAGATTTATAGAGATTTTCGTAATATTCATCTCTGGAAACCCGTGGCAAAATTTCGAGGCGATCCTTAAAATCATTCAAGTTACTTTCCACGTCCAGCGGTCCTGCCAAAACAAGTCTTACGTTTTCGTATTTCTTCATAATTTCTATTAGCGCGTCGGAAATAGTGGCAAAATCTTTGTTATGGGAAAGCGTGCCAGAATAATAACCGACTCTTACGAATCCATCATCAGTTTTATTTTTATTAATAATTTTATCGACAATTTCCAGCTCGTGGTTGGAAATTTTATTGGAAAGAATGATGACTTTTTTACCTTTTTCTCTGAGTTTATCAGCAAGATAAGTTACTGTCGTAGTGCAAACTTTGATGTACGGGTCATTGACGATTTCCGCTCCGATCCCTTTTTCATATTGTTCTTTTTCCGCTTGGCTTAATTTATCGAAATAATCCATATACGAGAGATACTGCTGATCATAAACCAGGTCGTCCGTATCAAAAATAATTTCTTTGTTTTGCTCTTTGATTTTTTTAATCAGCTCCGCGATAGAATAATTGAAAACGACGCGATGAAAAACAAACGCGGAAAATTTATCCGCGTATTTGGGAAGATTGGGATTGTCAGAAATAGTCGTTGAACATCGGAACCCGTGAAGACGCAGCTCTTCCGCCGGGTTATAGGCACGATAATGAGCACTGTCACCGACACCGCTGGAAATAAAAAGAACGTCTCCAGACCCGACAAAAAAAGCTCTGATGTAAGTACTGAGATAGCCTAAAACTATTTTACTTCCCGCTAAAAGACCGTTTTTACGGATCAAAAGAGAAGCTTTTTCTAATTTTACCAAGATCGATCTCATTGTTTTTGAAATTCGAATTTTAGATCATTATTGAGCGTTTGATTTTGATCGAATTCTCCTCGAGCGTTTTTCACATGAACGTGTACCGGAATATCACCCACTCCTGATTGTTTTTGGATGAGAAGTTTATAGTTGTCCCTGTCGATGTTATCCGGCAATTCATATTTTATCACGCCTTGTGTTTCCCCGCCGATGAGCGTGTGCACAATGACTCCAAAGTATGTTTTCCCAAATTCTTCGCCGGTATAAGGCGGCCCGACCATAGATCTATCCAAAAAGTTTGAGCCCTGAGGAACATAGACACGAAGATAAGTATGATAGTCGCTGGTACGCCAGTCGCCCTGAGTGGCTGTATGTTTATACGTCACTGTCAGCGTAACGGTAGGTTTGGGCGTCGTCAAGTCGATGTCGTAATTAATTGATCTTTTTATATAATAGTCGCTTTTCATAGCTCCCATATTGGCATCAACCAGCATCAGATAATCCCCTCCCCAATCGGTAGTCACTTTGCCGTCCCAATGTACGCTTTCCACCAACGATTGCAAATTCGGATCGGTGAAATTGAGCATAATATTTTTATCTTTCAGCTCATTGTGGATGAGATCGGCTATTTTAGGAATATTATTCAAGGTAAGCAATTTGCTGATAATAATCGGGGCCATCTTTTTGATGATCATCTTTCTGTTTTGGGTATCCAGCGCCGGATCTAAGATATATTGCTTTTCCACGAATTCCTCCAGCTGCAATGCTCCGGTATCGCTATTGTATTCTCCCGGATATCCAGGAACGGTTATCGGTCCCGTGAGAGCCAGAATATCGTTAAAAACTTGGGCATTGACAGCGATGAACCCGTCGAAATTGCCGCTTCTCCCGGCTAAATGATAAAAATAAAGAGCTTTTTCGGCATTAGTCGGGAAATCCGGAGAAAAATTGGAATCTTTGAATTTCCAATTTTTAACTTGGATCATTCTCTTGAAAGGATAGGGGGCCGGCACGCCAGATTCGATATGTTGATCAAGCAAATTGGCGTCTTCCACAAAACTGGAGGTTATCTCTCCATTTTTTATCTTTACTATAGCATATTGACCTAAAAATCCCCCTCCCGGCCGAAGCTCCATATTATTCTGGAGAAAAATCATGAAAGTCCTTTCTTTATTGTCAGACGCGGTAAGGGCCTGGACCAGCTGATTGACCACCCCCAACTCTTGCTTCTCATCAGGAGCTATGGGCAAAAATTTAGAGATACTGTTAAGAGCAGCCAACGAATTCACTCCTATCACTTTTTTTAGGCCTTGCATGGTAAAAAACCCGTGCATTAAAAATACCATCGCTATGATAAGAAAAGAAGAAATGACGATAGCTTTTCTTTTGACAACAAAATTTCTTATTTTAATAAGGTTTGTTTTTGTTCTTTCAATTTTCATCAAATATTTCTATTTCTAGGAATTCCACAATAATATAATTTTAGTCGATAATCCGCCGTTTGGCAAAGCCAAAGTTTGAAGATATAATGGAGTTATGCCAATACGGTTTAATAGATACCAATTGTTTACTATTTTTGGTCTTTTTTGGTTGGGCCTTGAACTTCTCGGCCTTCTTTTGGCTACGATAGGAATTTTTTATATCGGAATTATCGTCGCTTATATCGTCCTGGCCAGCGGTTTTTTCATTTATATTTTATTTCGAAATATCCCTATCCTATCCTTATCGAAAAATCTGAAATTCTATCTCATAGCCATTGTTTCTTTTTTATTCATCCTCCTCTTTGCCCATTATTCCGTACCTACTATTTTTTCCGGACGCGATCAGGGATCTCTTTCTGAAGCGGCCATAAGACTGGCCGAAAACCATAAGCTCACTTTCAGCTCTCCGGCATCAGAGGAATTTTTTCATATTTACGGTCCCGGCCAGGCGCTTAATTTTCCCGGTTTTGATTATACCAAAGATGGCCAGCTGACCACTCAATTTCCCCTGGGTTATGCCGTCTGGCTGGCTATTTTCTATTCCCTGTTCGGCCTCAATGGACTGATAATCGCCAATGGCATCACTCTTTTCATTTTCCTGCTTTCCTTTTTCCTCATTGCCGGACTTTATCTCAAAACCTCTTCCTCGGTGTGGGTCTGGCTCCTCGCCCTCACTTCCTTTTCCTTTATGTGGTTTTTCAAATTCACACTCAGCGAAAATCTGGCGCTGGCTATGATTTGGTTCGGATTATGGGAATTTTTAATTTTTCTTAGAAATGAAGAGCCATTGTATTTATTCGCTTCTCTCCTGTCATTTATCGCTTTGGCTTTTACCCGCATAGAAGCCTGGGCCATCCTGCCTATGGTTTTTATCGCCCTTTATTTAAAATACAGAAGCTGGAAAACTATCCGGGAAAAAATGACCAAAAAATTATTTCTCATTCCGCTGATATTAGTGATAATTTTATTTATCATCAGCCTCGAAGTAAATTTTTCTTTTTATCGTACTTTTGCCAAGGGCTTTCTTAGCGCTTTTTCTCCGCCAAAAAATGAGGTTGATATCCCTTCTTATTCTCTCACTTTTGCCACCTATCTGGTCAGAGTACTGGGCCTTTATACTATACTGAATTTTTTAGTCCTGGCTTTTATGGGCATCATATTTTTCCTGAAGAATAAAAAATATGAACTACTTACAATCGCTTTTATTTCTCTCCCCGTTCTGATATATTTAATCAATCCCAGCATTTCTTCCGATCATCCCTGGATGCTCCGCCGATTTGTTTTTGTCGTGCTGCCGATGGCCATCCTTTATTCCGTCCTGTTTCTCGACAAGTTTTTTTCCAGGAAAATTTTTACTTCCATTATCCTGTTCCTGCTTTTGGTGATGAACCTCATCGTATTCATCCCTTATATCTCCCGCGCGGATAATGAAAATTTACTCTCAGAAACACAAAGCCTGAGCCATAATTTCACCAATGCCGATCTGGTCCTGGTAGACAGGGACGCTTCGGGCAGCGGCTGGTCGATGGTTACCGGTCCAATGAGTTTTCTCTACGGGAAACAAGCGGTCTATTTTTTCAATCCGTCGGATCTCGCCAAAATTGATACCAAAAAATTCAGCAGCGTTTATCTCATCGTCCCGGATACGAACTTCGATTATTATGTCGGAAGCGGGATGCTCAGCAAATTTTCTTTGGTGAAAGATTACAAGATAGAAACATCTTCTCTTGATATAAAAACAGGAAAGAAAAATGATATCTACAGCCAACCAGTAGAATTTCCGCAGGAACAAAAAACGATAGTTTATGGAAAGATATTTAAGCTAAACTAATTTATGCTCGACCTGACCAAAGAAATAACTCTTGACCATAAAAACTATAGAAAATATAGGTATTTTCAAACTGGCATTTACGTCATAGCCATACTTTTGGCTTTTTATCTCGGCTATCTCGTGATTTTTCCCACCAAAGATTTTGCTTTTTATCCCCCCGCTCCTGACGCAGCCAAAAATACCATAGTCGATCCAAGAACTTCCCAAACAACAATTACAAAAGACGGACAAGATGAAAATATAAACAATTTATTATTTGACGCGGTTTCCCCGGTCAATTATTCTGCCATCCAGATAGATCTGGCGTTAAATAAAAAATCCCCCTTGGATAAAAATATCACCGTCGAAGTCAGAAAATCCCACCAAGCCTTCCTTTATCCTGAAGGCAATCCCATAGGCTTCAAAGACGGAAGTCTTGTCAAAAACGAAGATTCTTATTTTATAATTTCCCAAGGGAAAGAGAGAAAATTTGTCAGTGATGCCATTATCAGCGGCTTGGGATATGATAAAGGATCTTTTATAGAAATAGGAAATGACGATCTGAAATATAACGAAAAGGGAGACGACATTGACAGTCTCTCTTATCCCGATGGCGCTATCTTTAAGATTAACGATCTATATTATATTTTGGAAAACCAAAAACTCAAAAAATTTGTCAGCACCCAGGCCTATCTCACCCAATATGATGACCGGCAAGCCCTAGCCAAGAATGAAGATTTTATGAACAATTATCCTCTGGACGATAATTTGGCCGGATTTGCCGACGGAACTTTGATATCTTACGGCATTTCCGCTTTTATCGTCAGTTCCGGTCAGGTCCTGCCTATTGATAACCCCAATACTTTTTTATCTGATGGTTATCAGTGGTCGGATATCATCCCGGTTTCCGGAGATGAGCTGTCTCTCTACCAGAAAGCCAAATTATTTAATATTTCCAGTCCTCATCCCAACGGAACTATTATGGAAACGAGTGATAAAAATAAATGGTATATGATAAAAGACGGCCAGAAAGACCTTCTGCCAACTCCAGCCATAGTCCAATCGTGGTCCAAGAGAAATCCGGTGGTAGTTTCCGAGACAGGCCTGACACCCATCGGAAATTGCCAGCCGAAAGAAGGGCTGCTAAATTCAAGAAATTTTTCCTGTGTCATTCCCATAGAAAATTCAGCAGATTTGATAGGAATCGATTATGAATTCCGACTGGCTTCCGACAGCAACACAAAAATTGATGCCGTCAATATCAGTTTCCAAAAAACGGTCAACTCGCATAATTTTAAATCAGCTGTCTTAGGATTAATTTCTAAAATCAAGGGAAACTATGTTCCACAAACTCCGGCTCCTATCCAATAGGGAAAATTTAAAAGTAGTTTATAAGATCCTCCACGATATTCTTTTTATCGTGCTGATATTTTTTCTCTTGGCTCTTATCGCCGAAGGGTTGATTCCGGGCATCATCACCACCCACATCGGATTTTCCCGGGTCGTTACTTTTATCTTCGTCAACCTCGTAGCCATTTACGCCTTGGGAAATTTCCTGCACATCAATCTGAAAAACAATAAAATCACCAAAAAAACAGCCCTCCCAGTGCTGCTTATTCTGATATTATTAATATTTAATAGCCTCCTGTCTATCAGCATTTATCTTAATATCTTTATCATACTGCTCACTATCGTATCGGGATATTTCGTATATCAGGTTATCCTGGAAGAAAAAAATTAACTTTTAAGATATCCCAAAGTCTCCCGGGCGCATTTTTCCCAGGAGAATTTTTTTATTTGAAGAAGACCCTTGGCGATATGTGCATTACGAAGATTATCATCAGCTAGTATTTTTTTAATTTTCTCTGCCAACTCCCCAGCATTATTACCATCGAAATATATAGCCGCTTCTCCGCCCACTTCCGGAAGAGAGGAATTTTTGGAGCAAATAACCGGGACTTTTGAGGCAAAGGCTTCGAGAATCGGAATGCCAAAACCTTCATAGAGCGACGGGAAAACAAACGCTTTGGCGCCGCGAAGCAGATGCCCCAGATCTTGAAAATTAATTTTCCCGGGACATATAATATCATTTTTGTGCGGACTATTTTCTATTTTTCCAAATACCGCATCGGAAAGCCAGGCTTTTTCGCCCACCAAAACCAATTTTAAATCCAGAATATCTTTTTTAACCTCGCCAAAAGCTTTCACCAAAAGATCCAGATTTTTTCTCGGCTGGATAGCACCAATATAGATAAGGTATGGACCTGATATGCCGTAATTATTTTTTATCTCTTCTTCTTTCTTGATATCCTTTTCCTTTTCATAAACTTCACTGTCAAATCCGTGGTAAATGACTTTTATATTTTTTTCTTTGACGTTGGGATAAAATTTCAAAATATCTTTTTTGGAAGACTCAGAAATAGTGATGATCTTGTCGGCATAATTTACGGCCAGTTTGGTCAGCAGATTAATTTTCAATAAATCTTTTTTGGTAAATGTTTCCGGAAAATATTTGAAAGCCAGATCGTGAATAGTTACCACTGTTTTCATTCCTTTTCTTCTGATTATCGGAATATTGTGCATCGGCATCCAGAGCACATCTGGCCGGTTTTTCCATAACTCACGAGCAAACACGGTCTGGGTCCAAAGATGAGGCAGGCATTTGGTGATAATTTTATAATTGGGAAAATTAGGCGGCGTCAGCTCCGGATTGAATTTATTTTTGTGATAAATAAAAAACTCGTCGGAAGAATCAATTTTTCCGAAATATTTCAACAAGTTCAATATATAGACGCGCGTACCGTCAATCCGCGGCGCGTCCAAATCCGCTGCTTGAATGGCAATTTTCATTTGATTTTTAACCCCCTTAAATATTCCTTCAGCTTTGGTCCGATTTCCGGATGTTTTAAGCCCAAATAGATACTAACTCTCAGGAGATTAAAAGGGTCGCCGGTATCAAGCCACTTGCCTTCGAGAATTTTTCCGTAAAGAGGACGGCCTTTTTTCATCATTATTTCGAAAGCATCAATCAAGCGGATTTCTCCAGAATTTCCCTGTTCAATCGTAGAAAGAACTTTGAACACTTCCGGAGTGATGATGTAGGCTCCGGGAGTAACAGTAAGAGCGGGTGCTTCATCATTTTTTGGTTTCTCTACGAGATTTTTTATCTCAATCGTGCTATCGTCTAGTTTTACTCCGTCATAAACACCGAATTTATGCACTTCCTCCCGCATTACTTCAGTAAGTCCGATCACCGGATCGCCATATTTTTCATAAGTATCAATGAGTTGTTTTACGATTGGCGTCTTGGAATCATAAACCGTATCGCCAAAAATAACAGCTACCGGCTCGTCCCCCACCAAATGAGCAGCCTGCAGTATGGCATGACCATCGCCAAGCTGCAGAGACTGTCTCACATAAGAAAATTTGGCAAGAGCCCGAATTTTTTTTAGTTCCGCCAGAATTTCGTGCTTATTCTTTTCGGCCAGCGCGTCTTCTAACTCATAAGAAATATCAAAATGATCTTCGATGGCCCTTTTTCCTCGGCCAGTCACAAAAATAATCTCTTCTATTCCTGATTCAACCACACACTCCACCACATATTGCACCGCTGGCTTGTTAAGCACAGGAAGCATTTCCTTGGGCTGAGCTTTGGTCGCCGGCAAAAACCTGGTTCCGAATCCGGCTACAGGCAAAATAGCTTTTCTAATTTTTTGCATAAAATTTAAATTAATATTAACTCAATCTTTTTTTAGCCAAAGTTTTCAATTCTTCGTTGAATTCCTGGATAGCCTGATCGATCTTGGGATCAAATTTTTTGAAAATTTCTTTTTCTTTCACGGTCTTACTGGCTTCCAGAAGCGCGTCAAATGTTCCGGCATCGAGCCAGGAACCTTCGATTTTATTCACTGTCAATTCTCCCAGCTCCAAATATTTGTTATTGATATCAGTAATCTCTATTTCTCCCCGATCAGATGGCTTTAAATTTTTGGCGATATCCACTACCTTATTATCATAAGTATACAGTCCAGTCACGGCAAAATTGCTTCTTGGTTTTCGGGGTTTTTCTTCGATGGAAATAGCTTTGCCATTCTCATCAAATTCCACCACGCCAAACCGTTCCGGATCCGGAACGGTTTTGGCAAAAACCATTCCGCCTTTAGTGAAATTTTTTATCGCTCCGTGAAGATCATCTTCAAAAATATTATCTCCCAAAATCATCGTCACATTATCTTTATCAATAAAATTCTCACCCATAATAAAAGCGTCGGCCAGCCCTTTGGGTACTTTTTGCACTTCAAAAGACAAATGGATATCGTGATTTTTAAAAATTGATCCCAAAAGATTCAAATATTGCCCGCTGTGTTCCGGCGCTACGATCATCAAAATATCCTTTATCCCCGCCTTAATCAGAGTGTTCAGGGGATAAAAAATCATCTGCCGATCATAGACTGGTAAAAGTTGTTTCGATGTGGTAGCCGTCAGCGGAAAAAGCCTGGTCGCCGTCCCGCCGGAGAGAATTATTCCTTTCATAAAATTATTTTAGATTTTTATATATCGGAAATTTTTTACTCATCACAATTACTTCTTTATGGATTTTTTTTAACTTCTTTTCGTCTTTATAATTTTCAACAGTTTTATTTATCCATTTGGCAATTATTCGGATTTCCTTTTCTTTCATTCCTCGAGTAGTCACTGCCGGCACACCGATTCTGACGCCACTCGGATCCATTGGATTTCTCGGGTCGTCCGGAATCATATTTTTGTTGAGCGTAATGCCCACTTTGTCGAGCGCCACTTCCGCTTCTTTTCCACTCACGCCTTTAGAGCCAAAAACATCGACCAGCACCATATGATTATCTGTTCCACCGAAACAAATTTTGAAACCGTATTTTTTGAGTTCCGTTTCCAATACTTTAGCGTTTTTTATTATTTGCTTGGCGTAGTTTTTGAACGACGGCTTTAGCGCTTCACCGAAACACACCGCCTTGGCTGCTACGTTATTTTCGTGTGGTCCGCCCTGGAAGCCGGGAAAAGTAGCTTTATCAATGGCTTTGGCATATTTTTCCTTGCACATTATCATCCCGCCCCGCGGTCCGCGCAGCGTCTTGTGGGTCGTAGTCGTCACGATATCAAAATATGGCACCGGATTGGGCAGCGCTTTTCCGGCAATGAGGCCGGCGATATGCGCGATATCAATCATAGTGATAGCATCTACTTTCTTAGCAATAGCCGCAAATTTTTTATAATCCAGTTGTCGGGTATAAGCAGAAAAGCCGGCCAAAATCAATTTCGGTTTGTGCTTTATGGCCGTTTGTTCCAATTCCTTGTAATCGATAAGGCCGTTAGTTTTGGTTTTATACCGGACAAAATTATATATTTGGGCTGGCAATGTCACCGGATGGCCGTGTGTCAGATGTCCGCCATGTGAAAGATCCATCCCCAAAACCGTATCACCCGGTTTCAATAAGGCGAAGTAGGCTATTATATTAGCCGGCGCGCCGGAATGCGGCTGAACATTGACGTGCTCGGCTCCAAAAAGTTTTTTAGCCCTATCAATGGCTAATTTCTCAACAACATCAGTATATACCTGGCCGCCATAATATCGATGCCCGGGATAACCTTCGCTATATTTATTGGTAAAAACACTGCCCAAAGCTTCAAGCACTGCCTCAGAGACATAATTTTCCGATGCAATCAGTTCCATCCCTTCCTGCTGTCTTTTTAATTCCCCTTTTATTGCATCATACACTGCCTTGTCTTGTTTTTTAATATTTTTCATAATTAGCCGTGTTTAATTTTTAACATTTTATTTCTTTTAAATATTCCTTCAACGCTTCTTTGTAATCCCTCAGTGGATTTAATTTTGTATTCAAAAGAACCGAATAGAACGGCCTTTTGGCCGGTCTCGGAAAAGCCGAAGAATCGACAGAAGTGACCTTCGTCTTTATCCCTGCCTGCTTATATAATTCTACCGCGGCTTCATACCAAGTACAAGGGCCGCCATTAGTCACGTGATATATGCCGAACGGTTTCTTAGAATCGACAATTTCCTTAGTTTTTCGGGCTAAATCCGGGGCATAAGTGAAGCAGCTAGTCTCTTCATCAACTGCTTTTACTCCTTTTTTATTCGTACGTCCCGGTTCCAGCATCACATCAAAAAAACTTCTCTTGGATTCTTCTGAAACAGCTTGTTTTCCAAACAATTTGGAAGTGCGAATCAAATAATAATTTTTCATATTTTTGCGCACTTCCTCTTCGCCCAAGAGCTTCGTCGCTCCATATTTATTGATAGGCTCCGGTTTATCGTCTTCTTTGAATCCGATTTGCGGTGCAAATTCTCCGTGAAGCGCGCAAGTGGCGCAAGAATGGGAGCAGCCTGCCGGTTCTGCAATTTCCGGCTCGCCGTTAAAAACATAATCAGTTGAGTAATGCACTAAAGTCGCTTTCAATTTTTTGGCAATTTTAGCGAGATAGCCGGGAGCCAAACCGTTAATTTTCTTGGCTAATTCGTATTCTTTTTTTTCCTCGCACTTATCCACTGCGTTATACGCCGCGGCATTAATAATGACAGCCGGTTTTATGACGCCGATTTTTTTGCTTACTTCCTTTTCTTTGGCAATATCGATGTCTTCCTTATCCCAACCGATTACCTTATAATCACTGTCTTTTTTGAATATTTTGACTAACTCCTGGCCCAACATCCCTTTGGCGCCTATAATAAGTATCTTTTTCATAAAATGAGTATAATTTTTACTACTCTAGCATACCTCAAATAAAAAAATATCTCAATAAAAGAAAAAGCGCGGGACAGCTCATCGGAGCTCCGCGCGCTTTTTGACTCGGGTCAATTCAGAAGAAAGCGTATTGTGGAATCGATTTTATCATGCTTTCCTCTTCTTTGATTTGCCGCCTGTATCTCTGGCCGGATGGATCTTCTGAAAATTCTACGCCGAGAATTTTCACTTTCCCAATGCCAGACAGAGCTTTTTGGCGCCGCTCTTTTACTTCTTCAACGGAACTTTTGTTTTTTAAGTTTGCACCCTGCATGAATCACCTCCTTTCCTCAGTTTTTAAAAGTATCGTTTTTACTTTTTCTCCTAAAACATATCCTCCCAGTTTTCCATCGCTTCTTATTACCCGATGACAAGGAACAGTTTCAAGGCCGTTGACCTTACAATATTTATAATACGAATTCAAAATATTGCCAACTGCCCGCGCAGCTTTTTCGTTCCCGGCACGTCTGGCTACTTCTTTATACGTCAAAACTTTCCCGCGAGAAATTTTTCGGACGATTTCTATAACTTTTTCGGTAAAGCTTTTCATAAATATGATCGATTGATTATTATACGATTTAATTATACAATAAATTAAGTAAGAATATTATATATGAAAGACCAGATTGAGAAAATTAAGGAAGAATACGAGGAAATTTCAGTCCAATTGAACGATTCGGGGATTGTTTCTAATCCAGAAAAAATGGCTAAACTGGGCAAAAGACAGGCGGAATTATCCGAAGTTATGGGAAAAATAATGGCTTTAGAAAAAATAGAGCGCAATATGGCCGATAACGCTAAAATGATCAATTCCAAAGATGAGGACGGTGAGCTGAGACAAGTGGCTATGGAAGATAATATGGAGCTTTCTGCCCAAAAAGAAAAACTGGAAAAAGAGCTTGAGATGCTCCTTATTCCGAGAGATCCTAACGACAGCAAAAACGTGATAGTAGAAATTCGCGCTGGCGCCGGCGGTGACGAATCAGCTCTTTTTGCCGCTGAACTTTTTCGGATGTATTCTAAATTTGCGGAAAAAAATAATTGGCACACGCATCTTCTCAATTCCAATACTATCGGTATCGGAGGGTTCAAAGAAGTTATCTTTGAAATTAACGGCCAGGGAGTTTATGGAAAAATGAAATATGAATCGGGCGTGCACCGGGTGCAAAGAGTGCCGGAGACAGAAAAAAACGGACGGATCCATACTTCCACCGCCACCGTGGCTGTTCTTCCCGAAGCGGAAGAAGTGGAAATGAAAATTGAAGAAAAAGATATCCGGATCGATACTTTTTGCTCGTCCGGTCCCGGCGGCCAGTCAGTCAACACCACCAAATCAGCCGTACGCATCACTCATATCCCCACCGGACTGATAGTTTCCTGCCAGGACGAGAAATCCCAGCTCAAAAATAAGGATAAAGCTATGAAAGTGCTACGTTCAAGGCTTTTGCAGCTGGAAGAAGACAAGCGCGCCAAGGAACTGGGTGACGCCCGGAGAAGCCAGATAGGCACCGGCGACCGCAGCGAAAAGATCAGGACATATAATTTCCCCCAGGACAGAATAACGGACCACCGGATAAAACAGAGCTGGAGCAATATCGGAATCATTCTGAACGGAGATCTGGACGAAATTATAGGCGCACTTCAGGAAGAAGATATAAAATTAAAGCTTGGAAAATAAGAGAGACTCTAAATGTTTTCTTACCAAATACCCCCTTTTGAAGTAGAATTAATCCTAGCCCATATTCTCAAAAAATCAAGAGAGTATGTTTTGATGCATCCGGAATTAATCCTGACCAAAGCCCAAAAACGACAATTTGAAAAACTTATAAAACGCCGAAAAGCTTGCGAACCACTGGCACATATTCTCGGCCACAAAGAATTCTACGGTCTCGATTTCAAAGTGAACAAAAATGTTATCATCCCCCGCCCGGAAACAGAAATGCTGGTAGAAGAAATTTTAAGATTGAAACCAAAAAATAAAAATATCATCGATATTGGAACCGGCAGCGGAAACATCATCATAGCTCTCGCTAAAAATATTAAAGAAAAAAATAATTATTTCGGAATTGATATCTCCGAGAAGGCATTGAGCGTCACAAGGTTTAATGCCAGGAAACATAATGTAGATAAAAAAATAAGATTTGTAAAATCCGACCTATTAAAAACATTCATACAAAATACTAGATACAAAATACCAGATACTGAATTAATAATTGTTGCCAACCTCCCCTATCTTTCCGAAATAATTTATTCTTCCACAATGCCAGATGTAAAAAATTTCGAACCGAAATCAGCGTTACTTTCTGGGCCAGATGGATTAGCTCACTACGAAAGATTACTCAAACAAATAAAATTACTTTCTGTCCACTGTTCACTGTCCACTGTTCACTGTTTCCTGGAAATAAGTCCCGAGCAAAAACCAAAGATTGGAAAGATTATCAGGCGATACTTTCCCAAATCCAAGACAATATTCAAGAAAGATCTAGCCGGAAAATGGCGTGTAGTCAGCTTTGAAATTTAGCCTCAGAATAAGCAAAAATCCCGCGATTTCGCGGGATTTTTGCTTCTCTTATAACGTATACGCTAAAGAGCTATATGCCGGAAATAAGATAAATATAAATCCGGCTGAATTCCAAACTAAGTTGGAATTATTTTATAAAAAGACTATTTCTTCTTCTTTTTCTTGGTAGCCTTTTTCTTCTTAGCAACTTTTTTCTTAGCCATTTTAAAATTCACCTTCCTTTCTATTTTTTCACCCCGCAAAGCGGGACAAAAGTTTTTTATTTTTAATAGGATAATTACGAATTATCCAATTTGTCGTCGACCTTTTGTTTTGATAAAAATTATTTTATTTATAAAATAATCTTCACTGATTAAATTATATAACAAATAAATATTTATGCAATAGAAAAAAGTTATCCACAGCCCATAGAATAAAAATTTATGGAATAATTTTTATCACCGATCAATCGCAAATAAAAAACTTTTCAAATTACTCCCTATTATATACGTTCTGGAAAACTTTTTATTTCATAAAATAAAAAATTTTCAATAGTTCAATTTTAAAAGTTAGTCATTGGAGAATTAGAAATTGTTTAGAAATTAGAAATTGAAAGTTGGAAATTATAGATATATTTTTTTAATCGCTTTAAATAACAAGTTAACCCCTATATATAACCCTAAACATCTGAATATGCCATATTACGCCCTAAAAATGCCTATTTGTCTAGTTGACGCTACCGCCAGGTTTGATAAAATTCAATATAAGATGCCTGCTTAAGGCAGAGAGCTTCAACGAAAGCACTTTAATAAATTAATAATTCTCATACCATTTTTAGCAAATCGCAATATTTTTCTAGAGAGATAAAAATCTGCATAAAATATTAACCACTGAGAAATTTAAAAGGTGGTATGGGGATAAAAATAGAAAGGAAGGTGAAAAAATGGAAAAGGAAAATAACGAAGAGATAAAAGATCAGGATATAAATGAAGACTACAGCGAAGGAGGAGCTTCCCAATGGTTCCGAGATAACTTGAGAATCATTATCAGTGTCCTTATCGTGGTTATCATTGCTGGTGGGATCTATTCTTATTCCAAAAGATCAGAAGCTCCCGCTACGACCAGCCAGACTCAGCAAGATAATAGCCTAGGCAATATTGCAGATGGAGGAGACAACAATCAAAGCAATCAAAACGCAACATCGGATAATCAGAACCAGGCCGCACAAAATCAGGCCGCATCCGACCAAGGAAATGCTGCCCAGAATCAACAGAAAGCACAACCAAGCAGCCAGACTTCTTCAGTAGCTACCAGCCAGGAAACAGAGAAATCTTTCGTGGAGACCGCCGCTCGTGGAGACAGCACCACCAGGCTCGCCAGACACGCTTTGGCCAATTACCTGGAGAAAAACCCGGATTCGGCCCTCACTCCCGAACACAAGATATTCATCGAAGACTATCTAGTCAAAAATTCGGGATACAAAGGAAGAGTGACTGTCGGATCCTCAGTAGAATTCCAGAAAGATCTGATCCAGAAGGCTATTGCCCAATCGAAGAATTTGAGCGCGGGACAACTTAAGAATCTCCATAAATACGCCGTGCAAGTCCCATCATTATCCTGATTTTCCTAGAATTCAAGAGAGTTACAAAACACAAAGAAAAATTCTACTGTTCTTTTATGTGTAATCAATTCTTTTCTTATAGAACGAAAAAAATCCCGCCACATCGGGATTTTTTTCGTTCAAAAATTAAATTATTTGATTTTTACTTCATCTCCTGCTTTAAATCCATATTTATCGGCCAAATTAGCATTGATTTCCAAAACTTTGTCCGCCTCGACACCGGGATTAATCAAACTCAGATCATGAAAAGAATTATTCCTGGAAATATAAACAATCTTGCCGTCCAAAATCCAGATTATGTCCAAGTTAAAACGCATATCTTTCATCCAGAAAGAATAAACCCCTTTTTGCGGAAACAGAAAAAGCATTCCGCAATCCGGGCATAGCTGATCTCTGTCGCCCAAGCCCTTTTGGCGCGCTTGAGAATCAATGGCTAATTCCACCTTAAACCGGTGACCATCAATTTCCACTGAATTAGTTTTGTGAGAAAAGTTATAAAAGCCAAAAATGCAGACTGCTATGATTAGAATAATTAATATCAAGGAAATAATAATGATTCTTGTTTTCATACTAAATATTTTTTTTATTTTTTTGAGAGACTTTCTTATCGATAAATATTGAAACGGCAAGCATAATAAGAATTACCAGAATAAGAGCGATACTTTTCCCCATAACCCTGGTGTTAAGAGCGATAGCAGCAATAAGTATGGTGAAAATATAATAATAAAAAGCGATTTTCTTTTGGGACCAACCCAATTCCAAGAGCCTGTAATGAAGATGGTTTCGGTCCGGTTGAAAAATGGATTTTCCCGCTTTTATCCTCTCTCCTACTACCCAAATCGAATCAATTATGGGGATTACCAGCACCAGAAGAGCGGTGGCCACTTTCGTTCCTGAAAAAATTGCCAACACTGATAAGGTAAGGCCCATATACATAGAACCGGAAGTGCCGGCCAGGACCCGGGAAGGATAAAAGTTGAATATCAAAAAACCTAAAGCTGTTCCCAGAAGGATGGCGCAAATGATGGCAATAGGCGGTTGATTGACTTCGGGACGCAAACTGAGGATAAAGATGGTAACAGCTGAAATGGCCGTGATGCCTCCGGATAATCCATCTATTCCATCGACCCAATTGATGGCATTTATGACGAGCACTATCCAGAAGATGACCATAATAGTAGCTATGACCACCCAGGGACCAGAAGCCATATTTATAATTTTTCCGGTGAGAGGATTGGTAACGTAAAAAATCCTTACTCCCATAATGAAAATAAGTATGGCTACGGCTATCTGGGCGGACAGTTGGACTTTCCAGTAAAGTTCTTTCATATCATCCCAAAATCCCACCAGCATAAGCGCTAAGCACCCGAAAATCAGCCCATAAAGTTCCGGGGTGATGACCAAATCATGGTTGAGAAAAATAGTGGCGATAAACGCCAGCACCATAGCGATGCCGCCCACCCTATAAATGCCAGCCTTGTGAATGTGCCTTTCGCTTTTTCTCTCTGCCCACTTGATTTTTTTAGCTATCCCCACTAAACAGGCCGTCAGAACAACAGTCAGGAGGAATGATATCAGAAAAGGAATGACATATTTGATCATCTCGTTTATTTTCTATTTTTTTCCGTCACCCAAAATTCTCCGAAATATTTACCAAGAAGTATCCGTGTCTGGGAATCGATAGAAGGAAGTGATCCGAGAAATGGCGCGATTATTGGCGTTAATATCCATTGAAAAACCATATAAACATTACGCCACTTGGAATATTTTTTAGGGCGTGGCGGCATAAGAAGAAAACTTAAAGACATAGAAACGGCCAGTCCCATCATAGCCAAAGTCATAAGATAACGGGTAATGAACGGCAAATTGTGGGCCAGGACGCTTTGATTGAATTCGTCTCCTCCGATGATGAGAGGCAGCCATCCGAGAATGGCCAAAATTATGGAAGCGGTAGCCCAGGAATGATGGCCTTCCAGCATCTCAAAACCCACTTTGAATTTTTTGATAAAACCCACTTTTTTGTTGGGAAGGATAGCTCTCATAACGATAGGAAAATTCTCTATCCCATAAGCCCAGCGCCTTTTCTGCTTATATTGATTTTTGATGGTTTTCCAATATGTTTCCGCTAGCACCGCATCCAAGGAGATAGGAAGATAGATAGGTTTTACCTTATAGTCGCCATTATAATAAGTAAAGCATTTCCAATAGATGATCGAGTCTTCACTGATCATATTGACCGGCCAAAAATTTACCCGAGCCAAAGTGTCGAACGGTTCGCTATGGGAAGAAAAGGTGATCATACCTTCGGGACGCGTACTTTGGAAAATATGCCAAAAGCTGGAACCGGTGACGATCACCCGCACGAAAGCATTGGTATCCCAAAGATTGTTGTGATACATAGGAAGCGGCTGATAGGAACGCTGGAGCCGTTTGGGATCGATTATATATTCATAAGTCAAAGCGGCAAAATATTGCGGATGGGCCACAGAGTCACAATCAAAATTGGAGAAAATCACCCGCTTAAAATCTACCCGTTTCTCTTCTAAATATTTGGCCAGATATTTGGCAGCAAGAGTAGCATTGGATCCCTTGGCTTTCATCTCATCATCCTGAACGATGTGCGTGGTAACGATAAAATCCCTGAAGACTCCGTCAAATTTTTTCTTGAGATAATTCACTTTGGCCAGCCGCCGCTCGGGTGGTTCCCTCTCTTCTGTAGCCAGAAGGACAATAAATTGATTATTAGGAAAATTGCAATCTTTTATGGCAGCAATAGCCGGCTCGATAACTTCCGCCGGCTCGTTGGCAGTGGGAAGCATAACCACGTGGATTATCTCTCTCCAATCCAGAACTTGTTCTTTCATGCCATCAAGCTTCAATACTTCTTTGATATATGTCCTGCGCCGCTCTATTTCATGCCTCAGTATTTTTCTTTCCTTATGTTTCAAGCCGCTTTTCTCTCTCAAGCTCCCGCGCATCTGCTTCACTTTTTCCTGGAGCATATTAGCATATTTAGCCGGTTCCTTGATGTATTGGCATCTTTCCCACCAATCTATTTCCTGGCCCTCTCTCAGTTTTTTATAGCCTTCGACAGAATAATAAGCAATATAGATGGTACGCAATATCCAGTAAATATCAAAAGCAATGACAAAAACAGCTACCCAGATCGGCACCAAAAAGGACAAGACGACCATGCCCAAAAGCGTCAGCCAAGTAAGAATACCGGGAATCACTTCCAACATTCGCTGAACGCGGTGTTCTTTGGGATTTTTAGTTTTGGGATCAGGGAAATTAAACATAAATATTTATTGCACTTAGTAATTTATGATTATAACACTAAGCGACGCTATTAGCAAGGAAAGTTGGGACATCAGGGCAGCAGTCAAAAGGATGTAACTGGCTATCTGTTCTTTGCTGCGATAAAAGTGCAGGGAAAGGAAAAAATTAGCCAGAAGCAAAATCAACCCGACGGCCGGCAAAATAAAAACTGATTTCCAATTGCCCATCGCGTCTACTCCGAAATACACGTTGTAGTGAAGAATAATTTTATTGGCAGTGGGCCTGATAAACACGGCTAAAATCACCCAATCGACAAGATTAGCTGCGATGCCCAATATCAATAGCCAGTCGTTAGATTTATTTTTAAAATAGTCATTTTTGAAAAAAAGCTTGAATTTCGCAAACAAGCTTCTCTTTTCTATATCTATATTCTCCGGCCTTTTGATCCCTACTTCCATATCTATATATATTATTCCTGATTGGGCCTGTCTATCGCCAGCACTTCGATCGTCCTCTCCCCTTCAGTAATTCTGGCAACATCTTTGTCAATTTTGCCAAATTCTTTATAGGCATTATTGAAATGGCCGACAGTCGTTCCTAGACTATTACTCGTTTTCTTCAGATAATCTTCAAAAACCAAAATATGTTTTCCCAATTTCTCCACATTACCGCGGATTTCTTTGGCGCTCTCCTCTATTTGTAAGGCTCTCAGTCCCTGGAGAACGGTCTGAAGATAGGCTAAAAATGATGTCGGCGAAACGATTATCACTTTCTTTTCGCAAAAAGCATACTCAATAAGATCTCTCGTGTTCAGCTGGACTGCTCCGACTTTATTGATCAATAAATCATAATATATAGCTTCGGACGGAATGAACATAAAAGCGAAATCCAGAGTGTCTTCTTCCGGCCGAATATATTTGGAGGTTTCATCGATTCTATTCTTGAGATCCTGCTTAAATGCTTTTTCCCATCTTTCTCTTTCTTCACTGTCTTTGGCGTTGAGCACTCTTTCATAATTTTCCAGAGAAAATTTAGAATCGATAGGCACGATTTTTTTCTGGACGAACACTACCGCATCGACAATATTGCCATCACTGAATTTGTATTGCATCTGATAAGAATTGGGCGGCAAGACATTTTTGAGCGTCTCTTCCAGAAAATATTCCCCGAGCACTCCCCGTTGTTTCGGATTTTTCAAAATATCCTGCAAATTTTGGAGCTGCGCCGAGAAATTCACCACCTGCTTGTTCGTTTCTTCCAGTTTGGTCAGCCCCGCCACCACATCGGCAATCTGTTTGGCCGATTGGCCGGAAATCCCTTGCACTGTCCTTAAAGTCTCGCTCATCTGTTCCTGGGTCGTACGGTGCGTCTCAGACAGTTTGTTATCCATCGTCTGACGTAACTTTTCGTTCTGGTCGTTGAGCATATTAAGCCGTTCCAGAATAGCCACCATTTTTTCGCCATCCTGGCCATTGCCCACCTTTTTTTTCATATCCAAAACAAGCCATATCAGAGCCAAACTTATAAATACTAACACTCCTATAAGAATATAGACCATAGTTGGGATATTCAATATTTTATTATCTTTTTCTGTTGGCGATCAACTGTCTCAGGCCTTGGATCTTGTTGATGATTTCCTCGTGCGGCCCTTCCAGAAATTCCAGGATGAATTTATCCAGCATATTGAGCCGGTATTTGAATTCATCCATCGTCATCAGCACGAAATTGATTTCTTTGCCGATCTCCGCTTCCAACGTGTCCATCAAATTTTTGAGCTTGGCCTTGGAAATAGCATCGCCCACGATGATCATATCAGCTTTGCTCTTCGGGTAATTTATGAAAACGCCGCTAATAGCCGCCAATTTGATGTTGCCGAGTTTGGAAATATTGCCGAGACTTTTGCATTGCGGATAGACATTGGACTTGGCAATGAGATTTTTTAGTTCCGGATAAAAATTGAAGTTCTGATTGAGCTGATAGGAATGTTTTCCTTGTTTTGTCCTTCGGATAATAAACTTGATGGCCACCAAATTGTTCAGTTCCCTTCTGGACTTTGCAGCGTTGATCATATTTTTCCTGACCACTTCCGAAAATTCGTATAGTTGTTCAGGATTTTGGAGAAAAAAACGCAAGAGCCGCGCTCTCTCTCTGGAACCAAAAAGACGTTCTAAGATTTCAGACATAATATTTAGATTTTCCCCTATAAATTAACTTTTTTATCGACACAGGCACTTTCGCCCGTTGTTCTTAGTATAGTATTGCCCCTTCAAAAAGTAAACCCCGCAGAAAAACCAGCCCTTGAGGGCTGGCGGAATTATGCAATCAATTATTATATATTTTCTACACTTCCTTCCATTCAATATCTTTCCATCTTCTATCCTGCCGACAAAGAAGCTCTCCCGCTCTTTCGGGTTCGGCCATAATTTCTTCCACCACTTTTTCCATCCGCATTCCTTGTGAACCTTTGGCCAGGATCGGACCCAACTCCCATAGTTTACCTTGGAGGTGCTATAATTATTCTCCCATCTTTAATTTTATAGAATTAGCATGTTTAAGTATATTTGATTCGAAAGTATATTGTATTTTACTTTTACTCTCGTGTTTTTCTTTGGCAAATTCAATGAGTCTTTTCAAAAGTTCTGCCAGTTCTATGCCACTGGCCTTCCAAAGGTGATGATAAACTGTTCCCGGCATAGGATTAATCTCGTTAGCATAAACTTTCCCGGCAACTTTATCATAGAGAAAATCAACTCTGGCAATTCCGCTGCATCCTACTGTTTTGTAAATATTCTTAGCCATTTCTTGTATGTTTTTTGTAGTTTCATCGTCCAGCCTCGCGGGTATCATCAAGCCGCTTTGAGCATTACCCAATTGTGTACCGCCATCTTTCAAATACTTCTCTTCAAAATCAAAAAGATCGCTCTCGAAAACAGATTCCTGGAGAAGTGAGGCTTGCGGATAATCGTTGCCGATGATGCAGCAAGTAACGTCCATCGGATTTTCCACTGCCTCTTCAACTAACACTCTTTCTCCATAGTGAAAAGCTACTTCGATACCAAACTCCAATTCTTTGTCGTCTTTGGCTTTGGAAATACCAATGGAAGATCCGAGTTTGGGTGGCTTAACAAATAAGGGATAGCCAAGGTTTCTCTTGATGTCAGAAATAATTTTTTCTTTTTTTTCTTGCCAATCGCGCTTATCGAAATAAATAAATTTTGTCGTCGGAATATCATTACTTTGGTAATACTTCTTGGTGAGAATTTTGTCAAAAGCGATAGCCGAAGAAGCCACGTCGCATCCGACATAAGGAATATTAAAAAACTCGAACATTCCCTGAACAGTCCCGTCTTCCCCATTGGATCCATGAAAAGCAGGAAAAGCCAGGTCAATCGACACAGTTTCAGAAGAGATAATTCCCTTTTTTCTAAAAACTATTTTTTTTCTTGACTGGATCAGATCCAGACTGAATTTTTCAAAATCTTTCAATAATTCCTCCTTGTCTTTTTCCTGAAAAAATTTCAATTCTCCCAATCTTTTGTTAATATACCATTCGCTGTTTTTTCCAAGATAAATCGGGACAACTTCATGCCCCATCTTTTTTAATTCCGATATGACCAGCTCTCCGGTAATGATGGAAACATCGTGTTCAGGGCTTTTGCCACCAAAAAATACTCCTATTTTCATAAATTTTTCATTATTTTTTAAAAATAATTGTCGGGCAGATCATTTTGGAAGATGATAGTATCTCCGCTTTTTATAATCTGAGAAAGACTGCTGTGCGCTTCCTCTGTAGAATCATATACTTTATAATTTTTAAATTTCAAACTTTCCATTCCTTCAATAATATACTCCGTAGCGCTATCTTTTATCAACATTACCAAATCAATCTTTTTCTCGGCATAAATCCTTCCAATCTCATAATGGATTTCCCTTGTTTTTTCTCCTAGTTCTACCAGCCCCGGAGTGAGAACAATTCTTCTTCCTTTTGCTCTATCTAAAACATTGATTCCACTAATTATACCATTTAAATTACCATTATAGCTATCATCAATCACCAAAACCCCGGTGTTTTCGTTATAAATGGGCTCAAGTCGATGTGGTACGGGACTTATTTTTCCTGCACCTTTGGCGATATTCCCCAAAGACATTCCTAATTTCCTGGCAATTTCTATGGAGAGAAGGATCAAGGAAATATTGTGAAGCGCCAATAGTTTGGTTCGGAAAACAATTCCTCCTATTTTAAACTCAATTCCTTGAAAATTATCCAGAATTTTGATGTCATTGACATCTTTTTTTGAAATTTTGGCAATCTCCTTTATTTTAAACTTTTCATAATTTTTTTGGATGTTGCTATCGTCAAAATTTAATACTGATAATCCCTTGGTTGATTCCGGCAATTCAAACTTGGCTTTGATGATACTTTCCAGACTATTAAATCTTTCCAGGTGAGATTCACTGATTCCGGTAAGAATCGAATAATCGGGACCGACAAGATTGCAGATATCTTTAATGTCACCTTTTTTGTAAGCTCCCATTTCTACGATAAAGATATCGCTATCTTTGATTTTCTCCGGATTCTTGATTATAAAATCAGCTATGCCCTGATCAGTGTTGATATTTTCTTCAAGTTTTAACACTTTAAATTTTTCGCTCAATATCGTCGCCAATATTTCTCTGGTGGAAGTTTTTCCATAACTTCCTGTTATTCCGATGGTAGTAATGTTCTGGGCATTTTTATCCAAAAAATTCTTCGCTTTTTTGATCAATCTATTTTTTAGAAATTTATCAACTGGATTCAAAATCACAACAGCTAGCGCGATAAAAAGGGGCAACAGTATAAATACAGGAACTATAGAAATCAGACCGAAAAAGCCGAATTGAAAAAAGAAAAGTACTAGCGTTAAAATTATCAGGCACAACGTCAGGACATAGATTGAGACGGCCTTCTTGGTCCAAACAACTTTACCTCTTCTTTCCAGTTTCCACCAGAAAAGATGACCATAAGAAAAAACTATGAATTTTTTAATATCATAAAGCTCCAGCTGCAAAATATAAATCAAATTTCTAATTAGCATTTATTTCTTTTTGAAATATTTTATTAAATTCTTCCGGCTGATCTATGAATGAAAAATGTCCGGCATTTTTTATTACGTACAAACGCGAATTCTTAATAAGTTTTTGGATAGTCATCCCTTGTTCAAGCGGCGTAGCCTTGTCACTTTCTCCCCAGATCAGAATTGTTTCAGTATTAATTTTCCCCATATCTTCTTTCAGATCTTCTCGGATAATTTTTTTATAGCTTTCCGTAAGTTTTCCTGCCTCGATGTAATCTTCAGAATCAATAGCTTTATAAAATTTTCTCCTCCAAGCATCCTTAAATTTATTTAATCCCGGCAATAATATTATTACGTTGGCTATTTTAGCTAATATTTTCCAAATGAAAACTCTTGCCTCTTTTTTTCTCACCCCTGAAGGAGAAACCAGGATGGCTTTTCTTGTATCATTTTTTTTCGATAAATACTTAATGATGATACTCCCACCAAAAGAATGGCCGATAAGTATGGGGTTTTTTATTTCCAGCTTATTTAAGAAAACCTTCAAAAAATTCGCATAGTCGACCATTGACCATGCTGATTTTGGCAACTCGCTTTTTCCAAAGCCGGGAAGATCAACAGCCACAAAATTACTGTATTTTCCAAAAATATTTCTTAAATGCGATGCTTCTGATCCCCAGCCATGAAGAAAAACTAGGGTATTATTTTTTTCGAGGTTACTGCTCTGATAATACTCTACACTCAAGTCATTAATTATAATTTTTTTTCCTATCATAATAGCATTATTTTTTTACACCGCGGATAAGATTCATCCGGCCGTTAGGCAGAGTGAAATTTTCCAGCGCCTCCCCTATCTCCACCAGATTTAGTCCCAACTCGATGCCGACCGCCACTCCGGCGAGAGCCGAATAAATGCTGTGCGGCGCCAGGACGTTATTAAGGCGCATCGGCATACTCGTCCCTTTATAATTAAGCTTGAAACTCAAGCCTTTGAGCTCGTTTTCGTCTTTGGAATAATTGTAAGAAATATCTGTGGCTCGCACGTCCGCTTCTTCAGAAAATCCGAAAGTAGTAGCTTTAGATCCGGTCTGACTTTTTAGTTTTTTCAGTTGTGAATTGTCAATATTTAAAATAGCTGTTCCTTTTCCTTCCAGATGTTTGGCCAGATATCCCTTTTCCTTGGTGATGCCTTCCAGACTGCCAAAAAATTCCAGATGCGATCCGGAAATATCAGTGATAACTCCAATCTGCGGTTTTATGAAATCCACCAGATATTTTATGTCTCCCTGACGATCGGCTCCCATTTCCAGAATCAAAACTTCTGGATATTTCACGGGGAAAATAATGATTCCTAACCACTTGAGAAAAACTTTGGTCCATCCCCAAAAAGAATTGCCTCCGGTTTCCGCACCGATAATTGTCAGCGGCAATCCGATCTCATTGTTATAGTTTTTTCCGTTCCTTCTGGCCGAGTAGTGGCTGCCGAGCACCGTAAAAATAGCTTCCTTGGCTGAAGTTTTTCCAACTGATCCGGTGATGCCGATGGTTTTGGGATGGTATTTTTTCAAAACCGAAACAGCCATGAAGCGCAAGGTTTTTTCGAGATATATTAATTTTTTTGGTTTATTATGCATACTAAATTTTAAAGGCTAAATTTGAAATTCTAATTACTCTTTTTCTTCTCTTTACCCCCAGAATTACCAGTATTCGTCTGCTGTTGGTTAACAGTCGGATTATCTGCTGGCTTGTTTCCATTATCAGAATCGTCTTTCATAAAAAGATCCTTCAAGGTATGAGTGGCGTTGAAAGCGTCAACATCTCTTTGAGTGTAGGTTTCCGTCGGTTCTACATTGCCGTATTGCAGCAAAAATTGCATTAATTCCCCGAAAGTAGGAGCAGCGCTGGATTCTGCCCACTGCACGGTCTTGGGATCGTCCATCCGCACCAAAATAGTGTACTTGGGATTGTCTATCGGAGCAAATCCGGCAAACGATCCGATCGTTTTTCCGTCTTCATAACCCTTTGACGATGTGCTGGCGACCTGAGCCGTTCCCGTCTTGCCACCGACGAGATATCCCGGCACATTAGCCATTTTCCCATGGCCATCCGTCACCACTGCCCGAAGCATAGTGGCCATCTGATAGGCAGCACTTTGGGAAATAACCCTTCTCACTTCATCCGGCTGCACCTCTTCTTCGCTCCCATCGCTGTGGATAATTTTTTGAATGACCTGAGGCTTCATAAGCACTCCACCATTACCAATAGCGTTATAAGCGGCGATCATTTGCATTGGAGTACAAGTGATCCCCTGACCGAAAGAAGCCGTGAAGAATTGGATATTGCTTTTTAAATTATTTAGATTATTCAAGTCGCCGGGAGCTTCTCCGAACAAATCCACTCCGGTCAGATCACCAAACCCGAACCTTCGCACGTAATCGGCAAAATTTTTATTTCCCAAAAGCTTTTCAGTAAAAATGGCGCCGGTATTGAGCGATTTTTCCAGGACCTGAGTCATTGTTTGCTGGCCGTACGCTTTGAGATCGGAATTATGGATAGTGTAATTTGCTTCCTGAACAGCTCCGGTATCAATGTAGGTAGTGTCGGGAGTTATTTTTCCGCTATCTATGGCTGCCGCCAAAGTGATAGCCTTAAAAATACTTCCCGGTTCATAAGGATCGCTCACCGCCAGATTGCGGAAACTTTCCATATCATCCACTGAGGCATAATCGTTGGGATTAAAATTCGGATAGCTGGCCGAAGCCAGGATTTTCCCAGTACTTGTTTCCATAACAATGATCGTTCCGCGGTCAGCCTGGTATTTTTCTATCGCGCTTTTCAAAATCTTCTCTGTTTCGTATTGAATGGTGTGATCGATAGTCAGGACAAAAGTGTCTCCGTCTTGGGCATAATTGATCTGCTGGTCGTTAAGAGCTATCCAATGGCCGGAGTTGTCCTGGTTTTGAAAAATATTTCCTTCCGTGCCTTTGAGCTTGTCTTCCAGATAGGCTTCCAAACCATAGCGGCCGCCAAGCTCATTACCTTTCCAACCCACAAAACCCAAAACGTGGGAAGCCAATTCGCCCGCCGGATAATAGCGGTAGTCTTCATCAGCCAGATATACGCCTTTCAAATTCAAATTTTTGATCGCAGCAGTTTCATCATCGGACAGTTTGTGCTTTATCGATTCATACATATCTTCCGGCTGATTAAATTTGGCGTAAAGATCATTTCTGTCGAGCCCCAGAATTCCGGAAAGCTTGTCTGCCGCCAAAGACGCGTCTTCTATCTCTTTAGGCACCGCATAAACCATTTCCACATTTTTATTGACTGCCACCGGATAAAGCCCGTCCTTATCTTGCAAAAATATTTCTCCGCGTTTTGGAATTAATTTTTTGAAAACAGAATGCTGTTCATCGGCCAGCGCCTTATACGTGTTATATGAAATCACGTCCAGAAAATATAACCGGGAAAAAATAACCAAAGTCAGGGCAAAAATAAAAAAAGCCAGCACGTAAATCCTGGGGCTGGAAAATTGGAAATTGCTGGGTTTGCCTGCCTTACTGTGCTTATTTTTGACATTTTTAATCGCCCTGGGCATCATTTTCCGAATTATGATTATGAATTACGAATTGCAAATTTGTGTTTTTATTTATTCATAATTCATACTTCATAATTTATAATTCTATTTCATCGCTACCGGACTATTCATTTCTACATAGCTGACGTTTTGAGTATTAACTAGGTTTAAATCCTGGGTAGATTTTTCTATATTATACATAGAGCGCAGCTCCACTCCTTTGATCTCCATATCTTTGTTTTGCTTTTCCAGATCTGCAATACGACTTTCTGCCGCTTTCATTTCATATCCCTTAGTGGCCAGATCATTGACCTGGTACAGATAAAAAGCTCCGGCTGACAAAACTGCTATAGCCAGAATAAAGCAGGCACTCACCACACTGAGGCTGGCGCTGCCCTGAGTTTCTATTTCGCCTTCTTTTGTTTTTCTCTCTTTCATAGACAAGATGCGACCGTTTAAATTAGCCCTCTTATGTGTTCTGGGTAAAACGGCAAAAGTTGCGAAACCGTGGTTATTGACTGTAAGAATCCTCGACATTAATTTTCAGTCCCCCTGAAAATTAAAAGCTTCTGTTTTCTTATTTTTTGTTTATGTTTGTTTCAGCGAGAGTTATATTTTCTCGCACACTCTCAACTTGGCGCTTCGGGCGCGCGGATTGCCTACAACTTCCCCTGGCGTAGGCACGATCGGCTTTTTATTCACCAATCGGATCTTGGGCACTTTCCCGCAAACACATTGCGGAAAGTCCGGCGGGCAAATGCATCCCCTGGCATTTTCCCTAAAAATATTTTTAACTATGCGATCTTCTAATGAATGAAACGTGATGATGGCCAGCCTTCCTCCCGTGCTCAGTGATTCTATCGCTTGCGGAACAAATTTTTCCAAATTGGATAGTTCATCGTTGACTTCTATCCTCAGCGCCTGGAAAGTTCGCGTCGCCGGACTTATTTTTCCGTATCGATGGTCCGGAGGAACAGCATTTTTCACGATGTCAGCCAGCTGGGTTGTAGTTTCGATGGTGTGATTTTTTCTGTATTCGACTATTCTTTTGACAATATTTCTGCAAAATCTTTCCTCTCCGTATTTTTCGATTATTTTTTCCAGCTCTTTTGGCAAATATTCGTTGACAATTTTTTTGGCCGTCAGCTTCTGATTCCTGTCATATCTCATATCCAGCTCCGCCTCGACCTGAAAACTCATTCCAAATTCAGGATTTTCTATCTGATCCGAACTCCATCCCAAATCTGCCACTATCGCGTCTACTTTTTCAATTCCGCTTTCTTTTAGAATATTTTCCAGATTTGCGAAATTATCATTTATCACGACAACTCTTTCGTCTTTCTCTTTTTTAAATTGCTCCGCGGCTTTTTTATCGGCATCAATGGCAATCAGTTTTCCACCCTCGCCAATCCTCCCTAACGCTTCGCGGCTGTGTCCGCCTCCCCCCAGAGTGGCGTCCACAACAATGTCACCTTTTTTAAAATTCAGCTGATCTATAGTCTCCTTCAGTAATACGGGTTTATGAATAGTCATGATTTTAATACACTCCCAGCTTTCCCAGTTGTTCCGCTATCTCATCAGAATTCTTCTCGGCATTTTTCTTATACTCACTCCACTTCTTCTCGTCCCAAATTTCCAAACGGTTATACACTCCGGCTACAACCACATCCCTGGCAAGACCCGCGTAATCTTTCAAAAAATCCGGAATGAGAATTCTTCCCTGCTTGTCTATCTCGCAATCGATCGCTCCGGAAAGCTGCAAGCGGATAAAACTTCTGGTGGCCGATTCTCCGACCGGCAATGTTCCTAATTTTCCGGCAATCTCCGTCCATACTTTGAGCGGATAGACGAATAAACATTTATCCAGTCCTCTGGTCACTACAACTTTATTTTTCAGTTCCGTGCGAAAGCGAGAGGGCAGAGCCAATCTTTTTTTCGGATCGATAGAATGTTGATATTCTCCGATAAACATAGACGCAAAACGCGAGGGTGTTTTATTTTTAATTTACCACTTCCCCCCACTTTTATTTACTACCTCTCTATTTTACCCCACCGCATACCAAGCGTCAACACTTTTATATTTTCTTTTTGTAATAAAGAAATGGCTTAAGCAAGCCACTAGAAAGAAAGTTATACACAGCGTGTCCACACTCGTTTGACTTTTCCCTTAAACGGGTGTATAGTATAAAATCGTTCTTGAAAAAAGCAATTAACCTAACGAGGCTTAAAAAGCCATAAAGGAGAAACCAAATGTTGTGCCTCGCTTTCATCGGTATTGTCAGAAAAAAAGTAGAAAGTCAGACTGTTTTGGAGTATTGCTACCTCGACCTAGTAACAGCAGATTTAAGAACAGTCGGGGATGAACTAGACGGGTTGGCTGAAGTTATAACGAAAATTCAAAGAAATGGGCATGAACTGGAAATAAATCTCCATAAAATGAACATTCCCAAAGAAATCTTCTGCAAAGAAGACCTTATGTTTTACGAGCTTAGCGAAATGGAGAAAAAAAAGCTCCGTGCGGTTCTGATAAATAAAAAATGAGGCAAACTCCCAGTCAAACCAAAATCCCGGAAGGATCGATTCCTTTCCGGGATTTAATTTTTTCTAAAAAGTAAACTTATTTCTTTCTTCCCGCTTTCACTCTTTCATTTTCAGTGAGATATTGTTTTCGCAGACGGACTGAGGTCGGGGTGATTTCCAGGTATTCGTCTTCGTTCATCACTTCCAGTCCTCGTTCAATGGAAAGGATCAATGGTGGAGTGAGGTGGATAGCAGCATCGGCGCCGCTGGAGCGCATATTGCTCATTTGTTTTCCCTTGATCGGATTGACTGCCATTTCATTGCCCTTGGTCACGTTGCCGATCACCATTCCTTCATAAACTTCTGTGGCGGCACCGATATAGAGCGTGCCGCGTTCCTGAAGATTGGCCAGAGAAAATCCGAGGGCTTTGCCGGAAACCATAGAAACCATTGAACCGACATCTTTTCTTCTGATCTCGCCGACAAAAGGACGAAAACCGATCACTCGGGAACAGAAAATTCCTTCGCCTTTGGTTTCCACCATAAACTGTCCGCGATAACCCAGAAGCCCGCGAGTCGGCGCTTCAAAAATCATTCTTGTTTGCTTGCCATGATTTTCCATATTGGTCATAATTCCTTTTCTTGTTCCCAGCGCTTCGATAGTCGTTCCGCTCGCCGTGCTTGGCACATCGATCGTCACTTCCTCGAACGGTTCGTGTTTTTTGCCGTCAATTTCTTTGATAATCACCTGCGGCTGAGATACCTGGATTTCGTATCCTTCCCGGCGCATATTTTCCAAGAGGATTGCAATGTGCAGTTCTCCTCTTCCGGAAACAGTTAAATATTCCGAAGAAGAAAAATCCACTTTCAGTCCCACGTTGATTTCCAATTCTTTTTCCAGTCTTTCTCTTAGTTGTTGCCCGGTCACAAATTTTCCTTCTTTCCCGCCAAATGGTGAATCGTTTACCAGAAATCGGAGAGTGATGGTCGGCTCGTCGATAGAAATAGCCGGCAACGCTTCCTGCGTGGCGTCATTACAAATCGTTTCTCCGATCTCAATATCAGGAAAACCGGCAATCATCACAATGTCCCCCGCTTCAGCCCCATCAACTTCTTTTTTTTCTATGCCGTGAAAAATATACAGCTTGGTCACTCGTCCGGTCTTGGTGCTTCCGTCCAGTTTTTTTATCGTTAAAGTGTCTCCTACTTTTACTTTTCCTTCATAAATTCTCGACACTGCCAGCCGTCCCAAGAAATTATCATAACCTAAATTGAAAGGTTGGGCGCGAAGAGGCACGTCACTATTGCTGGCAGCCGGCGCTACTTTTTCAAGAATCGTATCAAGAAGCGGAGTGAGATCTGTTGACTCGTCGTCCAGATGCATTTTAGCTATTCCCTGTTTGGCGATCGCATAGACAGTTGTAAAATCCAACTGCTCATCGTTACCGCCCAGATCCAAAAACAGTTCAAAAACTTTTTCCTGGACCCAATCCGGATTGGCTGCTGGTTTGTCAATCTTGTTTATCACCACGATAGGCTTCAGTCCCAGCTCCAGCGATTTTTTCAGCACGAATCTGGTCTGCGGCATCGGCCCTTCCTGGGCATCGACGACTAAAACTACCGAATCGATGGAACGTAAAACGCGCTCCACTTCTGATCCGAAATCAGCGTGTCCGGGAGTGTCCACGATATTAATTTTCGTGTCCTTGTAGAAAATGGCAGTGTTTTTGGCGTAAATGGTAATTCCCCGCTCTTTTTCCAGAGCGTTCGAATCCATAGTCGCGCCTTCCTTACTGATGCCAGTTTGCTTCATAATGGCATCGGTCAGGGTGGTTTTTCCATGATCTACGTGGGCAATGATAGCGATGTTTCTGATTTCCATATAAGTGTATCCTTTAAACAAAAAATCTGCTGTCGTAGAGCAGACAAATAGCAAAACTACAAAACTAAATCAGATTATACCACCATATGAAAATAAAAGCAACCTCACGCTCAAAAAATTTACAATATCATTTCAATGCCATAACTCCTTGAATCGATTCTGTGGGGAGGGAGGAATGGTTTTAGACAGCTCTTTTGAAAAACAGCTTTCAGTTCCAGAAATAGTGTAAAAAGTAACGGAGAAATAATAAGTCTTCCCGGCCTCCAGATTATCTATTGTGTAGCCAGGCTGATTACCGGCGTCGAGACTTTGAAAATATCCTCCCGACGGACAATCGCCACGTCTGGGGCTCTGGCCATAGTAAATACGAAACCCTTGGATTGTGGGGTCATTTGGGCTCCAGTCACAAGAGAGAGTCGCTTGGTTGGCCGTCATTGCCTGATGATAAAGATAGTTAGCCAACACCAGACCCAAAACCAGTGAGACTAATATACTGCACACCAGCAACCGAATCTTTAAATTAATACGACGATACCACCTCATAATCCCGGGTTTATTTGAAATTAACGTTCCGACCAATATTGACGTTTCGATTTATTTGAATTGTTGATTGTTTTGCATATCATTCATCGTGGACAATGGGTGCCCATAGTTAACGGGCGTGCTTGAAATGTCCGGCGTATGAATGAGCCATCGCCAGAAGAGAGCGCAGATTTGTCTGGCGCAGGCCAATGGCTATCGGATATAATTTATTTCTGTATCTTTTGACTACTTTTCTCCGTACATAAATCCGGTCGGGTTTAAAAAAATAGCCCAGAAAATCAATTCCGCGTTCGATCGGCTGGATGCGGCATTTTTTCAAATTTAACTCGGCATTCAAATTTTTTCTTAAAAATTCATCAATCGCGCTTCGCAGGAATTTCAATTTTTTAATATCTTTTTCAAGGATTATGAAATCGTCGACATAGCGGATATACTGCCGGCACTTGAGCGTCCTTTTGACAAATTGGTCGAGTTCGTCGAGATACACATTGGCAAAAAATTGAGAGCTGTAATTGCCAATCGGCAATCCGCGCTCTTCTTTTTGATGAAGAAGTGATTTGTGAGGCGGGACTTTGGCCAGAAGTGCGAGGTCACCCTTGATGACATAATTTTCAGAAGGTTTGTGAAAAATAATCATTCGGGAGAGCCAGAGTATTTCCTCCAATTTTTGCCTATCGCATCGAAATTCTTTTTCGAGTTTTGCTTTTAGCATAGAAAACAAAATATTTTGATCGATTGACATAAAAAATCCCTTGATATCAAATTGCCCGTAATAATAATCATTTTTTCGAAAACTTTTCATATACCGGCGGAGACGCCTGACCGCCCCGTGCGTCCCTTTACCCGGACGGCAAGCGTAAGAATCGGCAATGAACCGCGCTTCGAAAAACGGCAGGAATTCACTAACAAGCAAGTGATGGATAATTCTGTCGCGAAAATCGGCAGCAAATATTTCCCGGAGGCTCGGCTGGTCAACGGCAAAAAAAATAGAACGGCCGGGACGGTATTTTCTTGTTTTTAGCTCGCAGAGAAGCTCGCGGAGATTGTTTTCGAAATCAATTTCAAAATCCAGCGCGTTTATGGTCTTTCGCTTGTTTTTGCGACAGTCAAGATAAGCCCAGTATAATTTTTCGTAGGTGAAAAGAGACATTTTTGATTTTTGACACATTTCCGTAAAATTGGTAAAATTACGGCATAACAATTTATATTTAAACTATGAATAATAAAAAAGAATTAACATTAAACGATCTGGCGGCATTGATTGAGATAAAGGGCACTGAAACTAAGAAGGATTTGGCGGCGATGGAAACGAGGATAGGAAAGAAAATCGATTCCAGTATTGAAGAACTGGCTAGAATGACTGCTAAGGGATTCGCTGGAGTAGATAAAAAATTCGATGCAGTTGATAAAAGATTTGACAAGGTAGAGGGCGGGCTAGAGAACCTGGAAAAAGATGTAAAGCTTATCAAACTGGATGTTGAGGACGTGAAGCTCCGGCTGGATAATGTCGCTCATCGTTTTGAACTTCAGGAGATGGAAAGAAAGTTTGAGAAACGCTTCAGAATATTGGAAATGAAAGCAGGAATAAAATACGTTGGTTAACTGTCGGCTGTTGATCTTTTAAGGAACTAGAAACAAGGTTAATCCTTGTTTTTTGTTTTCTACTGACCAATTTTTTCTTTAGCTCGTGGACACCCGATGCCCATTATCATTTTTATGGCAAAAGCACCGGCTACCTACCACCCTCGAACACAACGCACGGAGCTCGTGCCCGTCTTATTGCCGTTGTACGTGGTGCCATTACTGAAACCGACGCTGCTCGCGTACGTTGCGGAGTACTCGGTGCTGGACCAATAGTACGAGAACCGAAATTGTTGCCAAAGGTGGTTCTGTTGTTATAGATGCATTGGAGTTCCGCCAAAGTCGGCAGTCGTCCGCCGGTCGCCGCGCAGGCGAGTCTGGCCGAATAGGTGGAAAAATCAACAGTATTATCCGCCACTAAATCGTTTTCATTCTGTCCGGTATTGGTGGCACACTGCGGCGCGGCGCAACTAGTATTGGTCGTTTTCCAGGCTACGGAATAAGTTTCATTGATTTGTTTGACGATAATATATGATCCATCGCCCAAAAGATCGGGGCAAACCGTGTTCTGGCTGCAAAACCAGGTGCCGCTATCACAGCTTCTGGTCGCCAATTGGACGCCGGTACCGGGAGTCACCGTCACATTCCAAGTTTTAGCCACTCTCGACGTGTCGGTAAAGCTGTCAATCAGCGACTGGGCCAGAGCATAAAATTTATGCCAGCCAAAAACTCCAATCCCCATCGCTAAAACTATCGCAATCACCAGAATTATTTTCACTGTTCTTTTTTTTAGAATTTTTAGCATGAGATTAATTTATTAAATTTTATTTACAAATAAAAAAACTTCCCAACAGAATTGAGAAGATTGGAATTGATATATTAAAAGATGACTCTGATATTTTAAATCAAAAGCTGAGTCCTAGAGAGAGAGTACTTTCGTATTTTTATTGATGATCAAAAAAGATGCACTCATATTTATTTCGATTTTTCTGTTTTGAATATATCATAAAATTTAAAACAAAACAATCCTGATCCTTGGAATCATCATCGGCACTTGTTTTTTGTATTTTTCATACTCTTCCTCTTCCCCGAATTTTTCCGTCAGCGCTTTTTCTTCCAACTTCATCCAATAGAGCTGGACGGCAGTCAGCCAAAGCACGCTGATCAGTATCTTGGAATAAGGAAAAAGCATAAAAATTCCCCACGAAAGAATGACGTCGGCGCTATATATGGGATGGCGAACTTTCGCGTAAACCCCTCGTTTCACCAGCCTCTCGATCTCTTCCACGCCCAACGGCGCTTTTCGATGGATAAATATGGCACCGAAGAAAAAATAGATCCAATAGAAGAGTGCGAGAATGGCCAAAAGAAAAGTGAAAGCATTTTTGTGGAATATCTGGTATTCGGAAAGAAATATGGAAAATATAAAAATTCCTGAAAATATTATGGCCCACATCAGGTCCGGATTGACTAATCTTCGATTTAGCATATGATTTGTTATCCCATCGTGTCAGTTTCTTCTGACTTCTTGGGTTTCTCAACAAAAGCATCCTTCTCCACTTTTATCCAAAAAAGCACTACGAGAGTCAGCCACAGATTGGATGCCAATATTCTCCAGTCAGGGGAAAAAATAAAAAAGATCCAGCCGACAATAACTAAAGTAATACAAGTGGGATGGGCCACCCTTCCATATACTCCAGCTTTGATAATTTTATCAGCCCCGGTAGAAGCCAAGGGAAACCTGGTACGAAAATAAATGGCCGTCACCAGATAATATAGAAAAGCGACGAAGATCGGGATGGAAATTATGGTCAAATAAGAACTGTAAGGACTGGGAAAGACAGAAACTGGCGGCAATAAAATAAAGGCCAGGGCTATTCCTATTATTATGATAGCCCACATTATGACGTGAGCGATAATTCTTTGCCTATCCATGGGATTATTCGCCCCTGACCGATAGCCTTCTTTTAATTAATTATACCGTATTTCAATGAAAATTGGTAGTATAAATTTTTATATTATGCGTATAACTTATAGATGGCTCAAGACAGCAAAAAGTGTCCTTATCTGCTAGTACAAGTCCTAAGCGGCCATATTTCACCCCCGAAGAAAATCCGGCCTTCGGGTGTATTATAGGGTGAATTAACATTAACTTCCGTCCTCACCCTTGCTAATAATAAGTTGTAATTGTATAATGTAATTGCCTGAAAAAAATAATTTTGAATTATACCTGCCTGCCGGCAGGCAGGCAAAAACAAAAAACAAACATGGAGGAGAAAGACGACAAATCAAATAAAAAAATACAAGCGCTTCGCGAAATGATCTATAACGCCGAGAAGACTCTGCAGGGAGCCAAGGCGATGCTTTTGCAACTCGAAGGAAAGAAAAAAGTCGGTCGAAGAAAAAAAGTGAACGAAGAAGACGAAGACGGAAAAGTCATCGAAGGAACTTTTGACGGCCAGATTATGATCGGCACCGATGGAAAACAATATCCCGTGCCGGCTAATTATGCTTCTAAATCCAAGCTTGTTGAAGGAGATATGCTTAAACTTACCATCACTCCGGATGGGTCTTTTATTTACAAACAAATCGGTCCGGTAGAACGAAAAAGAGTGATCGGCATAGTCAGCCAGGATTCCGACAGCAATTATTTCGTAGCGGCCGAAGGCAAAGCTTATAAAGTTATTCTGGCTTCCATCACCTATTTCAAAGTCGAGCCGGGAGACGAAGTGACTCTGGTCATTTCCCGCGATATCGATTCCGACTGGGGAGCTATTGAAAATGTCCTTCAGCGCGACAAAGACAAACCTACGGACGGAGGCCGAACATTTCCCCGGGATATAGATGAGATTATGAAAGAAAATGCTGACGGCAAGAATGAATCTCCTGAAAAGTCTCCTGAGCAGCAATCCGTTGTCGATGAATGGACCCCGGATATTGACGAACTGCGGAAAGAATTAGAGGATAATAAATAGTTTTACGAACTACGAAATTTTACGAACTACGAAATACGAAAGTACAAAAAAGTCTTTTTTTGTTGTTCGTGTTTTCGCTTGATTCGTAATTCGTAAATAAATATAAAAACAAAAATGGAAAATACCATCCAACCTATGAGCAAAAAGGACTACTATCTTTCGTTTCTCGCCGGCCTTCTTATTGGCCTTTTATTTTTGCCGGTTCTCTCCGCCGCCAAACCCGATCTTTATAACAAGGTCAATCTATTTATCATTCCCTTTTTCTTTCTGGCTTGTCCTTTTGGTCTGGCCATCGCTCATATGATCGGCCGAAAAATCGCCGTTATCTGGCAATTGGGAAAATTCGGCGTGACGGGCGTGCTCAATGTTCTCGTAGATATGGGCGTGCTGTCCATCCTGACTTTCTTTTTCCGCGATTATTTCTCTATCGATTCCAAGGCAGTAGTGTTTGCAGCTTTGTCCTTCCTTACCTTTTATTCTGTTTTCAAATCTATTTCATTCATAGTCGCCAACATCAACAGCTATTATTGGAATAAATATTGGACTTTCCACCAAGAAGGCGGCAAAAGCACCGAATTTATCCAATTTTTTATCGTCAGTGTCGTCGGTTTCATAGTAAATGTTTTGGTGGCTTCTTTGGTTTTCAAATCTATTGCCGGATTCAGCGCTGATCAGGCTGGACTTCTTGGCGCCGCCGCCGGTTCAGTCGCCGGCCTGGCCTGGAATTTTGTAGGATATAAATTTATCGTTTTCAAGAAGTAATCTTATCGTTATTCATGTAGGGACAGGTCGCGACCTGCCCCTTTTTTGCATTTAGTAATTCTTAGTTGTATAATACCTTTATAAGGGGTACCAAATCGGTACTCTAATTAGTTAATAGCTATGAGCGAGAGTTTATACCGAAAATATCGCCCTAAAAACTTTTCCGAAGTCATCGGACAGGCTCACATCGTCCGGACGCTTTTTAATGCCGTCAAAAACGAACACATCGCCCACGCTTATCTTTTCACCGGACCCCGTGGCACCGGAAAAACCTCTCTGGCGAGAATTTTAGCCAAAACGATCAACTGCGAAAAATTAGAAAAAGGCATTCCCTGTGAAAAATGCAGCGCTTGTAAATTAGTGAGCGAGGGAAAATCTTTGGATATTATCGAAATTGATGCCGCTTCAAACACTGGCGTGGACAATATCCGGGAACTGCGCGAAACTGTGGCCCTTCCTCCAACTTCTTTGAAATACAAAGTATACATTATTGACGAAGTGCATATGCTTTCCACCGGCGCGTTTAATGCCCTGCTCAAGACTTTGGAAGAACCGCCCGCTCACGTCATTTTTATCCTGGCTACCACCGAAATCCATAAAGTTCCGGAAACTATCCTTTCCCGCGTCCAGCGTTTCGATTTTTCCCGCCTGCCTATCGGCAATATAGTCGAAAAGTTATCTCTTATTGCCAAAGAGGAGAAAGTAAAAATTGATAAAGAATCACTGGAAATGATCGCCATCGCTGCCGAAGGCGGTATGCGTGACGCCGAATCTCTTTTGGGTCAAATCATTTCGCTCGAAGATAAAAACATCACCGCGCGTGAAGTAGAGGAAATTTTAGGCACCACAGACAGAAAAATATTCACCGAAGTGGCTCGGCTAATCGTGACCAATGATACCACTGCCGCTATCGGGAAAATAAACGAGCTGCTCGGCGACGGTTATGATCTTCAGGTTTTCGGAAAATCCCTCATCAACTATTTCCGGCAACTGATGCTTATCAAAATCAACGAAAAACTGAGTGATTATTTTACCTATGAAATGACCAAAGAACAAATGAAAGAGATGCAGGAGCTGGCCGAAAAAGCAGAACTGGCCAAAATCATAACCACCATCAATCTGCTCCTGGACGCCCAAAGCAAAATTTCTTCTTCCATCTTGCCTCAATTGCCGCTGGAAATCGCTATTATCAAAGCGACGCAAACTTTGCCCGCAGCAGTAGGGACGCGATTTATCGCGTCTAACCAGCCTCCAGTAAAAATAAATTCGCCTGAACGCGCAGAAAATAAGAGATTTGTTCCGCAGAACTTACAAGCTGACAACAGTGATAAAAGTTCCGTTCCGGAAAAAAATGACAGTGATTCGCCTATAAAACAACTTAGTCGTGAAACACCGATCGATCTCTATACTGTCCAATCTAAATGGAACCAATTGCTGATCGATATCCAGCCCTTCAACCACTCTCTCAAAGCCCTTCTCCTCAACTGCCAGGTCGTAAACGTGGAAGGTACTGAAATCACCGTTGCCACGCCTTACGAGTTCTACAGAGAGCGCCTGAACGAAAACAGCAACCGGTTGACGGTCGAGAAAGTTTTTGGTAAGATTTTAGAATGTCCGGTAAGAATAAAGACTGTGACCGACAAGAGCCTGGCTAAAAAATCCCCGTCCGATTCCAGCCTGGAAGAAGAAAAAGAACCGCAACAAGATTCCCTTCTGAACTCAGCGATGGAAATTATGGGCGGAAAGGTTATTGAAGAGTAGACTCTCTATGATTCATAATATTGGGGCGTAGCCAAGTGGTAAGGCATCGGCCTTTGGCGCCGACATGCGTAGGTCCGAATCCTACCGCCCCAACTGACATAAATTAGGCTTATTTGAGCCTTTTCTGTTTTTTATGTTTGACAAAATAGTCAAACGGGTGTATAATGCAAAATCACAGTCGAGAGAGTTGTTTTTCAATTCACCCATATTACACATCTCAAATTGGAGAGAGACACATGACAAACAACAGGATACTTGCAGTTGCAGTTGTCATCGTTGTAAGTTGGCTTGCAAGCGGATTTATCGGATGGACTGTTTGTAAGTCTGTCGAAAATAAGGAAATCCGTAAAATGAATGATTCCATGATGAGCTTGGTCGTAGAGGCCGAAAAAACAAATGTCGACCACGCCATACGGACACTGGAAATTGCTCTTGAGGGAAAGGACTCTGAATTTATTGCCGAATCACTGGAGGTGGCAAAACGATTCAGCACCGAAACTGGAGGATACGGTGCGGAAAGAATTCAAGAAATAGAAGGTCACATCAAAAAGTGACTCAAACCACCTGATTCCGAAGACCGTTCCAGTAGTCAACAACTATTGCTGGAACGGTTTTTTTTATTTCTCAATTAAGTCTTTTTGCCAAATTAAAAACACCCCCTAAATATAATTTTGAAAGTGTTTTTAATATTTCTATTATTTCTTTTCTCCAGCCTCCATATCCATTTTCTCCATCAATTTCCTTATCTCGCGTACGAATTCCAGCTTGGCCTCCAGCATCTTCTCCTTCTTTTTGAGGAAAGCCATCTTGAATTCCTTTTTCATTCCCTTCCCGCAGCAACCCCATTCTTTCATGTGACCCTCCGTATGCCCTTCCATGAATTCACTTTCTTCACGATTTTCCTTGTCTTCCATATTTTTGTTGATAACTTTAATAAATTAAATTATATCGACCCTTATTATAAGTACGTAAGAAAAAAAAATTTGTTTCATTTTTTAAAATTTCTTTTTTATTTTTCTAAAATTCTTTACTCTGATATAATAAAGCCATAACAATTATGCCTTTTTATGGAACAAGACATTCAAAAAAAATTTGAGGAACAAGAAACGAAGCTCGACAGCATCTATAAGTCCGTCGAACGGATGAGAAAATATTTTCTGTGGACACTCATCGTGACCGTGGCCACCATCGTCCTGCCGCTTATCGGACTTATGATCGCCATTCCCTGGTTTTTGAAAATTATGACTTCGGCTTATAACATCAACTAGTTTTCGACTGACATAAAAAGCGCCTGCTATAGCGCGAATGTTTTTTATTATAAGCAAAAACTCCGCCATATGACGGAGTCTTTTTGTAATTCTAAGCTGTCTGATATTATTTCAGAGTTACTGTAGCACCAGCTTCTTCCAGTTTTTTCTTCATTTCTTCCGATTCAACTTTGGTCACTTTTTCCTTGACTACCTTGGGAGCGGCATCTACCAAATCCTTAGCATCTTTGAGGCCAAGACCGGTAATTTCTCTCACCACTTTAATGACATTGATCTTAGAAGCGCCTATCGCAGTCACTTCCACATCAAATTCGCTCTTTTCCTCAACAGCAGCAGCTTCTCCGCCACCAGCCGGCATAGCACCCATCATCATAGGAGCAGCAGCTGATACGCCAAATTTCTCTTCCAGAACTTTAACGAGTTCTGATAGTTCCAGAACGCTCATTTTTTCGATCTCAGTCACGAGCTTCTTGAATTTTTCCGGAACCTCTACTTCCTTCTTTTCTTCAGTCATATAATTATATTTAAAATTATTTAATTATCTTATTTAGAATCAGCTACCGCTTTCAAAACGTTGACCAGTCCTCTCAAATTGCCAGCCAATACATTGACAAATCCCGACACAGGAGCATTGATAGTGCCGACAAATTTGGCCAACAGCTCTTCTTTGGAAGGCAGTTTAGAGAGAGCGATTATCTCTTCTTTGGACAGGGCGTCTTTACCCAGAATTCCTCCAACAATTTTCAAATTTTCATTGGCTTTGGCGGCTTTCGCTACAATTTTAGCGGCCATCACTTCGTCTTCCTGTGATATGGCCAGTGCTATTTGCCCTTCCATCTCTTTAACGTTCATATTAACTCCGGCGTCTTTCAAGGCAATGTTTATCAGGGTCTTCTTGATTACTTTGAGATCTATCCCTTGTCCGCGAAGTTCTTTTCGGAGAGCCGTCATATTCTTTACAGACAATCCCTTGAAATCGGAAAATACCACCGCCTTAGATTCCTTTATTTCATGAGCCAGGGCTTTTACTATTTCCTTTTTTTGAGAACGTGTTTGCATAGTTTTTCGATATAAATTAAAAATCTGCAGTTTCCCGCAGACACAGAATAAAAGCTTCCGCTTTTTTTCCTCGGAAGGATTTATTGTATTCGTATGTGCCCGTTCGTAGCGGGCCATTCGCATACTACCTTCTGTCTTGGGAAATATTATTTGATATTAAAATTATTCGCTTTTCACTTCTTTATCTGCCACAGCAGGAGCGTCGGCAAGTTCTTTTATCTCTTCGGTCGGAGCGGGAGCAGAAGCAGAAGCTTCCTTAACCTCTGCTGCCGGAGCAGCTTCTTCGGGAACAACTGGCACTTCTTTTTTAGGCAATTTTACTGTTCTTTTCTTATCCTGGATGATGCCCTTGGACACTAAAAGATTATGCACCGTATCGGAAGCCTGAGCGCCTCTCTCCAGCCAAAATTTCACTCTTTCTTCTTTGATAATGGCATTTTTTTGGTGGGGATCATAGGAACCCAAAACCTCCACGTGCCTTCCTCCCGGAGCTGTCTGGCTGTCCTGGAGCAAAATCTTGAATTGGGCTTTATTTTTTTTCCCTACTCGGGCAAATCTGATAGTTAACATATTTCGTAGTACTAAAATCTGGTATCTTTTATACCAGTAATCCGCTATAAATATTACCAATTCAGTATATATGAATGTATATAATTGGTCAAGGGGTGGCCTTGTTGGCTGGTTTTATGGATTGTTGCTCAGCACCCAAAAGACATATTTCCCGTTATCATAAGAATATTTTTTTGTCTTCAGGTTGGGACAGGTGCCTTTATATTGATTGCGCAACCATTGGTCGGATTCCAGGAGCACCACTTGCGGATCATCGCAGGAAATCTGGGAAAAACCTTCGGTCGGTCTGTAAAATGTATATTGCTTGATATTGGGATAAGCCAGATATTCCAATGTTTTGAGACTGGATTGATGCCTGTCCTGGGAAATGGAAGTGTTCCAGGCCGTGATCAAATAATTATTTTGATGGAGAGGAAGGCTTTTGGTCATAAGCCCGAAATCATAAAGCTTGCGTTCATACGCCCCCAAAGTAGCCAAATCATTAGCCCAAAGGCCGAAATAAATATATATCTGCGAAGCCCCGCCAAAAATAACCATAAATATCAGGCCGGTAAGTATCGTGATAGACCGGCTCTTGGGCGGAGATTTGGTCCCTGGCGAAGAAGATTCCTGGATTGAGCTAAACAGGCTGATAATATATTCGAAAGGCAGGACGGAAATAAGAAAGACGGCCGGGATAGTGCCGATAATCCTGAGGGAATGCGGAATGCCTTCGACGCTCAAAGCTCCCGGAAGGATCATTACCCAAAAAATGGATTGGGCCAGAACAGAAACGTAAAACCATCTCGTAACTAAGATGGATCTTTCTCCGGATTCTTTTTTGTAATTTTTAATATGGATAATTATCGTCTTGGCAATTTCTCGCAGAGATATGATAAATCCCATTGCGAAAAGCACGGACCAGGCCGCCGGAAGAAGCGGCTGATTGTTGAAATTGTGCCTGGGATTATGATCACCGATGACAAAAAAAGCCCAGAGGTGTTTTCCCAGACTCATCAAAAAAGTCTGCCAAACATTGACGTTAGGGACATTAAAAATCGAAACTGCTAACGGACGAGAGATGAAATCCTTAAAATGATCGGAGAAATAAACAAATATGGGAAGGGCGGCAATGAAAGAGGCCAGAGCCAGAGCTGCTCCGTATTTCCAATATTTTCTGAGAAATCCTTTTCTGGTAAGGATAAAAGAAAGGGCGACGATAATAACTATAAGAGGCGCGATACGAAAAGCGATGTAAGTATTAAATCCCAGTCCCAAAAAAATACCGGAAATTATAAAATAATATATTCTCCGCTCTGGATTATCTATCGCTTTCCAGAAAAAATAGAACATCCATACTAGGATCAGCGGCACCATAATAGCCCGAAAAGCCGTCCGTGAAAAAACCAGATGCCAGAACGACGTGGCTATCATAAAAGTTCCCATCAGCACCGAGAGACGGGAAAATTTAAGCTGCCTGAGAAGAAAATAAAATCCGATGATGGTCAGCGATCCCCAAAGAGCGTTGGCCAGTCTGAGCCCCAAACTGGTATTGCCAAAAAATTTGATGAACAGCGCCTCGGTATTGATATGCAGCCCTTCCCGGCCGGTGTTCTCAGGATAAAAAACCTTCCAATTGTGCGTCTCGTTGGCTGTCAGGGCGTTTATTCCGTTGTAAGCTTCATCATAATGG
>Ga0224523_1000136_pt1 | contig 48955 bp, 26 predicted proteins | sample CFST50metaG_FD_182732 | JGI IMG/M metagenome (GOLD analysis project Ga0224523, IMG submission 182732) | Peat soil microbial communities from Stordalen Mire, Sweden - C.F.S.T50 | ecosystem: Environmental > Terrestrial > Soil > Wetlands > Peat | place: Sweden: Norrbotten County, Stordalen Mire... | reverse complement strand
GTCACTCACGCTGCGGCAAATCTGACAACAAGATAGGCCGGCTTCCAAAACTCTTTGGAAATCGTATAATGAGCCTCTGTGGCAGCGGTCAATGAAGTTGGCACTTCGACTGGGGCGGGTGATCGCCCGTGGCCCATCGTCGCGAATCGCTACCGGCTCGGAAGACGGCTTGGGGTGGGAGCCAGCGGCGATGTTTACGCTGCCGATGACCTAGCCGATCATGCAGCCTGTGCTGTGAAGCTCTTTCCTGCTGGATTAGAACCAGCAGCCGTCATCCGCCTGCTTGATGAGTTCGGTCGTCTAAGTGAACTCGACCACCGTGGCATCGTCAGGGTCCGGGACACCGGACGCATCGCCGAAGGTCCATTGGCTGGCCGGCTCTTTCTGGTAACCGACCAGCTGGTGGGGCCCGATCTGCTGGCGCACCTGGCCGCTGTCCGTGGCAAGGATCGCTTCCGGCGCTTCGCCGCTGCCGCGGACGACCTGACTGATGCCTTGGCCTACCTCCACGGCCGCGGCCTGATCCACGGCGACATCAGTCCGGGCAATATTCGTTGCGACCATGAAGGTCGTCCGGTGCTCATCGATTTCGGACTGTCTGCCCGAGTACTTTCGGTTCTAGGAGTCCACAACGGCTTGGAGACTGTGGCGGCAGGTGCCTCAGGCACCTTGGGTTTCATCGCGCCTGAGGCTCTGGTCGGCGAGCACGGCCCGGCGACTGACCTTTTCAGCTTGGGAGCAACCCTGTATGCGGCGTGGACAGAAGTGCCGCCGTTCGGTGTGGGAATGGAAGCCGTTCGACGTCTCATGGAGGGTCCGCCGCCAGCACCATCCTCGCTTTGTCCGGGTCTGCCGGCGGAGTGGGACGCCCTGTTGGGCCGGTTGATGGCCCTTGCGGCCGAACACCGACCTGCGAGCGCACGCGAACTGCTGCGGGAAATCCGTCGCATTCTTCCGGACGGGGTCACTCCCGTCGAACTGGACCTGTCCGTGCCACACCCGGCTGGCGATCCGCTGGCGGGGCTCCTGGTCGGCCGTGAAAAAGAGGAGCAAGCACTTTGGACCCTGGTGGAACGACTCGCAGAAGGGAATGCCCCATCTGTTGCGGTCACAGTTTCCGGCCCACCTGGGTCCGGCCGCCGCACGTTGATTCGGCGGGTTCTGCGCGATGTGCGGTTGGCCCTTCTTTCCCAAACCCTGCCGCCCTTCATCGTGGATGAGCGCGGGCTGGCTGCGCTGCAAGCTGACCTGTCCGTCCCTCCTGCGGAGCCAGTGCCATCTTGGGACGAGCCCGCCCGATCGCTGCAAGCGCGCACTGTCGCCTTGGTCGATGCACTGGAAGCGCGCGCACGGCAACAGCCTCTCTGCCTGTTGCTTGGACTCGGCCGCGAAGAAGAACTGCTCGCAGAAGCGGTCGCAGGCGGATCACCTAGTGGTCGTCTGCTCGTCATCGTGCCCACCGAGCAAGCCTTGCGCAGCGTCGGGGCCGTCGATCTTCAGCTTGGGCCGCTGCGGGCCGAGGACCTTCGCACGCTCGCCAGTCACGCGGCAGGGATCGAGCCCACACCCCAGGTGGTTGAGCAAATCGTAGGTGCCTCAGCCGGGCTGGCGGCTTCAGCCGCGTTGCTCGTGCGCCGTTGGGTCCAGCAAGTTCGCGAAAGCCGGCCCGAGAATTTTCGGGTCGACGAAGATGACGCTGACTTCGGCCGTCTTCTTGATGCGACGTTCGCTGGCCTGAACCGCAACACCCGCGCCTGGATCACGGCCCTGTTGCTTTCGCAGTCGCTCAAGCAGGCCACTGACTTAGCCACGTGGGGCCAGTTGGACACCGTCGCTGCGACTCGCGAGGCCCAGAGCGCGGGTTGGATGGGCGAATCAGAGTTGGCGATTCCTACGGAATCCCATGCCGCCGCGGTTTTTCGCGCCATAAGGCGCGACGAGACCCTGCATGCTCTCGTGCACCGGGCAATCCATCCTTTGTCCGAGTCGAGTCCCCGGCGTGCGGAGGCGCATCTGGTGTTGGGAGAGGTGGAACAAGCCGCCACGTGTTTTCGGGCCGCCGCGCGCGCCGCGGGCGAGTTGGGTCGCATCGGGGAGGTGGCCCGGTTCGCGATGCGCGCCAGGGACGTCGATCCTGCGGCGGGTACGCCGGCTGAGCACATCGCTTGGGCTACGGCTTTGGGGGTAGTGGGTCAGTACGACGACGCCCTTGCTGTTCTGGACATGCCCACGCGCGGCGGGGCGATGGACCTCAAGATCGAGCTGGCAGAACGTCGCGCTTGGCTGCTGGGACGGCGCGGAGATCCGGTCGCCGCCCGGCACGCACTCGAGACCGCACTCGAGGAGCTGGGACCGTTGGAAGGGCCGCGGTCTTCCCAGATTTTGCGCTTGCGTGCGCGGCTGGCCCGCCTGTTGGTGTCGTGCGGCCTGTACTCGGATGCCTTGCAGGCGGCTGAGCCGGCCCTCCATGAGACGTCCGATGCGGGGCTTTTTGCACAGGAAGCGGCCGCCCTGGCGCTGACGTATGCCGGGAGGCTGTCCGAGGCAGATTCTCTCATCGCGGCCCTGGAAAAGGCGGCCGAGGCTTCCCCAGACAGGCCGCTGGGTGCCCGCGTGCCTGCCCTGCGCGGCCTGTATTTGCAACTGGCTGGCCAACCCGCGCCTGCCGCTCAAGCCTATCGCGAGGCTGCGCGACGCTGCGATGAGCTTCACGACATTCACGGCCAGGCAGCCGCCGTCTTCAACCTTGGCTGTGTTCTGGCCGACACGGGCCAGTTCGGCGAGGCACTCGATGCGTTCCGGCGCGCGCTACGCGATCTCGGCCGCCTCGGTATCGTGACTGATCTCGCGCTGGCGCTCTACAACACGGGGTTGCTCTTCCTCCAACTCGGGGATCTGGACTCCGCCAACCGCTCAGCCCGTCGCCTGCGCGCCGAGGCGAGCGCGACCAAGGCGGAGGCATTCCTGGCCTACGCCGCATCTCTCGATGCCGACATCGCGCGCCGTCAGGGCGCGCCTCGCATTGCCTTGCCCCTGTACCTGGCAGCCCAAGAGGCTTTTGCGCGTGCTGGGCATCAACCCATGGCTGAGGCCAGCGCGATCTCTCGGGCCGAGGCCTTGGCCGAGGCAGGACAGCCAGCCGAGGCCTTGCTCGCGTGGGGCCGGATCCGCTCGCCCGATGCGAGCCCGGTCATCGCGTCCGGCGCCGCGTCCTCGGACGATGAAATGCGGACGCTGGCACAAGGACGCATCCTCTTGGCCCTGGCGCCCAAGACCGAGGAAAGCGACCGGGAACTCGGTCGTCGTCTATCGACTTTGGCCGACGCGGCCCTTGCGCAGGGACGCAAGCCCGCCGCTTGGCGGGCGGCGCAGTTGGCAGCGCGGCTTTTCACTCGGGTGGGCGATGCCCACGCGTCGGAAGAACAGGCCCGCGCCGCGCACATCTTCGAGGAGATCAAGATGAACACGCCCATGCAGTATCGCTCTGGCCTCGACCATGATCCCGAGGCCCCCTCGTTCAGCATGGCATCCAGCGACGCGCGAACCACGACGGCACTCCTCATCGAACGAGCGGCGAAGGCCGAGGAACGGCTGCGCCGGCTCCAGCGCATCAACAAGCGCCTCAACAGCGATCTGCGCCTGGCCCGCGTACTCGAAGCCGTCATCGACACCGCCATCGAAATGACCGACGCAGAACGGGGGTTCCTCCTGCTCAAGGACGCATCGGGTGAGTTGGTGGTGAAGGTGGCGCGCAACATCGACCAGACCACCTTGGACGCGCCCGATTTCGTGTTGTCTCGTTCCATCGCCAAACAAGCCGCCGAAAGCGGGCAACCGGTGGTCACGGTGGATGCTGCGGGAGATCGGCGTTTTCGAGAAGCAGCCTCAGTGAGCGATCTGCACCTTCGCTCGGTGCTGGCCGTCCCCTTGTCGGTCAAGGGAAACGTGGTCGGGACGATCTACGTGGACCATCGTCTGCGCAAAGGCGTGTTCGATGACCAGGCCCAGGCTATGGTCATCGATTTCGCCGAGCAGGGCGCCATCGCCATCGAGAATGCACGGTTGCTGGCAGAGCTTCGCCGCCGAGAAAACCAAGTCCAGGCCTTGAACCGACGGCTGGAACAAGAACTGCGCGTCCAGGAGCAGGCCCTGCAAGGGGTTCGCGAAGAGCTGAAAGAAAGTCGCCAGGCAGCGGCCCTGCGCTACGACTATCGGGAAATCGTGGGGCAAACCCCGCGTATGCTTGACTTGTTTCACCTGCTCGATCGGGTGACCGACACGGCCCTACCCGTGGTCATTGAGGGTGAGAGCGGGACTGGCAAGGAACTGGTCGCCCGCGCCATCCATTTCAATGGTCCTCGCCGAGACCGGCCCTTCGTTTCCGAAAACTGCGCGGCGATTCCGGAAACCTTGCTGGAGTCCACTCTCTTTGGCCATGTCAGGGGCGCCTTCACCGGTGCTGACCGAGAGGCACGAGGGCTGTTTGCCGTGGCGGACGGCGGAACCCTGTTTCTCGACGAAGTCGCGGAGATGTCACCCGCCATGCAGGGCAAGCTCCTGCGCGTGCTCCAGGACGGTGAGTTCCACCCCGTGGGAGGCGAGCGCCCGCAGAAAGTGAACGTCCGTGTCCTGGTGGCGACCAACAAAGACCTGGAACGTCTGATGGAGCAGGGCAAGTTCCGGCAGGACCTCTACTTCCGAGTGTCCGTCGTGCGCCTAGTGTTGCCTCCGCTGCGGGACAGAAGCGAAGACGTTCCCTTGCTTGTGCAGCACTTCATGCAGAAGGCGGCTTCAGCGTCCGGCGCCGTGGTCAAATCGGTCGAAGCGTCGGCATTGACCAAGCTCTGTGGCTATCGTTGGCCGGGGAACGTGCGCGAGCTGGAGAACGAAATCACGCGTGCGGCGGCCTTTTCTGGCCCGGTCGTCACCGTCGCTGACCTTTCACCCCAGGTGCGCGCCGGATCCGATCCGGCTACTGCGCTTGCCGACGACCGAGATGGGATTCGCCTGCGACCTCGGGTAGAACGCCTGGAGCGAATTTTGATTCGTGAAGCCATGACAAAATGTGAGGGAAACCAGACCAAGGCAGCCAAGGCGCTTGGCCTATCGCGGTTTGGCTTGCAAAAGAAGTTGCGTCGTTACCGCATCGCCACGTGACAACTCAGTTGCCATCGTTTGGTATGGCAGTTGGCGCAACCGGGGTGAAATATGGCAAGATTCCACAGTAAGGGGTTGGCGCGTCGCCTGCATATAGAAGATCCGGATATGAGACACTTGCCCTGCAAGAGATTCATCCTGCGCCTGGCAGCGGCGCTCATGTTGGCGCTGGTGCTACCGGTGGGCGTCTCCTGCAACGCACCCGCCATCGGCGAGTTCTACATGCCCATTCCTCCCCCCGATCCGACTATCGGCCAGCCGACTTCGGAGACCGACAGTGACGGGATCGCCCACACCTACTGGAAGGTGACCAGCCCGCCTAGCTTCCACTTGAGCGAGTCCTGGGTGTATCTAACGAACATCGACATGGGCCGCGGAGTGAGCGTGCAGGCGGCTCAGGATGGCTCCTACACCACCCAAATAGAAGGCCAGCAAGGCGACCAGATCATTATCTCGGTCCAAGCCCCAAACATCGAAACCATCTGCAGGCCATTGCGTGAAGGTCTGGCCAACGTGGCCTGCCAATAGCACCGGCTAGGGCGCGGCGGCTAGTGCCTCCGGTCATAAGAGCGGTCATGTTTCGGTGGACGAGGCGCCCGGACGGCAAGGCGCGACGAGGGCGCATACTCGACGTATGTAACCGAGGAGCAACGCAGCCTGCCGGGATGGATCGGCCGCCCAAACGTGGTCGAAATTCTGACTGGAGGCACTAGGCCTGGGTACGAGCGGCCACTGCACGGCCAGAAACGGACGGGGCCGACATGCCAGTTTGTACGGGATGAACGCCGTCCTCGACATGCGAGGCGGGCGGCACAGAGGAAGGCATCTGCTTCACCATGTCCCGGGCGATCCGCCATGAGGCCTGGATGATCCAGGAGATGGAGCGATCCTGCCGGAGCGCCTCTTTCTGGGTTTCCGCCAGCATCGCGGAATTAAAGTAAAGCGTCACCTTCCTCTTCTGCGACACAACAGCCTCCTGACCCGTGGTTCCGGCAGATGCTAGTGGCTGACTTTGACGTGGGCCGGAAGGAAAAACACCGCGTTCAATCCCACCATCCAGTTGTACGTCCACTGAAGGTCGAAACTGTTCACGTCACCGTTGCCATTCACGTCGCGGCCTGCGGCGTTGTTCTTGAAAATCACGTTGTGCGCTTCGACGTTGATGGCGAAGTAGTTGTTCACAAAAGCGTGCATGCCAAAGCCCACGTTCCCCCCAAACTTCATCCCTGTGTATGGCTTTGCTTTGCACATCGATCCGAAAGCCGGGTCAGTGCGGCACTCGGTAGTGAGGTTGGCGCCAGTGGGCGTCTTGCTGATCAGATTGACAAGAGCAGGCCCGGCCAAAACGTAGAAGTCGTAGTTCATGAAAAGCTTGCCGAACAGTGAGAACTTGCCGGTGAACGGCACCAGATCGACTTGGGGCAGGATCACCATGCCTATGCGGTTTTCGGCAGCCGCAGCGTTGGCTGGCGTAGGCGTCTTCCCGTCCGGGGTTGCTGCGGCTGCTGTGAGAGTCGTGTTCAGTTGATCGTTGAAAGAGCTCCGCCAGTTCGGGGTAACATTGAGGAGCCCAGCCGAGACGCTGACGCCGATCCAGTCAGTGATGTGATACCCAAGCCGAAGGTTCAGCATCAAGGCGTTGTAGAAGTCCTGCCCGATGGTTTGTGTCAGGCCGACGCCCGCCTCAAGCCTATTGGCGCGCAGCTCGAATCGCTTGCGAATCGCCGGCGCATCGGCCAACGGACTCTTGCGCTCCTGCGCGGCCTGCGTGACAACAGGGATGCCAACGAGACATCCGACGAGCAACGCGATTCCTCTTTTCATCGTATGCGCTTTCTTCGTCATGGTATCGTCTCGCTAACGGGGCGTCTTGTACTGGAAGGAGGGCGGCAGGTAGAACCCAATCGACCCGAACACCATGATGTTCTCGGTGAGCGCGAACTGGCCGTTCTTCTTTGCATCCGCCGCACTCTGCCCGGCTGGGCGGTTGAGACTCTCAAACTTGTCGTCGAAGATGTAGTCCCGGATGCCGATGCTCAACGCGAGCCAGTTCGCTACGAACATTCGGGTAGATATTCCAAGGTGCGGCATGATGTCGAGGTTGCTAAAGGGCGGGTACTTGTTGTCGACGTTGGGGTGGATCGTGATGGTTTCGGTCCAGATAACCCCGATGCCAGCATTCAGCGTGAGATCCCAGTGAACAATGTACTTGTTGAACAAGCCGAACTTGCCATAGCCGGGCACGTACCCGAAAACCAGCGAAGTCGAGTACTTGAATTTGTTCAGGGTCGGGGCGCGGTTGAACTGTTCGCCAATCAGCGACTCGCGCTCGGAGCGCTCCTTGATGAAGTACTGGCCCTCGAGCCCAACCGAGAAGACATCAGTCAGATAGAAGGTGAGGTCACCACCGAACGAGTAGTGGCGGATCAACGTGTCGTTGATCGAGATCGCCGAGAACGGTGCCAACTCGACGCGTTTCCCCTTTAAGAACGATCGACGTGGCACCACCACAATATCATCCCACGACCGCCGCGACGCGTTGGCCTCGGCGGCAGCAGCTTCCCCTTTCTGGGCGGCTGCCTCCTGCACCTCGTCGCTGAGGTCGGGAAGTTCGTCAGTCTTCGCTTCCGGCGTTTCGCTCGCAGAAGGCTCAGCCGGAGTGGCGTTGTCATCCGCGGTTTCGCCGGTGCCGGCCGCAGGTGCCTCTGCGGCCGATACGAACCCTGGGTTTCCAAGAACTAGAAAGAGGCCGAACGCAAGACGTTTCATGCGGTTCCTTGCTTGGGGCCCGCCGTTCACCCCATGTCAAAAATCTCTTTGATTTCGCAGGCTTGGCTATGAAGGGCGAGGTGTGGGCAATGTAACACAAGCAAAATCAGCAGATCAACTAAATTACGTGGTTGTTTCGACCCCATGCCGATCAGTGGCTAGGTTTCATCTTCCGCACTAGCCGGAGCGTCACCGAAAAGCGCATCCACGAAGTCATCCGCTTCAAACTCGCGCAGATCCTCGACTCGCTCACCCACGCCGATGAAGCGAACCGGAATGCGAAGCTGGTCGGCAATCCCAAGGATCACCCCACCTTTGGCCGTGCCGTCGAGTTTAGTGAGCACGATCCCTGTCACAGACATCTCCCTGGTGAATTCCTGAGCCTGGACGATGGCGTTCTGGCCACTGGTTGCGTCGATGACCAGCCAGGTCTCGTGGGGAGCGCCTTCTAGTGCCTTGCCGGCCACTCGGCGCACCTTTTGCAACTCCTCCATGAGATTTTTCTTGGTGTGCAGCCGGCCGGCCGTGTCCGCAATAACCACGTCGATATCTTCCGATCGTGCGCGTTTGATCCCGTCGAACACTACCGAGGAGGGGTCTGCTCCCTCTTTCCCGCGCACGACAGGTGCGCCCCCTTTCGAGCCCCAGACTTCGAGCTGCTCGGTGGCTGCGGCACGAAAAGTGTCACCAGCCGCGAGCAGGACCCTCCTGCCTTGGGCCTGCAGCTTGGAGGCGAGTTTCCCAATCGTCGTCGTCTTGCCGCTCCCGTTGACACCTATGATAAGGAGGACGAAGGGGTGGGCAGCCGCAAAGTCGACGGCCGGAGCATCCATGGTCAGGATCTCCACGCTCCTCCGACGTAGGTAGCCCCAAATGGCCGCGGGATCCTTGATCGCGTGCCTGTCCAAGGACTCACGAAGCTCGCTCAGGAGCTTTTGGCTGGTGCGCACTCCAATGTCGGCGGTAAGAAGAACCTTCTCGATCTCGTCAAGCAGTTCCGGATCGATTTCCTTCTTGCCCGTGAAGAGTTGCCCGAGACGTTTGACCCAACTTGAACGAGTGGGTTCGAGCCCCGGCACGAGCGCGGCAACGCCTCGCCTTTTCGCGGGCATCGGGCGCTCAGGACCGCGAGGTTTTTCGACCGAAAAGGCGCCGGGCAGCTTGCCGCGTTCTGGTCCGAGTGACGTGGGCTCGCGAAGGGGAACCACGCTGGCCCGAGGCTTTGGCGGGAGAGCGCCAGGCAACGCGGAACTGGCCGCCTCTGCTGTGGGCTCCCGGGACACGACCGACGAGGCGGGCGATGGCTGCTTGGTCGGAGCCGCCGGCACCGACACAACAGGCTCGTCTGACGCGCCGGGCTCTTCCGAACCTGCCTCAACGTCCTCTGGTCTCAGGGCAGGACGCTTCGGCCGAGCGACGGGCTGTGTGGTCCCCTCCTCATCAATCTGTCGGCGTCTTGCGGCCCTGGCCCGCCGAACGGCATAGATGGCGAGCCCAGAGAGGCCCGCCAAGCCGCCCATGGCAACCAGGGCTGCGATTAGGTCGGTGTGAAACCCACCCTCCATTGAGGGCGGAACTTAACAAACAACCACCTGCAACGTGGTAAGTTTTTTGGCGTTTCTCCTGGCTCGCGAGAAAAGTGGAACTTGGCTTCCTAAGCCCTTTACAATCGGCCTGAACGAGTGGTACCTAGTGACAGTCATGAAGTGACCCCTATGGTCACGTATTGTCACGCCGTCTGGTGGTGCCAGAATGAGGATAAGACGTCTCGAGATTTGCGGCTTCAAGTCGTTCATTGACCGAACTGTTTTGACCTTCGAGGACCCCATCACCGGGGTAGTTGGTCCAAATGGATGCGGCAAGTCGAACATCGTCGACGCAATCCGCTGGGTAATGGGCGAGCAGTCGGCCAAGCATCTTCGTGGCCGAGCCATGGACGATGTGATTTTCGCTGGGTCTGAGACACGCGGACCAGCTGGCCTGGCCGAGGTTTCGCTGACCTTCGACACCGCCGGATTGGCCGGAGACACGACCGTCGGTGGCGTTTTCTGGGGTGCGGCCGGCCCAGCGGAAGTCGTGGTGACCAGACGCCTCTATCGCGGCGGCGAAAGTGAGTACCTGCTGGGCGGTGTGCCCTGTCGTCTGCGCGACATCGTGGAATTTTTCCTCGGCACAGGCGTCGGATCCAAAGCCTACTCCATCATTGAACAAGGCCGCATTGGATTCATTGTCTCGTCACGACCTGAGGAACGTCGTGGCCTCATTGACGAGGCTGCCGGCATCACGAAGTACAAAGCGAAAAAGAAGGTGGCCGAGCGGCGTATTGAAGCCTCTCGCCAGCACCTCCTGCGCGTTTCCGACATCATCGTCGAGATCGAGACGCGCCTGCGCTCCTTGCGCCTGCAGGCCCAAAAGGCCGAGCGCTACAAACGCTACAAGGCGGAGCTGAAGGATCTCGATCTGTGCGCTGCTACGCAAAAACACTTCGGCCTGATAGCTGAGCAGAAGTTCTTGCTGGGCAATCGCGAGCAATTGGCGGAGTGCCACACCCAGGAAACCACAGCCTTACTCGTCGAGGAAACCGCCATCGAAGCCGAGCGCCTCGCCCTGAGCGAAGAGATGGCCGAATTGGCCACTGCCAAGGAAGAGCTTTTCGCGCTCGACAACAAGGCAAGATTGTCTGCTCAGAAGGCTGAACACTACTCTGACGAGGCCGCCACCTTGGCGCAACGGGCGGAGCGATCGCGGCGCGAGATTGAAGGATTGGTCGAAAAGGAAGCGGACAATGCGCGGGCGCTGTCCGAGTTGCACGGAGAGGTCGTCCGCTTCGACGAAGAAGCCGAAGCGCGCGATCGAGAGCTGGAGGCCACCGAGCAGGCGTACGCGGCGGACCGCTCCGCCCTCACCTCGGCACGCCAGGGTGTGGATCAGGCGACGGCGGCAGCGACCTCTGCCGCCACGCGGATTGCACGTCTGGAAGCGGATATCGAATCCGCTCATGGACGCGCGCTTGACCTGGCCCAGCGTCTGCAGGTGGCGATGGCTGATGATGGCGTAGCCGGCGAGCAGGTGGACCATCTGGTGTCTGAGGGTTCGGCCGTTGACGAGCGGCTTGCCCAACTCCAGGTTCGAGCTGAAGAGATTCGAGAGGAGTGCGCCACTGCGGGAGCCAGGGCGGCCGGCCTGCGAGAAGAGGTTACCCGAGGCGAGCTGGAGCTGGAGACGCTACGCGAAGAGGCCCATCGTCGACGCTCGCGGCTGCAATCGTTGGCCGAGATTCAGGACCGCTACGAGAGTTTTCAGCGCGGCGTGCGCGCCATCATGCAGCGGGTTCGTGACGACGAACAGACACCCGCGCCCGGCCAAGATAGTGTGCCCGGCGGGGCCAGCCATCGTGCCTGGAGCATGGGCGGGGTGCGAGGCGTGGTGGCTGACATCGTACAGCCGCCGCCAGAATTGGAGACGGCCCTGGAGGCCGTGCTGGGTGAACGGCTGGGCAACATTATCGTCGACTCCCATGACGTCGGCGTGGAAGCCATCGAGTTCCTGAAGTCCAAGAGCGAGGGACGTTCCAGCTTCATCCCCGTGGCCCTCCGCTCGTCCGCGGCCATCGCGGCCGCTCCGGCCGGCACAGTGGTCTTTGACACCGGCGACGGATTGTCCGTCGAGCAGCAGGTTCCGGTGACCATGCCGGCGGCCCTGCCGTTGGCTGATGGTGTACGCGGCCCCATGCTGGAGCTAATCGGCTATGACCGTCGCTACGACCGGGTGGCGGCCTACCTCCTCGGCGACGTGATCGTGGTTGAGAACTTGCGTTTGGCTTTGGATCTGTGGCGCCGGACTCGCACCGACAAAACTTTGGTCACACTCGACGGCGAAGTGATCGATCCACACGGCGTGGTAACCGGCGGTTCACGCGAGTCGGCCCTGGCCGGCGTGCTCTCCCAGAAACGGGAGATGCGCGAGTTGGAAGAGGTGGTGGCCCGCTTGGAGGTGGACTATCAAGCCGCTCTGGCCCGCCACGTTGGCAACAAGCAGGCCCTGGCTGAGGTCAGCAAGACCGTCGAAGAGCTGACCGCGGCGACTCGTCACAACGAGATGGAGTTGCTGGCCCAAGGCAAGGACGGCGACCGGTTGCTGCGTGAACGACAACAGCTGGAAGCTCGTCGCGAGCAGTTGCGGTCGAGCATCGATGACCTGCGTTCCGCTTTGGCACAGAACGAGCAACGTCTGTGCGAGGCCACCGCTGTGTTGGCGGAGGTACGCGAATCCTCGGTCGTTCACCAGAGCAAGGCCGTGACCCTGCGTGCGGAAGCCGAGGCTTTGCAGGCCAAGGTCGACGGGCTGGCGACTGAGCTATCGTCGCACAGGGTGGCTGCCGCCCAGGCCAGTGATCGCCGCAAGATGGCCCGGCAGAATCTCGAACGCCTGGAACGAGACACGGCCGACTATCAAAATCGTCGGGCACAGCTCGAAGCAGAGGTGTCCGCCGACTTGCTTCGGGCTCAAACTCTCAGCACCGATGCCGAGCAGCTTCGGGGTGAAGCCGCTTTGCTGCAGGCCGAAGCCAGCGAACGCGCCCGCGTTCATGGCGAGCGCCAGGGCGCGGTGGAGGAACGCAACGGCACGCTGGCGCGCCGAGAGGCTGACCTGCGGCAGACTCGCGCACGGGTGACCGAGCTGGCCGAAAGGCTGGCGGCCCTCGATCTGCGTTGCCAGGAAGTTGCCTTGCGCCTCATCTCGCTGGAAGAGCAGGTCAGGGAACGCCACCCAGACGTGCAGTGGCTGGCCGACATTCTGACGGACTTCCACCTCAGACCGGTGGTCGGCGAAAAGGAGGAGAGTCGACTCAAGGAACTGCGCGGCTTGCTCGATCGCATGGGCGACGTCAACCTGACGGCGATCGAAGAGTCAGAGGAACTGCAGAAGCGCTACGACTTTCTCACCAGCCAGAAGGCTGACCTGGAATCGGCCATCGCGCGGCTGGAATCGGCCATCGAGAAGATCAACCGGGCTTCACGCAAACGGTTCCGCGAGGTCTTCGATGCTGTCAACGCCAAATTTCAAGAGGTCTTTCCGCATCTCTTCCGCGGCGGGCGCGCCGCCCTCGCGCTCACGGACGAGAGCGACCTGCTTGAGACAGGGGTCGAGATCGTCGCCAACCCGCCGGGCAAGAAGATTCTGCAAAACATCGAGCTTCTCTCAGGCGGCGAGAAGGCCCTCACCGCCGTGGCTTTGCTGTTCGCCATCTTCCTGGTCAAGCCATCGCCCTTCTGTGTGCTCGACGAAGTGGACGCGCCGCTGGATGAGGCCAACGTGGGCCGCTTCAACGAGGCCGTGCGCGAGATGACCGATCGTTCGCAGTTCATCATTGTCACGCACAACCAACGCACGATGGAGATCGCGGATCGCCTGTGTGGCGTCACCATGGAAGAGCCGGGCGTTTCGAAACTGGTCGCAGTCAATCTGCGGGCGTCGCGCAAGACCGCGCCGCCGCTGCCCGGAGACACGGCCGCGCCCGAAACCGAGAGCGTGGCGCAACCGACTTCTTCCTAGGCCTTCCTAAACCAGGTTGACGGGTGGACCTCCCCTCATTACACTTCCGGCGTTTCTGAGGCGGGCGAACCGCGTGAGCCGAGAGTCCGAGTGAAAGGAGCACAATGGCTACTCATATTACCGAGGAATGCATCAACTGCGCTGCGTGCGAGCCGGAATGTCCGAACGACGCCATCAGCGAAGGTGACAGCATCTACGTGATCGATCCCAAGCTGTGCAGTGAATGTGTCGGTTTCTTCGACCACGAGGCGTGCCAGGCGGTGTGCCCCGTGGAGTGCTGCGTTCCCGATCCGAACAACAAAGAGACCGAGGAAGTGCTCTTGGCGCGCGCCAAGCAAGTCCATCCGGACAAGACCTTCCCTGACCTCGCCAGCTTGCCTGCCACGCTCTCGCGTTTCCGCAAGGGTTAGCACGACGGCATCAGTGCTTCGATTCACCGATGGCTGGTGCCCGAAGGTGGATTTGATGCGATGGTGTTAGGATCCGCGCTCGGGCGCGCTTTGGTTGAGCAGCTGCGGATGAAGCTCGACTCGGTGGCCTTGGGCCATCGCTCGGGTGAGCTGTTCAATCCGCTGCACACGCCAGCGCTCGTAGTAGCGCTGGCGCAGCTCAGCGCGAACCTCGGCGAAAGACTGGTTGGCGGGCGGCTTCTCCCCCGCGTAGGTCGCGAGGAAGAATCCATCAGGGTCCTGGATCAGCGGTGTGACATCGCCAGGAGCTTTCAGCTTCAGAACCTCTGCGCCGACCTCGGATGAGAAGGGCTGGTCTGGACCCTGAAAAGTGCGCCGGAAGGTGACATGGCGGCTGCTCCAGGCGGGGTTGTTTGCGATGGCCTCGAAGTCCTCTGGACCGTGAATGATTCGCGAGGCCACCGTGACGGCCAGGGCCTTGGCGATTGTCTCGCGCTCGGCCCGCGGACCCGGCTTCATGGGAGCACCCGTGTATACGATGAGAAAGCCAGCTTCAACCAGGCGAGGGTGGACGAAGGCATCGATGGCTCTTTGGTAGATGGCGCGCAGTTCCTGGTCTGGCACACTGTCTTCCTGAACCTGCGGCCAGATCTCGCGCTCGATCAAGCGTTGGGCCAGAGCACTTCTCAGCTCGGGATCGAACCAGTCGGGCCAGAAGGGGTTGTCGTGATGAGCCCTTTCGGCTAGCAAGTGCAACGCAATCAGCTCGCTCAGGGCCTCGCGCGGCATGCTCTTGGAGCGAGCCGTCTGGGCCTCCAATTCGCGCGCATAGATGGGAACGGTGCCGACGCGGGCGACTATCGAGCCTAGGTCGGGAGCGGGTTCCGGAACCCACGGCGTCTCGCGCGGTCGACCCCGCCTCGTACACCCAACGAAGCTGAGGACGAGGACCAGCGGAACTAGAAGCTTCACAACATCATATTATCAGATTGCTGCCGGCGCCTCCGGTGGCCTTTGTCGGGCAGGGCTGCTAGCTTGGCCCGCTTGATGTCCGGACCAACTGATTCATTTGTGGTGGCCATTGACGGCCCCGCCGGGGCCGGTAAGTCCACTGTGGCCAGGGGCCTGGCGCGGCGCCTCGGATACACGTTTCTGGATTCGGGTGCCCTGTATCGCGCCGGCGCGTGGGCAGCGCGTCGCCGGGACATCGCCTGGTCCGATGGGCGCGCGCTCGGCCAGCTCATACGCAACCTCGACATCCGATTCGACGACCGCGGCGGTGTCAGCCACATCGCCGTCGACGGCGAAGACGTCAGCGAGGAGATCCGCCGGCCAGAGATCTCCGAGGGCGCTTCACAAGTGTCGGCCTTCGCGGAGGTGCGCGCCGGGCTGCTCGCTTTGCAACGCCGCATCGGTGCCAGTGGCCGGGTCGTGGCGGAGGGTAGGGACATGGGCACCGTCGTTTTCCCCGACGCCCGCGCCAAGTTCTTCCTCACGGCGCCCATCGACGAGCGCGCGCGACGACGAACCCTGGAGCTAGCGACGTGCGGGCGAGCCCAGGACTTCGAGGTTGTGCTCGCGGAAATGCGGCTGCGCGACCAACGCGACAGCACGCGGGCTGTCGCACCGTTGCGTCGCGCGGAGAACGCCATCGAGATCGACACGGCCGACCTGAGCCCCGAAGATGTGGTGGCGCGCATGGCCACCATTGTACGCGAGCGCGGTGGATGATCGGGGAGGATGCTCCATGCCTCGCGGCGCGTTCCGCGGCATATCATCCAGAGCCCGCCCCCACTGAAGCGTACGCGGACGACGGGGCGCGAGAAGGGAACCCGGCTATCAGGCGCAGCTCACGTTGACAGGTTCCTATCGGAGCGGTAGTTTTCGCCGCCCTTCGCCACTCCGATGGTCGGAGTGTCCGATATTGACAACAAGCGCCGAGCCAGTCCCGTGGGGCAAACAGACAGCTCGGACCAGACGACCCGCAAGGGTCGGGTAGCAGCGGCCAGCAAAGGATACTCATGGTTTCCACTTCCTCTTCTTCCGGCGATCAACCCTCACCCCTAGAGGAGAGCTTCGCAGCGCTCTTCGAGGAATCCCTTCGGCGCGAGGAGGTGAAAGAGGGCGATATCGTCAAGGGAAAGATCATCCACGTTGGCTCGGACAACATCATCGTCGACATCGGCTACAAGTCCGAAGGCACCATTCCGGCTTCCGAGTTCGTGGGAGCTGACGGCACCCTCACGATAAAGGTCGGGGACCAGATCGACGTTTTTCTGGAAAGTCGCGAAGACGCCAATGGCCTCTGCGTTATCTCCAAGGAGAAGGCGGATCGACTCAAGGTCTGGGATGAGATATCCGCGGCCTGCGAGCGTGACGAGCTCATTGATGGGACCATCAGCGCGCGGGTGAAGGGTGGCCTCTCAGTCACCATCCGCGGCGGCGTGAAGGCTTTCTTGCCCGGGTCGCAGGTCGATCTGCGGCCGGTGCGCAACCTGGACGCCCTCATCGGCAAGACCCATCGGTTCAAGGTCATCAAATTCAACAAGAAGCGCGGCAACATCGTGTTGTCCCGCCGCGTGTTGCTAGAGAAAGAGCGGGCGGAGCTGAAAGAGCAGACTCTCGACAAGCTGAAGGAAGGACAGATCGTCGAAGGGATCGTCAAGAACCTCACCGAGTACGGCGCTTTTATCGATCTCGGCGGCATCGACGGTCTCCTGCACATCACGGACATGTCGTGGGGGCGCGTGACCCACCCGTCGGAACTCTTCCAAGTGGGCGACCATGTTCGCGTGAAGGTGCTGAAGTTCAACTCCGAGACCGAGCGGGTGTCGCTCGGCCTGAAGCAGATGATGGAGGATCCCTGGACCCACGCGCAGGAAAAGTATCCGCCGGGAACCGTGGTGCGCGGCAAGGTGGTCTCGCTCAAGGACTACGGCGCCTTCATTGAGATCGAGCAGGGCATCGAGGGACTCATCCACATCTCCGAGATGTCGTGGACCCGCAGGGTCAAGCATCCGTCCAAGATGCTGGCCATCGGTGACACGGTGGAAGCGGTGGTGCTTGACATCGACCCGCGCCAGAACCGGATCAGCCTGGGCATCAAGCAGCTCGAACCCAACCCGTTCGCATCACTCAAGGAAAAGTATCCGCCGGGAACCGTGGTCAAGGGTGTGGTTCGCAACATCGCCGACTTCGGCATCTTCGTGGAGATCGAGGAAGGCATCGACGGCCTGGTGCACGTCTCGGATCTTTCCTGGACCCAGAGGGTCAAGCATCCGTCCGAGCTGTACCAAAAGGGCGACGAGGTTGAGGCGGTCGTGCTCAACATCGAGTTTGACGGCGAGAAGCCCAAGGTTTCTCTCGGTATCAAGCAGCTGGTGCCCGACCCGTGGGATCGAATCCCCTACGATTATCCGGCGGGGAAGATCGTCGAGTGCAAGATCATCAAGGTGCTCGATTTCGGCGCCTTCGTCGAAATCGAGAAGGGCGTAGAAGGTCTCATCCACGTGTCGGAATTCTCCGACGAGCGAGTGGAAGATCCCAAGCAGTTCGTCAAGCCCGGCCAGACGCTGAAAGCCGAGATCATCTCGGTGGACGGTGCTGAACGGAAGATTGGCCTCTCGTTCCGAGGAGCCGCTCGCGCCGAAGAGGTCGCCGACGCTCAGGGCTTCAGCGCCGGCGTTCCCACCGCCACTCTTGGCGATGTGATGCGCGAGAAGCTCGCCGCGCTCACGCCCAAGAAACCGGCCGAGTAGGCGCGACTGTCGGGGTGAATCGGGCGGGCTCGCCCGATTCACCGAGCCGGAACTGTTTGCACGGCGAGCTTCGGGCCGACCAAAAGCGCTCCCCCATCCGGGATCGGGCGCCAGCCGGACCGTCTGTCCGAGCGACGGTCGGCTTCCAGAATCACAGCCTTGAGCTGGTCATGCGAGATCGCGCCGTCGCGGGGCGCATCGGATTCTTTGCCGCCACAAACTGGACAGGCTGGGACGCCGCGGACCTCGACGCATTGGACCGGATGACCATGGGAGAGGGCCACCAGGCAACGGCCGTTGGTCACCACCACCGCCAGCTTGGTGGAGGCTGCGCCCGATGCTGCCAGGAGGCGGTCAATGAAGGCAATGCTCTCGCTGAGCGCGCGATGAGCGGGCTCAGGCTGCGCCGACAACGACTCAAGCAGACCGGCGTCTTGGAGGAAGGCCAGGAAGAGATGAAAGACCTGCTCGCTGGGCGAATGTCCTCGGATATTGCGACGCAGGAACTCGGGGATGCTGTCGAGCAGCCGCCCACGGATTTGCGAGAAGTCTCCGAACTCGCCCACCGCTCCGAAGAGCCAGTAACGGAAACGAAATGGGCCGACATTCGCTGCGCTAGCGCGATCATTTTCGCCCTGGGTGGCACGCCCCACGAGGGCCTCTGCGCGCAGGTCTTGCGCAAGATCGAAGAAATCAACCTGGGCCGTGCTGCTACGCGTTCGTTCCCGCAGGAGTACGTCGCCGCCTTGGATAAAACCGAGCCCCCAGTCTGCCGCGGACCCCGCGGAGAACACGCGCAGGGCCTCGCGCGCAGGCTGGAGCGCGCACGCAATACGGTCCGGGTCATTCCCGATGTAGGCGACCAGCCGGTTCACGATGTCTCCTGGCCTAAGTATAGCGCCGGCACGGCGCCTCGCTCAGCGACGGCAGGCGCCGGTGCGCGCAGACGCTCGCCGGGAAGGAGGCCGGCCGTCACGTCTGCGGCTGCGCGAGCCAGTTTCCGATGTCGCTGAGAACCTGCTGGCGTTCCGGTTCGAGAAACATCTCGTGGTAGAGATCCGGATAGCGACGAACCTCTACCGTGCTCCCGGCTGCCTGCGCGAAGGCCAGCGAGGCTTCACTCGATACAAGGCGATCCTGACCTGCCACCAGCATGAGCGTGGGCACCTGCAGCTGGGCGGCCATGCCGCGCAAAGCGACTTGGGTTCGCAGAACACTGGCAAACCAGCCTGCGGTGGCCTCGTGATGGACGAGAGGATCGCGAAAGAAATTTGCCAAGACCTCCGGACTTCGCGAGACATCTTCGGCCCTGATTCCGTTTTCAACGGTCAAGGTTGGCGTCAAGCGTGAAAAGACCTCAGCCGCCGCGCGCTTGGGCATGGACACTCTCGTCTTCAGCTCAAGCCAGGGCGCGACCAGGACCAAACGATCGGCTTGCGGCTGGCTGCGTTGGCGCAGCACATGGTCCAGCACGATGGCCCCGCCGTGACTGTGTCCCATCAGGGCCCAGGGCACGCCCGGCGTTCGCTCGCGCGCCCGTCGCACCACCAAGCAGAGGTCTTCGTGGTAGTCGTCGAAACGGTCGACATGCCCGCGGCGTCCCTGCGAACGGCCGTGGCCTCGACAGTCAAACTGAGTCACCGCGATCCCCCGCGCGAGCAGCGCCCCAGCCACGTGGCGATAGATCCCACAGTGAGAACTGAATCCGTGCACGGTGACCAGCACCACGCGTGCCGGGCCGGCAGGAGCGAAGTGCTCGACGTGCAACTCGACGCCCCCTGAAAGGAGGGTCTCTTCCTGCGTGGGCCGGCACACGGGGTTCACGGGCACGGGATACCATAGACGCGACGCTGGCCGCAGGCCATAGTCAGATCCGTTCCTGATGCGCATCACCGAAATCTACGCTTGCATTCAGGGAGAAACCCAGTACGCCGGCACCCCGTGCACCCTGGTGCGGACAACTGGTTGCGACCTGCGTTGCTCATACTGCGACACGACCTACGCCTTTTCGGGCGGAAGGGAGATGAGTATCGATGAGGTGATGCTGGAGATTCGCCGACTCGGTCTGTCCGCGGTGGCGCTGACCGGCGGAGAGCCGATGCTGCAAGCGGAAATCTCCGCTCTTGCCGAGCGGCTGGTGCGTGAGGGGTTCCGGGTCACGCTAGAGACCTCGGGAGCGCATCCCGTGGCCCATCTCCCATCTGCAGTCATACGCATCGTGGATATCAAGACGCCCGGTTCCGGGGAGGTTGAGCGCAATTTCTGGGACGTCCTGCACGGTCTCCGACCACAGGACGCCATCAAGTTCGTCCTGTGCGACGAAGCCGACTACTTGTGGTCAGCCGAAGTGGTACGCAGCCGTGGTCTTTCGGGACGGGCTGAGCTTCTGTTTTCGCCAGCCACAGGGAAACTTGATCCTCGGGACCTGGCGGCGTGGATACTGCGCGACCGGCTTCCGGTCCGGCTCAACCTGCAACTCCACAAGTACCTTTGGGGTGCAACCGCGCGCGGTGTATGAGAAACCCGGGTCCTGACTCGGCAATACCGCTGAGGTGTTTTCGACCTTGTCACTTTCGCATTGACAGTAGATCCAGTGCCCTGCTAACGTCCGGCCGCGCCAGGTGAGCTAACCTAGCGAGAACCTTTGGGAAAGACGACGAAACTTGCCGGTGGCTCGAAAGGATTCCTGATCACAATGGGGACTTGTCTCGCGCTCTTGCTCGATCCGGGGTGCGCTTCGCGCCCCAAGCGTGATCCTGAGCAGTCACAGATCAGGTACCAGTTGGCGGCTGGCTACTTCCGCGATCAGCGGGTTGAGGCCGCCATCGAGGAGCTTCAGAAGTCGTTGCAGGCCGACACGGAGAACGCTGACGCCTACAACATGATTGGAATCATCGCCCTCCGGCAGGGGCACGATTACATGGCTCAACTGGAAACCGCGTCCTGTCTCAAGGGCAAAGACGCTGAATCGGTTCGCGGCGACGCTCAGGCCAAGTTCAAGGAAGCCATCAAGAACTTGCGCAAGGCCGTGGAACTGCGACCCGAGTTCCCCGAGGCATGGAACAACCTCTCGGTGGCCGAGTTCCAGCTTCAATCGTGGGATGCGGCGATCGAGGCGGCCCAGAACGCGCTCAAGGATGCGGCCTATGCCACGCCCGAGATGGCGCGTGCCAACCTGGGGTGGGCCTACTACCAAAAGAAGGACATTCAGAGTGCGTGGAAGGAGTTGCACGAGGCGGTGAGCCGCGCACCTGGTTTCTGCGTAGCCCGCTACCGGCTTGCCAAGGTTTACGTGGATCGTGGCGAAACCGACCAAGCGGTGGATGCGTTGGCCCCGGTGGTCTCTGATGTCAACCGGTGTCCCATCCAGGAGGCGCAACTATTAGGCGGGTTGCTCAACGAACGCAAGAGGGAGCTGGCGTCGGCACGGGAACTCTTTCAGCGTTGTGTCGACATGGCCCCGCGCAGTTGTGTCGCGGATGAGTGCCGGCGCTACGCACAGATGATTCAGTGAGATAAGAGGTTCTTGGCGAATGGAAACAGCAAACTTCGGCACGGTGCTGCGGGAAGCTCGTGAACGACGCCAGGTATCCCTGGCCGACGTCTCCCGGCAGACCAAGGTTTCGGTTGCCTCGCTGCAGCTTCTCGAACAAGGGAAGCTCGCGGACTTGCCCCACGAGACCTTCGTGCGTGGGTTTATCCGTTCCTATGCGCGGACCGTGGGTATCTCCCACGTCGAGTCGCTCAGCCTTTTCGACGACGCCGTGGCCGCGCGCCGCAACGCCGAGACTCTGCCTCGACTGTCGCCTGCTCGGCGTGCGCAGACGGCCCCCGTGCTGCCACCTGAAGTGAGCGGCGACGACGATGGGCAAGCGCCCCGACATGGGATTGGCCTGGCGGTTTTCGTGATCATCGTCCTGCTCATTGCGACCATCACGCTCTCCCTATTTCTGCGCCAGCAGCCACAATCAGGCGAAGGCCTGAGTCTCGAATCGGCCGAGACCGTTCCCCAACTCACCGCCAGGCTCTGACGGCGCGCGGTCGACAGACGGCCCCAGCAGCATGGTAGCCTGAGTCTGTGGCTGCCAGGTTTGCGACGAGAGCCATTGTCCTGCGGACGGTCGCCTACGGCGAGTCGGACCGAGTGGTGACCATGCTTGGGCCAACCGCAGGTCGACTCTCGGCGCTGGCCCGTGGCGCGCGCAAGAGCGTCCGGAGATTCGGCGGAGGTTTGGGTATGGGCGCGGAAGGACAAGCGGCGCTGCGGGAACGGCCAGGGGCGGATCTGCTGCTACTCGAGGAGTTCGATGTGCAGGAGGCGCGTCTCGGGTTGATGGGCGACCTGAGCAAGATGGCACACGCGGCCTACGCCCTGGAGCTTTGCGACCGCCTGTGTCCGCCCCGGCACGCAGAGCCGGAGGTGTTCGACTGGCTCCGAGAATTCCTGCCGCGGTTAGAAGCAGGGCGGGCCAGTGCGGAACGCCTGCGTGTGTTCGAGCTTGGTCTCCTCTCTCGCTTGGGGCTCGGCCCAGCGCTTGACCGCTGTTCCGTCTGTGGTCGCACCGATCTGGGCGAAGAAAATACGCGTTGGCTTCCGGAGCAGGGTGGGGTGGCGTGCGGGTCCTGTGCTCGGCGGGGCGACTTTCTGACCGCAACAACACGCCAGGCGCTCGCCCGCCTGGCCCGGATGGCGTTGGCCGACGCAGAGACGGCGATCTTGGACCGAGAAACCAATGCGGGATGCCGGCGGGCAATCCTTGGGCTGGTCCGCACTCACGTTACCGGGCCTCTGCGTTCGCTGGATTTCATCGAGAAGATGGGTGGGGATACTAGCGAAGGTTAAGCAGTCGACTGTGGACAGTCTCTCAAGTAGATTCCCGCCCCATGCCAGCGTCATCCCTCGAAACCATCGTAAGTCTGTGCAAACGCCGCGGATTCGTGTTCCCCTCGTCTTCTGTCTATGGCGGACTCGGGAGCACCTGGGACTACGGTCCTCTCGGCGTAGAACTCAAGAACAACGTGAAGCGCGCCTGGTGGCGCTCGGTAGTTCATGAGCGCGATGACATGGAGGGGCTGGACGCCGCCATTCTCATGAATCGCCTGGTCTGGAAGTACTCCGGCCACGAGGCCACCTTCTCTGACCCGATGATGGACTGCCGTGCGTGCAAGGCCCGCCCGCGCGCTGACCACGTCTTCGTGGCGCAAAAGGGACGCGATCCCAAAGGCCTGGTCGAGATCAATGCCGCCATCGCAGCCAAAGAGCTGGCTTGTCCGAAGTGCGGCTCGAAGGATCTGACCGAGGCGCGGCCCTTCAACTTGATGTTTCGCACCAGCGTGGGGCCGGTAGACACCGGCGACGAGTCGGGACTGGTCTACCTGCGCCCGGAAACCGCGCAGGGGATTTTCGTGAACTTTGGCAACGTGCTCGACACCATGCGGCGCAAGCTGCCCTTTGGCATCGCCCAGGTGGGCAAGGCGTTCCGCAACGAGATCACGCCAGGCAATTTCACCTTCCGCACGCGTGAATTCGAGCAAATGGAGATCGAGTACTTCGTGCGTCCGGGCGAAGACGAGAGGGCGCACGAAATGTGGATCGCCGAGCGCAAGAAGTGGTACCTGGACCTGGGAATTCGGGCCGAGAACCTACGCGTGCGCGAGCAGGAAAAGCACGAGCTGGCCCACTACGCCAAGCGCTGCGTGGATCTCGAGTACCTGTTCCCCATGGGGTGGAGCGAGCTGGAGGGTATCGCCAACCGCACCGACTTCGACTTGAAGGCGCACAGCCGCTCGCCCGAGAACCCCGACGCCGTAGGTGAGCTGCACTACTTCGATCAGGAACAGAAGAAGCACTACGTGCCCTACGTGATCGAGCCATCGGCAGGTGCGGATCGAGGCACTCTGGCGTTTTTGTGCGATGCCTACGAGGATTCGCTGGTCAAGGAGCCGCCAACCGAGGACACAGCCAAGCTGCGCGAGCTGGTTGAGAGTTTCGCCCGCTCGGTGGGACGACGCGAGGGCATGGACGTTGATGTGAAGCAGCGCCTGCAGGCCGCCGCGGAATCAATCGCCACGGGATTGCCGGCCACGCTGCCGACGCTTATCGGCCTGATGGATGACGTAGAGGCGAGCAAGATCGAGGTCATGAAGAAGGTACGCGGAGTGGGGGAGAAGATCGCTGAGGAGCACACCCGCACCGTGCTGCACCTGCACCCGCGCTTGGCACCCCTGACCGTTGCCGTGTTCCCGCTCAAGCGCAACGAGCCCCGGCTGGTTGAGCTGGCGCGCGGCGTCAAGCGCGACTTGCAGCGGGTCGGCCTACGGGCCGTGTATGACGACACCGGTGCCATCGGCAAGCTCTATCGGCGCCAGGATGAGATCGGAACGCCGTGGTGCATCACGGTCGACTTCCAGAGCCTCGAAGACAAAACTGTCACCGTGCGCGACCGGGACAGTATGCAGCAGGAGAGGGCACCGTTGGGCGAGATCGGCCCGACTCTCTTGGCGCGACTGCGCTAGTTCTCTTCATGGCCCTCCGCAGGGCTTTTCATCGTCGGCGCTCCCTGATAGAAACAGCGCCGTTCACGTCCACCCGAACCCCAGAAACAAGACCATGAAAAAGAAAACAGCACCAGCCTCTAAGAAAGCCAAAGCCAAGACCGCAACCCCGAAACGCGCCAAGCGCATCTACTTCTTTGGCGGCGGCAAGGCCGAAGGAAACAAGGAAATGAAGAACCTCCTCGGCGGCAAGGGTGCCAACCTCGCCGAGATGACCAACATCGGTGCGCCGGTTCCGCCTGGCTTCACCATCACCACCGAAGTGTGCACCGAATTCTACGCCACCGGCCGCAAGCTCCCCAAAGGGCTTGAGGACGAGGTACGCGCCAGCGTCGCCAAGATGGAAACGCTGCTGGGCACCAAGTTCGGCGATCCCAAGAACCCGCTGCTGGTTTCCGTGCGCTCGGGCGCGCGGGCTTCCATGCCGGGAATGATGGATACCATCCTCAACCTCGGTCTCAACGACGAGACCGCCAAAGGGCTGGCCCAGGTTTCCAACAACGAGCGCTTTGCCTACGACAGCTACCGCCGCTTCGTCGCCATGTATGGCGACGTAGTGTTGGACATGAAGCCAGAGCGCAAAGAGGACCATGATCCCTTTGAGGTTCTGCTCACGGCCAAGAAGAAGGCTCTCGGCGTCCAGGTCGACTCCGAGCTTCCTGCCTCGGCCCTGAAAGAGCTGGTTGAAGAGTTCAAAGCCGAGATCAAACGCCGCAAGGGCGTTGAGTTCCCGAGCAACCCTCTCGACCAGCTCCGTGGCGCCATCATGGCGGTGTTCAACTCCTGGGAGAACGACCGCGCCAACGCTTACCGCAGGCTGAACAACATTCCCGCCTCCTGGGGCACCGCGGTCAATGTGCAGGCCATGGTCTTCGGAAACAAGGGTGACGACTCGGCGACCGGCGTGTGCTTCACGCGCAACCCGGCCAGCGGCGAGAACGAGTTCTACGGCGAGTACTTGATCAACGCCCAGGGTGAGGACGTGGTCGCCGGCATCCGCACTCCGCAGAAGATCGTCGAGCTCGGCAAGACCTTCCCCAAGGCCTACAAAGAACTGCTCGATATCCGCAAGAAGCTGGAGAAGCACTACAAGGACATGCAAGACATCGAGTTCACCATCGAGAACTCGAAGCTGTTCATGCTCCAGTGCCGCAACGGCAAGCGCACGGGATTCGCCAGCGTACGCATCGCGGTCGAGATGGTGGAAGAGAAGCTGATTTCCAAGGAAGAGGCTCTTCGCCGTGTCGAGCCCGAGGCACTTAACCAACTCCTGCGTCCGGTGTTTGAGACCGCCGCCAAGCAGACCGCGGTGAAGGAAGGGCGCCTCTTGGCCAAGGGCTTGCCCGCCGGTCCTGGCGCCGCCACGGGGCGCATCGTGTTTTTCGCCGAGGATGCTGAGACATGGGCCACGCGCGGGGAGAAGACCATCCTTTGCCGGCATGAGACCTCGCCCGAGGATATTCGCGGAATGAATGCGTCCGAGGGCTTCTTGACGGCGTTCGGCGGCATGACCTCGCACGCCGCACTGGTGGCTCGTCAGATGGGCAAGGTGTGCATCGTGGGCTGCGACTCTGTCAGCTTCGACTACCACAACCGCACCATGAGCGTGAACACAGCCCGCGGTCCGGTGGTGCTGCACGAGGGTGACTGGATCTCCATTGACGGGTTCGCCGGTGAGGTGATGAACGGTCGCGTGGACACCACGCCTTCCGAAGTCATCCGCGTGCTCATCGAGAAGAATCTGGCGGCGGAGGACGCGCCGGCCTACCAGCGCTACGCCCGTCTGCTGGGTTGGGCGGACAAGATCCGTCGCCTGCATGTGCGCGCCAACGCCGACCAGCCCGACCAGGCTACCGCGGCGGTGGCGTTCGGTGCCGAGGGCATCGGGTTGTGTCGTACGGAGCACATGTTCTTCGGCGAGGGCAAGATCGGCCCTATGCGCGAGATGATTGTGGCCGAAAACGAGGCCACCCGGCGCAAGGCCCTGGAGAAGCTGTTGCCCTTGCAACGGGAGGACTTCGCAGGAATCTTCCGCGCCATGGGCAAGCGGCCGGTGACCATCCGGACCCTGGATCCGCCTCTGCACGAGTTTTTGCCCCACGAAGACGCGGGCGTGCTGGAGTTGTCCCGAGCCACCGGCAAGACGGTGGCGGCGATCGAGGCGCGCATCAACGATCTGAAGGAGTCCAACCCCATGCTCGGCCACCGCGGTTGTCGTCTTGGCATCTCGTACCCCGAGATCACCGAGATGCAGGTGCGCGCGGTCTTTGAGGCCGCCTGCGATGTGGCCGCCGAGGGCACGGTGGTCGAGCCGGAAATCATGATTCCACTGGTGGGCAGCAAGAAGGAGATCGACAACCAGGCGGCCATCGTCCGCCGTGTGGCCGGGGAGGTCTTCAAGGAGCGGGGACGCAAGCTGAAGTACCTGGTGGGCACTATGATCGAGGTGCCGCGCGCGGCGCTCACCGCAGGCGCCATCGCCGAGACCGCCGAGTTCTTCTCTTTCGGGACCAATGACCTGACGCAAACCACGTTTGGTCTGTCGCGGGACGATGTGCCCAAGGTGTTGGCCGACTACGTGGCCAAGGACATCTACGACGTTGATCCCTTCGTCAGTCTGGATCGGGACGGCGTGGGCCAGCTCATGCGTCTGGCGGTCGCCTCTGGTCGCAAGACGCGGCCCAATATCAAGATCGGCATTTGCGGCGAGCACGGCGGCGATCCAAGCTCGGTGATGTTGTGCGACGAGCTCGGCCTGAACTACGTGTCGTGCTCGCCGTATCGACTGCCCATCGCGCGTCTGGCAGCCGCCCAAGCCGTGCTCAAGAAGTAGTGGCTCGCCGCCCCTCACAGGGAAAAGAGACATCAACCAAGTGCGACCTACCGACGGGGGACATCGGCCGATGAGATCCCCCGTCGGCCGCGTCCCGATTATCGGGCTTCTCGTGCTTGGAGCGCTTGTCCTGGCCGGGGCCGGTTGCGACCTAGGGCAAAATGGGATCGATCCGCCCCTGGACCAGATCTTCTGGCCGGCCGGGTTGGCCATTGACCGCGACGGCAACTGGCTCTACGTGGTCAACTCGAACAACGACCTCCGCTTCAACGCTGGGACGCTGATCGCGATCGACCTGCAGAAAGCGAAAAGTGATCGACAGAAACTGGCAGCCGACGCGGGGGTAGAGCCCGCGTGGCCAGAGTGCAGCACGACCCATTTCACCGACGACACGGCTGCGGAAACCCTCGCTAGCACACTGGACGAACCTTGCTGCGTTGACCTGCTTCGCCCGCATGTTCTCAACTGCAACGAGCGGGCGTACGTGCAAACAGACGCCACGGTGCGGATTGGCAGTTTCGGTGGCGAAGCGGTCCTCCAGACCTATCACCGAGATCCCAATGACCTCAATAGCGAGGTGGTAGGTCGTATCTTCATGATAGTTCGGGCCGAACCTTCCATCACGTTCGTCGACGTCACCCACGGCAACGGTTCGGTGCACATGCGCTGCAATGGTCCGCGGTCAGAGGCAGACCCGCAACTTCGCAACCCGTCCTGCGACGACAACTGGCGCGTCCGGCGGCCCAGCGGAGCAGCCACGACCGACAATGTCCTGCCCGAAGAGCCCCATTCTTTGGCTATCGATCAGGCCTTGGGGATTCTCTACGTCAGCCACCTGACCATCACAGTGAACCGCCAGGTCGTGGGCGGTGGCATTTCGACTATCAACATCGGCAGTTTTCTCGACCCCAACGCGCCCAATGTTGTCGGCAGTCTTCTCGACCCCAACGTGCCCAACGTCATCAATTCGATAGCCCGCGTGGTGTTCCCGACCAGTCTAGACCAGGGTGTGACGGCTCTCACCCTGAACAAACCCGGAGATCCCAACGACCCCAATGACCCAAATTACCTGCTGTTTGCGGTGGCACGCGCGAGTCCCGATATCACCGGGATGGTCTTGCAGTGCCAGAAGACGGGGCAGCATTGCGATCCGAACGACCTAACCTCACGCGACCTTTCCCTAGTCCCGGGCGAGCAAATCATGTCGTCTGCCTTCTTGCCGTCAGGCACGGACGTGCGCGGTTTCCTGCTCTCGCCCGACGGCAATCAGGCCTACGTCCTTCATCGCAACTCACCAGACGTTACCACCTCCACCGATCCGGCCGCGCTGATCGTGCTCGATCGCACGCCGGACCTGAACGACGAGCCCGCCAACCGGCCGAGCGCCATTCTCGAGATCTGTGCCGGGGCGAGCCACATGCAGTTTCACGACGCCGGCCGGGGGAACTTGCTCTACATCACCTGCTTCGAGGGGGGCCAGATCTACGTGGTCGACCCACAGGCCTCGCTGGTGAAGGCCATCATCGAGGCAGGCCACGGGCCCACGGCCCTGACGTTCTCGCCCACCGCTCCGATCGCGTTCCTGGCGGACTACGCGGACAACGACGTGGCAGTCATTGACCTTGAGCCGGGAAGCCCGACCGAGTACATGGTGGTGCAGCGGCTGGGCTTTCCCCACGCGGTGACACAATGAGATCGCGGGTAGCTCCGATGCTGGCGCTGTGTGGCTTGCTTGGCGGGTGCAGTGCCACACCGACCGTCATCCCCGCACACAACCTCGAGCGGCCCGGCGACATGGGGTTCGTGTGTCTCGCGATTGATCCCAAGGATCCGAACACCACCCTGTCCGGCCAACCCATGCGCAGGTGCCACCCGCCAGACGAGAAGACCCCTTTGATCCAGCCGGCGGGTACGTCATCGCGGCAGCTGGGGACGTTCGCGTTCGTGACCAACACCGCCCGTGGTGAGATGGCGGTGGTGGACATCGACAAGGGCCGGCTCATCGACCTCGATCCAGGCGTATTTGGCTTCAACATGGCGCCCGTCGGTGCCATGCCCGAGTCGCTGTCTGCCAGTGCCGACGGTTGCTGGGTCGCCAGCGCGAATCGCGATTCCTGCGATCTCGGGTTGGTTGATCCGTCGCTCCTCCTGGCGTCGCTGTTCAGCCCGGCCAAACCCGCTACCGAAAATGGCCGTCCGGTGACACGCGTAGCGCCGCACACCATCTCTGGGCGTCCTCTCAACGCTTCTCCAAAGGAGATTCTCTTTCTCCTGCCAAGCGCTGCACCCGGGCTGTGCCAGACCGACAAAGCTCCGCCGGCTTTGGTGACCTTTCCGTCCTGTGATCTGGTCGCCTTGCTCGATATGCCGTCGGGGGAAATCAAAGATTCGGTCTATATTCGTTCAGCCGGGGTCGTCTCAGCAGGCACCGAGCCGCAATGTCCGGTGGACTGCACGCCTTCCTCTGCTTCCGACGCAGGCGCCGAGACTGATGATGACGGGGGCATCGCCAACACTGGTGGCCTTGCGCCGGGAGAGTCGGAGGCAGGGACGGGTTCCGGGCTGGGCGTGGGTGCAATGGTTCTGCGTCCCGACAGACCCCGTGTGTATGTGGGGGCCAGCGCCGCCGACGACTTTCTAACTGCACTGGACGTTGTGGATGAAGCGTTCGTCATACCGCCTGGCGGCGGGCGTATCGCGCTTGAGCCAGGGGCCATCGGCATCGATCACCTACGCCTTTCGGTCAATCCCTTCAGGCCTCAGGACACGCCAATCACTTTGGCCGACGGCAGCTCGAGCGACAGCCAGGGCAGTTTTCTCAAGGACGGGAGGGGAAATTTTCTTTACGCCTTTGCGCGCGACGGCTCAGTCCGCGTGGTGAATGTCGGGGACGGGGTACAACCCGAACAGGAATGCGACGTGAACGCCCAGTACACTCTTGCCAACTTGCCGCCCGACACCGGGTGCTTCCCGGTCAACCCCACGGCTCGCCAACCGCTGGCCCAAGGCCCCGGCATTCGCATCCCCACGCTTCCGTCTCGGAACGCGGCTCCGCCTATCGCGCGCGACATCGCGGTCGTCGACTTGCCGGTCGACCCGACCAACATCAGCAAGAATCCGCCAGCACTGGCCGGCCAGTTCGCGTTCTTGCTGACCTCCAATGACTCCGTCTACATCCTCAACCTTAGGCCCAAGACGCTGGTCAACGGTCAGGCCCCAGTGGTTGACGAAGCCAACACTCTCACCCACTCATTCCGCGAAATTCGCTCAACCGGGCAGTACACCGCCGACACATTGGCCCTGTCCTTCACACCCCCGCTGCGCACCCCGATTTCATCCGATCTGTTGTTCCCAACCACCCCCAGCCTGTCATCGCTGGGTGGACCCCGGCTGGAGGACGTGGAAAACGATTCCACGACGCCCGCGAGCGGAAACTCGGTCAACACCACGACGAGTTACTGGGTCAATTCCCCGTACCAGGCGACCTATGTATCGCGCACCTTCACCGTAGCTTGGGAGGCGGCTCTCTCCGGCACAACCCGCAGCTCTGGCACGCTCGAAACGTCAGCGATGGCTGGCTCACCGGCGGGTGCGCTGGACGACGTGGGCGCTGATTTCTGCGCCAAGGGCGTACTTTCCGGCGACCTGGTCGTCTTGCCAGGATGCATCGCCGACACCGACTGCGTCCCACAGGATTCCTTCACGTGCCATCAGCCGATCGGCGGCGCCGTGGGACTGTGCCTGTCCAAGACCGCATCACAAACTGATATCGACAAATGCACCCGCGTCATGGGCAGTCGTCGACGCTACGAGGTCATCGCCGCCACGCCCACGCACCTAGCGCTCGGCTTGCACCTCGACGAAGTACCCAAGACGGCCCTCAATCGAGTAGCCGCAGGCGCGACCGGGGACGAAGCGGATTGCCAGCCCACGGCCGCCCACCGACCATCGGGAACGGATCCGGGCTTCCAGTGGCAGCAGGTCTGGCCGAACGAGAATTTCAAGCGTTGCGTGAAGGCCTGTGGCCGCTCCCCAATAGTCGGGGCGACGCCGCAAGATGCCGATCAGGACTGCCGCCCGGGTTTCGTGTGCGAAGTTGTCCCAGGTTCCGTCGGCCCCAGCTTGCCTGGAGAAGCAGGGGTTCGGTACTGCGTCGAGGCGCCGCCTCTGGACTTGACCTGCTGGCCTCAGCCAGGCAATCGATACCACGTGAATGTCGGAAACAGCTTTCTCGTCTCGGGCAGCTCGCTGCCGGATCTTAAGACCACAACCGTCGTCAATGACCAATGTCAGCTCGATCCCAACGATCCGGCGCTGGCCGACCGAATTCCCTTGTCCGCGCCGGCCTGTGCCACGATCGACGGCGTGGTGCCTATCGACAACCTCTCCATGAACTCCACCAACTCCATCGGCGCAGCGAACACAGAGGTGGCGTTGTTCGGCCAGCTGACGCCACCCGTTGCTGGCACAGCCGCCACACCCAACCCTCCCTACACCCCGGTCACACCGCCCGGACCAAACCCGTGCTTATACCAAGACTTCAGCTACGACGACCCGACATCGATCATCTCCGCACCCAGCGCAGGAACAGCTGACGGCGGTGCCGGCAGCGGGGTTTCCAAGAAACCGATCAAAGCCATCTTCCAGAATCCGCAGATTCGTTTCGTACTCACCAACCTCGACCAGTATGGCGGCGACAGCCTGACCACGAGCCTGGGCTTCATCGGTGGTTTCATCCCAGCGACTGTGGTGGTCCCGTCGTACGATATCGCATTGACCCAGCCCATCCGCATCTTCACCGGGCCGGACCAGCTGCCAGATAGTCCCTTGATGACCGACTCCACCAGTCAGGTTTCCTATCCCTATGTCTACGTGCTGGACCAGGGGAGAACCGCGCTCACGCCAAGCAGCCGCGGTCAGATCGTACGCATCAACGCCCGCAAGGGCGACACGGCCGTAGCCACCTTCGACCCAGCGTCGAGCGGCACTACGCCGTTCCAGATCCAATAAGAGTCGCGGCTGGAGGGATGAGGTGATTCCTCTCCGCAGCCACCCAACACTGAGAACACACCGGGGAGGACGCGGAGTCGGAGGAAAAGGCTCCTCACGCGAGTACCTGAAATTGACAGATGGTGCGACCTAGGCCTACAGTGTAGGTAAATGACCTCCAGTGTTCGAAGCACGGTTCGCGTTCTCTTCCAAACTGCCCTCGACCAGGTGAAGCGCGAAGGGCTTTTGCCGGCTGTTCCCTACAGCATTCCAGTCGAGCGGCCCAAGCGCCCAGAGCATGGCGACTACGCGACCAACGCAGCCCTGGCGCTGGCAAAGATATCTCGCAAGCAGCCACGCGTCTTGGCTGAGATCATCGTGGAACGCCTGCGGGCTGCAGGCGGCGCGGACATCTCAGAGGTGTCGGTGGCAGGCCCGGGTTTCATCAATCTGCGCCTGTCCGATGCCTTCTGGCAGCGACGGCTGCTCGACATCCTGGCCGCCCAGGGGCGTTGGGGCCAGGGAGTGCCAAAGCCGTCGCCGCGGGTTCTGGTCGAATACCTATCCACCAACCCGACGGGGCCGCTGCACTTCGCGCATGGCCGGCACGCCGCGGTCGGCGATTCGCTGACCCGGTTGCTGCGCTTTGCTGGCTACGATGTGTTGCGCGAGTACTACATCAACGACGCCGGCAACCAAGTCGCCACGCTCGCGCTGTCGGTGTGGGCTCGCTACATGGAAGCCGCGAAGGGTGAAGACTGGACCGGCGTGATTGTGCCCGAGGTGGCATTCCCCGAGAACGGCTACCGCGGCGACTATATCCGGAAGCTAGGAGTTGAGTTGCTCGAACGCGAGGCCGGGCGCTTTGTCGAGGCCAATCCCCCGGCTGACATGGAGCCCATCAAGCAGTTTGCCATCGGCCGCTGCATGGACATGATCCGTGGCACCCTGGCCAAGTTCGACGTCAGCTTCGACGTGTGGCAGAGCGAGCGAGCCTTGCACGACAGCGGCGAGGTGTCGAGCACCCTGGCTACGCTGGAGCAAGCCGGCTTCATCGACCGGCGCGACAACGCCGTGTGGTTGAAGACCACGGTGCTGTGGGGCGACGACAAAGATCGGGTGGTGGTCAAGTCCGACGGCTTGCCCACCTACCTACTGGCGGACATCGCCTACCACCGCAAGAAGATCGAACGCGGCTTCGACGAGCTGTGCGACATCTGGGGCGCCGACCATCACGGCCATGTGCCGCGCATGCAGGCAGCCCTCAAGGCGCTCGGGCATGATCCGAACCGCCTTTCGGTCTTGCTCATTCAGATGGTGAGCTTGTTGCGCGATGGCAAGCCCGTCGCCATGGGCAAACGGGAAGGGGAGTTCATCAGCCTCGACGAGGTGATTGACGAAATCGGCCGCGACGCCACGCGATTCTTCTATCTGATGCGGCGACACGACACGCCGCTGGAATTCGACCTTGAGTTGGCCAAGCGTCAGTCGATGGATAATCCCGTGTACTACGCCCAGTACGCCCATGCCCGGTGCGCCTCGCTGTTGCGGCGCGCGACTGAATTGCAGGCCCCGCGCATGCCGCCCTCGGCTGAGCTGTTCGCGCGCCTGAATCTGCCCGAGGAGATTTCACTGCTGCGCCGGCTGTCGGACTTTCCCGACTTCGTCGAGGATGCGGCCGCGGCGCGCGAGCCGCACCGACTGGTGTCATTCATCAGCGAGTTGGCGGGTGAGTTCCAGAGCTACTACACGCGGCTGCAGAAGGTTCACGGCGATTCGGTTCTGCCCCAGGAGCGCCAGCGCGTGGGCAATTGGCGTGCAACCTGGGACTGGCCAAAAACCGCAGCCCGTCTGCACTGGGTCGAAGCCATCCGGCAGGTGCTCGAGACCGCGCTCGGCCTGGTGGGAGTCTCGGCGCCGGCTGTCATGAAACGCATAGGCGAGGAGGGCGAGGAGGCATCGTAGTGCCTCGATTCGGCCTCTCACTTTTTCTCAGGAGCGAAGCATGGGTTACACTTCCGGAGTAGCGATGGATCAGCGAGGCCTTCGCGATGTTGAACGCTGGCGTGACAAGATCGAAGTCCGCCTCGATAACCGCCAGGTCTTTTTTCTGTTTTTTGGCAGCGCGCTGGTGGCCTGCCTGCTTTTCGTTCTGGGCGTCGTGGTGGGCAAGCGGCTGGAATCGCGCGGGCGCGCGGTCGCACCTGAGGTGGAGGATCCACTGGCCTTGCTCGACAAGGTTGCCACCATGCCCCGGTCCACCCAGACGCCAGCCGTGACTTTCCCGCAGACCCTTTTCGCGGGCAAGAACACCCAGAATGGTGCGAAGAGGACCGAACTGAAACTGGCCGAGCCCAAGCTGGCGGATTCGAGCAAGACCGAGCCAGGCAAGGTTGCCGAGGCTAGCAAGTCGACCGCAAAAAACGGCGAGCCAAGTCAGGCGGTCTCGGCCACGCCAGAAAAGGCTTCGAGCAAGCCGGCCAACGGCAAGTTGGTTGCTTTGCTCGACAGCAAGCCGGCCGCGCCTGCAAGACCCGTGGAGCCCAAGGCTAGCCCCAGCGTCGCGAAAGCCGCGGCCGCGGCCGCGGCCACCCCGACAAATGCGCCTGCGGCACCCGCGCCAAACAAGGCAGCGGTCGCGGCTGCGCCGCCCGGGCAGCAGACCACCGAGGCGGCACCCGCGCCGCCGAAGAATGCGCCAGTCCCGGTGATCGGCGCCGCGGCTACCGATTCGGCCAGGGGCAAGGTGCACTTCACCTTGCAGCTCAGCTCGTTCCAAGACCGCGGCGAGGCCGAGGCTTTTGCCGCGAAATTCGGCTCTGAGAAAACCTATCTGGTGGTTTCTGATCTACCGGGCAAGGGCACCTGGTACCGCGTGCGCGTGGGCGATTTCGCCACGGCCAAAGATGCCTACGCCGGCAAGCGGGCCTTTGAGAAGAAGCACGGTGTGATCGCCTACGTGGCGCAGCGATAGCGCTCGTCGGTCAAGAGAGGTACTCTCGCCTACGACCGGCACACGGGTCGCGTAGCCACCGGGCCAGTACGCCGCATTCGACCCGAACAGCAGACCAAGGAGACAACTCTCGATGCTTCACCTGCTGCTTGTGCTGTCCTTTGCGTCCGGGATGTGCGGGATCGCGTACGAGATCCTCTATGCGCGGCTGCTGACGACATACCTGGGTGACATGTTCTTCGTGTCAGCCGCGATCCTGGCCACCTTCCTGCTAGGCATTGCCGTCGGATCGCTGCTGGCGCGCCGATTTGTCCGCTGGCTGTGGACGGTCGAGCTTCTCATCGGACTGTACGCCGCGGTACTGGCCACGGTGTTCTCCGCATTTGGCCAGGAGGTGCTGCGCAGCCTCTACCCGCACACCGCAGGCAGGCCGGCCCTGGTCATCGTGGCGGTATTTGCATTTCTGATTCTCCCGGCGACCCTGGTGGGGTGCAGCGTCCCGCTGTTCGCGGCCTACTGCCGGGGCCACGCTGGCTCTCGCAGCTCTGGCGCGTGGTTCGAAAAGGTCTACGGCTTCTACAACCTGGGGGCGACCTCCTGTGTGCTGCTCATTGAGTTCCTGCTGCTCAGAAAGCTGGGCATCCGCAATACGCTGTTCGCCATCGCGGGGGTGAACTTCGCCAGCGCCGCGGCGCTGTTTCGTATCCCACCGCCGCCCACCCCGAGTGAACCCGAACCGCCGAAACTGGCCGCCGAGCGCCGGCCGGCGCTGGCCCTTTTTGTCGCCAGCATCTTGAGCGGCGTGTTCCAGATGGTGTTTCTGAAGTTAGTGGAGGTGTTCTTCGGCCCATACCACGAGAACTTCGCGCTCTCGGTGGCGCTGGCGCTGCTGGGCATCTCTGTCGGAACCTGGGCCGTCCAGCGGCGCGAGTGGCCGTTCCAGCGCGTGCTGGTCTGGGGGGCCGCGGCGCTAGCCACGGTGTTTCTGCTGCTCTACCCCATCGCGCGCCTATGGGGCCACGTGAATGCCTTGTTCACCGACCTGGGTCTGCCGACAACCTTGGGCAAGGCCTTCTGTCTGCTGCTTATGGGCATCGTCCCCTTCGCGGTGTTTGGCAGCACCGTGCCGGCCCTAGTCCGAGAGCACCAGGGACATCGCCGTGCGATCGGGTATTTTCTGTTCGTGTCCAGCCTAGGCAACTGCGTAGGTTACCTGGCCGCAGTGTTCTGGGTTTACCAGAGCTTCTCTTATCGAAGCATCGTGCTCTTGCTGACGGGATTGCTGTTGGCTAGCGGTGTTCTGGCGGGCCCGGTACGCAACGTGCTGCGCCTGCCAGTAGCACTGGTCATTGCCGCCGCAGCCATGGTCAGCCTGGTGGTGTTCTGGCCCGAGTGGATCTTTTCGCTCGAGTATCAATCCTTCGTATCCCCGGCGGCACTTCAAGCAACCGAGGCGAGCTTCGCGAAGACTGAGGTTCTGCGACGCTACGACAGCCACATCAGCGTGGTGACCTCCAAGAACGGCGTGGAGAGCTTGAACATCAACGGTCACCGTAGCCTGATGTCGTTCCGTGGACAGACCATCCCCACCGAGATCGTCTATGGCCTGGTCCCGGCCAACTTCGCCCCGCGGCGAGGCCACGCCCTGGTGCTGGGGGTGGGCACGGGAATGTCGGCGGGCACGGCGGCGCTGCTGTATCAGCACGTGACCACGGTGGAGATAAACCCGGCCATGCTGGAGGTGCTGCCGCGCTGGCGCGAGCACAACTTCGACCTTCACCTGCGCAAGAATGTGACGCTGGTCCTCGACGATGGTCTCTCGCTGCTGGCGCGCGAGGGGGAACGCTACGACGCCATCATGAACACGGTCACGGGGCCGCTGTATTTCTCGTCGAGCAAGCTCTACACCAAAGATTTCTTCGACTTGGTCAAGGCCCGACTGGCGCCCGACGGCATATACACCATGTGGTTCGATGCCCACGCCACCGAGCAGGGGGCGCGCATCATCTTCAACACGTTGACCCACAGCTTCGCCGACTGCATCTTCGTCTTCTTGCGCACTGGCTACAGCCAGGTGATTTGTTCGCAGCAGCCCATCCATGCGCGGCCCATCCCCGAGGACCAGTGGCCCGCGCCCATCCGGGCCAAGCTGGCTGAACTTAACCTCACGCCGGTTTCGGCGCTGGTCGACGCGCTGGCGCTGCCCGCGCACCACCTCTTCGATACTCCGTGGAACGCACCGATCAACACCTTCGACCTGCCGGCGCTGGAATACACCATGGCATCCAGTTCGCTGCGTCTGGAGAACGAAACCTTCCAATCCTACACCACGCTGCGTGTGGATTTCCGAAAGTCGGCTTTTCGCGTTCAGCCGCTCACCGACGCTGAGCTGGCGGTCCGCTGCGCGCGCCTGCGCATTCTAGGCGGAGCGGCGCTGCCCGAGTGTCTCTCGGCCATGGGCATCCAGGACGCGGGACTGGCGCCCTACGAATACGTGCGCATGGTGCTGGACTTCTTGCACGGAAACATCGGCGTGGAGAGAGAGACTCTCATCGGCCGTCTGGCAGCTCTCGGCCACAGCGACGAGGCGCTGGCTGAACTCAAGGACTTGGTCGCGGTGCGGGGCCAGACCGCGCGCACCCGTCTGGCCGAAATCTGGATTCATCTACGCGACACCGGCGCCGTCTCCGACGCCGCCCTGTCCGGTCTCATCCAGCTCGACCCCCTGCTTGCCGACAGCCGCCGGGCTGTCATCGCGACCCTGTTGCGCCGACAGCAGTGGGATCTGGCCTTGCGCCACTCCGAGATCCTCAAGCGCATGCGTGACCTCAACGAGCGAGACGCGATCGTGGCGAGACAGCTACAACAGTTCACAGCCACGGGAGCGCCATGAGCGACCAGGGAAAACTGCGCCCCTTGCTGGCGGCCAGCGCCACCTCAGGCGCAGCCGCGCTGATGTACGAGACGCTATGGACACGCTCGCTGGCCATCGCGCTGGGCTCGACCGTGCAGGCGGCCGCGGCCGTGTTCGCCGCATTCCTGGTCGGGCTCGCGCTGGGGGCGGGCCTGTGCGGGACGATCATCGACCGTACCCGGCGGGTGATCATCATCTACGCTGCCATCGAGGTCAGCATCGCGCTGGCGGCAGTGGGTACTGGCTTTCTGCTGTACCACACCCGTGAGAGTCTTTCGGCGACACTGGGGCAAAGCATCGGGGTGGCGGGCATGCTGCGCGCCTTTGGCGTCACCCTGGGGTTGGTGCTGCTGCCGACGCTACTCATGGGCGCAACTTTCCCCGCCTTGTTGGCCGCGTCCCGGCGGCTGGGGGCCCGCGCCGTCGACATGACCCGCCTCTACGCGGCAAATACCCTGGGCGCCGCCCTGGGCACGCTGGTCTGTGGGTGGATCACTATCCGCGTTCTGGGCGTGAGTCACTCAATGCTGGTGGCCGGGGGCTTCAACATCGTCTCCGCCCTGCTGTGCTTGCTGGCCGCGCGCCAGGAGAGCGACACGATCCCGGTGGACTCCGTTCCGCAGCCGACGCCGGCTGGCGCTGCGCCCGCGCCGGCAAGCAGCCAGGCCCTCCTGCTGGCTTGCGCGGTCCTGAGCGGAGCAGCCGTGCTGTCGCTCGAGGTGGTGTGGGCTCGGCTGGCCTCCTTCACTCTGGGAAACCGGTGCTTTGCCTTCTCCACGTTCCTGGCTTGGGTCCTGGTGTGGCTGGCCGCCGGATCTTGGCTGGCGGGCCGGCTGGTTCACCGCTTTGCGGGGCGCTCGTCGCTGTTGCTGGCCGTGCTGCTGCTGGCTGCAGCGGCCGGCATCGGCAGCTCCATCCTGATCGTCAATGCCTGGATCGTGAGTCCGGGAAATCTGGCGCAGGTCCTTCCCCACAGCGTGGCCGCGGTGGTGCTTCTGCGCGTGCTCGGCATGGGGCTTGTCATGTCTCTCTTCCTTCTGCCGCTGGGTTGCCTCTTTCCCACCGGCCTGGCCTGCCTGCGCACCATCGAGTCTCGCACGGGAAGCGCAGCGGGACGCTACTATCTATGGAACACCTTAGGCTCGGTGACCGGATCCTTGCTTACAGGTTTTGTGGTCATTCCGGCCATCGGCTCGTTCGCTTCCGCGGTCAGCATGGCCGCCTTGTGCAGCCTGGCCGCCCTGATGGTGTTTCTCGCGCTGGCGCGCAAGTCCCAGGATCGACGCGTGGCCACTGTCGGCGGGCTAGCCGCAGTTGCCATTCTGGCCATCGTGCCACTGGTCGTTCCGGCGCAACTGCGTTCCATCCGAGCGGGCGAGCGTTCCCTCACTCGCGTCGAAGACGAATGGGGAGTGTTCCAGGTGACCGAGCTTGCCGACGGACGGCTTCGCGTGACCAACAACAAGACCGAACTGGTCTTCCTGGCGGGTGACTTCTCCACGTCCTACGTGCAGGAGATGCAGGGACACCTAGCCAGCTTCATGCGGCCCCAGGCCCGCAGCGCTCTGGTGCTGGGTAGCGGCTACGGAATCACCGCCGGGGCGCTGGCGGCCAACCCAGGCCTGCAAAGCATCGCTGCCGTCGAAATCGTGCCCGCCATGGTGGCCGCGGCCGATTTGTTCGAGCCCTACAATCTGTCCTATCACCGACAGCCTCGGGTCAAGGTCTTCGTGGATGACGGCCGGCACTTCCTGGCGCGCAGCCGGCAAAAATACGACATTGTCTCAATCAACGTATCTGACCCGCATTTGCCCGGCGACTCCTCGCTGTTCCATGCGGACTTCTACGCATTGGTGAAGCGTCATCTCAATGAGGGGGGCGTGGTGGTCCAGCATGCATTTGGCATCGACGCCAAGGTGGTGCTCTCCACCCTGCAGCGCGCATTCCGTCACCTTCGCCTGTTCCCTGCCTACCAAAATGACTACAACGTCGTGGCCGCAGACGAGCCCCTGGCGCCTTCCCAGGCCGAAGTGGCTCGGCTGGCCGCCCTGCCATCGCTGCGCGACGCCCTGGCAGGCATCGGCATCCTGCCGCCCATCGATCCCTGGATCATGTTCTCGCGCGGGTGGACGCCAGCCCAGCTTCCCGGACTGTTCGACGCCGCCCTGGTGGCGACGGACGATCGTCCCATACTGGAGTTCTCGCAGGCTGGGGACTCGTTGCTGTGGTTCTTTAGCAACGAGTGATGCCGGATCTGTTCAAAGCGTAGACCACGACCAGCCAGCGGCACGCCACGTCGTGGTCTTGTCCTGCCGTTGGCTGAACGCTTCGCTCAGAACATTAACCCGACGTTCACATGAAATCGCCATGAGCTGTCGCCCGGCTTCGGGTTGAGGGGTATCGCCGCGGCTAGACTCAGATCGCCAATCGGCAACTTGAAGACAAACGGCGCAACGCCAAGGCCGTGGCGGAAATGCGAGGCCGAGAGTCCATCGAACGAGAAGGCCACCACACCACTGTCTAGAAACACGGATCCATACCAGGGGCGCAGAATGGGGAACTGCAGGTCGATGTTCTGAATGATGCGCAGGTTGCCGCCCACCGGCTGGTACTGCACGGCGAACGCGCTCGGCACGTAGATCGTCTCGGTCAGGAGGCGGTCCAGATCGTATCCGCGAACCGTGGTGTCGCCGCCGGCGAAGAAGCGTTCCACTCGGGGCAGCAGAGATGCGCCCCCAAGCGGAAATCCTTGGTCGTAGCGCAGACTGTGGCGCAAGCTCAGCCACGACACCAGCGGCACCACCGCCAGCGAATGGCCACTCAGCTTGACGAAGGAGTCCGATCCATAGTCAAAGGAGAAACGCGGCAGGGCCAGTTCCGCGCCCACGCCCACCCTGAAGCCGCGGCTCGGCACCAGGGTATTGTCGAGCCGCTGCCACTCGATGCTCGTGCTGATACTGCCCACGATGGTGCCGATGCTGACCGTGCTGTCGTTCTCGTCGGCGCCGGCCCCGCGTGCCAGAAACTCCGTGTGAAAGGTGTCGCGAAAATTGTAGCGGACGTTGGCATCCACGCCGGGGAACAGCTCGCGCGCAAATCCGATGAAGGTGGCGCCCGAACGCAGATCGCCCAGACGCACGGTGGCCTGGCGTAAGTAGTTGCCTCCGATCTCCAGGCGGAAGAGCGAGCCGAAGAAGCGCGGATCCACAAAACTGGCGCTGACCCGAGTCAGCGACAAGCCATAGGCTCCCTGTGTGGTGAAGGTCCAGCCGTGACCGAAGAGGTTCCGGTGCTCGTAGCCCAGCGCCGCGTATCCGCCCACGGGGAAACTGGAGGTGGGCGATTTCTGGTCGGTGGAAATGCCCCCACCGATAGTTACGATGCCGAAATGGTCGTGTCGTTCTTCCACTTCGACTACCATGGGAACCACCGGTTGCTGCGGGCTTTCGCTGGGAAAGCTGACTGGGTTCGGGTTGTTGAAAAGCTGGATCATGGCCAGGTTGCGCTGTGCCCGTTCCACAGCACGCGTGGTCAGCAACGATCCCGGACGAATCTCGGCCCAGGTCATGATGGTGTCTTCCGTGGTCAGGAAATTGCCCCGCAGGAACACGGGGCCCACGTGCACCTGCGAACCCAGCTTGATGTTCCACACGATTGTGACGTGATCGCCCTCTCGCTCGATATGGGACTCGACGGTGGCGTTGCGATAGCCTTCGTCCCCCATCAGGCGTTTGAGTCGTTCCTCATCGCGGCGCACGACCGCCGGTTGGTAGGGTGCTCCTATCACCGTACGCAGCGACTTGCGCAAGAACAGGTCGTCGCGGGGCACGGGCGTGGCGGAATCGGCAGATACGAAGCGCATGTCCGCCACCCACTCCAGGGGGGCTTCCTCGATGAGAAAGCGCAGGTAAAGCGCGTTGGATTTTCGCCAACCCGGCTCTTCTTCGTGCGGGATGACCGCCTTGGTCCCCGTGGGTGCCGGCCGCCACTCGCCCGGCGCTGGCGCAATCTCAGCACGCACCTTGCTTCCCGGACGACCGATACTCTCGTAGTAGTCGACCAGGCTCTGCACGTCGAGTTCGATCTGCCGTGGAGTCGCAAAACCGCCCTCGCCCAAGCCGAGGAAGCCCAAGAACGGGAACTCTTTGGTTCGAATCTCTTCCGCCAGGGTGGAAGACGACACCTGGTGGTTGCCGGCGAACTCCACCCCGCGCACTTTGAGGACCGGCCCCTCATCGATGGTGAAGACGATGCGGTCGGCGTCCTCGTCGATACGCTCGCGCCGCCAGGTAATCTTGACCAGCATGTGGCCCCGCTCGCGGTACGCCTTCCCGAGCGTTTCTGCACCCTCGGCCGCATCAACGTCGTCGTACACGCCGTGCGCCAGGGCAGCGACGTCGCCCGTCAGCGCGCCCGCGGACCGTGAGTGATTGCCCTCGAAAGCCAGCTCGATGCGCCGGCGTTCTTTGACCTGGATGCCCAGGTGCACCTCCTTCTCGCTGTGATCCACGCTCGAATTGGGGTCAAAGTCATCAGTGACACGTGCGCCGGGATAACCGAGCTTGGCGTAGCGCCGGGCGAGAGCAGTCTCGTCGATGCGCAGGACGTTGCGGCGAAATAGCTCGCGGCGCAGCCACGGCCAGCGCCAAAAGTGCCAATCCATGTGGCGAAAGCTGTCCGCAATATCGCCGGCAGAAATGGCGCGGCTTCCGGTCACGTTGATCTTGCCCAAGGGATAGCCCGTCCCTGGCTTCACACGCACGTCCAAGTTGACCCTGGCCGGAACCTTGTTGGTGCTGTGTTCAACTATGTGTACTTCTGCGTCCTGAAAGCCCTGCGCGTGCAGGTAGTCGCGCACGTGCACGGCCTCCGCGTCGAGAAAGGTGTCCCGCAGCTCTCCCGCCGGGGGCAGGGCTTGCCCGTTGCGAAGGCTGAGCTGCCGGAGGATCTCTTCCTGGCGCACGCCCGGACGGACGATGGGCTGGTTGCCCGAAACGAAGATCTGACGTACGCGATCGAAGGCTCGCAGACGAATCTGCAGGCGAACTCCGCCGGCCTCCGTCTGAACGGCAATCTCAGCCTGATAGCCTACAGCTTTGAGCAGATTTTTGAGACGGGGAGCCGTCCCTAGAGGTGTCCCGACCCGATCGGCTTCGCCGGACTCGACAAAGGGCGCATGCAACGGGGCGATGGTGGCCACCAGGCCTTCGACGCGTCCGGGGGGATCGATCGAGCCCTCTAGCGAGACCGAAACGATGTGTGGTGCCGGGACCGTCATAGCCGCATCCCGTTGCACAGAGGGCGCATCCTGTCCGCGCGCCCTGGCCGCAAGGCCGGTGGCCAGCAGGACCGCTGCAAGCGCAAGGTGAGTGCTCTTTCTCGACAAGGGTTCCAGCACGGATGTCAGAGAGTAGTTCGGTGGATTTCGGTCATGGCAGGGTCATGAACCGGATTGGGTAGTCGATGGTCATCTCCAACTTCAGACTTCCCACTGAATCGTTGATGCCCTGCTGGGGCGAATAGTTGAGTTGCTCGCCAATCAGGCGGGCCGTGAGGTAGTCCCGCAACCAGGCATTGGCTTGGGCCCGGTAGCGTACCTGGGTCTGGAAACCACGCAGATAGGACAGCTCCAGGGTGAATTCGCGACTCGCACGCGCCAGCACCTTCACTTCGAAGCCGTCCGCTCCCACGGCAGGACGCAGATTCAACTTGTGGCCGGTGAGAGATTGCAGGGTATCGTCGATGTAGGGCTCGACCAGGTTCGACACGGCATCGCGCGAAGCCTGGCCCATCATGTCGATTCCGCTCTGGGCGTTGATGCCGATGGTGCGTGCTCCCGTGCCAATGTCCTCGGTGGTTCGTCCAGAGAGCAGCAGCATCAGGGTCTGGTTGCGGTCGAGGCCGTCGGTGGTCGATAGGTCAATGGCTGCCTGGTTGATGGGGCCGGTGATGCGTATCTGAACCGTATGCTCGTTCTCAGAAGCGTCGGGATAGAGATTTGTGGCGTCGATGGCGAGCTCGGGGGTATCGCCCGCGGCCAGCGATTTGGTTGGAACGAAGGTGATGTGGTTTACGTTGGGCGTGATGTCAAAATCGCCGCGTAGCCCCAGAATGTGAAACCGCCCGTCGGTGGGCCGCACGTCCCCGGCCAGGGTGGGTGACGAGAGGGTTCCGCCCACGAACAAATCGACTTGCAGATAGATTTCCGTCGCCAGGTTGTTCTGCACCATGAAGCCGTCTCCCAGAGTGCGCACGCGCAGATTGAGACCCAGGTTTTCGAGCAAGGGCACACCTTCCCAGAAAGGACGCGACTCGGACTCGTTGATGCGCGGGGTGAGCATCAAGTTGCGCACATTGAAATCTCGGATGTATCTCCCAGAGATCAGACGGACATCGCCGCCCAGGCTGAGCGAGTTATGCAAGTCGCCGATCAGATCCAGCGTGAAGGAAAGATCGTCAATCTCGAGGCCCGGCGACCGGTAGACCAGGCGCTCGCCCTCTAGTGGCAGGTCTACCTTGCCCAGCACCAACTTGGGGCGCAGGCTCACGATGTGCATGCGACCGGGGCGTACCCCGGCGGCGCCGATCAGCAAGCGCCCGTCGTCGTTAATGCGTATTTTGACCTCGCGCAGGAGCAGCTCGCGGCTCGACAGCTCGATGGTACCGCTCTCGACGGCCACTCGGCCGCTGATGCCGCGTAAGCGTATCTGGATCTCGCCCAGATCGATGTGCGCCGAAACATTGGGCTGGTCCAGCGTCCCCGAAACCTTGGCGTCGATGCGCGCGCTGCCGGAGACATCCGATACGGCGTCGGGCACCAGCGACTCCAGCAGCGATGCGCTCACCTCCCCATGGACCTGCACGGCCAGAGTGGTCGGCACAAAGTTCGCGCCCAAGCCGGCCCGGCCACTGAGACGCAAGGTGGCCCCGCCCACTGTCACCGCCAGATCTCTCAACTCTACCGCATCCGATTGCAGATGCACCGTGCCCGACGGCACCGTGATAGGAGAGAGAAACCCCGCTGGCACTGCACTGATTGGACGAGCGATGGCGAGAGTACCGTCCACCAGGGGCTTCTTCGTGGTTCCAGACACCCTCGCCTCCAAACTGATCGCGCCTCCCACTTTCTGGAATTTTCTCCGCAAGAACGGTTGTAGGAATTCCAGGTTGAGTTGGCCCGACAGTGCGCCACGTAGCGATTCGCCGTCCAGCTCGCCCGTCACGCTGAAGCGCCCGCCCTCGTTGATGAAGCGCGCCTGCTCCAGCACGATGTGATCGCCCGCCACCGTGGCTCGCAGATCACCGTCGTTCTTCAGGCCGATCCGGCGGGTTGCGACCTGACCGCCAGCCCCCGTGATTTCTTCGCTGATGGATGCCTCGATCTCGGTCAGCACGGCCTGAACGGCGAAAGGCTTTCCCGGCTGCACCTCTACGCCGATATGTCCCGACAGGACGGCGTGAGCATCGAGATCCTTCAGTTGTCCGACCAATTCCGTGATCTCGCGGTTGCCCCGGAGCTGCAGCGCCAGATCCTCCAGAACCACGTGGGTGAATGACAGGTTTCCCTTGGCGCGCAGGCCGGCGGGAGTGAGCTGGGCGGTGGCGTCGACGGTGAACCGATTGAACAGCGTGCCTTTGACGGCGATGCCGGACTCCAGCGCGCTCAAGTTCAGGGTCGCATCGCCCAGCGCCACGCCCATGACGTTCACCCCGCGAAGTTCGATGGTGCCCGCTACCAGCGGGGACTTGGTGCTTCCTGACAGGCGCAAGTCGACGGACAGGCGGCCGGCCGCCGGAAGGTCGACCTGGGCTGCCGCCAGCACCGCAGCCACGGGCAGGTCTGTGACTTTGAGGTGCCATTCGATGGGCATGGCCTTGGGCACGAAGCGCATGTGGCCCTCGATCTGAATTTCGCCGCCACCCTTGCCGCTGGCCTGCAGCAAGCGCACCGCTACGCCCTCCTGGTCCACTTCCAGATCGATGCCCCCGATCTCCCAAGTCTGCCCAAGGACCGAAGCCGTCACCCCGGCCGGCATTTTGAAACGAATCTTCGGGTGGCGAAGCGGGCCGCTGGCCGTCACCTCGAACGCCATCTTGCCGGATACCAAACCGCCCGTGATAAGGGACTCCAAAGCAATCTGCTCGCCTTCCAGGCGGAATTCCAGGGCCGGCGACCGCAACATGTGCTGCACGGTCTTCTCGAACAATTTGAGTGTCCCGCTGCCAGTCAGAGAGCCGCCGGCCACCGCGGCAGCCAGTGAATCCACGTACAACGCACCGTCCCGCAGATGGAACTTGGTTTCGAGCGACGGCACCGAAGGAATGCCATCGACGCCGCCGATGTCTTTGACTTCGATGTGGCCGCTGGCGCGCGGTTGCTCCATCGTGCCGGTGACATCCAGCGCCACCGATGCCTCCTGCGCCAAGGGCGGCACGCCCAGCGAGGCGAGCAGGCGCGGCAGATTCGTGGTGCCCACGCGCAAGCCCAGGGCCAGCAGATGCTTGGCTAACTCGACCTTGCCCTTCACATCGACGCCAGCGCCTGGCACTTCGATGTGTATACCCGAGGTGCTGACCTCGGTGGGCGATGCCGTGGCCTGCCCGCGCAAGCGCAACGAGCGAGGCAAGGACATCCTCTTGCCCGTGCGTTCGAAAGATAGATCCAATCCACTCAACCTCCCGCGCTTGACCGCTGACATGGTCTTGTCGAATTCGGCCGTCGCTGACACTCGACCGTGCAACCTGCCAGCGGCCAGTTTGCGCAGTCCAGCCGGCAGGTAGCTGTCCACCGTGAAATGCTCGAAGCGAAGCTGCGTGCTGAGCTTGGGGACCATGAGATCCGCCTTGATGGAAAAGCGCCCCCCGCCCGGCGGCGAAAATGACAGTTCTTCCAGCTTGGTGTTGGGCGCCGATGCCTTGGAGTTGGGATCGAACTGCATACCCGCACGCAGTACCAGGTTGTGCACGGCGTACTGGTCGTAGGCAGCGTCCAGTCCGGCGATGTCGGCGTTGATGGCGATGCTCACGTAGGGCCCGAGGAGATCCGCCGCCACGCGCGCGCCGGCGCCGCCGACATGCAGCCCGGGAATGTTCATCGGCTTCAATATCGCGTTCAGGGCGTCGGCGGCCTCGTGGAACTCGGTGTGCATGTGAATGGCCGACACCGACTCGGCCGCATAGATGCCATTGAAGAACCCCTTGCCCGCCAGGGTGGTGTGCCCGGTCTTGCCCTCGGTCAGATCGAGAAAGATGTCGTCGGAGTACTCGCGCAAGGTGGCGACCTGTTTCACCTTCACACTGTCAAACGGCAGCACCTGGTCGAGCACGGTCAGGTATCCGCCCTGGCGCGCCTCCAGTCCCACGGCCTCCCAGCCGCAGAAGCCGTCCTCGACCTGCAGCCACGCCGGCGCGTGCAGATCGCGCAGGTCGAAGCCCCAGACATGGGGAAAATCGAAGACTACCCGCAACCCGTTGAGCTGGGCGTTGAAGATGCGGACCGCGAAGCCCTTGTCCGGCTTGGCGCCTGGTGGACGGGGCGGGGGAGGCGGCGAGGGATGCTTGGGATCGAACGCGGCCAGGAAACCGATGCCCTTCTTGGTCTTCTGCATGCGACCAAAACGCCAGTACGAGTTCGGTCCCACCTCCAGGTCGTGCATAAAGAGGCCGGCGCCGTTGATGAGCTGGTGCAACTCGATCTTGACGTCCAGGTGAGGCACGTCCAGCACCACCGTGCCTTCGGGGTCGAAGAATTTCACGCCGTCGACGGCAAACGGGGTGGGGCGCTTGGCCAGGATGTCCACGAGCAGCCGCGCCGGCCAGTGAATGGAGCGAAACTCCAACTTTCCGCGCATCTCGGGCAGGACCTTGGCCACGAACGCGCCCATGCGCTCGCCTTGCAGAAAGAACACTGCCCCAGCGACGGCCAGGCTGACCAGGCCCAGGAGGCTGGCCAGCACGATGCCGCTGATTTTGAGGATTCGTCGTCGGACCGAGGGCGCCACGTGCTCCCTCAGAGTAACCCGAAAAACCAAAGGCCGAGCGGAATTGCGGCCGGCTGAGTGGTAGTTTCCACCACACCATGGATGGCACGCTCTACATCGTAGACGCGCTCAATTTTCTGTTTCGCGCCTTTCACGCCTTGCCACCCCTTTCCAATAGCAAGGGCGTTCCCACAGGCGCGGTGTACGGGCTGTGCCAGATGCTGCTGCGTATCGAACGCGAGTGGCAGCCCACCCACCTGTGCGTGATCTACGATGCGCCGGGGCCGACCTTTCGCGACGAGATCTTCGCCGCGTACAAGGCCAACCGGCCGCCCATGCCCGCGGACTTGGTTGCCCAGATTGGCCTTTCCCACCAGGTGGTGGAGGCATTCGGGCTGCCCGTGCTCGCGCTGCCCGGCGTGGAAGCCGACGACACCATCGCCAGCTTGGCGCGACAAGCTGTGGCAGTCGGCCTGCGGGTGGTGATCTGTTCCTCGGACAAGGATCTGATGCAGCTCTGTTCTGACCGGATCCAACTGCTCGACACCATGAAGAACAAGCTGCTAGGGCCGGCAGAGGTGCAGGAAAAGTTCGGCGTCCCACCGGACCGACTCGGCGACCTGCTCGCCCTGATGGGCGACAGCGTGGACAACGTGCCTGGCGTCGCAGGCATCGGACCCAAGACCGCGGCTGATCTCATCAGCCAGTATGGCTCGCTGGATGGCGTGCTCGAACATGTGGCGGAGATCAGGGGCAAGAAGGGTCAGGCTATCGGGTCGAGCCGCGACGCCATCGAAGTCTCGCGCAAGCTCGTGCGCTTGCGTGAGGATGTGGCGCTGGGTCGAGACGTGCGAGATCTTCGGCGCGCCGAGCCCGACCGCGCCCGTCTGCACGAGCTGTTCGGGGATTTGGAATTCACCAAGCTGCTCGCGCAGGTCGATAGTGCGCGGGCTGCGGCGCTGGCGCCGAAGTCGGCGCCGGCCGCCGGTTCCGGAGCCGGGTCCGGTTCCCCCTGCGGGGACTTCGGGACCGCTACCCACCCTACCCACACCGCGCGCGGCGCTCGCGCCCTCGGCGAATC